>Ga0207646_10008100_pt1 | contig 10590 bp, 8 predicted proteins | sample KBSK5502metaG_FD_184343 | JGI IMG/M metagenome (GOLD analysis project Ga0207646, IMG submission 184343) | Corn, switchgrass and miscanthus rhizosphere microbial communities from Kellogg Biological Station, Michigan, USA - KBS K5-50-2 metaG... | ecosystem: Host-associated > Plants > Roots >...
GCCGACCGGTTCGGCGCGTCGCTCGACGTCGCCGACGTCCTGCTGCCCCCGGACCGCGGGTTGCGGCGGCAAATGGGATCACGCTGAGTAATGAAGGAAATCGGAGAGAACGCGCGCGGAGCCGCCGATATGGCGGGAGTTCTGGCCAGTCGGCCTGGCTGTCCGTGCCGCACCCGAATGGATGATCTGGGTGCGCCCGGTCCCCGGACGCGCTGCCGCGTCGCCGTTACCGAGGGCGGACGGCGTCATCCCGCTGAGGGTCCCCTGGACGGGTTGGTGAGCTACGTCGGCGCTCGGGCGGGCTCGGTCACGTCCATGCGTGAGCGGTTTGCGGATCAGTCACTGTTCACGCTGGGCTGGCCGGGTTAGCTGTTGCGCAGGCGTCGAGCAGGCGCCGGAGGGCCGGGGTGGGCGGGCCGGGGGGGACGGCGAGGCAGGTCTGGGCGGTCAGCCCGGCAAGGGGCCGGAACGCTACCCGGCGCACGGGCATCAGGTCGGCGGCGGCGGTGTAGAGCACGGTCCAGGTGGGCGGCCCGGCCCCGATCTCAGCGAGGGTGTCTTGCGGGGTGGTGAACGGCGGCCCGGACAGCGGCTCGAATCCGGCATCGGCGCACGCGGCCAGGATCAGGTCGTAGAACGGCGGATTGTGCTGTCGGGGCGCGAGGCGCAGCGGAATGGCGCTGAGTTGCGCTAGCTGGATGGCTGGCTGGGCGGCGAGGGGATGGGTCGCGGGCAGGGCGATGGTCAGCGGGTCCTGCCACGTCGGCAGTAGTTCGATGCCGGGCGCCGCTGTCACGGCGCGGACGAACGCGGCGTCCAGCTCACCGGCGCGGACCTGCGCGATCCGCTCGGCCGCCGGGGCGCTGACCAGGCGTACCTGAAGACCAGGCGCGGTCTTGCGGAGTTCTTCGAGTGTGCGGTCGAGGCGCTCACCGAGCCCCTGGCTGGTGCCCACCCGCAGAATCCCGCCGGCGCCGGCGGCGACGTCGGCGGCCACCTGGCGGACCCGGCCGGCGGCGGCAAGTACCGCGCGGGCCTCGGGCAGCAGGCGTTCCCCGGCCGCGGTGAGCCGGACGTGGCGGGATGAGCGGTCGAACAGCAGGACCCCGAGTTCACGCTCGAGCCGGCGGATCTGCTGGCTGACCGCGGGCTGCACGATGTGCAGCCGCTCTGCCGCCCGGCCGAAGCCCAGCTCCTCCGCGACGGTGACGAAATAGGTCAGCTGCCGTATTTCCACGTCCCCTCGCATCTATCACGACCGGTGATCACTGCACGGTGAAACCGCGCCTTGGTCCCGGCCTGTTCCCCTGATGGGCTGGAAGGCATGAAAGCCATAGTCAACAACGCGGACGGGCCGGTCATCACGGCCGTTGACGACCCCCAACCTGGCAGCGGCGAGGCACTGGTAGCGGTAGGAGCCTTCTCGGTCAACCGCGGCGAGCTGGACCTGCTGCAGACCCGGACCAGCGGGTGGCGCCCGGGCCAGGACATCGCCGGGGTCGTCGTGGAGCAGGCCGCCGACGGATCGGGTCCCGCTGCCGGCACCCGGGTCGTGGCACTGGCTGAGCAGGCAGGCTGGGCCGAACTCGCCGCCGTCCCGGTCGGCCGGCTGGCGCCGCTGCCTGCCGGAGTAGCCACCGAGCAGGGCGCCGCACTGCCGCTGGCCGGCCTGACCGCCCTGCGCACGCTGCGGCTCGCCGGTGACCTGCTCGGCCGCCGCGTCCTGATCACCGGCGCGAACGGCGGGGTCGGCCGGATCCAGATCCAGCTCGCCGCCCTGGCGGGCGCCGAGGTCACCGCGGTCGGCCGGCCCCAGCATGAAAAGGAACTGCCCGCCCTGGGGGCATCATCCGTGGTCGCCGATCCCGCGGCCGCCGAGGGCCTGTACGGCCTTGTCGCCGACTGGGTAGGCGGCCCGTCGCTGGCCGCTGGCATCAGCAAGGCCGCGCCGCACGGAACGGTCGTCCTCGGTTCCAGCAACACCGAGAAAACACCGATCAGCATCTACGACTTCTTCGGCCACGAAGGCGCGCGGCTGGTCAGCTACCTGTCTTACGCCCACCCTGAACCGCCCAGCCCGGACCTCACCACACTGGCCGGCCTGGTCGCGGCCGGCCGGCTCGACCCGGCCGTGGGCCTGGTCAACACCTGGACACACCTGCGCGACGCCCTCACCGCCCTGGCCGAACGGCGCATTTCCGGCAAGGCCGTGCTCACCGTCGCCTAACACGTCCCGTCACCTACCCAATGCACTTGACACACCTGAACCGCCTTATACGCGGCCGCGCGATCAACTCCAGGTAGACCGGCGAGGGCGCAGATCCGGACGATCTGCCGGGGCTGATGGTCAACTCTGCTCGCGGACAACACCCCTGGGGCCGATATCGTCGAGCACGGGTCGTGACGATGCCACCCGGGTCGTTCAGCCCTGCGGCCGTCGAGCAGATCTGCCGGGTGCTCGGCGATGCGGGCGCGGGCAGCCGCCCGAGGTCACCTGGCGTGGCCCGGCTGGCAGCGCCGGGCACCGGCATCTGGCCGGGTGATACAGCGGGTATCACCAGCTCCGCCGTGAGTTCAGCCTGACTGAAGGTGCCGCGCGGGGAACTCGCGGTCATCTGGGACCTGGCGGTCGCGATCAACGTGGGTTCGTGGCGGGGCATCATACTGGTCGAACTTGGGCAGCGGCATGGGATCCAAGTGAGGATGACGGGCTCTGAAGCCGGATGACGCTGTGTCGTCCGCTGGACACCTGACTTGCCTGCCCAGGCGCCGCCGTTTCGTGGCAGACGGTCACAGCTCGAGGTCGCACGGCACGCGATATCCGATGCCGTTATGGATCGGAGCGGCTGCCTGGTGCTGCGCCGCCAGTGTCGCGCAGAACGGGCTGATCTGTGTCGCTGGGGGTCAGCCGGCGGCTCTCGCCGCAGCTCAGTCCTGGCGGGTCAGCATGAACACCGGAAACTGCCGCGTGGTCCTGGCCTGGTGTTCGCCAAGAGCGGGATACTCCGCGACCAGCTTCGGCCACAGCTCGGCGCGGGCGGCGGCGGCCAGCTCGTCCGCCAGGACCGTGAACGTCTGAGCACCCACCTCAATGGTGATCCTTGGGTTGGCCTTGAGGTTGTAGTACCAGTCTGGGTGGGTGGGCGATCCTCCGCTGGAGGCGACGATCACGTAACGGCCGTCTCCCCGGGAGGAGCAGCCCAGCGGCATAACGCGCTCGACCCCGGACCTGGCGCCGATGTGGTGGATGAGAATCAGCGTGGTGCCCGCCCAGGGCCCGCCGACGCGTCCCTGGCTCGCCCGGAATTCCTTGATGATCTCGGCGTTATAGTCGCTGCCTTCGTCCGGAGCCGACTTGGTCATGAATCTCCTCCAAGGCGCATCACTGGCTGTCGTATTCGTCGTGGCGGCGGATCCACAGTTGGAACCCGTCGTCTTCGTCGCGGCCTTTCGGCGCCCGGTCGAGGATCGGGTAGTAGCCCATCAGGAACTCGACCCCGCGGCCCCCGGTCGAATAGGTCTGGTAGACAGCCCCGTCGTCCAGGACGAAGACGCTGAAGCCGAAGTTCTCGGTCAGGTACCCGACGATGTCGGTGCCGGTCTCTCTCGCGTTACGGGCGGCGATCGGCGGCAGCTGCTCGAGCATCGGCGCGGCCCACTCCCGCGTCTGCTCAATGCTGCTCGAGAAACCGAGATCGATGTTGAACTCACTGTTGGCCGACGACACCCAGGGGAAGCTCCAGCCCATCCGCCGCTTGAACGCCTGCAGCGTCTCCAGCGGGGCCTGCGAGACGAACAGCATGGTCACATCGCGTGCGTTCAGGTGCGGGAGGACGCCGTTGACGTTGTCGGCGATCGACGAGCAGGTCGGGCAGCCAGCCGCTCCCGTGTTCCGATCTTGTGACTGGTCATTGCCTTGTTTCTCCTTTTCTTAACCCTATGAGGGCCGGGCCGGTGCTCACAGGTGGTCAGTCCCACCCGGCCAGATCCGGTCGGCCGCCGGTCTCCTGGCTGCGGCGGCGCCGCCCGGTCTCGGGCGCCCACGGCCGGGCACGGCCGCCTGGCACGACCGGGACGGCCAGGGCGCGGGCCGCGGCGGGCAGGAGGCGGATGGCGGCAGCTATGACGGTAGCCGTCTTCGCGAGCAAGGCAGCCGCCTGCCGGATCCGGCCGGGCCGGGAGGGCGCTTGCTCCCAGGCGGGCATGCGCTGGCCCGCGCCGGGCCGGCCGAACATGCCCAGCATGCTGGCGAGCTTGGGGTCGGACCGGCGCAGGCTGGCCTCGATGCGGCGGCGTTGGCTGCGCTGGTAGTGGCTCAGGCTCATCGCGTGCTCCCGTGCTGTGGCCTGCGGCGCGGGCTCGCGTCCGGCGCGCAGCTGGCCCGCGGCCCCCGGGGCCGGTGCGGGCCCGCCTCCCGGCCGGGGCCCGCACCTGGCCCTCAGCGGGTCAGTCGGCGGCGGCTACGGAGGGCTCGCGTTGCAGGGAGGCCGCGACGGCGCGGGCGAGTTCGGTGCGCCGGATGAGCAGGAACGTGACCGGGATGGCGGCCAGTGCGGTGAGCCCGAGGACCCAGAACGCCCACTGGAACCCGCCGGTAAGCGCGGCGGCCGCCGCGTGCCCCTGGCTCAGGAGCAGGCGGGAGTGGGTCGCCGCGACGGTGGAGGCGACGGCGACGCCGATCGCCCCGCCGATCTGCTGGGAGGTGTTGAGCAGCCCGGAGGCGATCCCGGCGTCATGTTCGGCGACGCCTGCCAGGGCCCCGATCGACACGGTGATGAACACGAAGATGGCGCCGCCGGCCACGAAAAAGGGGCCAGCCAGGTTCGCCCAGTAGTGCCCGTGCGCGGGCACTTGGGTCGCCCACAAGATCCCGGTGCCGACCAGGGCCATCCCGGCCGCCATGACCAGCTTGGCCGAGGCGCGGGTGACCAGAATCTGGGCCGGCCCGGCCAGCGCGAGCGCGGTCATCGAGGTTGCCAGCCAGGCCACGCCGGTCTTCAGGGCGGAGTACCCGAGTACCTGCTGCATGTACAGGGTGCCGATGAAGAAGAAGCTGAAGAAGCTGGCCCCCAGCAGGAAGCTGACCGCGTTGGATCCGGCGAGGGTCTTCAGCCGGAACAGGCGCAGCGGGAGCAGCGGCGCCTCGGCCCGGGTCTCGATGACCAGGAAGCCGGCCAGCAGGGCCGCGGACCCTGCGAGCAGCGCCAGCGTCCGGATGGCCGTCCACCCGGTGGTGGGGGCTTGGGAGATCGCGTAGACCAGCATCACCAGGGCGCCGGTCACCGTGACGGCGCCGAGCACGTCGTAGGACCGGCGGGCGCCTGCCAGCCTGCTTTCCGGGACGACCCGCCGGGCCAGCAGCAGGGCGGCCGCGCCGATGGGGACGTTGAGGTAGAAGATGTACTGCCAGCCGGCGTACCGGACAAGCAGGCCGCCGGCCAGCAGGCCGGCGGTGGCCGCCGTGGCGCCGATCCCGCTCCACGCGCTGAGCGCCTTGTTGCGCTCGGCGCCCTCGCTGAACATGTTCATCACGATGGACAGCGCCGCGGGCAGCAGGACGGCGGCGCCCAGGCCCTGGAGGCCGCGCATGATGATCAGGAACGTGTCGGTGGTGGCCAGCGCGCAGGCGAGCGAGGCCGCGGTGAAGATGGCCAGCCCGGCCATGAACAGGCGGCGGCGGCCGAGCAGGTCGGCGGCCCGCCCGCCGAGCAGCAGGAACCCGCCGAAGGTCAGCGCGTAGGCGGTCACCACCCACTGCAGGTCCTGCTCGGGGAAGTGCAGCTTGCGGCCGATGGTCGGCAGCGCGACGTTCGTGATCGTCAGATCGACGATCGTCATGAAGTAGGCGACGGCGAGCAGCGCGAAGGCCCGCCAGCGGCGTACTTCGCCGGGTACCGCGGCCTCCTCCTGCCTGGCGTCGGTCCTGCGGTCCAGTGAGGTCATGCCTGTCTCCGATGCTCAGTGGTCAGGTCCCCACTCGTTGAGACACCGCCGGCGGCCGGAACGGAACGGCGGCTCTTTTCCGCCCCGGTCGGGGTCTATACCTGTGAGGGCGTGACGGGCACAGCCGATGGAGGATGCGATGGTGACCGCAGGCACGCTCGCCCGGGCACGGGCGGGCGATGAGCAGGCATTCCGTGAGCTCACCGACCCCTACCGGGGCGAGCTGCTGGCGCACTGCTACCAGATCCTCGGCTCGGTGGCCGACGCCGAGGACATGCTGCAGGAGACCCTGCTGGCGGCCTGGCGCGGCCTGACCGGATTCGAGGGCCGGTCCTCGGTGCGCGCCTGGCTGCACCGCATCGCGGTCAACGGCTGCCTGAACGCGCTGCGCGACCGCAGCCGCCGCCCGCGGGAGGTGCCGATGATGGCCGAGCCGCCCCAGCCCACCCGCATGGCCGACCCGGTTTGGGTCGAGCCCTACCCCGACGTGCTGCTCGACGGCCTGCCCGACGCCGCGCCCGGGCCTGAAGCCCGCTACGACACCAAGGAGGCCATCGAGCTGGCGTTCATCACCGCCCTGCAGCACCTGCCGCTCCGCCAGCGAGCCGTCCTGGTGCTCCGCGACGTGCTCGGCTACCCGGCCGCCGAAGCCGCCGTCATGCTCGAGGCCACCGAAGCCTCGGTCAAGGGCGCCCTGCAGCGCGCCCGCGCCGCCCTGCAGGCCCGGCTGCCGGCCGGCCGCGACCGCGCCCCGGCGCCCGGCTCCCCCCGCGAGCGGCACCTGGCGGGCCGGTTCGCCGCCGCCGTCGAAGCCGGCGACATCGACGCCGTGCTCACCCTGCTCACCGGCGACGCCTGGCTCACCATGCCGCCCGAGCCGTACCAGTACCAGGGCCCGGCGGCCATCGCCGCCTTCCTGCGCCACCGCGCCGCCCTGCGCGGCGCCCCGCTGCGGCTGGTGCCCACCCGGGCCAACACCCAGCCCGCCTTCGGCTGCTACCTGCCCTGCGCCCACACCCCGCTCGCCCGGCCCTACGGGATGATCGTGCTGACCCTGCGCGGCGACCAGATCAGCGCCATCACCTGGTTCTCCGACAGCAGCGTCTTCCCCTGCTTCGGGCTCCCCCGCGCCCTGCCCCGATAGGGGCCGGATCCCGGCCGATGAGAACCGCACCCGCAGCCAGCCGCAGCTTCCCCTCACCGGCCTGTTCCGGGAGGGACGGAACACCCGCATGAGCGACGGCACCCGGCCACGTGACGGCCAGCCGCCTGGCATCCCGGCACCGGGCCCACCACAGCCCGGTGGTCACCACCCGGACGGGCCGGGCTCAGCGGCGGCCGGTCCCAGCCAGCCCGCACCCTCCGGCCGGGCGACGTCGGCGACGGTCGCCGCGTACGCCGCCGCGGCCGCCGCGTTGAGCAACGCGCTGGTGAGCGCCTACTGGGCACTCAGCGGGCGTGGCCTGATCAGCACCGTCGGCGGATATGTCACGCAGTTTGCCCACCAGAAAGGGGCGGCACCAGTGCTGCTGGCCCTGGGAGCGCCGGCAGCCAAGGCAGCCGGCGGCCTGCTCGCCCTGGCCCTGGTCCGGCCCTGGGGCCGGGTCATCCCGCGCGGGTGGCTGCTGGCCGGTTCAGCGGGGGCTAGTGCGCTGCTACTGGTGTACGGCGGCTTGAACGTGCTGCTTGGTGCCCTCGTTCTGTCGGGTACCAGCCACCCGGCCGGAAGCGTGGACCGGACGGCATTGCGGTGGCACATCGGGGTCTGGGACCTGTGGTTCCTGGTGTGGGGGATCTTGCTGGCGCTGGCCACCGCCGACTATTGGCGCCGGACGGTAACGGGACCTCCGCGTGATGGGGCAGCTAACCGAGTCAACAGTTAACGAAGCTGCGGCTAATGCCCGCGCCTAGTCGTCTGCCACGACGGGGCACGCCGCCCGGAGTACAAGCCAGAACTGAGTCTATTCTGCGCGCGGCACACGGCTGATCCGTCGCAACTGCGCACCGCGCGGAATCGGCGATATGTGCCGAATGTCTGGACCGCCCGCCCGGCGGGGTGCTCACCCTCCGCAATGGACACGTCTGGGTAGGCGAGCGCGCTTCTCTCTCGGCGAAGTTCCGTTTTGACTTCTGCAGTCGGCACTCACAGGTTCTGGAGGTCGGCGCTGCGGGCTGCCGCCTGCGGCAGCACGCGTGCTGTGGTCCGGGAAGTGCCGCCTCCGGTAATTCCCGGAACTTTGTCAGATCCCCTCGCTATCGTCAGCCGCGGAACGCGGAAGCGTGGTGGTGCTGGTGGACCTGGACGAGCTGGTCGAGCACTGGACCCTGCTCGAGGACGAGCGGGAGCTGGTCGCCGGGAAGCAGGGGCCGACCCGGCTGGGGTTCTCGCTCCTGCTGAAGTTCTACACCCGCGCCGGACGGTTCCCGCGCGGCCGGGCCGAGCTAGATGACGATGCGGTGGCATTCGTTGCCCGCCAGGTCGGTGTGCCCGCGTCCGACCTCGGCTTTTACGAATGGTCCGGCCGTACGGTCAAATACCACCGGGCAGAGGTCCGCCGCCACCTGGGGTTCCGGGAGTGCAGCACCGAGGACGCCGCCAAGCTCACCGAGTGGCTGGCCGGCGGCGTCTGCCGGGCCGAGCGGCGGGCCGACCGGGTGCGGGAGGAACTGCTGGCTCGCTGCCGGGCCGAGCGGATCGAGCCGCCGTCCGCGGGCCGTTGCGACCGGATCGTCCGCTCGGCCCTGTACCAGGCCGAGCAGGCGCTTGCCCAGTTGGCGGCCGCGCGGCTCGGCCCGGCCGCCAGCGTCCGGCTCGCACAGCTGGCCGCGGCCGCCGCCGATGACGATGCCGAGGAGACCGACCCGTCGGCGCTGGCGCTGATCAAGTCGGTGCCCGGCAACGTCAGCTTGGAGTCCATGCTCACCGAGATCGGCAAGCTGGACGCGGTGCGCGCGGCAGGCCTGCCGGACGGCGTGTTCGCCGGCATCGCGCCGAGGGTGATCGCCGCCTGGCGGGCCCGCGCCGCGGTGGAAGCCCCGTCGCACCTGCGCAGCCACCCTGAGCCGCTGACGCTGACCCTGCTGGCCGCGCTGATATACCAGCGGCAGCGGGAGATCACCGACACCCTGGCGGACCTGCTGATCTCCACCGTGCACCGGGTCGGCGCCCGCGCCGAGCGGAAAGTCACCCAGGAACTGGCCGTCGAGTTCCGCAAGGTCGCCGGGAAGGAGACGCTGCTGTTCCGGCTCGCCGAGGCCGCGATCGCCCGCCCCGACGACACCGTCCGCGCCGTGGTCTACCCGGTGGCGGGCGAGAGGACGCTGCGCGACCTGGTCGCCGAGTACAAGTCCTCCGGCACTGCCTACCGACGTACCGTGCAGACCACGTTGCGGGCCTCCTACACCGGGCACTACCGGCGCGGGCTGATCAAGCTGCTGGAGATGCTCGAGTTCCGCACCGGCAGCAGCGCCTGCCAGCCGGTGATCGACGCCCTGGCGCTGATCTGCCGCCACGCCGGCGCGGGTAACCTGACCTACTACCCCGCCGGGGAGCACATCCCCGTGCACGCCGGGATCAGCGAAGACTGGAAGCCGCTGGTCTACCGCACCGACCAGCACGGCCGCCAGCGGGTCGTCCGGATGGCATACGAGATCGTCACCTTCCAGGCGCTGCGCGAGCACCTGCGCTGCAAGGAGATCTGGATCACCGGCGCCGGCCGGTGGCGCAACCCCGACGAGGACCTGCCCGCCGACTTCGAGGCGCGCCGCGCCGAGCACTATGCCAGCCTGCGCAAGCCGCTGGACCCGGCCGCGTTCATCGCTGAGCTGCGCGAGGAGATGCGCGCCGAGCTCGACGCCCTGCACGACGCGCTGCCCCGCCTGGGCTGGCTGCAGATCGCCGGGCGGCGCGAGGGCGCCATCAAGCTGACGCCGCTGGAGGCGGCCCCCGAGCCGCAGAACCTACGGCAGCTGAAGAAGGAGATCACCGCCCGGTGGGGCACCGTGCCGCTGATCGACATGCTTAAGGAGGCCGTGCTGCGCACCGGCTGCCTGGACGCGGCCACCTCCGCGGCCACCCGCGGGGACCTCGACCCCGGCGTGCTGGCGCAGCGGCTGCTGCTGGCCGTCTACGCCTACGGCACCAACACCGGGATCCGCGCGGTGGCCGCGGGCGAGCACGGCCATCGCGAGGACGACATCCGTTATGTGCGCCGCCGCTACCTGTCCCCGGAGACCGCCCGGGCGATGGCGGTCGAGATCGCCAATGCCACCTTCGCCGCCCGCCGCCAGGCCATCTGGGGCGCGGGCTCCACTGCGGTAGCCTCCGATTCCACCCATTTCGGCGCGTTTGACCAGAACATCTTCACCGAATGGCACGCCCGTTACGGCGGCCGCGGGGTGCTGAGCTACTGGCACGTCGAGCGCAAGAGCATGGCCATCCACTCCCAGCTCATCGGCTGCTCGGCCTCCGAGGTCGCCGCGATGATCGAGGGCGTCATGCGGCACGGCACCACGATGGACGTCGAGGCCAGCTACACCGACTCCCACGGCCTTGTTGTTACATGGACACCTCTTGTCCCGCTTGCCTCACTGGCACCAGGATGCAATCAGTCGTCCGGGGATCGGGCGGGCCGGATCCGGAGGTGT
>Ga0207646_10008101_pt1 | contig 10589 bp, 8 predicted proteins | sample KBSK5502metaG_FD_184343 | JGI IMG/M metagenome (GOLD analysis project Ga0207646, IMG submission 184343) | Corn, switchgrass and miscanthus rhizosphere microbial communities from Kellogg Biological Station, Michigan, USA - KBS K5-50-2 metaG... | ecosystem: Host-associated > Plants > Roots >...
TGTGGTCGCCTCTGGGGACGTTGAGGTCGGGCGTCGTCAGCTCGATGTCAGGCGAGAGAAGCGCCCGAAAGCTTCGCACCTTCTCGCTGTTCGGAGACGACGCGAAGCCGTGGAAATAGAGCGCTGAGGCCATCGAGTGCGAGCAATCTTACTCAGCACTCAGTCCGTTTGGAGTGCGGTGGCAAGGCCACCGCTTTTGCATCAGCCGACGGATCGGAAAAGCGGCAGCTCCCGCTGCCGCACTCCAAACCGTCGTCTTCGTTATGCCCGAGGGCGGTCTTCGTCGACGACCTCGCGCGACGTCCTCACCTCGCGCGGTACATCGCCTTCGTTGACCAATTCGTCGAACAGCGCGCGGTAGTGCAGCACTGCCTGACGGAGATCTTCCGTCGATGCCGTGTTCCGCGTGTGGCGGTCGATGATGTCGTGTCCGTCGCGGTAGTGCTCGACGACTTGCGGGTGCTTCACCGAGAGGTAGTCGGCGTGTTTCGCGAAGTCGGCCATCGGATAGCCGCGCGTCCGCATGACCTCGGTGATCAGCTCGTCCGCTTCGACCACCGACGCCGCCGGCCGCTCGACGAAGCGCTGCTCGATCTTCCGCCACTCCGCCGTGAAGCGCTGTCGCTCCGCCGCGGTCAATGGACGAATGTCGAACGTCTTCACCTCTTTGGCGCGCGCGACGAGCACGTCTTCCGCACTGCTGCGGCTGCCGGCGGACTCGAGTGTCCGCTCGTATTCGTTGCCGAAGTGATCGCGCAAGCGAGCCGTGCGGTTACGCCGTAACCCGACCAGCATCAAGCCGGCGATCACCAGGACCGCCAGGACCAGCAGCGCAATCACCATCATTTGAGGATTGGAAAAGTTCATAGGGACCTCCTCCATGGTGGTGGCGCAAGGGCTGTGCCGCTTCAGAGTGTGACGACCTCCGGCCCGAACCCCTCGTATAATCGCCACCTCCGGAGACGACCGAGTTGCCCTTCAAATCGCGCTACGCACTGTGGCTTCTGGTCCCGCCCGCCGCAGTCTCGCTTCCGGTCGCCTTCCTCTTTCTCTCGCAGGTCGTTCAGCTCGGCGCGGGGAGTGCGGCACTTCTCGCGCTCCTTTTCATCATCGTCTATGGCGCCGCGGCGCTCGTGATTCGCGCCGGCATCGGACCGTCGATCGAGGCGCTCGAGGCTGCGAAAGGGGACGCCGTCTCGAAGAGCATCACGTCCTGCCTGGAGCGGACGAAGTCGCTCTCGATCGCGGCGTGGGCGCTCGCCGGTCTCGTCGTGGCCATCGCGGGCACGATGCTCTTGCTGCCGACGCCTCTCGGCTTCGGCTACTTCCTGGTCGCGGCGCTGATCGCCGCGTTTCCCGCCGCGACTTGGTCGTATGCGGCGGGGAAGCACCAACTGCAACTCTTCGCGGCGAACCTGCCGCACGTTCGCTACACCGGCGATGAGTTTCGTCTCGGGCGCAAGATCGCCATCGTCTTCATCGGCACCTTCATCGTGGCCGCCGCCGCGCTGGTCGAGCTGATCTCGTCGAAGGTCTCGACTACGCTCGAAGACCTCGCCATAGCCTCGCAGGCCGAACGGTTCAAGAGCGTCTACGACGCGGCATCGCCAGCCGCGCACCCCGACAAGGCATTGCTCGACGCCCTGCGCGAGAAGGCTACCGACGAGTACGCGCTGCACCTCATCGCGCCTGACGGCACGCTGACGAGCACCAAAGACTCGCTGACGTCCGACGAAGTGCGCGACATCCGCCGCATCCGCACCGGCGACAGCTCGGCGTTCATCTCGCCGCACGTCTGCCGCTTCGCACAGTTGCGCGACGGATCGATCCTGGTGATGTCGATCCCATGGACGCCGTATCGGCAGATCCCGTTCCGCATCACGCTCTACACCGTCATCGTGGCGCTCTTCACGATGCTGGCTTTCGGCATCGCCACCTACTACCTGGCGCGCGACATCACCACGCCGATCCGCGAGCTCCGCGCGCTGGCCACGTCGATGGCGCAAGGCAACTTCGACGTCGCGCCGCGCGTCTTCTCCGACGACGAGATCGGCGAGCTGGCCGACAGCTTCGGCGAGACGCGCGCGAACCTGCAGCGTCTCCTCGGGCGAGTCGGCGGCAGCGGCGCCACCATCACCGAGGGCGTCCGCGTGATCACCGGCGGCACCGAGTCGCTGCTGCGGCAGGCCACCGATCAGGCCGAGCTCACCGAGAATTCATCGCTCGCCGTCGAGAACGTGCGCGGCGGAATCTCCAGCGTCCTCGGCGCCGCGGAGAAAGTCACCGAGCTGACGCAGGACGCGTCGAGCCGCTCCATCGAAATGCAGGCGTCGTCCGAGCAGGTGGCCCGCAGCATGGACTACCTCTTCCAATCGGTGGAGAAGACGACGTCGGCGTCGACGGAAATGAATGCCTCGGCCGGCGAGATGACGCGCCGCGTCGAGAACCTCGCCAGCATCAGCGAAGAGGTGCTGTCGTTCGTCGCCGAGATGGACTCGACCGTCACCGAGCTGCGGGGCAGCTCGGAAGCGACGGCGGAGTTCTCGCGGCAGGTTCGCGAAGACGCCGAAGCGGGCGGCGACGCGGTGGCGAAGACGGTCGAGGGAATCAACCTGCAGCGCGACCTCACAAATGAGACCGCCGAGACGCTCGATGACCTGCAGCGCAGCGTCAGCGAGGTCAACCGCATCCTCACCGTGATCGATGAAGTCACGAACCGGACGAACCTCCTGGCGCTGAACGCAGCTATCATCGCGGCGCAGGCCGGCGAGCACGGACTCGGCTTCACCGTCGTCGCCGACGAGATCCGCCAGCTCGCCGAACGGACGCGCGGATCGACGAAAGAGATCGGCGCGATCATCAAGGCCGTGCAGAGCGGATCGCGCAACGCCGTGACCAAGATTCACGAAGGCGTGCGCCGCGTCGAGGACAACGTGCAGCTCGCCGAGGAGGCTTCGATCTCGCTGGCGAAAATCGTCGCCAGCGCATCGCAGTCGTACGAGATGGCCACGAAGATCTCCGCGGCGCTCGACGAGCAGTCGAAAGCCAGCCGCCATCTGCACGAGGTGACGTCGCGGATGTCGGATCACATCAGCGAAATCAACCGCAGCACCCGCGAGCAGGCCCGCGGCACACAACTGCTGGCGCAGGAGTCGGAGCGCGTGCGCGAGATCGCCGGCCAGGTGAAGACCGCGACGGACGAGCAGTCGAAGACCGGCCGCGGCATTACCCACGCACTGGAAAAAATCTCCGACGACGCCCGCGCCATGCGCGACCTCCTGGAGCGCCAGCTCCACGAGACCGACCGCATCGCCGACGCCTCCCGCGTCATGCTCGACATCGCCCAGGCCAACGACGCCATCGCCCGCGAATTCAACGCCACCGTGCAGAGCCTGGTTATGAGCGGACGGGAGTTCGAGGCGGAAGTGTCGCGGTTCAAGGTCAAGTAACGGCGCCGCGCATCCCTACCGAAGGTGGCGCGGGCTTCGGCCCGCGCGGGCGGGTTGAACCCCGCCCCACATTCATAGTGAGGCATTCAACCAAGCGGGGATAAGCGGCAGGATGTATGTGGCGCGGGTTTCAACCCGCGCCCCCCGGCCTTCGGAGAGCGGATCTCCAGATCCGCAGGCACCAAGGCACGAACAGTTGCCGGACGTGGACGTCCGGCAACTGCGGATCTGGAGATCCGCTCTCCCGTCGATTACGCGGCGCGGCTCTCTGCTTCGGGTGCCTCGGGGCGCGCGGCGGGGCGACGCGAGAACTGCACGAGCGCCATCCCCGACAGGATCACCGCCATCGCCAGCATTGAGACCCACGTCAGCCGCTCGTCGAGGATCAGCCAGCCGAGGACCACGGCGACGACAGGGTTCGCATATGAATAGAGCGACAGCGTCGTCATCCGCAGGCGCTTCACGGCGATGTTGTACGCGGTGTAGGCGACAACTGAGCCGAAGAGCGACAGGTACGCGAGCGCGGCCAGCGTGCGCGGCGTGGCGTGGAAGCGCGGCAGCTCACCGCTGACGATCGCGGCGACGCCGACGATCGCGCCGCCGGCGAGCATCTGCATGGCGGAGGACATCATCGTCGGCAGGTGCGCGAGGTTGTACTTGCCGCGCATCGTGCCGTACTGCCAGCCGACGCAGCCGAGCTGGATGACTAGCGCGCCGGCGATGAAATGCGAGTCGTACGCCTTGCCGGCGCCGCCGGGGGTGACGAGCATTGCCACGCCGGCGAAGCCGATCAGCATGCCGAAGCCGCGGCGAAAGTCGACGCGCTCGCCCTCGGCGCGGAAGAGCTCGAGCAGCACCACGCAAAACGGTGCGGTGGCGACGAGCAGCGCGGCGATTCCGCTCGGCACCCACTGCTCCGCCCACACGACAGCGAGGTTGCCGACGCCGACCATCAGCGTGCCGACCAGCGCCAGCTCGCCGAGCGTGCGGCGGTCGCGCGGCACGCGCTCCCCACGCGCGAGCGCGATGGCGAGAATGATCACGCCGGCGACGAGGTAGCGCGCCGACGTCAGGATCAGCGGCGGAATGGTGCTGACGGCGATGCGGATCGCGAGATACGTCGTCCCCCAGACGACGCAGACGGTCGCGAAGGCGATGTAGCCGATAGTGCGATCGCGCTTCACGCGTCTTCTCCAAGGGTGATGCCGCCGACCTTCTCGCAATGCGTGCGCATCACGATGGTTGTCCTGGTCGAGAACGACAGCGGCGGCGCGGTCAGTTTGGAGACGAGCTGGTTGAGCGAAGCGATCGAGCCGGTGCGCACTTTGAGGAAGTAGCAATCGTCGCCGGCGACGGTGTGCGCTTCGAGCACTTCGTCGCTGCGCAGCAATTGCGCGAACGCTTTCCTCGCCGTGGCCGAGCTTTGCGACGTGCCACGCACGGCGACGAAGGCGGTGACGAGCTTGCCGACGGCGGCGGGATCGACGACGACGGTGGTGCCGAGGATGACGCCGAGGCGCTCGAGCTTGTCGATCCGCTCGGCGACGGCGGGACGCGACAGGCCGACGCTCTCGGCGAGCTGCGATGCGGGCGTGCGCCCGTCGCGGAGCAGCTCGTTCAGGATACGAAGATCGACGTCGTCGAGCGAGACTGCCATGACGACAGTCTACGCCCGTTTCGACGGAAAATCACGTTAATCAGTTACGAATCGTCGGTCTACTTACCGTGCGGCCGACAGAACCAGCTGCGGCGCGCCGTGGGGCACGACGACGGCGCTGTGCCGCGGGTAGGTGAACTCGCTGCGTACCGGCGCGCTGCGGATGAGGTCGCGTTGCAGGTACTCGATCTTGATCGCCCCGTTCCGGTCGGTCAGGAGGCGGCGCAGCGAGGAGCGGTTGAGCACGACGGAGCGCAGCTTCAGCCCCGCCGCACGCACGGCGTAGCGGATCGAGTCACGATCGTCGCTGCAGACACGAACGGCATCGGCCTCGAGGACGCTCACGATCTCTTCCGCCAGCTTCGTCTCGTCCATGCTCTTGATCGCCGTGCTCATGATTGCCCTCCCGGTTCATGGCTATAGACGACGGGGAGGGTCGAAAGTTTCTACGCCCCATGTGAACTTCATGTTATGCACCGATGAACATGCGCGTCTTTTTCTCCCCCCTCGGACGCAGCGCCGAAGCGAAAAACGACGAGACGATCCTCGACGTCGCCCGCCGCGCCGGCGCCCCGCTCGGCAACTCCTGCGGCGGCATCGGCATCTGTGCCCGCTGCAAAGTGCGGGTGGTGACCGGAGCAGAGAACCTCACGCCGCCGACTGCTTGCGAACGATCACTGCCGCCCGGCGAGAGGCTGGCATGTCAGGCGGTGGTGAGGGGGGAGGTGGAGGTGACGACCGGGTACTGGTAGTTTTGGAGTGCGGTGGCAAGGCCACCGCTTTGGAACACCAGGTGATGCGAAAGCGGTGGCCTTGCCACCGCACTCCAAAACTACTCCTCGTCCTCCGCCGCCGCCCCCGCCGCCCGCCCCCAGGCGTCATTCCCCGGAAGGTCGAACCAGAACGGCGCGCGGACGCGTCCGCCCACCTCGTTCATCGTCGCCGCGTCGAACATGCGGCCGTTCACGATCACGTAGTGGACCGACTCGCTATTGCGGATGTTCTCGAGCGGGTTGGCATCGAGGACGATCAGGTCGGCGAGCTTGCCGGGCTCGAGGGAGCCGATGTCTTTGTCGAGCCCGAGGTATTGCGCGCCGTTGAGCGTGGCGGCGCGGAGAGCCTGCAGCGGTGACATGCCGCCCTGCACGAACATCCACAGCTCCCAATGCGCGCCAAGGCCTTCGCGCTGACCGTGCGCGCCGAGCTGCACGGAAACGCCGCGATCGTTCAAACGCTTCGCGATCGACGCGTTGGCGAAGTGGTTCCACTCCTCCTCGGGCGGCAGGGTGCGGCGCCGTGAGCGCGCGTCGACGATCCGCCGCGGAACGAACGTCATCAGCCTTTGGTCCTCCCACACGTTCGTCTTCGCGTACCAGTAGTTCTCACCCCACAGCCCGCCGTAGCCGACGATCAGCGTCGGCGTGTAACCGACCTTTGTCGCCGACCAGAGCTGCATCACGTCCTCGAACGCTTTGCCGACCGGGATCGAGTGCTCCACGCCGGTGTGGCCGTCGACGACCATCGTCATGTTGTGCTCGAACAGCGACCCGCCCTCGGGCACGACCATCATCCCGAGCTGGCGCGCCGCTTCGAGCACCTGCTGGCGCTGATCGCGGCGCGGCTGGTTGTAGCTCTTCACGCTGAACGCCCCCGCCGCCTTCATCCGCCGCAGATGCGACAGCGCGTCGTCGAGCGAATTGATGTCCGCCTTGAACGGAGCCTTCGCGCCGTAGAGGATCGTGCCAGTGGAGAAAATGCGCGGGCCGGTGACGAGTCCCGCCTTCGCCATCTCGCTCGACGTGAAGATCTCCCCCGTGTCGTTCGACGGATCGTGCAACGTCGTCACGCCGAAGGAGAGCGTGGCGAAATTCACCCAGCTCTGTTGCGGGATCAGATCGTCGGAGCCCATCGAGCCGTGCCAGTGAACGTCGACGAAGCCCGGCAGGATCGTCTTGCCGGCGAAGTCGACCACCTTCGCGTCGGGAGGAATCGAGACGCTGCCGCGCGGGCCGACCGCGGTGATGCGATTGCGATCGAGCACGATCGCGCCGTCGTTGATGATCTCGTCGCCGCGCATGGTGATGATGCGGGCGCCGGTGAGGGCGATGCGGCCGCTCGGGATGTCGTAATGCTCGTTGAAGGAGATGTTCACGCCCTTTTCCGGCGTGTCCGGCAACTTCGCCGGCGCGCCGGCGATGAAGGCGAAACTGTCTTTCAAATCGCGGGTGAAGAGCTCCGGCCCGAGGGACCAGTGCAGCTTCGTCGAGTCGCCCGACCAGTGCAGATAGTTCCCTGCGTCCTTGCTGGCACGCGCGACCGGGATCGACTTCATGTCGGGACTGACATCGACCGTCTTTCCGGTGCGGACGAACGGCGCGACGTAGGCGTTGAACTTCTCCTGCCAGGCGATCCACTTTTCGTCGGGCGAGACCGCGTAGCGCGTGGCGAACGCCGACATCAGCAGCGTCCGCTCGTCGCTGCGATCGAGGTTGATCGAGCGGAGCGCGCGCTTGTCCTCATCCTCGATAGTCATGAAGAAGATGCGGTCGTTCGCGGCGCCGAATTCCGGCAGCACGCCCTTCTTCGTCACCAGCTTCATCGCGCCGCCGCTCGACGGCACGACGAAGATGCCGGTCTCGCGCGACCAGACCGCCGGCATCAGGAAGCCGTCGCTCGTCGTGCGGTAGACGACCTTCGTCCCGTCGGGCGAGAACGCCGGCTCGATGCAGTGGCACGGCTTCTCGGTGATCGTCCGTCCCTCGCCGCCGGCGGCCGGCGCGATGCGCACAGCGCCGAATTTCTGATCGTTCCAGCTCACGTAGACGATCGACTTCCCGTCCCGCGACCACGCCGGATAGAACTCGAAGTCGTCGTTCTGTTTCGTCAACCGATGCGGCGTGCCGTTCGGCAGGTCGCGCACGTAGAGGTGTCCCATTGCCGAATAGACGACCTGATTGCCGCCCGGCGAGACCGTCGCCCAGCGCAGCATCCGCACCGGAAACTCGCTCGGCGCCACTGCGATCGGAAAGCGCACGGCCTCGCTGACCTGCCGCGTCGCCTTGACGTGGAACGGAATCGCGGTGACCTGCTTCGAGGCGACTTCGATGCGGTTGATGTGGCCGTTCGCGTAGAAGACGATCGATTTGTTGTCGGGCATCCACGCCATCGACGGATAGACGCCGTGAATCGCCCACGTCTCCTGCATGTCGCGATCGAGTCCATCGAACAGCGGCGTCTCGCGTCCCGACTCGAGGTCCAACACGAAGAGCGTCGACTTGTAGCGGACGCGCCGCACGAAGGCGAGCAACTTGCCGTCGGGCGACGGCGTCGGCCGGACCGATCCGCCCGGACCGGTGACAAAGGCCTCTGTCTCGCCGGTCTGCCGGTCGAGGCGGTTGATGACGTAGATCTGCTTGTTCGGGTCTTTGTTGTACTCGAAGATCGCTCCCGGCGTGGAGTCCTCGCTCCAGTAGAGGTAGCGGCCGTCGGGCGAGAAGACCGGCTCGCCGGAGTCCTTTTGATCGTTGCGCTTCTTCGTGAGCTGCAGCCCTTCGCCGCCGCTGCGGTGGAAGAGCCACATCTCGCCCGCGCCGAGGGAGCGCTCGGACGTGAAGTGTTTGTGCGCGACGATGAGCTCCGAGTCGGGCATCCAGTTCGGCGAGTTGAGGAGGCGGAACGTTTCTTTCGTGACCTGCTTCGGCTCGGAGCCGTCGCGGTTCATGATCCAGATGTTGTCGCCGCCGGCGCGATCGCTGGTGAAGGCGATCCACTTGCCGTTCGGCGCGTAGCGCGGCTGCATGTCCCAGGCGACACCGCTGGTGAGCGCCTTCGCCTCGCCACCGCCGATCGGGATCGCGTAGATGTCGCCGAGGAGATCGAAGGCGATCTCTTTGCCGTCAGGGCTGACGTCGAGCGACAGCCACGTCCCTTCGCTGACGTCGATGGCCACGTCGTGATGCGGCCCCGGCGGGTTGTTGACGTCCCACTTCTTGTCTTCTTTTTTCTCCGCCGCCCCTTCGGCCGCGATCGGATTCGGCGACGGCTGCGCCTGCGCGGGAGGCGGCGCGTCTTTTTTCTGCGTGGCCTGCTTCTGCTGCTCCTGCCCCGCCGGCCGCGGCTCCTGCTCGGCCTTCTCCGGCTTCTTCGGCTCCGCTTTTTTCTCGGCGGGGGGAGCGGGCGGAGGCGTTTGCGCGACGACGCCCGAGACGATCACCATCATTGCAAGCAGGGCGAAGAGTGCTCGTTTCATGATTCCTTTCATTCCGCTGACGCGCGACCGCCAATGAACATGCAGTCGCCGTAGCTGTAGAAGAGGTAGCGATGCGCGATCGCCTCGGCGTACGCGCGGCGGATCGTTTCCATCCCGGCGAAGGCGGAGACTAGCATCAACAGCGTCGACTCCGGCAGGTGGAAGTTGGTGAGCAGGCGGTCGACAGCGCGGAACTCGAAGCCGGGGGTGATGAAGATGTTCGTCTCCGCACGCCCCGCTTCGAAGCGGCCGTTGCCGGCGCGGATGGCGCTCTCCAACGTTCGCACGGTCGTGGTGCCGACCGCGACGATCGACTTCGCGGCATTCAGTTTCGCGGCCGCCTCCTCGCTGATCTCGTATCGCTCGGAGTGCATGACGTGCTGCGCGAGGTCGTCGACTTTCACCGGCTCGAAGGTGCCGATGCCGACGTGGAGCGTGATGCGGACGACGTCGTGCGTCTTCGCGATGTCGTCGAGCATCTCGCGCGTGAAGTGAAGGCCGGCGGTCGGCGCCGCGATCGCGCCGCGCTGGGCGGCGTAGACGGTCTGGTACGACTTGCGGTCCGCTTCGCGCGGCTGCTCGCGGGCGATGTAGGGGGGAAGGGGCATGACGCCGATGCGGTCGATCTCGGCGAGGTCGCCTTCGAAGGCTAGCGTCACGGTGCCTTCGTGTTTGTCGAGAACTCTTGCCTTGAGAGTGCCGGAGAAAACCAGCTCGTCACCTGGTCGGATGCGTTTGGCAGGCTTGATCCACGCCTTCGAAAGCGGCGGCTCCGTTGCCGCACTCAAAAGGAGAATCTCGATCGGGCGCGACATTCCGCGGAGCGGCCGCGCGAAGAGCCGCGCCGGGATCACGCGCGTGTCGTTGAGCACGAGCACGTCTCCGGCACGGAGCCGCTGCGGAAAGTTGGCGAAGGAGTCGTGCTCGATCCCGTCCTGCCGCACGACCATCATCCGCGATCGTCCCCGCTCGCGCGGCTCCTGGGCGATGACGTCGGGCGGGAGGTGGTAGGAGAAATCGGAGCGGCGCATGCTGGCGTTAAAATCTCATCATGCCTGCCACTAAGCGCGCCACCATCTACTTCGATCCGAAGCTCCACAGCGAATTGCGCCGACGCGCGGCCGAAAGCGCGGTATCGATTTCGGAGTACGTGAACGATGCGGTAAGAGAACACCTCCGTGAGGATTATGACGTCGATCTCGAGGAGCTCGAGCGGCGACGGAGAGAACCGAGC
>Ga0207646_10008109_pt1 | contig 10576 bp, 8 predicted proteins | sample KBSK5502metaG_FD_184343 | JGI IMG/M metagenome (GOLD analysis project Ga0207646, IMG submission 184343) | Corn, switchgrass and miscanthus rhizosphere microbial communities from Kellogg Biological Station, Michigan, USA - KBS K5-50-2 metaG... | ecosystem: Host-associated > Plants > Roots >...
AACCACCTGAAGAGGGCAACCAGGGGTGGTTAGTATGGAACAAGGACCGTCTGCCCGCCCTCATCGACTGGAATGATCCGGTGGTGAAACATGGACTCGACCATCATATCAAGTACGCCCGGCTCATACGTCGTAAGGCGTCTAGCCCAAAGGCGCAAGGTTCCGATTGCCAGGGCTATCGCTACTACGTCCAACTGGCTCTGGAGGGCACCCCCTATCAGAAAAAGAAGAACGCGCCAGGGCATGAGGTGATCGGGTTGGACCTGGGACCTTCCACCCTTGCGATCGTGCCGCGTGAGGGAGAGGCGCGTCTTGTGCCCTTGTGCGAGGAACTGCGGCCCAATGCCCGCAAGAAGCGGCGCTTAGAACGCAAGCTGGACCGCCAGCGCCGTGCTAACAACCCGCAGAACTACGACGAAAAAGGACGCATCAAGAAGCACGGCAAGCGACGCCTCACCTGGAAGAATAGCAAGGGCTATCTCGCCACGCGCCGGCGACTGGCACATCAGGAACGCAAGCTTGCCGCGCATCGCAAGAGCCTGCATGGACGGCTGGTCAACGAGATGATCCGTACTGGTAACGACATTCGTATCGAAAAAGTTTCTTATAAAGGTTGGCAAAAGCAGTATGGCAAGAGCGTGGGCATGCGTGCCCCAGGGATGTTGATAGACCACCTGAGACGCACAGTTGCAAAAACTGGCGGCACCCTGCACGAGTTCCCCACGCGCACCACCAAGCTATCCCAGTACTGTCACGGTTGCCGGACGCACGCCAAGAAACCCCTCTCAGAGCGCTGGCATCAGTGTGCCTGCGGGGTTGGTCCCATCCAGCGTGACCTGTACTCGGCGTTCCTGGCAGCCTACCTTGACCCACCAGACTTCCTTCCCTCTAGTGCCCAGTACCATGTGTATTGGGAGGGTGCGGAGCTGCGCCTGCGGGCAGCACTAGAGCGACTTCTTCAACGTGCGAAAGAGGGGCAGGTCTTGCCCCGAAGCGTCGGCATCACCGGCGCCGGAGCGCGTCTGCCCGAAAGTCTTGTCTCGAACCGACAAGAGCTCGTGTACCGACACGGTAGACGAGAAGCGTTGGAGATGAAACAAGAACCTCCTGTGCATTAGCCGGGAGAGCGTCAGAGAGCGGCATTGCCAACTCTGAACTGGTGCTTTTGCCGCATGTCGGGCATATGCCGCAGGTACAGGCCCCGCTAAAAGTGGCGCGTCTCATTCTGGAGGCCACCTCGTAAGCATGTATCGTCCGTTTTGATCACCGATACAAGCGATACAAGTGATACAAGTGATACAAGTGATACAAGTGATACAAGTGACACAAAATCCTGGATGTCCCTCGGTGGCTTTCGTTCTGTAACTCTATCTCCCAACGACCTGCCGCAACTCGCTCACCACTTGCTCCAGTTGTGAAGATGCATCAGAGGCGGAGATAGCGCCATCAGCGAGTTGCTCATTGACCTGGTTCGTGACCTTGATGGCGGTTGCCAGCTTCTGGTTACTGGCGGTTTGATAATGCGCCGCTTTTTCGATATACTGCGCTGCGACGATCATTTGAACCACTACCTGTCGCATTGACTCTACATTGTGATAGTTCCAGTCCCGTATCAGACCCTGGCCTATTTCGGAGAGCCGGCGCGCGGCGATACTTGTCGCGTTGGTATAGTATTGCACCGATTGCAGGCCCACTTGCGAAGAATCCACAACCCATGTCTGCTCAGACGCTGCGCTTTCTTGTTTCGTCGCCAGCTTGTTCAGCGCCTCGCTATTGCTGCGCAGGTGTTCAACTGAACGCAGTATGGGTCGCGTGATGTATCGTCCCACAATGAGACCGATGATAGCAGCCAGCAACAGCACTATAAACGCGATAATGATCGTGTCGGACAACTGTCCATTGACGACTGCTGTCACTGTACTCACAGGACTGAGCACGAAGTATGTCCAGGGAACCATCGTGGAGGCACGCTGCGCTACTTGATACATCCCGGTTTGGCCACCAGGCGTCATCTGGAACGTTGGTGGTAGATAATTATCCTGCCCTATACCGGAGAGCGTACTGTCTGCCAGCACGGTTATGTGATCGGTCGTGCCGTAGCGTGCTTCACTCGAAATAGTCTTCTGAACCTGGGTCGCGAGTGGAGCAACAGCAGTGAACCGGCGTGATGGATCGGTATCAGCAATTCTTACACCATTCTGATCAAGAATGAAAGCGTAGCTCCCACTTCCATTAGCTCCCTGGTCGGTACTGACGATGTTCCAGATGAAATCAATATTCAGTGTCGCGCGTACGAAGCCCAGGTAGGTAGGCGTGGGTGTTGTTGTCGTGACAACTGGAGAAAAGATATCGACGAACGCTTTTTGCATTTTAGGATTGTAGTAAACGGGTGTAATAAAGGTCTTGCCGGATTTTACCTCCTGTACGTCGCCAGGCGGTACCAGATATTGCCCGCGCGGCGCCGGCGGTGACGTGGTCGGGTAGTACAGCCGTACGTCACCCGCTGGATCAAAGAGCGTCCATATCGTATAGTGTTTGTCACGAAGGATGCCGGCGGCGAGTGCGTAGCCAGCATGAAGCGTCAGGTCCTGGGTCGTAAGTTGGGGGGGAGTAGCCATAAATGCTACCAGGGAGGGAATCTGCGTCAACGTTATCGCATCGAGTCGCCGTTCATTCAGGTAGGTATCAATCAGCTGTACGCGCGACTGAGCGTCGGTCTGCATTGCGGCGTTGGCCTGTTTAACCAGGGCCGGGCGTGAACGCAATTCACTGCCGGCGACAGTGATCAATAGCGGCACGATTGCAGCGAGCATCAGCAGTAGCGAAATGCGCAAAGATAAGGGAAGCCTGCGCCTGTAACGGGGCCTCAACTGCTTTTGTGACATGGTAAATAACTCTCCTTCGCTAGTCCATTTAACTAGATTTGCCCGATGACACCGACAACTTCCAAATCGCGTAGTAACGCGTATACTTCTCCCTCTCCACGTCCCGTCAGGCGTACTAAATCTGCTTTGGTGCGGTGTCCATCAATTAACAAAAACAGCTGTCTATGAGCACGAGAAAGGCCCCTGCGCTCGATCCAGACCAGGGCCTCATCGTAAGGAAGTATTGGGTAGGGAAGCCCACCTTCAGCCGGATGTGAACTCGCCCCGTCCATACCTGACCTTCCCGCTGTGATTGGATCCGACGGCTTGTGATTAGCCGGTGCTTTCACACGCAGCGTGGGGTCTGTGGAAAAGCCTCGAAGTGTTGGCGCCTCACCAGTTATAGCGTTCAGTGGCTGGGTAGTTTGTGTTGCGGCTGACGGAGTAAATGCGAATCGACAAGCGCCCCAGGCCTTGAGTACGCTGAAAGCGGGAAAACCAGTGTATTGACCAGCGCTTGCCTGGGTAACCTGTCCTTTAACGAAAATAATCATGCCCTGTTCAAGCATAGTGCCTGCATTTCGCTCAGCCGTCAATATACCCGTCTTGCGGCCAAGTTGAATGACCTCAATCACATTGGCGAGCCGATCCGTTGAGGTTGCAGGCTGCTGTGGCATGTATGTGATGCTCCAATGTGTGAAACTAGTGATAAGAAGTTCCTTTGTTTGAGTACTTGAACTGCATTTTTAGTTATTTATACTGCCCTGTTAGACCATTTGTAGACAGAGCGGTCATGAGCTACTCAAGCATAACATATGAGAGACAATCTGACAAAATCGCAACAGTCTATAGGATATCTGACTCATCTTATTTCAACGTATTTCAGAGCTTTCTTGTCGCCTCGACAAACTTCAATTGGTAGTACTTTTTGGAAATACAAGATACTACCTCTTCCAAGAAGAGGGGTATGGATCGCAACATATATAATCAAGTAAGCCATTTCTCCTACTTGCTCGACTTCCAGATGCCACATGCGCTACTATAGAAAAGTTGTAACATTCAAAACATCAGGCTCTTCTTAAGATGCCTTGTGCGCTTGAGCTTCACATGATATACTGCTTGAGCGTCGAGGATTGCTAGTTATAGGAAGCAGGGAGCTATTGTCGATGGAGTCTCGAAAGCCCTCTCAATCACCGGGTTCGAATCCAGGTATGAGAGAACAGGCTGATAGCACACCTCAAATGGAGCTTCTCTCGATTAACGACCTGGCTCGTTGCTGCTCCGAAGAGACCAACAAGTTTCTTAAGCAAAGCGTATCGAATGATCGTTACTGCTTAGAACTGTTTCGCCGTGCCATTGTCAGGCGTGATGACGATGCCTGGGCTTGTATCTACCAGCAGTATGCCCCACTCGTGCTTACCTGGGTCAACCAGCATCAGAGCGCGGCGCCTTTACTGGGGCAAGATGGAAGCGCCCCGCTTGTCAATGCTGCCTTTGCGAAGTTCTCGCAAGCGCTCACTCCTGTCAAAATGGATAATTTTGACTCGCTGGCCGCTGTTTTAAAATATCTGAAGATGTGCGTCCACAGCGTGATAGCTGACGAAGTGCGTTCACGCCAGGCGCGCCAGTATGAAGAGGCCCTGGAATCAATAGAGCATGAACCAGCTTCGGACGATCCTGCCGATGATGTCGTGTCCAACATCTCAGCACAAGGCTTGTGGCAAGTCATTCAAGAGGAACTAAACGGCGAAGATGAACGCGTATTGATCTATCTGGCGTACATTCATGGCATGAAACCGAGTGAGATTAGCAGCCAGCATAGCCGGCTCTTTCCCTCGGTTGAAGACGTATACCGCATTAAACGTAACGTATTAGAGCGGCTACGACGCAATCGTCGACTACAAATGCTGTTCAAACATCAATATTCGTAATGTCTCGTAAGCCTGAAACATTTGTCTCTCTCAAAAAGGCAAATGCAAAAATACTGACTCTGTTCGTTTATTCAGGTGAAAAGGACAAAAGAAGCCTGCTGAGAAACGTGCAGCTTACCGGCGAATAGGGGAGGGACGCCTGTATACTGCCAAGTACTTTACTCAGCGGGGGGTGGCACTTGCGTTGCATCGCAAGCGAGGTATTCAGCCAGGGCCACCCAGCCAATATCCTATGTTTAAAGGAAACGCTCATGGAGTGTAGTGAACCAGGGATCATTCGCGATGAAGAACTGCTTGCCTATCTGGCGGGGGAGAGGGTACGGCCAGTCGTTCAGCAGCATCTTTCACGGTGCCAACGCTGTTCGTCATTGTTAGCAGACTATCGTCGAATGGAACTTTCGCTTACCAGTAAACTCTACCGGTGGGATTGCCCACCCAATCAAATACTCGGCGAATACCAGCTAGGGTTGCTCAGCAACGATCTTGCTACGGCCATCAATGTGCACCTGAGTACCTGCGTGCTCTGTGCCGCAGAGGTGGCAACGCTCGTGGAATTTCTGGCGGATGACCCTATGCTCGTTGAGCGTGTATCAGTTCAGCCCTCCTCCCTGAATAATCATCGTCCTGCCCCGCAGGAAGTGAAACGGCTTGCGGATCGCCTGCATGATCGGCCGGGTATCCCGATTCGGCGCATCATTGCCAGCTTGCTGCCTCCACAGCCTCGTTTTGCTTATCAGCGTAACGTGGTAGGCTCTGGAGTCTGGCCTCGTCGTTATACTGCTGAGGATTTCAGTATCTCCATACAGATCGAGCGGGGTACAAGCCGTAGAGACGCTTTGCAATTGATCGGTTTTGTCACCCGCAAGGGATCATCCTTAGAAGCGCTTCAGGGGATACCGGTGGTTCTTTCGTCACCGGCAAGCGCTGCGTATACACAGAGTATCGATGAACTTGGTAACTTCGTCTTCTCATCGATTTCTCCTGCGACCTATACGCTGGAGTTACAGCTCCCTGAAAGTACAATTGTGATTGAACAACTGCCGATTGCTCTACAGGATTGATCCTATGGTTCTATCCTGTAGAACGTACATGGTGTATCAGAGTAACTCTTTGTGTTTCAAGATGTTTCAGGAACGCATGAGGCGGGGCTTTCGATTGAAGCTGGTAGATGAAGACAACCTGGGTATCTGACCCAGGTTGTTTCGTTTCGATAGGATGCTAAAAATCAACTTTCCATAGCCCTTTGCAACTGCTACTCAGGATACTTCCAATATGCGCGATTCTGCGTTACAATCACTGTGAACCATAGAATGTTCAAAACGTCTAAAATCGTGGACTTACGCTTGTGCAGTATCCTGTGCTTTCTTTCAGGTCGGAAACAGTATTCGCATGACGCCTCAACAACTGGTAGCTACCCTTTTAGAGATGGATGAGAAGCAGGGGCAGCGATTGCTACAAACATCCCTTCCCGCGTTCGATGATGCCTCCATTAACCTGCTGGTCAAACTGATGAAGCGCGAAGCGGACAACCAATGGGCCGGAGAATCGAGGATGTCGTTTATCCTTGCTGGACACCTGCTCTTTATTGGTGAGACCATCAAGAGCAAGTATGCACATGCGCTGGGTTTGATGACGCGTGGAGATGCATTACGCCGTATGGACCGTTACCAGGAAGCGCTGCCGTTTTTCGATGCTGCCGGTGAGGAATTTCTGGAGATTGGCGACGAGGTTGGCTGGGCACGTACACGAATCGGGCGTGTCAGCGCCTGCTTGCAGTTGAACCGTACTTCCGAGGCGCTGCGCGATGCTGCTGCTGCTCGTGAAATCTTCATGCGCTATGAAAATCACCTACGTGCAGGGCAGATTGATGTCAACGCCGCAATGATCAACTACGAACTGGGCCAGTATGACCAGGCGCTGCGGCTCTTCGACCGTGCTATTGAGACCTATGCGTTGCATGACGAAGACGTTGACCTCCATATCGCCCGTGCCAGGGCCAATAAGGCCATTACGCTGGCAGCTATGGGCAAGTTCCGCGAGGCAGTAGCTTTACACGAACAGGCCCGCGCCACCTTTGCTGGCCAACAAGGGCAAGAGGTCGCCGTAGCACGAGAGGAATTGAACATCGCCGCGATTTACGCAGCACAGGGGCACTTCAGCCAGGCCCTGCTGCTCTTCAATCGCAGTCGTGCCATCTTTCAAAGTCACGGCCTGCACTATCAAGCGGCAGAGGTTGCCCAGCAGACGTGTCTTTGCCTGCTGCGTCTCAATCGTACACGTGAAGCCTATGAGCTTGCTGGTGAGACCATCACCTATTTCCGTCAATCGCCGGGACACCGGGATAGCCTGGCACATTCGCTCATGTACCAGGCTGAAGCTGCCATGCTCGAGGGAGAGTATCGCGATGCCGACGAGAAGCTGCAGGAGGCCAGTATTCTTCTGGAAGAGATTGGTTTCATGGGCCTTGCAGCCCTTGTGCGGCTGCAACAAGCTGAGCTGTACTTCGCGGATGGGGACTTAGGTGCCAGCTTGCGCGAAGCTCGTTATGTCGCCGACGCCTTTGCTGAACAGGAAGCGCTGCCGCGACTGGCGCAAGCAGCGCTGCTGCAGGCGCGTATTCATGCAAATCTTGGAGATACGGCGAGCGCGCGTTATCTCTGCCAGCAGGCGCTCGATATTGCGCAGGGTCAGGACTTGCTCGACCTCAAATATCGCTGTGATTACCTGCTCGGTCAGATTGCCGAGCATCACGGAGACCTGGAAGCGGCCGCACACTACTACGATCGTGCCGTAAAGGGTATCGACGATGTGCAGGGTCACCTGGTCATGGATGAACGCAGCAGTTTCCTGGAAGACAAAGGCGCTATCTACCAGCGAGCCGTGATCCTGGCGCTCAAGCGTGGCAATACAGACCGGGCGCTGGTCTATGTGGAAAAAGCCAAGTCACGCGTACTAGGCGATTACCTGCGGAACAATATCGATATTCGTTTGCGGGCCGGAGATCAAGCAGGGGAAGCCATCCTCGAGGACCTGGAACGACTGCGCGAGGAGCAGACCTGGTTCAGCAACATCGTGTACGAGGCGGAGAACGAAGCAAACTTGAGTGATACAGCCATCATGCGCATTCGTGCCATGCAGCCCGGCCAGGCGCGGCGGGAGATGCAGCAGCGGGAGCGCAGGATCGAACACTTGCTCGAGCAATTGCAGCTACGCCTGGCTGGTGACCTGGTATCCCGCTCGCGTTCTCAGTGGACCGACAGCATTGTGACCTCGCTCCGGTCGAAACTAGACCACACGACATTGATGCTGGAATACTACCTTAGCGGGCAAGACCTGTATATTTTCCAGGTCACGTGCGATGGCATAGATGTACATGTCGAAAGGGATGCAGTTCCCAGGCTGGAACGCCTGCTCTCACTCTGGCGCGTCAACCTGGACTTAGCTGCGCAAGCGAGTGGGGCTAAGGATCGTGCTCAGGCCTTTGCAGGCTTACAGGAAAATAGCCTCGGGCTGCTGCAGCGCCTGTATGATCTGCTCTTAAGGCCTGTAGCCAGCAAATTGAGTACCTGTGAGCGCCTGACGATCGTTCCCTATGGCATGCTGCATTACCTGCCGTTCCATTGTCTTTTTGATGGGGTGCAGTTTCTCGTTGAGCGCCTGGACGTGTCCTATCTGCCTGCAGCAGCGCTGATGGACATTTGCCACCAGCGTGGACGACGTATCGAGGCTGACAGGGTGCCTCTGAAGAGATCGCTGGTCATGGCTCTTTCTGATAGTGGTCGGCTCGCTTTCGCCGTGCAGGAAGCTCAGGCAGTAGCAAAACAATTAGGTGCTCCCTGCATGCTCAATGAGGCTGCCACCACCACACTTTTGCGACAGGCGGGTCCCGGCAGCCCAATTGTGCATATCGCCGCTCACGGACTATCCCGGCTTGACGCTCCTAACTTCTCATATATCAGGCTTGCCGATCACCAGTTGAGTACCATCGAGGTCTTTAATCTTGATCTCTCCTCCTGTTCTCTTGTGACCTTGAGTGCCTGTGAGACGGGCCGTGCCACCGTAGGGGGTGTTGACGAAGTTATTGGCCTGGGACGGGGTTTCCTTTATGCAGGGGCTGCTTCGCTGTTGCCAACATTATGGAAAGTCGATGACGCCAGTAGCGCGGAATTAATGGAAATGTTCTACCAGGCGTTGTTGAGCGACTATGACAAAGCTGCTGCCCTGGCAGGTGCACAGCGTGCATTTCTGGCACGGGCACGTACTTCCATTCGCCCTTATCGGGTGCATCCTTACTTCTGGGCCGGTTTCCATTTGATCGGCGATCCGGGGCCACTCTAGTGTCTGACCTGTAGAAGTTACTGCTTTGAGAAAGAAGCTCATCGATCATGCGTGAGGCTATTGCCAACCCTTTAGCGTACTATGCCAGTCAGAGCTACATAACCGACCCGCGAGCATACGCGAGACTGTTTGAGAACGAGGTGTGCCTGCGCGTGCCGCCAGTGATCAAGTGTTACACACAGGCTGGAGTGAGAATGGTTAATCTCACTGCTGAAGAGGAGTTTTCATGAAGCATCTTGTCCCAGACTATGTTTATACCCCTCGGGGCTTGCAGGCCAATTTGATGATCTCCATCTCTGACGACGGGCGCATTACCTCTATCACCCCACCGGGGGAAACCAATGTACCACCCTCCGATGTTTCCGTTCTCCCAGGTGTAGCTCTCCTCCCAGGCTTTGTCAACACCCACAGCCATGTCTTTCAGCGCGCATTGCGTGGGCATACCCATCGTCCTCTCTCGAAACAGGATACCTTCTGGACGTGGAGAAGCGCAATGTATGCCGAGGCGCAACGATTACACCCCGACTTGCTCTATGAGAGAGCCCTGGCTACCTATCGTGAGATGCTGGCGGCCGGCTATACCAGCGTAGGTGAGTTTCACTATGTACATCATCAATCTGGCGGGCGGCCTTATGCTGATCCAAATGCCATGTCTGAAGCGATACTACAGGCGGGGCGTGATGCGGGCATTCGGGTTGTCCTGCTCATGACGGCCTATGCGCAGAGCGGTTTTAATCAACCACCGGAGGAAAGTCAACTCCGCTTCTGCGATTCCTCGGTCGATGCTTACCTCGATCGTGTCGAGGCGTTGCGCGTCACGGGTGTGCCTATCGGAGTAGCTCCTCATTCTGTGCGTGCAGTACCGGAAGATTGGTTTCGCGCAATTGCCGGATATAGCAAGGACCACCGTCTCCCGCTGCATGTCCATGCTGACGAACAGATGGCAGAGATCGAGCAATGCTATGCTGTGTACGGCTGTACACCAATCGAGCTGCTTGAGCGTTTCGGCGTATTGGGAGCATTGACGACAATTGTCCATGCTACCCATGCCGATGCCACTGAGGTTGCATTACTCGCGCAGCGCGGTTGTACCGTCTGTGTCTGTCCCACCACGGAGGGCGATCTCGGGGATGGCATTGCTCCTCACGCAGAGCTCCTGGCCGCGCACATTCCGCTGGCTATCGGTTCGGACAGCAATACGCGTCTGGACCCTATCGAAGAACTACGCTGGGCGGAATATTCTGCTCGCATGCGCTACCAGCGGCGGCGTGTGCTGGTCGCTGATGAGCTGGCGTCTCCTGGCCCGCTATTGCTGGATTATGGCACCCGTCGTGGCGCAACTGCTCTCGGCATAGAGACAGGTGTGATTGCTCCAGGAATGCATGCCGATTTTGTCGCGGTGGAAATGCATCATCCATCGCTGGTAGGTTGGACTGCAGCAGA
>Ga0207646_10008111_pt1 | contig 10575 bp, 11 predicted proteins | sample KBSK5502metaG_FD_184343 | JGI IMG/M metagenome (GOLD analysis project Ga0207646, IMG submission 184343) | Corn, switchgrass and miscanthus rhizosphere microbial communities from Kellogg Biological Station, Michigan, USA - KBS K5-50-2 metaG... | ecosystem: Host-associated > Plants > Roots >...
CCCGGGACGGGAAAGACGCTGACCATCATGTATCTCGCCGGCCGCATGCAGGGCCGCACCGTGCTGCTCACCACCGGCCGCGGACTCGGAATGATCACGGCGGTCACGCAGATGGCGCGCATCCTCGCGCCCAGCACGGTCGTGGTCGAGGACGTCGACCTCATCGCGCAGGAGCGCGGGATGCCCGGCGTGCAGACACAGCCGCTTCTCTTCGAGCTCCTCAACGAGATGGACGGGCTGCGCGACGACATCGACGTCCTCTTCGTGCTCACGACCAACCGGCCGGACATCCTCGAGCCGGCCCTTGCCGCCCGGCCCGGCCGGGTCGACCTCGCGATACCGCTCCCCCTGCCCGACGCGGACGCGCGCCGGCGGCTGTTCGCGCTGTACGCGCGCGGGCTGGACTTCGCAATCACAGACCTCGACAAGTTCATCACGCGCACCGAGGGCGCGAGCCCCGCCTACATCAAGGAGCTCCTGCGGAAGGCCGCGGTCTTCTCGGCCGTCGACGGAGATGGGGCCACGCTCCGCGTCACCGACAAACACCTCGAGGAGGCGACGGAGGAGCTCATCGAAGGCGGTCGACTCGCGGAACGCATCGCCGGATTCACGCGACCCGGCGACGAAGGGGGTCCACCACCCGGCGCGATGGGGCCGAGCGGATTCCCTACAGCGATGGTGCGGAGGATGGGCTAGACGTAATCGGGACGCGCGATCAGCAGACCTTTCTCGCGGACGACGGGGAGCGCGAACGCGAAGCGGTCGACCTGGAGCGCGAGCTCCGCGTCGCGTCGCGGGAACCAATCGGGCCAGCCCTCGCCGTCGCGATCGGCGAGCAGTGTGATGCGCGGGATCGAAAGCCGCTCGTCCCTCAGCGCGGCGGCGAGGTAGCGCGCGCACGCGAGGTCCTCGTCGGCGTCCTCCTGCGCGTTCTGTCCCATCGCGACGATCGTCACCTCATCGGCGCGCCCGCGGAGGTAGCGCACCGTCGCGGCTGCGATCACGAAGCTTCCGAGGACGATCGCGGTCGCCCCCGTAGCGGCGACGACGCCCTGCGTGCCCGAGCTCGTCCGCTGAACCACGCGCCGGCCAATCAGATCGAGATGTTCGATAGCGGATGGCGAGTTGCCCACGTCGAAGCCCGGGATTGGCCGGCCGTCGATCTCTCCGCAGAGGTACAGCGTCGGATCGGCGCGCTTCATCGCAAGCGCCTGCTCGTGATCGTTCACGAGGACGATCTCGCGCGCGCCCGCTGCGACGGCGAACGCCGCGGTGGTGAACGCGCGAAAGACGTCGACGATCACGGCGTGGCCGGTCGCCGACCGCGCTCCATCGATCAGCGACGCGACGCGGACGTTCAGAGGACCGCGGCCTTGAATGGCCTGCGGCCGGTCTGGAATCGTTCGAGGGAAAGGTCCCGGATATCGAGGGTGCGGGCGCGGCCGTCGAGCATCTCCTCCACGACGAGCTGAGCCGTCGCAGGCGCGTGCATGAAGCCGTGGCCACTGAACCCCGCGGCGATGTAGAGGCCGGTCACACCCGGCACCGCGCCCATGATCGGATGATCGTCAGGAGTCATCTCGTAGTAGCAGGACCAGGAATCGACGATGCGCAGGTCCGCGAACGCGGGGTGCCGCCAGGCGGCGTGCGCGCGGACCCATGGCTCGAGCGACGCGGGGACAACGAGCGGCGCGAACTCACCGGGATACGCCGCGGGCGGCCCGGACGGCCCCTTCTCTTCTTTTCCCTCTGCGGTGAGGTTCGGCATCGCGAATCGCTGCGCGGCGCCCTTCGGCCGGAAGTGAAAGCCCGACTCCCACTCGATGATGAGTGGCGCCTGCGCGAGCCGCGGCACCGGACCCGACTCCATGATCGAGCGGCGATACGGCCAGATCGGCGCCGAAACCGCGGCGGTCGCCGCGAGCGTCGACGTCCAGCAGCCGGTCGCGAGGAGGACGCGCTCCGCGCGCACGTCGCCGAGCGCGGTGCGAACGCCTGTGACGCGATCACGGTCGCGCAGAAGAGACTCGACGGGGACGCCTTCACGAAACGACGCGCCGTCGAGCTGAGCGGACGCGGCGAACCCGGCGAGCGCGCTGAGCGGGTCGCCATAGCCGTCGCGCGCGCCGAACCGACCGCCGAAGACGTCATCCAACCGAATCCCGGGTACGAGCTCGGCGATCTCGACCCGATCGACCATCCGAACGCCGGCGCGCATTCGTTCGTAGAGGGGCAACGGCTGACGCAGCTCGGCGACGCCCAGCTCGGTGTTCGCGATGAAGAGATAACCGCGCTCCTCAAAGGCGTGACGCGAGCCGGTCCGGTCCTCGAAGTTCCGCCAAAACGCGGTGGCGAGCTGAGACATGCGGATGTCGAGCTCGTCGACGAACTGATGGCGGATCCCCCCGAGCCCGCCCTTCGTCGTCCCCGCCCCGAGCTGATCGCGCTCCAAGACGAGCACGTCGCGCTCGCCCCGATCGCAAAGGAAGAAGGCGGCAGCGGCGCCGACGACGCCACCGCCGACGACGATCGTCGACGCCGTCCGGGGAAGGTCGGTCAGCCTTCCACCTCGTCGAAGCGGTATTTGCCCTCGGTCTCCGAGATGCGTCCGAACCGCGGGAGATCGTGGGTGAATCCGACAATCCAGCGCTCGTCGATCGCACGCCGCAGGATCAGCTTCTTCGCGGCGAGCGTGTCCAGCGGGAAGAGGTCGAACGCCGGTATCCACGGGAGCGGCAGGTGGTGGCGATCGGGCAGGAAGTCGCTTGAGAAGAAGAGCGTCGTGCCACGGTCGGTCACGCGTACGGTCTGCGTGCCGCGCGTGTGACCCTGCACGCGATCGAGACGCACCCCCGGAAGTATTTCGACGGACTCGTCGATGAGCTCGAGCTTTCCCGTAGCGTCGATGGGCGCGTAATCGTCGGGCAGGTAGCTGGCACGCGTCCGTTCGTTCGGCGCGATCGCGTCCTCCCACTCGCGGCGCTGGAACACGTAGCTCGCGCGCGGAAACGTGGGCACAACGCTCGCCCCCTGGCGGTACGTGTTGCCGCCTGCATGGTCGAAATGGAGGTGCGTGTTGATCACAAGCGTCACGTCTTCGCGCCGCACGCCGAGCGTCTTCAGCTCGTCGAGAAGGCGAGGCGGATCCTCGATGCCGAATATCTCCCTCTGTTTGTCGGTGAGCTTCGGCCCGGCGCCGGTCTCGACGACAACGACGTTGTCGGCGTCGCGGATGAGCAGGCAGTTCATGTCCATCGCGACGCGGTTACGCTCGTCCGCTTTCTTCTGCCGCTCCCACAGCACCTTCGGGACGATGCCGAACATCGCGCCGCCGTCGAGGCGGAGGATGCCATCACTGAAGATCCGCACGTCGAAACGACCGATGCGCACGAGGCGTCAGTATGGGCGGCGGTGGAGATACGCGATCTTCGTCGTGGCGACGGCGACGAGCTTCGCGCGCTCTGGCGCGCGTGTGGCATCCGCGATCGGCAGGGCGACGACGATGCGTCGCTCGCCGCGATGGCGTCGCGTAACCCGGGGCTCTGCATCGTCGGCTCTGAGAAGGGTCGCATCGTGGCCTCCGCACTCGCCGGCTTCGACGGCCGTCGCGGCTGGCTCTATCACGTCGCCACCCACCCCGACGCGCGGCACCGCGGGATCGGGACGCGCCTCGTTCGCGCGATCGAGGACCGGCTCCGCGCGTTGGGCTGCCGCAAGATCAACCTGATCGTGTGGGAGGGCGAGGACGAGGCGATGGCCTTCTGGACCGCCATCGGCTACTACCGTGAGAAGACGGTCGAATTCGCGAAGGAGCTCGCCACGAAGTGAGCGGCATCCAGCCGGTCCAAAAGCAATTCGGCCGCACCGCAGCCGCGTACGTCGAGAGTCCGAGCCACGCCAAAGGCGAGGACCTCGACCGCGTCGTCACGCTCGCGACCCAGCACGGCGGAGAGCGAATCGTCGACGTCGGCACCGGCGTGGGGCACACGCTCCGTCGTCTCGCGCCGAGCTTCCGAAGCGCGATCGGAGTGGATGCGACCCGCGAGATGCTCGAGGCGGGCATTGGGGTCCTCGCGGGCGCCGGGGTCAAGAACGCGCTCCTCGTTCAGGCCGACGCGACGGCGCTGCCGATCGCGACCGGAGAGGCGGACGTGGTGACGTCGCGCCTCGCCGCGCACCACTTCGCGGATGCGGCCGGCGCCTTCCGCGAGATCGCGCGGATCCTCCGACCGGGAGGGCTGTTCATGCTCGTCGACAACTACGCGCCGGACGATCCGGAGCTCGACCGCTTCATCAACGAGTTGGAAACGCTACGCGACCCGTCACACGTGCGGAACCACACCGTCGGCGGATGGCGCGAGCTGCTCGAGCGGGCCGACCTGCGGACGACGGTCGACTCGAACACGGCCGTCACCGAGCTCGCCACTGAGAGCTGGCTCGAGCGCTCGCAGACGGCGCCCGAGCGGGCGGATGAAGTGCGACAGAGGCTACGCGACGCCTCGCCCGCGGCGATCGACGCGTTCCTGATCACACCGACCACGTTCGGGGTGCACAAGCTCATCCTCATTGGCAGGAAATGACCCTCGACGACCTCCCAACAGTGCGCGCGGTGCCGAGCGTTACCGCGGCGCAGATGACGGAGGTCGATCGCGTGACCATCGAAGACCTCCAGATTCCCGTCGACGTCCTCACGGAGAACGCCTCGCGCCAGGTCGCTGTCGCTGCCCGCGGGTTACTCGGCGGCAGCCTCGCCGGCAAGCGGGTGATCGGGCTCGTCGGCAGCGGGAACAACGGTGGCGACGCGGCCGGTGCCCTCCGCCACCTTTTGAATTGGGGCGCTCGTATCTGCGCCGAGTTCACCGGGCCGCAGGATCGCCTACGGGAAACGACGCGACACCAACTCATGCGTATCCTCCTCGCGACTACAGCGGAGACGGCGATCGTCCACGATGCCTCGCAAAACGGCTTTCGCGACCTCGAGGCGGATCTGGTCATCGACGGCTTTCTTGGGTACAGCGCGCACGGTGCGCCTCGCGAACCGATCGCGGCTCTGATCGATGCGGCGAATGCGTCCGGCGTGCCGATCCTGGCCGTGGATCTGCCCTCGGGTATGGAACCCGATAGCGGCGAGGTCCATGGGGCGGCGATCCGTGCAAGGGCGACAGTGACGCTCGCGCTTCCGAAGACAGGCCTCCTGACGCCCGGGGCGCATGACTATGTCGGTGACCTTCTTCTCGCCGATATCGCGATCCCGCACGCTGCTTTCGCGCGGGTCGGCATCGACACCCGGCGGCTCTTCGAGAAGGGCGATCTCATTCGGGTCGATACTGGAGATAGATGAACAATCCAGACCTGAAGACCCTTCGCGGAAAGCTCAGTCCGATCCAGTACGCGGTGACCCAGGAGGCGCGCACCGAGCCGCCGTTCACGGGCGCGTACTGGGACCATCACGGCAAGGGAACGTATCGCTGCGTCGTCTGCGGGGAGCCCCTCTTTGACTCGGGGACAAAGTTCGAGTCGGGGACCGGTTGGCCGAGCTTCTACGACGTCGTCGAAAAAGGGCACGTCAAAACCAAAGAGGATCGTTCCCTCGGGATGCTCCGCACCGAGGTCGAGTGCGCCCATTGCGGCGCCCACCTCGGCCACCTCTTCCCGGACGGCCCAGATCCGACGGGGATGCGGTACTGCATCAACTCGGCGGCGCTCGACTTCACGCCAAAGGACGAGGACGGTACGCCCTAGCCACACCGCCGACTGCCGGCGACGGCCGGCGTTGCGCACCGCCGGCCGCGCCGCGTCAAACCTCGACTAGACCCGCGTCCAAGTAAGGCAGGAACGAGGGATCGAGCAGCATCATCCGGCTCTCGAGCCGTGAGCCGGACGAGACCAAAACCGCGAGTGACACGAGAACTGCCATCGCAAGCGACACGCAAAACGACATCCTTCGATCGACCACCGGTCGTCTCCTCCCTTCTATCGCGTTTCGCTGGACACAAAAACGCCACGGGGAGGAGCCCGTGGCCAAAAGGACGCCGTACGCGCGTCGCTAGGCCGCTACTCCGAGCTCACCTCCCGCGTTGACGTGACTGCGATCGGCATCAAGCGTTCCTCCTCTTATTCACGCGCCTCGTGCGCGAGGCGTTGGTGTACCAGACGGCTCCCCACAAGACAAGAGGGATCTCCACATTTTCGTGCGCTCCGCATACTTCGCTGATGCCACTCGCTGGTAAGCGTCTCGCCTTCATCGGCGGCGGCACCATGGCCGAGGCGATGGTGCGGGGGCTTCTCGACCGCCATCTCGTGCCCCCGTCCCACGTCCTGGTGACCGGCCCGCGCAGGGAACGTCGCGCCGAGCTGACGAAGACCTACGGCGTCAAGGCGCTCGCGTCCAACACCGAGGCCGCGGCCGACGCGCATGTCGTCGTGCTCTCGGTCAAGCCACAGGTGCTCGCGACGGTCATGCGCGAGCTTCGCGGGAAGCTCGGTGAGGAGAAGCTCGTGATTTCAATCGTCGCCGGCGCGACGCTGCGGTCGCTGCGGGACGGCCTCGACCACGCCGCGATCGTGCGCGCCATGCCGAACACGCCCGCGCAGGTCGGAATGGGGATCACCGCATGGACGCCGACCACGGCGGTCGATGCCGAGCAGCGCGATCGCGCGAAGGCGATCCTCGGTGCGCTCGGCGAGGAGCTGATGGTCGACGACGAGAACCTCGTCGACATGGCCACCGCGCTCTCGGGGACAGGGCCGACTTACGTCTTCCTGTTGATGGAGGCCCTCGTGGACGCTGGCGTGCACCTCGGCTTCTCGCGTCGCGTCGCGGAGGAGCTCGTGCTACGCACCGTCGAGGGCTCGGCCCTGTTCGCGCGCAAAAGCGGGCGACACCTCGCCGAGCTTCGCAATATGGTCACCTCGCCAGGCGGGACGAGCGCGGCCGCGATCTACCAGCTCGAGAAGGGCGCGCTGCGGACGGTTCTGTCGAAGGCCGTGTACGCGGCATACCAGCGAACGCGCGAGCTTGGCGCTGAGGCCGAGCGGCGCACGGAGGAGCGTCCGTGAGGACCGTCGTCACGGCGATCGTCGTCGCGCTCGCGTGCGTCGCGGGGCTGTGGCTCGTCTCGGTGGACGCGCGAACCGACGACACGGGCATCGAAGTCGGTCTCATCTTCATGATCGCGGGCGCGCTCGCGGCCGTGCGACCGCGCGCCGCGATCGTCCTCGCCTTCATCGTGGGAGCGCCGATCCCGATCGCCGAAGCACTGCGGAGCGGCACCTTTCCCGCGGGCATCGCCGCTCTCGGATTCAGCGTCGCAGGAGCGCTCGTCGGGGCTTACGTCGGGATTCTGGCGCGGAGGCCCGCGTCTTCGACCAGCGCGTAAGACCTAGCCGAGGACGGAATGCACCTCGTAGACCTCGCCGCCGCGCTGGATCGTCGCGTGACCATCGACGGTCTTGAGCCAGGCGTTGGGCGCTCCGTTCAGGGCCTCGAACGTCTTCAGTTCAGAGGCGCGCGGCCAGAGGAGCACCGTTCGCTCGTGGGGCGCGCCTTCGGATAGGAAGCGCTCGAGGTCCGTCCGGTTTGCGAGGACGACCGCGACACCGGACGATGCACCGCCCGGCGCGAATCGGACTCCCTTCGACTTCCACGAAGTCAGCCAGCTCGGAGCGGCCCGGTCGACCCCGATCACCGCGATGAGCGGTTTCGGTCCGAAGTCCCAGAGCCACGCAGCCGTCTCGGCAAGACACTCCGGGTCCGCGAGAGGACGCCAGGTGGCGTCGGCGGGCGGGAGCTCAAGCACGAAGCGGTCGTATGCGACCTGGCTCACCTGCATGCTGAGAATGGAGTAGCAGGCGGCCGACCGAGCGGGCAGTCCCCGGACCAGGGGAGAGAGGCCTAGTACAGAAGTACTGCCTGTCAGGCGGAGCGGCGTAGGCGTGGATCGAGCGCGTCGCGGAGAGCGTCGCCCAGGAAGTTGAACGCGAAGACCGCCGTGAAGATCGCCACCCCGGGCCCGACGCTCATCCACCACTTGAGGTTCGCGAGGTACCGCTGCGAGTAGTTGATGTCCTGCCCCCAGGACGGATACGGCGGCTGCGGGCCGAGGCCGAGGAACGAGAGGGCGGCCTCTGCGAGGATCGCGAACGCCGTTGACAAGGTGGCCTGGACGATCAATGCGTTCATCACATTCGGGAAGATGTGGCGCATCACGATGCGCAGCGGCGAGCAGCCGATCGTCCGAGCCGCCACGATGAAATCCCGGGCTCGCACAGCGAGCACCTGGCCGCGCGTGAGTCGCGCGTAGGCTGGGATCGCGACGATCCCGATCGCGATCATCGCATTCTGGATCTGCGGACCAAGCGCCGACGTGATGGCGATCGCCAGGATGAGCGCGGGGAACGCGAGGAGGGCATCGATCCCTCGCATGATGAGCAGGTCGAACTTCCCGCCGATGTACCCGGCCGCGAGCCCGAGCGACGTACCGACGAGCAGGCCGATGGACACGCTGATGAGGCCCACGGACAGCGAGATCCGAGAACCCCACAGCACGCGGGAGAACACGTCGCGACCGAGGTCGTCGGTGCCCAGCCAGTGCGTGGAGCTCGGCGGCTCGAGCGAATCGATGACGTTCACCTTGATCGGGTCGAACGGCGCGATGATCGGCGCGAACGCGGCGAGGAAGAGCCAGGTCAGCACGATGACTCCGCCGACGATCATGCGTGGATTGCGCTGCAGAAAGTAGATCGTCGACGCCACGCGCTCGTTTCGCGCGCGGCCAAGCACGAGCGGGACGGTCGTTCCGGCCATCAGACGGCCGCCGACTCGAACGAGATACGCGGGTCGACTCTCGCGTACAGCACGTCGACGAGCAGGGTGCTCAGCATGAACGAGAGCGCGGACACGAGGACGACCCCCTGCACGACCGGATAGTCGTGCGACGGGATCGCTTGCACGACGAGGCGGCCCACACCGGGCCACGAGAAGATCGTCTCGGTGATGACCGCGCCCTCGATGATCGCGCCAACCTGGATGCCGACGAGAGTCACGACCGGGATCAGCGCGTTCTTCAGCGCGTGTCGCGTGATGATGGTGCCCTCGCGCAGGCCCTTCCCTCTCGCGGTGCGCATGTAGTCGAGGCTGAAGACCTCGAGCAGGCTGGAGCGCACCTGCCGCAGGTTGAGCGCAAGGCTGGCGGTGGCGAGCGTCACGGCCGGCAGCACGAGATAACGCAGGTTCTGTCCGGCATCGGTGGTCAGGGGCGTGTAGCCGCCCGGCGGGAAGATCCTTCCAGGGATGACGTAGGAGAACAGCAGGATGAGAAGGACGCCGAGGAAGAAGGATGGAAAGGACACACCCATGAGGGTCACGCCAGTGGACAGGAGGTCGATCGCGGAATTGCGCTTCACAGCCGAGATGACGCCAATGACGAGGGCGAAGCTCACGGATATGAGGAGCGCAGCCGCGCCGAGCTCGAGCGTCGCGGGCAACCGCTCGATGATCGCCTCGGCTACACGCTGATGATTCTGGAACGAGCGGCCGAGGTCACCCTGAAGCGCGTGCGTGAGCCACGCGACGTACTGAACGGGGAGCGGTTGATCCAGTCCGAGCTGGTGCCTGATGGCCTCGAGCTGGACAGGATCACGCTCCTCGCCGGCGAACACGAGCACCGGATCGACCGGTGAGATGCGCGCGAGTACGAAGACCCCGATGGTCACGAGGAACGCGACAGGGATCATGAGCAGGAGGCGGCGGAGGATGTATCTGATCACTCCGCCGCCTCCGGTCTCACTCGCTCAGCGGGTCACTTCGCCAGCTGGGCGCTCTCGAAACGCGGGATACGGTCGGCGAACACCTGCATGCCGGTCACGGACTTCGCCGTGACAAGCGGCGAGATGCCGAACTGGAACCACACACGGGCGGGATCGTCGACCACGAAGATCTGCTGCGCTTGCTGTAGGAGCGTCTTTCTCTTGGCCGGGTCCGCCTCGGCACGTTGCTGGTTCATGAGGTCGTCGACTTTCGCGTTGGAGTAGGACGAGTCGTTGTTCGTCTTCCCCGTAACGACGAAGTCATAGCTGTTGCCATCCGGGTCGAGCCGGCCAGACCAGCCGATGAGCGTCATGCCGAGGTGCTTGTGCGACTGCTGGAGCGTGACGATGTCGTTGAAGAGCTGCGTCTTGATGTCAGCGGTGATGTCGGCTTTCGCGAGCTCGGCCTGGATGAGCTGCGCGAGCTGCAGGGTGGCCGCGTCACCGGACGAGACGAGGAGTTCGAACTTCAGCGGGCCCTTGCCCACCTCGGCGACGAGCTTCTTCGCGCCGTCCGGGTCCGCCTTCGGGAACGGCTTGAAGTTCGCGTCGTACGCGAAGTGCGCGGGCGCGATCGGGCCCCATCCGACCAGGCCGAGGTTCCCCTGTGTCGGGCCCTTGTCGAGGATCTCCTGCCGGTCGATCGCCATCGCGATTGCCTTGACGTAGCGCTTCTCGTTGAAGACGAAGCCGGCCGCTTCGTTGGGGATCATGCTGCTCCACGCGAAGGAGCCGACTTCCTGGTAGTTGAGCGTCGAATCCGACTTC
>Ga0207646_10008112_pt1 | contig 10575 bp, 14 predicted proteins | sample KBSK5502metaG_FD_184343 | JGI IMG/M metagenome (GOLD analysis project Ga0207646, IMG submission 184343) | Corn, switchgrass and miscanthus rhizosphere microbial communities from Kellogg Biological Station, Michigan, USA - KBS K5-50-2 metaG... | ecosystem: Host-associated > Plants > Roots >...
CGCCGGCAATGCAGGCCAACAGCAACGTCATTGTGCTGTTGGTTTGGTTGGCGGCGTCAGCAATGTCCGTCATGTTACGAACTGTGAAATCGTCAGGATCGCTTGCCGCAAGCTTGTGACGTTGCCGGAGCAGCTCAGTGATTTGTTGCTGGGGGAGATTGTTCCTGAGGCCTGGCTGCCAACCTGGACGGTGGTCACGGCCTGCAACGTTCCGGTGGCAGTGACCGTGTTGCGCAGCTTGCCTCTCTCAATCTTCGCAGTCATGTATGTCGGCGCGGCGGTGCCGCCGCCCCAGAAGTAATAACCGGCGAACGCGAGTGCTGCCACCGCGGAAATGCCCAGGATCAGTTTCTTACGCTTGCTAAGATTCAATCTCTTCAAGCTCAGCTTCACCCGGTCATTTGATTTCAGCGTGTCTGTTCCCGCCACGAGCGGAGGTGCTTCAAAAATTTTGGCTGACATAATGGTAAATAGATCGATGCTTTAAGTCTCAATGTTCAAACGAACCCAATTAACTAGACACCAATGCTCGGGCTTTCGTTACACGAGTCATTAAGGTCAGTACCACCCGCGTGAGCGGGTGGGTCAAAGAGTCAATGTTGGAGTTGACGCAGGGATCCACGCGCTCACGCGGGTGGTACTGACCTTAAATGCTCTTGTAACCATTCAACCCATTGAGGTGTCTTACCTGACGAGAGGCTATGGCCTCAAACTAGAACAAGGAGTCAGGAGTTAAGACAACAAAATGAAGAAACTTGGAAAACTTAAGATGCTGGCAATAGTCTCTCTCTCGGCGATTGCTTTGGCTGCTTCGATCGCCGTTGCCCAGTCGGTAAAGACCGATCAGGACAACGGAAAACCACGCGGTGATTGGCACGGTGGTCGCGGTCGCGGCGAAGGTAAAGGCTGGGGAGAAAAGCGCGGTGACTTTTTTTCGCAGCTAAATCTAACTGATGACCAGAAGGCAAAGATGAAACAGATCCGCGAGAGTTTTGCCGCAACTAATGAACCTCTGCGCGAACAGCTTCGCGCCAAGCGGCAGGAGTTGCGTCAGGCGAGTGAAGGCGGTACGTTCAACGAAGCGCTGGCCACCCAGAAACTAACGGAAATGGCGGGCCTGCAGGCCAAGCTGATGGGCGAGGAATTCAAGCTTCATCAGGAAATGCAGTCCGTTTTGACTGCTGAGCAAAAGGCCCAGCTTGAACAGAGGAAAGCGCAATTCAAAACTCGCGAAGGCGAACGCCATCGCAAAGGTGAAGAGCGCGATAACCAGTGACGTTTCTCCACGAACCGGCGGGACCAAATATCTTAATTCATAACGGGCCCGCCGGCCGTAACTCCGGATGAGGAACGCTTTCTGTCGAACGGGTACGAACAAGCGTCGGACCTCGAGCTGGCGCGCCAGGCACGCGCTGAAGACGAGTCTGCGTTCGCTGAGATAGTCCGGCGCTATAGTTCGCGAGTGTTCCACGTGGCGCAGCGCTTCTTTCGCCAACGCAATTTGGTTGAAGACGCAGCGCAGGAGGTTTTCTTGAAAGCTTTCACGCAACTCGGAAGCTATAAGGGGCGCGGTTCAATGGAAGGGTGGTTGACGCGCATTGCCACCAACACCTGCTTGAATATTGTTCGCGCGGCCAAGCGACGCCCCGAACTGACCACCGCTGATCTGACTGAAGATCAAGACCGCTGGCTCGACGAAAAGCTTTCCAGCGCCGCCTGTGAGATGCACCGTTCAGCCGAAAACAAACTGGTGGCCGCCGACCTGGCTGATCGCCTGCTCGAAACGCTGTCTCCGGAAGATCGCTTGGCGCTCACCTTGATTGACGGTGAAGACGCGTCTGTGCGCGAAGTCGCTGAGATCACGGGCTGGTCGGAATCAAAAGTTAAAGTGCGGGCATTTCGCGCTCGCAAACGGGCCCGCGAGACTCTGGAAAAATTGTTAGGGGCAAAGCTGTTGGGCGCCAGTCGCAGAAGGCTCGGACTTGATTCGTCCGCGAGTTAATGAAAGTTCAGGTGAACGATGAAAGAGAAGCACATCATCTACATGCTCGAAAAAGGACCGCTGGCGAGTCTTACCGAAAGCGAAGTCCGCATGATTAACGCTCACGCAGAGATCTGTTCGGCTTGTCGGAGCGCCTATGAAGCGGCCCGAACCTCGACGTTGTTAATCAAAGAACGTGCTGCGGAAACCATTGAGCCGTCGCCTTTTTTTCACACAAGGGTGCTGGCCGCCTGGCGGGAACGGCAGGCAAGCGACAACGTTCCTGCCTTTTCGCGTCTTTGGAAAACGGCCGGCGCACTGGTTTCTTCGATGGCTCTGACGACCGCGGCGCTGGGGGCTTTGAGTTTTCTCGCTCCGGGCGCGGGCCCTGGAACATCGCAGAACACCGCGGCTGATTTGAGTTCGTATTCCGCTGAAGCAGTCGTTTTTAATCAGGACCAGAGCGACGATCAATTGACCGACGAACAGCTCCTCAGCGCGACCTATGCCGACGATGAGGTGAAGTGATGGATAAGATTTCCAAAAACAGATGGCAGGTTCGCATCGCTGCGTTAATCATTTTTCTCCTCGGCTTTGCGGCGGGCGGGCTGGCGCTGAACGCTTATCGTGGCTGGGCTCGGGGCAGGGCTGCGACCCCTGAGGATCGATTTGAACAATTATCCAATCGACTACAACTCAACTCTGAACAAAAGACCAGGGTGCAGCAGATACTAGCCGACACCAGGGAACAATTGCGCGCCGTGCGCAAAGACTCAGAACCGCGCGTCAATGACATTCGCCAGCAAACCGACCAACGGCTGCAACAAGTCCTGACACCCGATCAGTGGCAGCGCTTTCAGCAAATGAGAAATGAGATGCGGGCGCGACGCGGGCGGGATGGCAGAGATGACGGGCCTTGACCGGAAGTGTCAGAAGCCCGACCGTGAGGGAGGGCTAGTGTGAGTGAAGCAACAACGAACGAGCCCTCCCTCACGGTCGGGCTTCTGACCCTACAGCGCCGACGCGCCGGAAACGATCTCGATGATTTCGCGGGTGATGGCGGCCTGACGAACACGATTCATATTCAGCGTCAGTGAAGAGATCAAGTCGCTGGCATTCCTTGAAGCGGCATCCATCGCCGTCATGCGGGCGCCCTGCTCTGAAGCAATCGACTCTAACAGGGCGCGAAAGATTTGCGTTTCCACCAGGCGCGGCAACAGACGGCTGAAAATCTCTGCCGGCGGTTGTTCATAGATGTAGTCTTTGGTCTGCGGGGCAGGCGTATCATCCGCATTTTCAGTCTCAGCCGTGTGAGAGATCGGCAGCAACTGCTCGACGACGATGCGCTGATTAAGCGCCGATTTGAACTCGGCAAAGATCACGAATACTTTGTCAAGTGCTTCGTCTTCAGTGAACCGCCTGGTGACGTCTGAAGCTACTTCGAGCGCTTCTGAAAACTCGACCCGACCTTTTCCGGTCAAGCCCACGTACTCCCCGACAATTTCGCCGCGCCGCCGAAAGAAATCGCGCCCCTTGCGTCCGACTGTCAGCAATTCAACTTTTTTGTCCGCATTTTCCTTGAGGAAAACCTGCGCGGCTTTCAACAGATTCGTATTGAAGGCGCCGCATAAACCCTTATCGGCCGTGACCAGGACGACCAGATAGCGTTCGTCACCGCGCGCATCGAGCAGCGGATGATGAAAATCTTCCGGGATTTGGCCGGCTAGTGAGCCAAGCACTTCGGTCATTTTGTTGGCGAACGGCCGCGCGTTGACGACGTGATCCTTCGCGCGCTTTAGCTTTGCCGCCGATACCATCTTCATCGCCTTGGTAATCTGCTGCGTGTTCTTGACCGACTTAATGCGCCGGCGAATGTCTAAGAGGTTTGCCATCTACGTTCTACTTGCGCCCGGAAACCCAGCTGCACTCTCTCCCTCTCCCTTTGGGAGAGAGGGGTCGGGGAGAGGGAGCTATACTACGCTGCGGCCGCTTGCGCGTTTTTAGCCCAGGTGTCTTTAAAGTCCTTGAGCGACTGTTCCAGGTCCTTCTGAATCTCGTCATCGATCTCTTTCTTCTCTCGCAGTATCTGTAATACGGCCGGGTGCGAGTTCTCGATAAAGCGCAGCAGTTCATCCTCGAATTTGCGGAGGTCCTCGACCGGAACGTCATCCGTGAAACCATTAGTCGCCGCCCAGATGATCAGCACCTGCTTCTCGGCGTCCATCGGCTTATATTGCGGTTGCTTCAGGATTTCAATGAGCCGCTGTCCGAGCGCCAACTGGGCCTGGGTGGCTTTGTCGAGGTCCGATCCGAACTGCGCAAACGCGGCCAGCTCACGATACTGGGCGAGATCCAGGCGCAAACTTCTGGCGATCTGCTTCATCGCCTTGATCTGCGCCGCGGCTCCCACACGTGAGACTGAGTTGCCAACGTCGATTGCCGGGCGAATACCAGCGTTGAAGAGATCGGCTGTCAGAAAAATCTGTCCATCAGTAATTGAAATGACGTTCGTCGGAATATAAGCTGAAATATCGCCGGCCTGCGTCTCAATTATGGGCAAACTGGTCAGCGAACCACCGCCCTTGGCGTCGGAAAGTTTCGCGGCGCGCTCAAGCAGGCGCGAGTGCAGATAGAAAACGTCGCCCGGATAGGCTTCGCGGCCCGGCGGTCTGCGCAGCAGCAAAGAGATTTCACGATAGGCGGCCGCTTGTTTCGACAGATCGTCGTAAATGGTAAGCGCGTGCTGACCCCGATCGCGAAAATACTCGCCCATCGCCGCCCCTGAATACGGGGCGAGAAACTGCATTGCCGCCGGGTCTGAAGCAGTCGCTTTCACCACAATCGTGTACTCCATTGCGCTGTGGTCGTAGAGCGTCTTTACCACCTGCGCGACTGTAGAAGCCTTCTGGCCAATCGCCACGTAAATACAAATGACGTCCTTGCCACGCTGATTGATAATTGTGTCGACGGCCACCGCGGTCTTGCCGGTTTGGCGGTCGCCGATGATTAGTTCGCGCTGACCGCGGCCAATCGGCACCATTGAATCGATAGCTTTCAATCCGGTAGGCAAAGACTCTTTCACCGGCTGGCGATCGACGACGCCGGGAGCAATCCGCTCGACGGCATTGTACTCATCGGTCAGGATCGGCCCGCGATCGTCGACGGGATTGCCCAGCGCGTCCGTCACGCGGCCAATCAACGCCTGGCCTACCGGCACCTGCATGATGCGGCCGGTGCGCTTTACCAGATCGCCTTCCTTGATCGTCTGAAAGTCGCCAAAGAGCACGGCGCCGACTTTGTCCTCTTCGAGGTTTAAGGCCAGGCCGCGCACTTCGTGCGGAAACTCGAGCAACTCGCTGGCCATAACCTTCTCGAGCCCGTGAATCTCGGCGATGCCGTCACCCACCTTGATGACCGTGCCCACTTCGCTGACCGTGATGCCGGTTTCAAAGTTTTCGATCTGCTGGCGAATGATATCGTTGATTTCGTTTGCTTTAATTGGTTCCATAATTCATTTCCGATTTTCGATTGCCAATTGCCGATTTGAAACCGCCTCCGACGAATGATGACAATCGGAAATTGGCAATTGGAAATCGGCAATGCTCAGCCTGCCATTTTTTCCTTAATCTGCTGCAACTGATTTCGCACAGAGCCGTCGTAAACGGTCGAGCCAATGCGTGTCACCAGTCCGCCGATCAGCTCCGGATCGGTGGTGAAATTGACCCGCACGTTACTTCCGGTCAAGGTAGAAAGCGTCGGGTGCAGCTTCTGCTGCGCGTCTGCGGGCACAGACCGCGCCGTAGTTACGGTTGCGGCCAACATGCCGGCCCGAACGTCGAGCACTTCCGCGAATTTGCGATTAATTGCAGCCAGGTCGGTGAGCCGCTGATTTTGCAGCAGCACTTTCAGGAAATTCACGGTCGTGGGCCGCGGCCGCGTTCGCTCGATCAGTTTATTAAGCACAGCCCGCTTCCGATCCAGCGGGATCGTGGGATTGCGAAATACCTCCTGCAGATTTTCGCTCGATTGGAACAAGCGCTCCCAGGCCGTCAACTCCTCCTGCACTTCGCGCGCCTCGCCGCGCTCGAGCACTACATCCGCCAGCGCCGAGGCGTAGCGGCGCGCCACTATCTGCACACTCATCGCGCCACACCTCCGAGCTCTTCGATGTTGCGCGCAATTAGCCGGACATCGTCTTCAGGTTTCATTTCGCGCCGGATCATTTCTTCCGCCAGGCGCACGCTTTGCTCGGCGGTGTAGCGGCGCAGTTCATGCCGCGCAGTTTTGCCGGCCCGTTCGATTTCGCGCTGAGCCTGGTCGCCTAGCCTGGCGATCTCATTCTCCGTTGCGCGGGCGATGCGCTCATTCTCTTCGGCTACTTCGCGCCGCGACTGTTCCTGAATCGCGCTGACTTCGCTGGCGAGGCGCGCCAGACGTTCATCAACCTCTTTCAGCTTCGCCAGCGCGGCGTCGCGTTCCTGCTGCGCCCGCGCAAGTTCGCGGCGAATATTTTCGCGCCGGGTCTTGAACGCTTCACCGATCTTCCACTTTCGCGTCAGCAGATAAGCCATCGCCAAAACAAAAATTCCCAGATTGACAAACTTCCACAGTTCGAATCCGGGATAGTCCCACCAACGGGTTTCCCCGCCGTCGGCGAGGGCAAACAGGACATTGCTAATCGCAAAGGACAGTAACATTGCTCAATTCATCTCCGCATCGCCGATGGGCCGGCTGAGCACCCGCGAGCCAATTTCGCGCGCGATGCGACGCGACTCAACCTCGAGCAACGCGCGCGCTGCTTCAGCCTGTCGCTGAATGGCTTCCTTCTCTTTGGCAATTGATTCCGCGAGTTGCTGTCGCATCTCGTTGAGCTTTACTTGTCGCTCCTGCATAGCTCCGGCGCGTTCATGTTCAGCCATCGAATAGGCTTCGCCGCGCGCCTGGCGCAAGGTGCGCTCGTACTCTGAGAGTTTTTCGCTGACGCTGCGCAGAATCTCTTCGGCTTCGGTCAGCCGACCGCGGGTTCGCTTCTCGCGCGCTTCCAGAATCCGATTGATAGGTTTGAAGAGCGTGGCGTTCAGCACATAGACCATCACCAGGATGATCAGAATGTGCAGCAACAGCGTGCCGTCAGGCACAAGTTGAATTGAGTTTTCGGCAAAGCCGAGCGGCAACGTCATCGCAAATTATGTAAGCTGGGATTTAGAACTCTTCAGACTACGAATCTCAGACTTCTTTTCAAATCTTAATCTCAGATCTGAGATCCTATCTTACAGAAGACTGAACTGCGCGCCTACCTTGCAGTGACCCAACTGCAAGTGTGTCAAAAGCTTTGAAGGCTAACATGCGATTTTACAGCGCGTCAAGGTACGTTGCCGCCTTCCTTGACATCACTGATGGCGCGCGTTTAGGCTAGGTCTTTTCCTTGAACGGGGGAATTATTCTCTATGCCGAAGCGAACCTTTCAACCAAACAATCGCCGCCGCGCCAAGACGCATGGATTTCGCGCGCGCATGGCGACCAAAAGCGGCCGCCTGGTGCTCAAGCGCCGCCGCGCCAAGGGCCGCAAGCGGTTGTCACCGGCGCATTACTAAACCGTTGGTCCGAGCGACGAACCAGGCGCCGGTGAAAGTGAGCCTGGCGCTGCCGAAGCGGCGCCGGTTGCACGCACGGGCTCAGTTCCAAAAAGTCTATGCCGAAGGGCAACGTTATGACGGCCGTTTGCTGGCCGCTTTTTTGCGAAAGAACGATTTATCAGAGCACCGCCTGGGAGTGACGGCATCAACAAAGGCTGTCGGGAAGTCGGTTGATCGTAATCGAGCCAGACGTTTGCTGCGCGAGTTGTTTCGTCGCAGCGCCGCCGATCTGAAAGGCTTGCAGCAAACTTACGACTGGGTTTTGAATGCGAAACGATCTTTGCTCGACTCAGACGAGGAACATCGCTTTCGCGAGTTTCGTAAGATCATCGCCCAAGCAGCTCAAGCCGAGCGTCGGGTTTAGATTTTGGAGTGCGCCGGCAGAGCAAAGCCGCGACGGCGCTTTGGCTGACGATTTTGGCAAGTGGACAAAACGAGTAATTTCGATGAATCCAAAGCGGTGTCGCGCTGCGCTTGCCACCGCACTCCAAAGTCTTAGCGATGCGCGTAATACTTATTTCGCTCTTGAAGTTCTATCAAGCTGTAATCTCGCCGTGGCTGCCGCCGTCTTGCCGATTTGTTCCGACTTGCTCCGAATATGCACGCGAAGCGATTGAACGCCACGGCGCGGTGCGCGGCAGCTTGATGAGTGTGCGACGTCTGCTTCGTTGCCATCCGTTTCATCCGGGCGGCTACGATCCGGTGAAGTGAGTTTGGAGTACCGCCTTCAGGCGGCTGTTATGAGCGAGAGGAGACGACCCGCCTAAAGGCGGTACTCCAAAACTTTTCGAATGAAACAGCAACAACGATTCATCATGGCTTTGGTGGCTTCGGCAGCAGTGCTGATCCTTTGGAACTATCTGTTTCCGCCGGTCAAGCCGCCACAGCCAAACGCCAACAATCAACCTGTGGCGCAAGCCTCGCCGCAGACAACATCGCAACCTACGTCGCAACCGACAGCTACGGCAACCGTCACACCGGCGCCGGCGCAGGCCGTCGCATCTCCGACGCCCACCCGCGACAACATTCCGCCGCGGAAGCTCCATATAGTTACGCCCTTGTACGAAGCAACTTTCGATACGCGGGGAGCGGTGGCCACCAGTTGGATTGTCAGAAGGGTTAAACGAAGCGATGGTACCTGGCGCGATCTCTACGCGGCTTCGTCGACCAAGAACGATCCCAAGCCACTGGAATTGATCCCCACTCCGCCGGCAGGCGTAGCTCCGGAGCAACTATTTCATCCTTTTCAGGTTGTCACCGGCGACGCTGCGACTGACGCCGTTTTGAGCGGCCGGAACTTCAAAGTCACCGGGCCGAGCAATGACTCGGGCGATGCGACCGTGAATTTGCCGAACGGATCGCAAAACCTTGACTTTGTGATTCACGACGACGCCACCGGGCTCGACGCGATGAAGCGCATAACTTTTTTCGCCGATCGCTATACCGCTGAAGTCGAAGTCAAAGTTACGCGCAACAATCAGCCAGTACCGGCCAAGCTGGCGATTGGTCCCAATATCGGCGACCAGGGAATCGATCATTACACCTTTTATCTTTACGCGCCTGAGGGAATCGCCGTCGTCAACAACGAGGTGATGCGAATCAACGCCATTGAAGTTCACTCGGATCGCCGGAACACCGGGGTAATCAACCGCCTGCTTGAGTGGCTGGGTCTGAAAACCCCGGTCACTAAACCTCCCGATCACGAACCCCTGGACGGTGCAGTTCAATGGGCCGGCGTCGGTGATACGTATTTCGGTATGATCGCGGTCCCAGGGAAAGGAGTTTCAGGACTGGAGTATCGCACCGTTGCTTACGAGCACAAGGTCGACAACAAACCGGAGCAAAGATTCCTGATCAGCGGTCTGGTCCAACTTCCCACCGACGGCGCGAAAACTGAAATCTACGTGGGCCCGAAAGATCATCGACTGCTGAAGGCGGCCAGTGAAGAAATCGCGAAAGCGAGCGGGCCGCAGGTCGATCTGGGTGAAGTTATTAATTTTGGGTTTCTCGGTGGAATGCGTCGTTTTCTCGCCGTGCCGATCCTGTTCGCGATCGACCGGATGCAGCGCCTGACCGGCAGCTACGGTGTCGCGATCATGCTGTTCACGATCTTCATCTATTCGCTTTTTTTCCCGCTCAAGTGGCAATCGTCGCGCAAAATGAAAAAGGCGCAGAAGTACGCGCCGCGCATGAAAGAGCTGCAAGAAAAATTAAAGGGCATGAAGCAGAGCGATCCGCGGATGAAAGAGTTGCAGATGGAGCAACTACGGCTGATGAAGGAAGCGAATCCGCTCGGCGGGTGCTTGCCGCTGCTAATCCAGATGCCTTTCCTTTTTGCGCTCTACAGCGCGATCACTATCTCAATCGATTTTCGCCAGGCGTCTTTCTTATGGATACCTGACTTGTCGGGACCCGAGCCTTTCTTTCTACACTTCCTGCGCATTTTGCCGATCTTGTTCACCGGCTCGATGATCGTCCTGCAACTGCTCACGCCCGCCCCTTCGGCCGATCCGCTGCAGCGCAAAATGATGGCTGTCGGCATGCCGCTCTTTATGCTCTATATTTTATGGAGCGCGCCGGCCGGTCTTTTGCTCTATTGGTTGGTGGGAAATGTGGTTGGATTTCTGCAACAGCTAATCATTAATAAGCTGACCAAAGAAGAGCCGTCCCCGCCCGAAGAGAAAGGCGCCACGAAAAAGCCGCCGAAAAAGTTGAAGCCCGTCGAGGCTTGACGACGAGCGTATCAGAAGCCCGACCGTGAGGGAGGGCTGGTTTCAATACATTCAATCAGGACGCAGGGCGTTAATAAGCCGCGAGGCGGAGTCATATACGAACTCTACGTATTGAGCTCGCCATTGTTTCAGGCCCTCCCTTACGGTCGGGCTTCTGACACGATTTTCTTTGCGGCCTGCTTCGGCTTTTCCTTCATCACCTTGTAATGCAGCCGCACAACTCCAT
>Ga0207646_10008113_pt1 | contig 10574 bp, 9 predicted proteins | sample KBSK5502metaG_FD_184343 | JGI IMG/M metagenome (GOLD analysis project Ga0207646, IMG submission 184343) | Corn, switchgrass and miscanthus rhizosphere microbial communities from Kellogg Biological Station, Michigan, USA - KBS K5-50-2 metaG... | ecosystem: Host-associated > Plants > Roots >...
CGGAGACGGCAGGAAGGTGACCTCGGTGCCGCGCTTGTCATGGCTGTCGCGCACCACCGCCAGCGGCGCATCGGCGACGCCGTTGGTGAAGCTGATGCCGTGTTCCTTGCCTGAGCGCCAGACGCGCAATTTGAGCCAGATCGACAGTGCATTGACGACCGAGACGCCGACGCCATGCAGGCCGCCTGACACCTTGTAGGAATTCTGGTCGAATTTGCCGCCGGCATGGAGCTGGGTCATGATGACCTCGGCGGCCGATACGCCCTCGCTTGGATGGATGTCGGTCGGCACACCGCGGCCATTGTCGGAAACGGTGCAGGAGCCATCGGCATTGAGAGTGACGATGACGCGGTCGCAATAGCCGGCGAGCGCCTCATCGACCGCGTTGTCCACCACCTCATAGATCATGTGATGGAGGCCGGAGCCATCATCGGTATCGCCGATATACATGCCCGGGCGCTTGCGCACCGCATCAAGGCCCTTGAGTACCTTGATGGCATCGGCGCCGTACTCTTCCGCCGCTTTTTTGATCGGATCAGCCATTACTGCCTCGTCACCATTCCAGCCTCCACATGGAGGAAATCAGCCGTCTTGCCAAGCCCGTTGAAGAGGGCCTGATCAGTGCCCGTCATGAAGCTCTGGGCCTCGAGTTCCTTCAGCGTTTCGAACAGTCCCGACCGTCTCTTGGCATCAAGATGGGCGGCAACTTCGTCGAGAAGAAGGACGGGAGCGGCACCGCTTTCCTCCTTCACGGACGAGGCCTGCGCCAGGATCAGTCCGATCAGCAGCGCCTTCTGTTCACCGGTCGAGCACAGCGCTGCCGCCATCGATTTGGGCGCGTGGGATACCAAGAGATCACTCCTGTGCGGGCCTGAAAGCGTGCGTCCAGCTCCCTTGTCATTGCCGCGCGATTCGAGAAGAAGTCTACGATATTCGTCTTCTGCCTGCACGGCCGGCATGGTCTTGAGGCGGTCTTCAAGATCGCCCTGCAAGGCTAGTATACTGGCGGGGAAAGCGCTCCTTTTAAGTAGTGATTTTATGTGATTTTGCAAGGCGGCGACCGTATGGAGGCGGGCCGCCGCGATAGCGGCCGCCGCCTCCGCCATCTGGGCTTCGAGGCCCGACAGCCATATGCCATCGGGGCGGATCTCTTCGAGGAGCAGGTTGCGTTCGCGCATGAGCTTTTCGAAGACCAGCACGCGGGACGCATGTTCGGGGTCATTGGCGCTGACGAGGCGGTCGAGGAAGCGGCGCCGGTCGGAAGCGGGGCCGGCAAACAGCCGGTCCATGGCGGGGGTAAGCCAGATCACCCGCATGTGATGGGCAAGGATGCCCGGGCTCTTCTGGGGGACACCGTCAATGACGACCAGGCGGGTCTGGTTGGCGCCATCGCCCTCCGGCATCCATTGGGTGCCGAGCTGGGTTTCGCCCTGGGCTGATGCGATGCGCGCCGCGATGGCCCAGCCGCGATTGCCACCCTGACGGGCCAGGTCCTCGAACAAGGCGCCCCTGAGGCCCCGCCCGGCGGCGAGCAGCGATATGGCCTCGATGAGATTGGTCTTGCCCGCACCATTGGGACCGGTGAGGGCCACGAGGCCCGGACCGGGATCGAGCCTGAGCGAGGCGTAATTGCGGAAATCGGTGAGCGTCAGCCGCGCGAGGATCAAGGAGGTTTGAGTCATTCCCCTCCCTCTTGTGAGGAGCGCATGTGCGAATTCTTGCAGCAGGCGAGCCAGTTCCGGTTATCCCCCTCTCCCATTGCTTCGCAACGGGAGAGGGGGAAATTTGGAGATAGCCTTCCCCCTTGCGGACAAGGGAATAGATTGCTCACACCCGCATCGGCATCAGCACATAGAGGGCCTGGTCATCCGAAGGGTCGAGCACGATGGTGGGCGAGCCCGCATCGGCCAGCTGGAACCTGGCCGTATCGCTCTTGATCTGGGACGCGATGTCGAGGAGGTAGCGCGAATTGAAGCCGATATCGATCGGATCAGATTCGTAAGTGGCGGCGATTTCCTCTTCCGCCGAGCCTGAATCCGGATTGTTGACGGTGAGCACCACCCGCCCGTCGCCGATATTGAGCTTCACGGCGCGTCCCTTCTCGAAGGAGATGGTGGAGACCCGGTCAACGGCGCTCGAGAACAGCTTGGTATCGACATCCAGCGTCTTGTCGTTGTTGCGCGGGATGACCCGCTCGTAATCCGGGAACGTGCCGTCAATCAGCTTGGACGTAAGCGTCAATCCGTTGAAGGAGAAGCGGATCTTGGACGAAGACAGCGCGATCTCGACCTCGCCTTCATCGCTCTCGATCAGCTTGACGAGCTCGAGCACCGTCTTGCGCGGCACGATGATGCCGGGCATGCCCTGAGCACCCGCTGGCAAAGGCACTTGCGCACGCGCCAGACGGTGGCCGTCGGTGGCGACCGCGCGCAACGTCTTGCTGGCGGAGACCTCATGCAGATAGATGCCGTTCAGATAATAGCGGGTTTCTTCGGTCGAGATGGCGAAGCGGGTTTTCTCTACCAGTCCCCTGAGATCGGCCGGCGACAGGGTGAAGCGGTTGGCCAGTTCGCCGGCATTGAGATCGGGAAAATCTTCCGGCGGCAGGGCCTGTAGCGCGAAGCGCGACCGGCCCGCCTTGATGTTTACGCGCCCGCTATCGGGACCCTGGTCGAGCTCGAGCTGGGCGCCATCGGGGAGCTTGCGCACGATGTCATAGAGCATATGGGCGGCAACCGTCACCGCGCCCTCCTGAGCAACCTCGGCGGCAACCGTCTCGATGATCTCGATATCGAGGTCGGTCGCGGTGAGCTTGACCGCATCGCCCTTGGCCTGGACCAGCACATTGGACAGGATCGGGATGGTGTTGCGCCGCTCGACCACGCTCTGCACATGGTTGAGAGCCTTGAGAAAGGCCGATCTTTCGATAGTCACCCGCATATTGTCGCAATCCTGTCTTCATCCAAACGCGTGATCTGGACGGAAAACCGGTACCCACTTTTCCTGATCACGCGCCACCGCCCGGGCCGCAGACATTGACGCCTTTGCGGCCGGGTTGCAAGACGGTTCCTATTGTTGTTCGATGAGCCTGATCAGCAAGGCGACCTCGCGGGCGAGCCGGTCGTCGCTTTTCATCAGGTCCTCGATCTTGCGCACCGCGTGGAGCACGGTCGAATGATCGCGCCCACCGAAGCGGCGGCCGATCTCGGGCAATGAACGCGGTGTCAGCTTCTTGGCGAGATACATGCCGATCTGGCGCGGCACCACGACGGAACGGGCCCGGCGCGGCGACAGGAGATCGGCCCGCGCCACATTGTAGTGGCGGCCGATCACTTTCAGGATGTCGTCTATGCGTACCCGGCACTGGTCCGGATTGGCCGACATGTCGCGTAATACCATGGCGGCGAGATCGACGGAGAGCGGCGCATGCGAGAACTGCTGATGCGCGATGACGCGGTTGAGGGCGCCTTCGAGCTCGCGCCCGCCGCCTTGCACCTTGTTGGCGATGAATTCGACCACATCGGGATCGACGCGGATCTGGGGATCGCGCTGGGCCACCTCGGCGAGGCGGTGGGCCAGGATCTCACGGCGCAAATCGAGCTCCGGCAACTCGACATCGACGACCAGCCCGCCCATCAGGCGCGAGCGCATGCGCTGGTCGATGGCGTCGAGCTGTGCCGGCGGTGAGTCCGCCGCGATGACGATCTGGCGTTTGGCGTCCACCAGCGAATTGAACGTGTGGTAAAATTCCTGCGTCATCGACTTGCCCTGCAGGAACTGGAAATCATCGATGAGCAGCACGTCGATCGACTGGAAGAAATCCTTGAAGCCGATCGTGTCGCGCGACCTGAGCGCGCCGATGAAATGATACATGAAGCGTTCGGCGGTGATGAACAGCACCTTGCGCTCGGGATGGCGCTCGCGCACCCGCCAGGCGATCGCATTGAGGAGATGCGTCTTGCCGAGGCCGGCGGCCGAATGGATGAACAACGGATTGAAGCTCACCGGCAAGCCGGGCTGCGATTCCGATATGCGCTGGGCCGCCGCATGGGCGAGGCGGTTCGAACCGCCGGTGATGAAGCTTTTGAAGGTCTGGTTCGGATCGAGCGGCGAGCCGCGCTCAGGCGCCGGCTGATGCAGCGCCTGCATGGGCTGCATCATCGTGCGGCCGGCCGGCTCCTGCTGTTCGTCGCGCGCGATGCGCCGGTCGGCGACATCTTGCGGGCGCTGCGGCACGCCGTGGGTGCGGACTTTGACATGCACATTGTCGAGATGGCCGAGTTCGGCTTCGCTGGCCTTCAGGAGCTTCGCGGCGTAATGCGTCTCGATCCAGTTTCTCAAGAACCGCGTGGGAACGGAGACAGCGAGACGGCCATCGGCGCATTCCTCAGGCTCCATCCGCGCGAACCAGCTTGTGTAGAGATCATCGCCCAGCTCCGCCTTGAGCCGTTGGGCAATTCTGGTCCAGCTCTGCTTGAGCTCAATTCCCGCCGCATCCGTCATCATATCTCTAACCTCTTTAGTTTCTTGTACTCACAGCGATTAGCCGCGCTTTCGGCACGCAAACTCCCATCTTGCGGATCGACTGACCCACAAGCCAAGCTCCTTTCCGGTCCTGATTGAACCTAAGGCGAACTAAATTTAGAAAACCCGGTCACGTGTTCGAGCCCCGCATGTGACCTTTACCGACTTACCCATCTCACTCGTGCCGCAGCCCCTCGACAGCGCCCAAAGACCATACTCACAAGCCCGCCCAAGTGACAACTGAACTCCGGCGCTTCTCCGTATACGGATTTTTCTTTCGGCATCGCGCGCTTTGCCCTTCACGTCATCGCAAGCTGCGGCAAGTAGTTGACTCGCATGCAGGATTCAATTGCCCGGCCGGTACAGGTGCTTAAAAAGCACAGTGGCCACAAAAATTCGTTTCGCCCATTCGGCTGATGGCCTTTTCACCCGCCTTCAACCAATTCTCGCAGCGCACTCCTCTAACATCATGGAAAATAACGGAAATTACTGCGCCAAACCATCAGCGGGCTGAACAAGAAAAAACGGCGCGTCCGGGTTTACCGGCGCGCCGCCTGTGGATGGCCGGAAAACCGGCTATATTTCAGAATGTTACTTGATCGCTTTCACGCGCTTGCTGAGCCGCGACACTTTGCGGGCCGCTGCGTTCTTGTGAAGGATGCCCTTCTGGGCGCCGCGCATGAGCTCGGGCTCGGCGGCTCTGAGAGCGGCTTCCGCCGCCGCCTTGTCGCCGGCGGTCAGCGCTTCTTCGACCTTTCGCACGGTTGAGCGCACCCGGCTGGTGCGGTTCTTGTTGATGACGGCACGGCGAGCCGCAACGCGCACCGCCTTTTTCGCCGAACTTGTGTTCGCCATGAAATCACTTCCTGAAGTTGAAACCGGTCGATATTGGTTCAATGCAAAATACCGCTGGCTCACAAGAGCATGCGGGGCTGCCTATCCCCTTCATCGGATGGCGGGCTTATAGTCGCCCCAAGGGAGGCCGTCAATTGCCGCGTCCGGTCTCTGTGAGTGCTGCGGCAAAGGCGGATCTGAGGACAGGGTCATTCTCGGCCGCGGCCATCTGGGCGAGCCGCATCGAGATTGCCTGGCGGTCCGGGCCATCGAGCGACGTGCGGATCGCCGGATAATGCAAAGCAAGGGCGAGACCCAAAGCGACACGCTGGCCCTGGCTGAAGATGTGGGTGTCGGCCAGCGTATCGAGGGTCCCGGACAGCGTCGTGGCAACGGCGCTGTTGACGCGCGTGCCGCCGGTCTGGTCCAGCATGGTGAGCGCCGCCAGCCGGTCGATAAGGTAGAGGCGGAAGATCTGGATCTGGACGAGCTCATTCTGGACATCATCGCCAAGCGCCACGGCATAGCCGTAGCGGCCGCGAAATTCACCTGTCGCCGACAGGATGATGAGGACCTGCCGGCTCTTTTCCTCGACGGGGCGGGAGCTCGCCATCAAAAACTCGATATTGCCGCGATCGATCAGCCTATCGAAAAAGGCCTCTGTCTTCGGATTGCCGCGTCTCGGCAAGGTGATATCGCCATTATGGACGGCGAAGATCGCCTGAACATAGTCGCCCGATGTCCATGGCCCATTGGTGGCGAGAAGGGTGCCGCCTTGCGGATTGGCGAGGAGAGGAACCGCGGCAAAGACCAGGGCTGCGCCGGCGGCGATCCAGGAGAGGGCAAGCTCTGTGCCTGTTGATCGAAAGGTGACCATGTCCGCGCTCCGATATGTCGGAAGGTAATCTAGCGCATTTTTTGTTGCCGCGCATCTCCAGCCATTGATCTCATCTTCGCTCGTGCTATCTAGGCGCCAATCCCAAATGACCATCCCTTGTTGCGCGCGGGCAAAGCTCGCGTTGCCGGATGGCGCGCCTTGAAAGCAAACCGCCATGCGGCCTCCTGACGATATCTCGATCGGAATTGATTTCGGCACGACGAATACGGTGATCGCCCTTGCCGGCCCGGACGGCCAGGCATCCGCCCTTCAATTCGCCCATAATGGCGTCATCCATCGCACCTATAATTCTGCTTTGTGTTTCTGGGAGGAGACGCAAGGCGCCAGCCGGCACCTTGCGGTGGAAGGTGGCCCATGGGCGGTGGAGCAATTTCTCGAAGGGCTGGCGGCGCACCGGTTCATCCAGTCCTTCAAGACTTTTGCCGCCAGTTCGTCCTTCGTGCAGACGCGAATATTTCGCCAGAATTTCCGCTTCGAGGATCTGCTCAGCGCCTTTCTGCGCAGCCTGTTGCGGCACGCCGACAAGTCCTTTTCCTTCGCGGCGAGGAACATCGTGATCGGCCGGCCGGTGCGCTTCGCCGGCGCCAATCCCGACGATGGCCTGGCGATGCGGCGCTATCGCACCTCCTTCGAGCGGCTTGGCATCGCCGACGGCCACTATGTCTATGAGCCGGTCGGGGCGGCCTTCTCCTTCGCCCGCCAATTGCGCCAGGATGCGACCGTCCTGGTCGCCGATTTCGGCGGCGGCACCAGTGACTTCTCGGTAGTGCGCTTCGAGAAACGGGACGGGCGCTTTGTTGCCCGCCCGCTCGGCCATGCCGGCATCGGCATCGCCGGAGATGCCTTCGACTACCGCATCATCGACAATGTCGTGTCGCCGCGCCTCGGCAAGGGCGCCGCCTATCGCTCCTTCGGCAAGACGCTGACGCTCCCCAACGGCTACTATGCGAACTTTGCCCGCTGGAACCAACTCGCCATGATGAAGACGTCGGGCGAGCTCAAGGAGCTCAATGAATTGCAGCGTCTGGCCGTCGATCCGGCTCCGCTCATGAATCTGATCGACATCATCGAAAATGACCTGGGATTTGCCTTGTATCGTTCGGTCTCTGCCGCAAAGATCGCGCTCTCGTCAGCCGACCAGGCGGAGTTTCACTTCCGGCAGGGCGAGCTCGCCATCAGCGAAACGATCGCGCGGCGGCAATTCGAGGAATGGATCGCCGAGGATGTCGAGCAGATTGCAGCGACCGTGGACAAGGCGCTGGCGGATGCGAAACTGCGCAATGGCGATATCGACAGGGTGTTTCTGACCGGCGGGTCATCGTTCATTCCAGTGATCTGGAAAGTCTTTGGCGAAAGGTTCGGCGAAACGCGGCTGAGCACGGGCGACCAGTTCGAATCCATTGCCTATGGCCTTGCCTTGATCGGACGCTCGTCCAGCCTGTCCGACTGGGTGGTTTCAGAGCCAGCGAAAGTGTAGGAACCATGTTCGCTGGCGATGTGACCTTGCTTCATTATGCTCTGGTGGCTCTGGTTGCGTTCTTTGCCGCGATCATTGGCGGTGTCACGGGCTATGGCACCGGGTTGCTGTTGCCGCCGGTGCTGGTGCCGATCATCGGAGCCCAGGCAGTCGTGCCGGTGATCGCCGTCTCGGCTTTGATGACGAATGCCAGCCGGCTTCTCGCCTTTCGCTCTACATTCGATGTGCAACGGGCCTTCCTGATCACAATATGCGCGTTGCCCTTTTGCGCGCTCGGCGCCTTTCTCTATACGCGTCTGTCGAGCGGGCATGTGGCGGTGCTGATTGGCGCGGTATTGATCCTGCTGGTGCCGGTGCGCCATATCCTCACCCGCCGGCATGGGCGTCTGCCGCCCAAAGGCGTTGCGGCGGCGGGCGCCGCCTATGGTCTCCTGGTCGGCGGCACCAGCGGATCGGGCATCGTGCTTCTGTCGATCCTTCTCGCCGCAGGGCTCCAGGGCCCGGCCGTCATTGCCACCGATGCCGGCATTTCACTCGTCCTCGGTCTCATCAAGACCCTGGTTTTCCAGACGGCGGGCGCTTTGCCGCTTTCCTCCTGGATCATGGCGGTGGTCATTGGCGTGGCGGCAATGCCTGGCGCCTTCATCGCCAGGCGCCTGGCGCAGCATCTGTCGCTGAAAGCGCATACGGCCATCCTCGACGCCGTGGTGATCGTCGGCGGCATGCTTCTGATCGTGCAGGGACTGCGCGCCTAATTCATTTGTTCTTGAAGGAGGGTTTGCGCTTGTCGATGAAGGCCGCCATGCCTTCCTTCTGGTCCTCGGTGGCGAACATCGCATGGAACAGGCGGCGTTCGAAGCGGATGCCTTCGGCGAGCGTCGTCTCGAAAGCGCGATTGACCGATTCCTTGGCCATCATGGCGATCGGTTGCGAGAAGGAGGCGATCTTCTTCGCCGCCCCCAGTGCCTCATCGAGAAGCTTGTCGGCCGGCACCACGCGGGAAACAAGGCCTGAGCGCTCGGCCTCCGCCGCATCCATCATGCGCGCCGTCAGCACCATATCCATCGCTTTCGATTTGCCGATAAAGCGGGTGAGCCGCTGGGTGCCGCCCGCCCCCGGCATGACGCCGAGCTGGATTTCCGGCTGGCCGAATTTCGCCGTCTCGGCGGCGATGATGAAATCGCACATCAGGGCCAGTTCGCAGCCGCCGCCGAGCGCGAAGCCCGCCACCGCGGCAATCACCGGCTTGCGCTGGTTTGCCACTTTGTCCCAACTGGTGAGGAAGTCGCCGAGATAGGCCTCCATGAAGGATTTGGACGCCATCTCCTTGATGTCGGCGCCGGCGGCGAAGGCCTTTTCACTGCCGGTGATGACGATGGCGCCGATCTTGGCATCCTGATCGAAGGCGGAAAGCGCCTGGCCGAGCTCGGCGATGAGGGCGGCGTTGAGCGCATTGAGCGCCTGCGGCCGGTTGAGCCGGATGAGGCCCACCGCGTCGTGGGTTTCGACAAGGATGTTCTCGTAGGTCATGGCATCTCTCTCAAGTTTCGAGCGAGAGATAGGCTATTTCTGGCACTTCGGACAATAGAAGGTGGAGCGGCCCGACTGGACGATGCGCTTGATGGTGCCGCCACAGCGCCGCTTGGGGCATTTCTCGCCTTCGCGGTCATAGACGGAAAATACCTGCTGGAACGAACCCCTCTCGCCCTGGGGGTGGACGAAGTCACGCAGCGTCGAGCCCCCCGCCGCGATCGCTTCCAGCAGCACGGCGCGGATATGGCGCACCAGCTCTTCGAGGCGGGGGTCGTGAGAATTCTTCTTCACCAGGCTTCCGGCCTTACGCTTGGGCGACAGGCCTGCGCGATGCAGTGCCTCGCAGACATAGATATTGCCGAGGCCGGCAACGAGTGTCTGATCAAGAAGGGCGGCTTTGAGCGGCGCCTTCTTGTCGCGCAATGCCTCGGCCAGATATCGGGCGTCGAATTCATTGCCCAAGGGTTCGACGCCGATATCGGCGAGGAGCTTGTGCGCATCGAGTCCCGCTTCGCCGACGAGGTCCATGAGGCCGAAGCGGCGCGGATCGGTATAGATGACGCGAAGGCCATCCTCGCGGGTGAAGACGACATGGTCATGCGGGCCTGAGCCGCCTTCGGGCGCCATGCTCTCGTCGTAGAATTCGCCGAGCCCTGACATGCGGCCTTTGGCGTCGATGATGGTGAAGCGGCCCGACATGCCGAGATGCAGGATCAGCACCTCGCCGCCTTCGAGAAAGGCCAGGATATATTTTGCCCGCCGCTTGAGGCGCAGCACGAGACGGCCTTCGATCCGCTTCACGAAATCGGGCGGAAAGGGGAAGCGCAGATTGCTGCGCGCGAGGCGCACCTCGCTGATGCGCTGGCCGGTGAGCACGCTTTCGAGGCCGCGCATCACGGTTTCGACTTCTGGAAGCTCTGGCATGGTTCGACTGTTAGACCAGTTTGACGGTGAGGATAAGGGCTCTCCTTAAAAGCCGCTCGCGACGGAATGTGTCAGGAGGGTCTCTGTCCCGTCGTCATCCCTGCGAAAGCCGGGACCCCTGAATAAATGCAATCTGAGCAGCGCTGCTCGCATGGAGAGAATTTAATGGATCCCGGCTTTCGCCGGGATGACGAAGAAATGATGTGAGCAGCATGCACTGGAGTGAGGGGAAAAGGACGTGGCATGGCATTCCCGACGATCCTGTTCTATGGTCCGCCGCCATGACGGATACTCCCAAGGAAACCGCCCCTTTCGGCTTTCGCGATGTCGCGCAAGCGGAAAAACAGGGCCTGGTGAATGAGGTCTTTTCCAAGGTCGCGGAGC
>Ga0207646_10008115_pt1 | contig 10571 bp, 11 predicted proteins | sample KBSK5502metaG_FD_184343 | JGI IMG/M metagenome (GOLD analysis project Ga0207646, IMG submission 184343) | Corn, switchgrass and miscanthus rhizosphere microbial communities from Kellogg Biological Station, Michigan, USA - KBS K5-50-2 metaG... | ecosystem: Host-associated > Plants > Roots >...
CGGGCTGCAGCATGCCTTCCAGCTGGCCGCGCCCGCGATCACAGCGCTGGCCCAGGGCTTCGCCGACCTGCTTACGGGTCTTGCCCCCGCACTGCCCGCGGTTGGCCAGCTGGCGGCCGTGCTGGGGGGCGCGCTGGGGGCTGCCCTTTCTCAGCTGGCGCCCATCCTCAGCCAGGTGGTGCAGGTGCTGTCCGGCGCGCTCGCCGCCGCCCTGCCCCCTCTCGTCCCAGTCATCGGTCAGGTTGCGAAGCTCTTCGGGGACATCCTGGTGGCCGTGCTCCCGCTGCTGCCGCCACTGATCCAGCTTGCCGCCTCCATCCTCACGCCCCTGATCGGCATCGTGCAGGCGCTGGTGCCGCCGTTCACTCAGTTGATCCAGAACGTGCTCACCGCCATGGCGCCTCTCCTGCCGGTGATTGCGCAGGCGTTCCAGCAGCTCGGCACCGCCTTGGCCCCGCTCGCGGGCGCCCTCGGGCAGGCCTTCGTCCAGATCCTCACGGCCCTGCAGCCTGCCATCGGCCCGCTGATCGGTGCGGTCCTGGCGCTGGTGCAGGCGCTCCTCCCGCTCATCCCGCCGATTACCACCCTGATTCAGATCCTGGCTCCGCTCATTGCGCTTGCAGTCCAGAGCTCGGCCGCCTTTATCGGGTTCATTGTCAGTGGAATCACTCCACTGATCAACGCTTTTGGGGTCGCCAACACGATCATCGGCGGCACGATGAACGCGATCTTTACGGCGATTTCCACTGTCGTGTCCCGGATTACCGGAATCTTTTCCGGGCTGCTGACCTCCGTCAGTGGTACCTGGTCTGGAATCAGCGGAACCGTTTCCGACTCTATCAACAACGTCAAGAACTTCATTTCCAATGGATTCAACGCCGCGGTTTCGTTCGTGCGGAATGCGTTCACGAACATCGTTAACGCCGTAGTCCAGGGAACTGGCTCTGCGGTGAGCACGGTGGCGGGCCTGCCGGGCAAGATCTTGGGCGCCCTCGGTAACCTCGGCTCGCTGCTATTCAGCGCGGGCGCGGACCTCCTGCGCGGGCTCATCAGCGGCATCACGTCGATGATCGGCGGCGTGATCAGCAAGGTCGCGAGCGTCGGCAAGGACATCCTGGGCAGCATCAAGGGCGCACTGGGAATCTCCTCCCCCTCCAAGGAGGCGATGAAGCTCATGGGGTTCTTCGGGGACGGCCTCATCCTGGGCCTGGACAAGATCACTCCGAAGGTCACCTCCGCGGCCAGCGGCCTCGGCGACAGCCTGAACAGCGCGGTTGCTACGCGGCTCTCCCTGCCGCAGGCGGGCACCGCGGGTGGCTCGGGCACGATCACCCCGGCGGCAGGGAACACCCTGCAGCAGACGAACATCATGCTCCCGGGCACCGATATCCGGCAGTTCGCCGAGCAGGTCCTGCGACGGGCAAACCTGGACCTGTCCTCGGGTGCCTCGTCTCTTCCGGTGCAGCGCCAGGGTGTTCAGGTGGGCGTCAACGACGGACTACTCGCAGGGGTGACGGTATGACGCTGGCGTTGAACATCTACGCCCACTTGCCCACGGTGGCAGTCGAGGGCCAGTACCGCATGGGTGCAGATCTGATCGCCAGTGCGGACGACGTGTGGTTCAACACCACCCTGGACGACGGCACGCACATCGTGTGCGCGGAGCCGGAGGGATGGGAGGGGCTGGACTTCATCATGCCTCTGGACCAGGCTGGCGGCCGGGACGGAGCCCTGACGGGTCCGCAGTCTGTGGCGCCGCGGATGCTTTCGATCCAGGGCGCGATGGTGGCACCAGACGCGCGGACCCTGCGGCGACGCATCGCCCAGATGCGGGCCATGCTGGGGCCGCGTAAGACCGTCGTGTGGGACCAGTTCGACTTCGGACAGGACGTCCGCATGGGGATGGTGTGCCGGGCCCAGGGCGGGTTCCGCGCGCCGCCCGTCGTGGGTGACCAGCCCGGCGGAGTTGCCACGCGTTTCAGCTTCGACCTCGTCGCGGCCAACCCGCCCTGGAAGCTGGGCACCGGCGCGGCAACGCAGGCGTGCACGGGACTCCCGACCGGCTCGGTGAGCGGGCGGACCTACAGCAAGACGTACAGCTTCAACTATGGCGCATTCACCAACCCTGGCGGATACCTGAACGCCAACAACATCGGCGACATCGACGCGTGGCCGGTCTACACGGTCCGCGGGCCGGTCGATTACCCGGTGATCACGAACGAGGCCACGGGGGAGGGCTTCGTGGTCAACTCCGTGATTCCCGCCGGGCAGACAGTGACCATCGACGCACGCACGGGGATCGTGAGCCCCTCCAGCTACCGCATTGCGGGCCGCGTGTTTGCAATTCACCCCGGCAGCAACACGATACGCTGGCGCGCCACGTCCGGGTCGTATGATCCCAACGCCCTGCTGTGCGCCACATGGCGCCCGACCTGGAGGTAAGAGATGTCCATGCTCACCCCGCCCGCCTACCTCCAGGCGGGCACGTATACCGCGGCGATGGACCGCCAGTACTCCACCAACCACCACTTCCAGCCCAAGTCGTCGGACCCGTCCCGGTGCCGTACCGGCATCCTGCCCGCGCCGGACGCGTGGAGCGGCGCGATCTCGGTTGCAGGGCTGGCCGTTTCGGTGAGCCCGTTCCGGTGCGTGATCGAGAACAACAACGCCTCCAACGCCGGAGACTACAAGGGCACCTCCCTGACCACGGAAACCCGGACGATGACGGGGTCCTCCCCGACGCTGAACCGGATCGACGTCATCGGCGCTCGGGTACGGGATGCGTTCTACGCCGGAACCGACAACGACATCGACGTGGTGCTCATTCAGGGCACCGCGGTGGCGGGTACGCCTGCGGTGCCGTCGCTGCCCAACGGCTACATGCCGATGTACCAGCTGACCCTCAACGCCAACGCCACCACTCCCACCGTGGTCGATGTGCGCATCCGCACCTCTCCGCTGGGCGCGGTCTACACGCCGTTCGCGAGCCAGGTGAGTGCGGCTGGAACCTACCCGGGCGAGACGAAGTACCTGCCCGCCTCCGGCGCCATGCCCGCGCGGCTTGTCGTGTGGGGCGCGGACGGACAGTGGCACGGGCTCACGCCGTTCACGCTGGACTTCGGCAACAACAACTTCTCCTACGCCACGATCAACCGCGGCCTCGGCGACCTCACGATCCCGGACCCCGGGTACCCGTACCGGATCAGCCTGCAAGGCCAGGTGGCATCCGCGATGGATGGCAACAACGGCTGGGACTTCACCGTCTACACCCCTACCACTGGCGGCACTGTCATCGGAGCGCGGGCGCAGGTGCAGATCCGCGATCCGGACAATACTTGGACGGGCGACAACACGCGTGCGATGTCGGGCGTCAGTGCTATCCGCACGGGGTCCACTCCGCTTGAGCTGTGGTGTGAGCGTAACTGGGGAGCTGGTTCGCAGGCGATCATTATCACTGGAGGAACCAAGGTTAGCGTGATGGTGATTCCCGCATGACCTTCGCTATGGCGGAATCGGCGCTGCTTGCTCAGGCTGCCCTTGCCGGGCCCGAGGTTCCTCAGAACGTCTCCTACAGCTACTGGCCGGTCCACTATCTGAATGGTGACCCGACCGTCATTTCCAATGTGTCGATTCCGCTGTCCGGCGTGCAGTTCTCTGTCCTCATGCGTGGCGTGGGGGAGATGCGGGCTTCGCTGCAGCTGGCGGATCCTGAAGTGCGTGCGATGAACCCGTGGGACAAGTTCGTCTGCCGGAAGACGGGTATCGTCGCCGTGCGCACGGTCACGCGGGACGATGGGTACCGCGAGCACACGATTCCGTTCGGTGGCATCCTTTGGCAGGCACCGGTGGATCCGCAGACTGGACGCATGAGCATGACGTTTCAGACCGTCGAGAGTCTGTGGGCCCGGCGCCTGATTACCGGGCCGCCGCCGCTCGGGCAGCGAGACAGCACCGGCAATCTGCGACCGGGCCTGAGCTGGACTGGTGTAGACCAGTTCCAGATCGCACGGGATCTGCTTGATCCAGCACTGTGGAGTCAGCTGGGAGCCCAGGCTGGACAGTTCCCGGCGTGGATCAACATCGAGGGGCCCAGCGGTAACTCTGGCGTGTTGCGGGACATGAGCTACAAGCGCGGCGTGGAGACGCCCCTGCTGACTGCACATCAGGACCGCTCCCGGGTGATCAACGGCTACGAGTGGTACACCTCCCACCGCGTGCTCACTGGTACCGACGCCTACTCCGCGGGCAGCTTCCGTGTGCAGTTCGTGGCGGGCTATCCACGACTCGGCCGCCGGTACGACTCCGGGGACGCGGTGCCCACGTTCACGTACCGCACGGACGGGCGCGGGAACGTGACGAAGCTGCAGCCCGCCTACAACTCCCAGAACGTCTCGAACGTGGTGTGGGGCACGGGGGCTGGATTCGACGACGACGCCTTGCGGGTGGTATCGAAATACCCCTCGGACTGGGGGTATGGTTTCCTCATGACCGAGGCGCGCTACAGCAACCAGGACGTCTCCGACCAGAACACCTTGCAGGAACAGACGAATGCCCGCCTGATCCAGAGCTACGCCAACGAGCAGTACATGGAGGCGCTCACCGTCCGTGGGGACCTCTTCCCGTTCTTCGGCACCTACGCCATCGGCGACGACTGCCTTGTGGACACCGACGACTGGACGTGGCCGGACCGCGCAGACGGCTCGCGCGGCGCCGTGTACGTGAGCCGGATCATGGGCTACCGCGTCACGCCGCCGGAAGGAGACCAGAGCGAGGCCGTGGAGCTTGTGCTGGCAGGACAGGATGAGGTGACCTGACGTGGCAGACATCGACCCGTACGTCCAGCTGGCGGGCACGATGCGCACGCCGCGGAGTCCGACGATCGTGGACCAGGTGGCCGAAGCGCAGCGTGTCGCCGAAAGCATCGCGCGATCCAACCCGCTGTACAACGCCAAGATCGACGGCGGCTTGATGGTGTGGCGCGGCAACTACGCGGGCAGTGGTGGCATCGCCGACTCCTTGCTGTGGATCGGCGCGTTCTCCCCGATCGACGGCGTCAAGGGCAAGTCGCAGCGGGGCTTTGCGCTCACCCGGGATGACTCCAAGCATGGGTGGGCCTTCTACATGTACGACCCCGAGGGCGCATCGCGCACCGTGGGGAACCCGTTGCGCCAGCGCGTTTATATGCGCGACGCGGACAACAAGCAGATCATGACCGAGGCTCGCGGCGGGGGGCTGGCTTGGCCGGTCGGCCAAATCCCGCTCTACTCTTCGAACCTGATTTTTCAATCGACACGAACTGATGGTGGCGGCACCATCAAGGCGGTTCCCCTTCCGCCGGGCACGGTGCAGGGTGGGCTAAACAACTACTTCAAGGGTCGCGGCGCAATGACTGGCCATCACCTGCACGTTTCCGGATACGCCTGGAGCAGTGGCGGAGCCACATTCGATGTCCGTGTCCGTTTCTACTTCAATGACGGTAACCCCGATTACGTGTCCCCGTTTCAGACTTGGGGTCCGGGTTCTTCGGCGAGCTTTAACTGGGACATTGACTTCGCCGGACAGGACAAGGTGGGCAAGATGGTGAACGTCACCATTGAGGCTCAGGTTACGTCAGGAACGCCGGAGTGGTGCACTATTTTCCCTCAGTGGTGCTATTCCTACGGCGAGTACTGATCTGCGCGGAGCGCGCATTCGTCACCCCTCGGTGGGGTGTGTAACACTGCAGGGAGTCATGTCCCGTTAACGCAGGAGCGCCCGTGTTCGAGCTGCCAGATCTGGAAGGCCAGCCCGCCTGGGTAGTGGTGGTCGTGGTCTTCCTGTTCGTGGTCGGCGGCCTCGGCACGCTCTACCTCAAGCGCAAGGCGCATGAGGACGAACCCGAGGATCCCCCCCGGATGGAGGCAAAAGAGGCTACAGTTGCCCTGCCCCCAGGTCTAGGCCCCCTTGACCTGGTGCGGGACACCATGGGCGTGCTTGCCACGCAAGCTGCTCAGCACAAAGCGGATGCGGATCGCGCCGAGGAGGAGGCGAGAGAGTTGGCCCGAAAGCTTGCGCAGTGCGAGAGGGATCTGGCGGTACTGAACGAGCGCCATGCCCAGCTCACCGAGCAGCTCGCCGAGTGCAACCGCCGGAACGAGGGCCTGCGATGACCGAGCAGCAGAGAGACCTGGAGGCGGGACTCGGCGCGGTCGACTTCGTGGAAGAGCGACTGGAGCACGAGATCGAAATCAAGCCTTCCCGGCGCGAGGTGGTTCGCATCGCGGTGGCGGCGGCGATCATCATCTCCGTGCTCGGCTCGGCCTTCTCCATCGCCGTCAGCACTCTAGCGCTAGGGCAGGCTCAGCAGACTGCTGCGGATGTGGCAACGAACGAGCGACTGGCACGCCAGGCCTACGACGCCGCGCAGGCCGCGAACGGGCAGCTGAGCGCCCGCGGCCAAGCGCAGGTGCCCGTGCCCCCGCCAAGCTCGCAGGACCCGACAGCGACTATCGTGGCCGCCTCTGCAGCGCGCGTGCTGGCCTCGCTCCCGGCAACGCCTACTGCCCAGCAGGTAGCGCAGCAGCTCGCCGCGGATCAGGCACTCAACCCGCCCGCGCCCGCGCCATCCGCAGTTATCCGCGTGGTGGCTGACTACCTCGCCCAGCACCCAGCTCCCGCCGGACCGACCGGCGAGCGAGGGCAGCCCGGCACCAACGGCAAGGACGGCGACACCGGCCCTGCGGGCCCGGAGGGCAAGCAGGGGCCGCCGCCCACCGCCGAAGAGATTCAGGCCGCGATGTGCCCGTCCAGCACGGGCACGCTCGGCACGGCGTCCCGGCTGCAGGCTGAGGACGGCACCACCTACACCATCTACGGCTGCATCGTGGAGGCTTCGCCGCCGTCTACGAGCAGTGCAATTCCGACCACAATCGAAACCCCTTCCGGAGGCTGACATGCGCGTGCGCGAAGCTGCGATGATCCCGGCGCTGATCGCCGCGCTCATCCAATTCCTGCTCCCGTTCTTTACCGACATGACCCCGCAGCTCGCGGCCGCCGTCAACGGCGGGCTGGGCTTCGTCGCGGCGCTCATCACCGCCTTTGCGGTGGCGGTCGACAAGGGGCTGGCGGTGCTCGCCGGTTCCGGGAACCTGATCATCCAGCTGGCCGCCGGGTTCGGCATCGCGATGACCGATGCTCAGCAGGCCACCCTCGCCACCGTGCTGACTCTCCTGGCTGCCGCGTTCACGCGCACGCAGGTCGTCGCGCCGGTTGCGCCTGGCCCGGTGACGGTCACCGGACCGCAGAAGACCACGGTGGTGCAGCGCTGAGCTACCCTGGGAGGCGGTGAGATTCCCTCTCCCTTGGCGGGCGTCCGACTGGCGGGTCGGGCGCCCGCTTTTGTGTTCAGGGCACGGGCCGGTAGATCCCCGAGTTGAGCAGGTAGACCCACGTCCGCCCGCGCAGGAACAGCGGCCACTCGATAGCCCATGGCGTGGACTGCGGGAGCAGGTAGCCATGCTCCTCCGACCAGCCGCGCCGAGCGTGCACGCTGTCCGGGCGCCCGTTGTGCATGCCGGGGTCCACCGCGATGAGGTTGCTTAGCGCGTCGCGGTCGGCGCGGGAGGTGCCGCCCATGCCCTTGGGCCGCCGGTGGTGAGCGTCGAAAGTGTCGGGGTCGAGTGGTACACCTGACACTTCGCAGCGTCCCTCGCTGCGCTCCCAGAGGGCGGCGCGGAGGATCTTCCACTTCGGTGCGGGAACCTTCATCGGGCCAGTTTACTTTCCCCCTCGAAGGGGGTAAAGTACCCCCCGAAGGGAGGTAAACATGGGAGACGTGAAGACCGTGGCCACGGAGCCGGGCACCGCCGAGTTCATGATCTCGGCGCGCGTGCTGCGCGCGGCCAAGGCTCGCGCGGCCACGCAGGATCGAGAGATCACCGTCGTGGCCAAGGCGCTGCTGATCAAGCTCAGCCGAGAAGCGACACCGCTGATCGACGAGGAGGGGCGCCCGACCGAACCGGCTCACCCCGCCACTCGCGAGCCGGGCGAAGTCCGCAAGCGCATCCGGTTCCGAGTGGACACCGAAGAGCACGAGGGCGTGAAGGAGCGCATCCGGGCATCGGGGATCAGCATGACTGCGGCGCTGGAAGAGGCGCTGGAGAGCTACTCGCGTACCGGCGAGTACTGACCGAGGAGAGGGAATCTTGCCCACCAACACTCGCGCCAAGGCGGCCGCCAAGCCCGCCGACGAAGCGCAGACTGAGCCCGTCGAGGGCGTGGTCGTGGACGAAGAGAAGGCCAAGGCGGAAGAGGCGCGCCACCAGCGCACCGCGGACATGATGGAGCAGCTCCGCACGGTGCTGATGGCGCGCATCCGCGGGGAGATGAACCCGAAGTTCGACGCCCTGCGCAGCGAGCTGGACGGGCTGGCCGAGACGCTGGCCGCCGCGACTCCGGCGGAGGAGGACTTCGCCGCCGACCGCCTGGACGACCTGATCACTGCCCGCCTGAAGACGCTCTACGGCGAGGAGGGCGCTGCCACCGGCGCGACCCTCAGCGACCGCATGACGGGCATCGTGCAGGCGTTCCAGCAGCATCAGCTCGACGTCCAGGAAACCGTCGCCGACCTGGCGAAGGAGTTCGGCGCCGCGCTGGAGCAGGTGAAGATCAGCCGTGCCGAGTCCGCCTCCGCCACGGGCGTGCTCCGCGACGTGGTCGCTGAGCAGCGCGCCGCCGTGCCGGGCGTCTACCGCAAGGTCCACGCGCTGATGTGCGCCGTCACCGAGATCGGCAAGAACCGCGAGTTCAAGGCCGAGACCAAGGGCAACGCCGGGCGGATCGAGTACACCTTTCGTGGCATCGACGACGCGATGGACGCGGTCGGCGCGGCGCTGCGCACCGTGGGCCTGATCATGCGCAGCGAGGTCGTCAAGGCCGAGTACACGGTGAACGAGGTGCCGCGGTTCTGGCAGGGCAAGCAGGAGGGCGTGACCCTGTGGGCCACGACCCGGCTCACCATGCGTTACACGTTCATCGACCCGGAGGACGGCTCCGAGCACAGCGTCGAGGGCTACGGCGTCGGCAAGGACAACGGCGACAAGGACGGCTCCAAGAGCTCCGCGGCCGCCATGAAGTACGCGCTCTTCCAGGGCCTGTGCATCCCGGTCAAGGGCATGAACATCGACCCGGAGGAGGAGCACCCCACCGGCGAGACCACCCCGGACCAGCGCCAGGCCCGCGCCGAGGAGGACCAGCGCCACGCCGACGAGCCGGTGCCTGAGGACGACACCCCGCCGCCGGACCCCGACCACGCTCTGCGGCGAGCCACCGGCGCGCTGGCGGCCGCGCGCAACCCGGAGAAGACCCGCACGCAGGCCGACGTCCACGCGATCCTGGTTCAGGCCGCTCGCGAGAAGATCCTCAGCACCGAGGTTGAGGGCCAGACGCTGCAGGCGTGGCTGATCGGGATCCGCCGGACGCTGGGCACCGGCGGCCAGGAGTGAGCGCGCAGGACGTCGCCGAGGCCAACCACGCCTACGCGGTCACGGTGAAGCGAGCCAACCCGGAGCACGCCGGGTGTCAGGGGGCACCGCGGTATGACCCGGAGCTGGGCGTCATGTGCTTCTGCACGGAGCTGATCGGCCCGCCGCGGGAAGAGGACTTGCTCGCCGCGCCGGGTAAGCTCCCTGCCTCCACCGTGACCGCGGATGCGGCCGCCGCCGCGCCGCTCACCGTGCCGGAGCACGCCGGGCGCGTGCGGGACGTGGAGGGCATCTCCTCCGCGGTGCACCCGAACGACCCGATCCTGGCCCGGGTGGAGATCATCGACCCGACGCTGCCGTACGACAGCGCGATGGTCGAGAAGAACCTCCTGGACTGCGTGCGGCGGCTGGAGGAGGGCGCGCACTTCGAGCGGGTGTGCGCGGAGGACTTCGGCGACAAGATGATGCGCTACGAGCTTGCCTACAACCGCCGCCGCATCGAAGCAAAGAAGGAGATCGGCGGCTCTGAGGGTGACAGGGAGGCGTGGGCACGCGTCCAGTGCGAGAGCGAGTACCTGGACCGGGAGATCGCCAGGCTCCGGCTCAAGGCCATCCAGGGCACGATGCACTCGCTGCGCTCCGTGCAGTCCGCCTACCAGTCCGTCATGAAGTCCATCACCAGTGCCTACGTCGGCACTTCGAGCCCGCGATTCTGAGAGGGAGCACCAACATGGCCGGAGACACGGTCGTCACCGTCGTCGGCAACCTGACCGCCGACCCCGAGCTGAGGTTCACGCCGTCCGGCGCGGCGGTCGCCAACTTCACCGTCGCGTCCACCCCTCGCACGCTGGACAAGCAGTCGGGCGAGTGGAAGGACGGCGAGGCGCTGTTCCTGCGCTGCGCGGTGTGGCGCCAGCCCGCGGAGAACGTCGCGGAGTCCCTGACCCGCGGCGCCCGGGTGATCGTGCAGGGGCGACTCAAGCAGCGCAGCTTCGAGACCAAGGAGGGCGAGAAGCGCACCGTGGTCGAGCTGGACGTGGACGAGATCGGCCCGTCCCTGCGGTACGCCACTGCCGCGGTCAACCGCATCGCCCGCTCCGGCGGCTCCGG
>Ga0207646_10008117_pt1 | contig 10570 bp, 8 predicted proteins | sample KBSK5502metaG_FD_184343 | JGI IMG/M metagenome (GOLD analysis project Ga0207646, IMG submission 184343) | Corn, switchgrass and miscanthus rhizosphere microbial communities from Kellogg Biological Station, Michigan, USA - KBS K5-50-2 metaG... | ecosystem: Host-associated > Plants > Roots >...
GCGATCGGGCGGAAGCTGCAGACCCGCGACGTACTCGTAGTCGAGGAAGTGATCCGGCGGATTGACCCCTTCGATCGAGTCGCCGCCGCCGCGCATCCGGTCGGGATCGAACGCCAGCCACACCAGGTCGGAGAACGAGCGGTAGAAGAAGTGCGGCATGTCGTTCGGCAGCGAGCGGGCCGCGGCCTCGTTCGACATGAGATGACCCTTTTCGCCCCACGCCATCGCCGGCGCGGCGACGAGCAGAATCAGAAACGAAAAGAGAATGCAGAATGAAGAATGAAGAATGGACGGCCGGCGGCGAACTGCGTGCTCGTTTTGCATTCTGCGAAAAAAAATGGTCGGGGCAAGTGGATTTGAACCACCGACCTCACGGTCCCGAACCGTGCGCTCTGACCAGGCTGAGCTATGCCCCGATTTGGAAGGCCACGCCCGCTTCCGGACGCGATGAAGGACGCGGATTGTAGGAGATCGGCGTCGCCCCCGTCAAACGAGCCTGTAACACCCTTCATTCCTCGGAATCGCGTGCTCTCGGCGCCTCGTTCTGCCACGCGAAAGGAGTCCAATCCATGAAACGCTCCCTGATCGCGCTTGCCGCCGCGCTCCTCGCGACCGCTCCGCTCGCGCAGCAGCAGACCACCACACCGCCGTTCGGCGAGAAGGTCGACGTCAATCTCGTCCTGCTCGACGCCATCGTCACCGACTCGACCGGCCACCAGATCCTCGGGCTCGGCAAAGACGATTTCGTCGTCACCGAGAACGGCGTCGCACAGAAGATCGACTCGGTCGACTACTTCACGAACCGCAAGATGGTCGACCAGCCGGAGAACAAGGCGGCGTTCAAGGCCGACCGGATGCGCGACGACCGCTACTTCATCCTCTTCTTCGACAAACCGGCCGAGGGGGCGATGCTCTCGCAGATCGTGCGTGCCCGCGCCGCCGCGTCCGACTTCGTCCGCGACCAGATGAAGCCGACCGACCGCGTCGCCGTCGCCGGTCACGACGTGCGGCTCAAGGTCTACAGCGACTTCACCAACGACAAGAAACAACTCATGAAGGCGCTCGATGACGCCACGATGTTCGGCCGCGGCATTACCTCGAAGGGCGACGGTCCGATCATGACGAACGTCGACATGAACACGATGATGAAGCACACCGGCACGGTCTTCGAAGCACTGGAGACGCTCGCCGATGCGACGCGGTCGATCAAAGCGCGGAAGGATCTGGTCCTCTTCTCCGCCGGAATCCTGACGCCCGATCAGACCGTGCGCAACGACGTGGCGCTTACCCGTAGCCGCTACTACGACGCCGCCATCGGCGCGCTGAACTCCGCTGACGTCGCCGTCTACCCCGTCAGCCTGCAGGAAGATCTGAGTCTCATCCCGGTCGTGCATCAGGCGCTGGAGTCGCTCGCGGCCGACACGAACGGCGAGTATTTCCGCTTCAACACCAGCTTCTCGCCGGCGCTGAAGAAGATCGAAAACGAAACGAACGGCTACTACCTCATCACGTACTACGCGCCGAAGCGCACCGGCTCCGGTTTTCAGAAGGTGGAGGTGAAGACGGCCACCCCGAACTTCCGCGTCCGTGCTCGCGAGGGGTACGCGTTCGGTGGTTAGTTTGGAGTGCGGCAGCGAAAGTTGCCGCTTTCCGGTCAGCCGGGCGATGCGAAAGCGGTGGCCTTGCCACCGCACTCCAAACGGACTCGGTCGGCTGGCGCGAGTTGCGCGAGCTTCCACAGATCGTCCGACAAGACGGTCGCCGGCTGCAGGTAGCCGCCGGTGACCGGATGGTCGGGGCCCATCACGATCAGGCTGCCGTCCGGGTGCCACTGCACGGTGCCGAACTGCATGCCGCACGACGGTAGATCGGCGGGCTGGCTGGTCACCGGCGTGCCGAGCGGACGGAGCCGGATGCCGGCGCGATCGAGCTGCGGCGTCACTTCCCAATCGCTGTCGACGAACGGCGAATCGTGCGGACCGCGCATGACGCGGATGACTCTCGGCTCTCCACGCGCGACGTTCTCCACCGGGCCCGCTTTCTTGCCGATCGCGAGATAGCCGCGCAGCCCGCCGTGAATGCGGCCGATGTTGATCTCCTCGTCTTTGCGAATGTCGTACACGCGAACGACGCCGTTGCCGCCGCACCACGCCGCGCGAGCGGCCTCGCGAAATCGCAAGCGCGGGCCGACGAGGACGCATTCGAAGAGCGGAGCGTCGTCGTCGTTGCCGGCGGCGCGGTTCGCGGCGATCGCGGCGGGGAGGTCGAACGGGCCGCCGGGGGGCTCACCGTGTTCGGCTTTTCTCCAGTCGCGTTTTTCGACGATCGTGGTGAGTTGGCCGGGGGAGATCACGTCGTAGAGGTTGCTGGGTTGCTGGGTTTCGCGGTTGCGGGGTGGGGTCAATTGCAATTTGTCGAGGGTCGGAACGATCGCGATCGTGTCGCCGGGGGCGAGAAGGTTGGGTGGTTCTCTCCTCGGGTCCCAGAGCGGGGCGACGGTGCGGCCGAGGATGTTCCAGCCGCCGGGGGAGTCGACGGCGTAGAAGCCGGCGAAGGCACCGGCGATGGCGAAGCTGCCGAACGGCACTTTGTTTCGGGACGTCGGCCGTCGCGGGAGGCGCCACGCTTCCGGCCAGCCGTCGAGGTAGGCGAAGCCGGGGCGAAATCCGAGGAAGCGGACTTCGAGGCGGACCTCGGCGATGCGCGCGAGGATCTCGTCGCGCGGGAGGCTGGGGAGATCGAGGGCGTATTCGCCGTTGAAGGAGACTTCGATCACATGCGCCTTCGCGTTTGGTGACCGTCCCTCTTCCGCATTTGCGATGGCGTTTGCGATGAGAAGGGGCGGGCGGAGGGAGACGACCAGCAGCGACTCGTGCCCGATGACGCATGCCTCGACGCCGTCGATCGCCCGCACGCGATCCGCCGCGGCGCGCAAGCCGCTCGCGCTCGCCTCGGGCAGCGTCACGAGGATCGCGCGATCTCCCGCCGGGGCGACTTTCATCGGGGCGTTCGATGATACCTTCCGCCCATGAAAGATCAGCATCAGATGCTCGCCGACCTGGCGCGCCAGGCGATGATCGATCGCGGCTTCGAGCCCGATTTCCCTCCCGCCGTCGAACGGCAGCTTCGCGACATCGACGCGCCCGCCGATGAAGGCAACCTTCGCGACATGCGCGATCTCCTCTGGTGCTCGATCGACAACGACGACTCGCGCGATCTCGATCAGCTCACCGTCGCCGAGGCGACGAGCGGCGGCGCGAAAATCTTCATTGCCGTCGCCGACGTCGACGCAATCGTGAAGCGCGGTACGCCGATCGACGAGCATGCGAAGCACAACACCACCTCGATCTACACCGCGGCGCGCATCTTTTCGATGCTGCCGGAGAAGCTGTCGACGAATCTCACCTCGCTGAACGAGGACCAGGACCGCGTGGCGATGATCATGGAAATGGAAGTCGCGGGCGACGGGACGATCAGCAAGGGCCAGGTCTACCGCGCTCGCGTGCACAACAAGGCGCAGCTCGCGTACGAGAGCGTCGGGATGTGGCTCGAAGGGCACGCCGAGGCGCCGCCGAAAGTGACGGCGGTGAAGGGACTGGCCGAGAATCTGAAGCTGCAGGACAAGATCGCCGACGCCATGCGCGAGAACCGGCACGAGCACGGCGCGCTCGACCTCGAGACCATCGAGCCGCGCGCGGTGATGCGTGACGGGAAGATCGTCGACCTGCGGCAGGAAGCGCGCAACAACGCCCGCAATCTGATCGAAGACTTCATGATCGCGGCGAACGGCGTCACGGCGCGCTTCCTCAGCGCCGCGGGGCTGCCGTCGATCCGCCGCGTCGTCCGCTCACCCGAGCGATGGGACCGCATCGTCGCCATCGCCGAGGAGCATGGCGAGCATCTGCCGGGCGATCCTGACGCCGTCGCGCTGGAGCAGTTCCTCGTGCGGCAGCACAAAGCCGATCCGATGCGCTTCCCCGACCTCTCGCTGGCGATCGTGAAAGCGATGGGCGCGGGCGAGTACGTCGTCGAGCGCCCCGGTCAGAGCATCGGCCACTTCGGCCTCGCGGTGAAGGACTACACGCATTCGACCGCGCCGAACCGCCGTTACCCCGACCTCATCGCGCATCGCCTGGTCAAAGCGGCGCTCTCGAAATCGGCCCCCGCATACTCGCAGGACAAACTGCAGGCGCTCGCCGAGCACTGCACGGAACGCGAAGATGCGGCGAACAAAGTCGAGCGCCAGGTGCGCAAATCAGCGGCTGCGTCGCTGCTCGCGTCGCGCATCGGCGAGAAGTTCGAAGGAATTGTCACCGGCGCCTCGGAGAAGGGAACGTGGGTGCGTGTCTTTCACCCGCCCGTCGAGGGGAAGGTCGTCCACGGCGCCGACGGTCTGGACATCGGGAATCGCGTGCGCGTGAAGCTGATCGACGTTGACGTCGAGCGCGGATTCATCGACTTCGCGCGGACGCACCGGTAACCCCAGGAGAGCGGATCTCCAGATCCGCAGTCGTCGGACGTCAACGTCCGACGACTGTCTTGCCACGAAAAACCAGTTGCCGGACGTGGACGTCCGGCAACTGCGGATCTGGAGATCCGCTCTCCGGTCGCGAGAAAGGCGGCGCTTCTAGTCCCGCCAAATGAACCACACGTCCGGCAGCAGTTGCGTGTTGCCGTCGTTGTCGACGACTTCGACCTGCAGATCGGTTGCGCCGGAGATGTTTTTCGGGCGGCGCGGAAAGTCTTTCACGAAGCCGATCATTCGTTGAGTCGCAAACTCAGGATAGGCGGCGGCGACGTCGGCGCGCTCGCAGCGATCGGCGGGAACGACGACGCGGCCGTTCTCGAAACGCAGGTTCACCGTGCGGATGCCGCTTCGCGCGAGCGCCCATCCCATGACGCGAAGCGGCCCGTTGACGATCTGCTCGTCCGACGGCGTATCGAGGCACGCCATCGGCTGCGTGCGGTTGACGGTGCGCTCGCCGGCGAGGAAGCGCGTGAGCTGCGGATCGTCGCTCGGGCGCGCGGCGGTGAGCGCGAAGGCGTAGTCGCCGTGGACGGCGGTGTCGAATCGGCCGAGGTACGCCAGCGGGTGCGAGCGCAACATCGACTTCACCGGCGCTTCCTGCGAGCCGAGCGTGTCGGCGTGGACGATCAGCACCTGCGCGCCGAGGCTTCGCGCCTGGGCGATGAGATCGCCGGATGAGCGCAGTCGCTCGAAGGACGGCGGCGAGAAACCGGAGACGCCGTTGAGCAGCGGGACGTGGTGGTGCGTTTGCCCGAGAACGTACGCGTACTCGCTCCGCTTCTCCGCGACCGGCAATTCAAGCACGGCCGCCGGTTGCGTCCGCGCGAGCCAGCGATAGACCTCGGACGGCTGCGTAGGCGCGACGAAGTAGCGGATCGGCGCGGCGTGCAGCTCGATCAGCAGAAGCGGGGCGAAGAGCCACGCGCGCTTCCGCGCCACGCGCAACGCCCCGATGCCGGCGAGGAGCGCCACTCCCGCGTACGCGATGATCGCCCACCGCGCCGGCACGCGGATGCCGCGAAAGCCGGGGATGTAGTTGAAGAGGAACGTGTGGAACGGCGTCCGCAGACCGGCCGCTCCTATGACGCCGATGACGACCCACGCGATCCCAACCGCAACCGCATCGCGCCGCTGCGGCCGGTACAGCGCCACGAGCGCAAGCGCCATGCTCGCGAAGCCGGGAAAGAGCCATCGCTCAGGATCCGTCTTGCCGTCGTTCGTGTTCAACGGCAGGTAGAAGCGATTGTGAAAATTGCTGCGCAGCCAGTCGCCCGGCGCAGCGGAGTAATGCAGCGTCTCCTCGACGTCGCCGCGCATGCCGTACTCGCGGATCGCTCGAAAGTACGGGAGGAGCACAGGCGTCAGCAGCACGCCGGCGAGGACGATCGCCGCGGCGAGCATCGATAGCGATCGCGCTGTACGCAACGTCGCGTGAAAGAACGCCAGCACCGCGATCGCGACGACAATCGCAAACGATCCGAAGACGAACGTGTGCAGGTTCGTCAGGCCGTTCAGCAGGAACGCGAGACCGAACAGCGAGGCACGAAGAACGGACGGCTTTTCCGCGAACGCGAAGAGCGCGACCAGCATCATCGCCGGCCACGCCGTCCACGCGTACTGCAGATGCGGCAAGTGCGTGAAATGCCACGGCACGAAGGCCGCGACGATCCCGCTGACGATTCCCGCGCCGATCGATCCCGTTATTCGCCGCGTCAGAAGGAACGCCGCGAATCCGGTGAAGGCGAAGCCGGCGAGGAGGAGGATGTTGTGGATCGTCAGCGGCGCGAGCCCGATCAGCCGCAGCGGCGCGCCGGCAAGCGCGATGCCGAACAGGTTCTCGCTGAACGCCAGCGTGCCGCGCGCCGGCACGAAGATCGGCGCGTCGAAGAGCGGCTTCCCGTGCGCAACGGCGTGGTACTCCCAGTCGAGGATCCAGCTGTTGAGGTAGGGATCGCCGGGATTCGCCACCGCGGCGTCGAGCCGTCGCGCCAGCGGCCACGTCATGACGATCGCGAGCGCAATGAAGAGCGCCGCGACCGCGACGTCAGCTCTCCAGGAGCGCGACGATGTGATTCTGCCGATCAACCGTGATCAGCTTAGCGCGGTGCGCGAGCGTCTGGCCGTCGTGAAGGAAGCCCCACGAAACGATGCTGATCACATCGCCGCTGCGTACGTGGTGTAGCTCGCCGCCGTGCACCCGCACGTCGCCGCTCCCTTCCTCCGCCGCGTCGACGTAAGTGGCGAAGCGCTCGCCGCTGCCGATGTTGATCACCTCCACCTGCTCGAGCGGCTGCAGCTCGGCGGCGCGGAGAAGGATCGGATCGATGCGGATCGACACCGGCCACTCCGCCGAGGCGTGCGTCACGGTGGCGTTGTGGATCGCCGCGCGGAGGAAGGTGCGCATCATGCGATCGTCGTCCGCGAGATGGGGATGCTGTCGATGAGGCGCGTCCGTCCGACGCGGACGGCGCCGGCGACGAGGACGTCGCGCTGGAAGTCGATCGGCGGCGCGAATGTCAGCGGGTCGACGACGACGAGGTAATCGATCTCGATCTGTGGCGTCTCTTCGATCACCTTGCGCATGAGGTGCTCGATGCCAGCGACGTCGTGGATGCCGTGGGTGATCGCTTCCTCTCCCGCCCGCAGCGCGCGATGCAGCGCCGGCGCGAGCTTCCGCTCATCGGCGGAGAGGTAGCTGTTGCGCGACGACATCGCCAAACCGTCGTGTTCGCGCACGGTGTCGGCGAAGATGAGGTGCACCGGCACGTCGAGGTCGCGCACCATGCGGTCGATCACCGCGCACTGCTGCGCGTCCTTGCGACCGAACACGGCGAGGTCGGGCTGCACGATGTCGAAGAGCTTCAGCACGATCGTCGCCACCCCGTCGAAGTGTCCCGGCCGCCGCTCGCCCTCCAGCGGCTTCGACACGCCGGCGACCGAGACGGTCGTCACCGCGCCCTTCGGATACATCGTCTCGACGTCCGGCAGGAACAGCAGATCGGTCCCGCGTGCCTCGAGCATCGCCCGATCCCCCTCTTCGTTACGCGGGTAGCGCGCGAAGTCTTCGCTCGGACCGAACTGCTTCGGGTTGACGAAGATGGAGACGACGACGAACGTCGCCCCGTGCGCGCGCGCGACGTCGATCAGCGAGAGATGCCCTTCGTGAAGGAAGCCCATCGTCGGAACGAAGCCGATGGTGGCGCCGTACTCGCGCGCTTTGCGTATTGCGTCGCGGGTCGCTCCGATCGTGTTGGTTGTTTGCATGGGGGTCACGGGGTTGCGAGGTCACGGGGTTGCTGTGTCGCTGTGTTGCTGTGTTGCGGGTTCCAAGGTCAGGTCACGAAGCGAAGGCACATCCCGGAACCCCGCAACCCCGCCACCTACTTCTTCGGCATCTCCACCACCACACCCTCCCGCGTCCCATACAGCCGCCGCAGCTCTTCCTGATCGGCGGCGTGGAACGACTCCGTCTCCGGATCGGGGAAGCGTCCTTCGCGGACGTCGTCGAGGTAGTGCTCGATCGCGGTGCGCATGACCTCGCCGGTCTGCGCGTACTTGCGGACGAAGCGCGGGGTGTGGCCGTCGTAGAGGCCGAGGAGGTCGTGGAAGACGAGCACCTGGCCGTCGCAGTGCGGGCCGGCGCCGATACCGATCGTCGGCACGGAGACGTGCTCGGTAATGATCGCGGCGAGCTCGGAGGGGACCATTTCCAGCACGATCGAGAAACAGCCGGCGCGGTCGAGCGCGACCGCTTCGTCGACGAGGCGGCGCGCGTCATCGGCCGCTTTTCCCTGCAGCTTGAAACCGCCGAGGGCGTTCACCGACTGCGGCGTCAGGCCGATGTGCCCCATCACCGGGATCTCGGCGTCGAGGATCGCCTCGATCGTGCGGATGCGCTGCAACTTCCCTCCCTCGATCTTCACCGCATGCGCGCCGGCGCGGACGAACTGCCCGGCGTTGCGGACCGACTCCTCGAGCGAGATGTGGTACGAGAGATACGGCATGTCGCCGACGATCAGCGCCCGCTGCGCTCCGCGCGCCGCCGCGCGGGTGTGGTGGACCATGTCCTCCACCGTGACGCTGAGCGTGTCGGGGTAGCCGAGGACGACCATCCCGAGCGAGTCGCCGACGAGGATGATGTCGGCCCCCGCCGAGTCGGCAATCTTCGCCGACGGATAGTCGTAAGCCGTGATCATGCCGATGCGCCGCGAGGCCTTCATCGACTTGATGAGCGGGACGGTGATGCGTTTCGGGTTCATATCTCCTCCCGTGGACCGGGAGGAGACTAGGACTGAGGACTGAGGACCGAGGACTGAGTTTTCGTTCTCAGTCCCCGGTCCTCAGCCCTCAGCACTACGCCTTTCGTCTCGGTCCGTCTTACTCAGGATCCCAGCGGCACGTAGTACTGCGTTCCCTTTTGCGCATTTCGAATTTGCTCGACGAGCTGATCGAAATGCGCCGGCTCGTTTACGAAATCGATCTCGTTCGTATTCACGACCAGCAACGGCGTCTCGTCGTACCGGTAAAAGTAGTGTGAGTACGCCTCGCTGAGCTCTTGTAAATACTGCGGCGAGATCGATTTTTCGTAGGCTCGCCCGCGCTTCTTGATGCGCTTCAAGAGTGTATCAAGGTTCCCCTGCAGATAGATCACCAGGTCCGGCCGCGGCACGGTCTCGTACAGCAGGTCGTACAGCCGGTTGTAGATCATCAGCTCCGAGTCTTCGAGCGTCATGTACGCGAAGATCTTGTCCTTCGGAAAGCTGTAGTCGGCGAGGATCAGCTCGGTGAAAAGGTCGCGCTGCGCGATCGAGCGCTGCTGGTCGTAGCGCGAGAGGAGAAAAAAGAGCTGGCAGCGGAACGCGGCGCCGCGCTTGTCCTTGTAGAAGTCGGCCAGGAACGGGTTGTCGACGTCCTCCAGCACCTTCGTCCCGCGGAATCGCTTCGCCAGCAGGTTGACGAGCGAAGTCTTCCCGACTCCGATCGGTCCCTCGATGGCAATGTGGCGGAACGGCAGGGCGGGCATCGGACGCGCAAAGGATAAATGAATTCAGAAGGCAGAACGCAGAATGAAGAATGAAGAAGTCGCGCTTTCTCAATTCTTCATTCTGCGTTCTGCGTTCTGAATTCATCCGTGATAAAAGCCGCTCCCATGCTTCCGATCGAGGAATACAGGCTCTCCAACGGGCTGAGAGTGGTCTTGAATGAGGACCATTCCGCCCCTCTCGTGGCCATCAACATCTGGTACCACGTCGGCTCGAAGAACGAGCGGCGCGGACGTACCGGGTTCGCGCATCTCTTCGAGCACATGCTCTTCTCCGGCTCCGCGCACGTCGGCAACAACGAGCATTTCCGCTACGTGCAGTCGGTCGGCGGGGTGCTGAACGGCACGACGTTCTTCGACCGCACGAATTACTTCGAGACGCTCCCATCGAACTACCTCGCCCTCGGTCTCTGGCTCGAGTCGGACCGCATGGGCTTCTTCGTCCCCGCGCTGACGCAGGAGAAGCTCGACATCCAGCGCGAGGTGGTGAAGGAAGAGCGGCGGCAGCGCTACGACAACGTCCCGTACGGCACGTCGTTCGAGCGGCTGCTGAACCTCGCCTACGATCCCGACTACTCGTACCACTGGCCGACCATCGGCTCGATGGACGACCTCACCGCGGCGTCGTTAGATGACATCCGCGAGTTCTTCAACACCTGGTACCGCCCCGACAACGCCACGCTCACGATCGTCGGCGACTTCGCGTCCGCCGAGGCGAAGGAGCTCGTCGAGCGCTACTTCGGCGACATCGCGCCGGGGGGCGACTTCCCGCGCTTCGATCTCCAGCGTGCCCCCCTCGGCGGCGAGCGGCGCGACGTCTTCCGCTCCCCCGTCCAGCTTCCGCGGCTCTATCGCCTCTACCATCTGCCGAAGATGGGCGAGCGCGACTGGATCGCCGGCGATCTGATCTCGACGGTCCTGAGCGGCGACAAAGCGAGCCGCCTGGAGAAGGCGCTGGTGATCGACCGGCAGATCGCCACCGAGGTCGCGGCATACGTGTT
>Ga0207646_10008118_pt1 | contig 10570 bp, 7 predicted proteins | sample KBSK5502metaG_FD_184343 | JGI IMG/M metagenome (GOLD analysis project Ga0207646, IMG submission 184343) | Corn, switchgrass and miscanthus rhizosphere microbial communities from Kellogg Biological Station, Michigan, USA - KBS K5-50-2 metaG... | ecosystem: Host-associated > Plants > Roots >...
GAGGTAGATGGGGATCTTTTCCTCCATCGACTCGAACATCTGGATGGTGCCGATTCTGGGGTCCTTGTGGGCGTCGCTGGTTGTTGTTTTGGAGTTGAATCCGAGCTTTGCTAGTATCCGTTGGTTGTACATGTGACTGATCATGTCACGGTTGAGAATCTCCGCTTCGGCGGCGATGACGGGATAGGTGAAGCCCTTCTCGTACTTGGGCTCGTTATCCCCTTTGAGAACTAGATCGTAGTTAATGGGTAGGGCGCTGATCTGGACCATCATGGTGGACTTGTCGCTTGTGTCCCAGTCTTTCACGGATTGCTGTATTATCTCGAACTGCATGGGATAGTAGCTGTGCTCCGACAGACCCTTGAGCCCATAGTGTTCGGGCCAGACCCGAGAGATGACCATGAGCGAAAAGCGCTGGTCTTTCGGGTTTGACTTGAAGTTCCTAACGGCTACGAGCATTCCTTCCTCGATGAGACCCATGATGTCTTTCTGGTACTCGACTTTGATCCGGCATTCGTACCGGGACGAGATTCCTGTAAGCTCGTGGGTCGCCACGGGCATGAAGGCGGGAGTTACGGCGGCGAGACGGGCCTTGAATCGGCCGCTGAAGTCTGTGAAATATCTACTAGCTGTCTCTTCGAGCACTCTCAGTCTCGCTCCTTCTCTCCCGGAACGTGCTCATGTAGAATACAAAGTGCCGCAGTTTGGGACTGTTCATTAACCATTTGCCAGTAGTGTCAATGATCCGACGCATCTCTTCATTGTGCCATTTGGCTACTTTGTCTGCGATAAACAGCGGTTTGTTGTGGCCGAAAAGTTCGGGGACGCTGTTACTCGTCATTGATGCAAGGGTCAGGAGGACGAGTTCCTGTATTGGATTTGCCATTTTGTTTGTTTGAAAGATAATGGGCTTGACAGGTTCGTCCGCGCTGCCGTACGAGTGAGCGAAGCCGACCTGCGACTCAGGTCGCAGGTCGAACTCTGGATAGGCTAGCCTATCGAGAAGGAGGACGTTGCTTCTGAGCTGAGGATCATAGGCGGTCTGCGAGAGCTGAATGTAGCTCTTCAGAAACAAGCGCTCAGGGATAATCTTGTTGCGTATCGCTCCCGCGACGTACCCTTTCCTCTTCTGAAAGTCGGGCACGATCATCAGGAAGGCCGAATCGTATTCGACCAACGACCATGGAACTGTGATCGCGTCGTGATTGAAGACGCTAAGAGTCTGAAGAAGCATACGATCGGTGTTCGGTATGCGTGATAGCTGTTCCTGGGTCAGGTCTGACTTCCAAAGATCGTTCGACACCATTACGGGCAGGACATGGTTCTTGAGGTCTCGGGCTGCAGTATCCTTAGTCAATCCTAGAAGCAGTATCGGTTTCTTCCAGCATTCCTCAACCAGGAGGTTCAACGTGAAGAGCGTGAGAAACGCCAGGTCCTGGGTTGTGAGCCAGTGAAGATCTCCTTTCTTCATGACTCGCAGGGGATTCTGTTTTGGTTGCTCCTCGAACATCCTGTGACCGAGAGTCTCTACGAGTTTGCGTATTCGAGGCCACGTCTTCCTATATCGATCTCTCAGAGAGAAAGTTCCGACTGTCTCTTCGAGGAATCCTTCTTTGACAGACTTTTGCAGGAAGCGCTCGACGCGTTTCTGTCGATTATTCTCTTTGATTCCGAGTTTGGGACAGAGAGCCGCCAATGTCAACGGGCCGTTCTTCTCAATTTCCAGAAGGCATCGATATCGGAGATAGTCGCCTCTGGGTGGCGGTAAGTCTAGCAAAGAATTGTCTAGGTGATGTCTGGCATAGGCCAGATCATTGACGTCTAGTGGAATGCCGTCAACCTCAAGCCCGAAGAGTGCTCCGTTGGTCGTCCAAAGTTTTCTCCTAGAAGTGTCGTAGATCAGACTAGCCAGCATAGTCGCGAGGCTTCTGTCAAGCAGGAGGATTCTTGGTCCGTTCTCTTCGCGCGCGAGTCTATATGCCAAGTAGAATTCGGAGAAAGTCATGATCCAATTGGCGACTGTGGAGTTATTCGCAATCGCCTCGTCTGTAAGAGGTCTTGTAAGCGAAATTTCGGAGACCTCGCCGGGTTGTATGAAGCTCTGATCTATCTCCGGGACCTCGTTCACATAAACCGGGACGCAGCTGGATAGCGCTCGGCCGCTCTTGAGAAAGTGATCTTCGTATTCGACCGTTGGGGGACCGTTATCGGAGTATTTTATCGTACCATGGGCCGCGTAGGACCCGCCAAAGAACACGACGAGGTCGAAAAGGGGGCGGGAGTATTCTGTTCCGTCAACCGCGGCAAACGGGACTATGTGGGTTCCGAAAAATTTCTTTGCAATTCCATAAGCGGATTTTGGGTCAAAATTTGACTTGATGAGACTCGCGAAGACACGCTCATACATTCCTTCGAGAGTCTCGAAACGCGTGCGGTAACTTTCTATCTGATCCATCGCACCATTCTGCAGGAGGGTCCCAGCCCGTTCTATAGCCGAGGTCAGAGACGATGGCGAAGGTACTGTTTTCTCTACAGTAGACAAGATGTAATCGGACTCGGCCAGAGGCCTATAAAGATGGGACTCCTAACCGTAAGTCAGCCGCTGAAATTGTCATGAAGCTATTATACGAATGATTTTCCTTCGACCCAGTGATCCTGGAGGAAGCGTGGGTTGAAGCGTGGGCACGTAGTAATCTTCGCTCAATTTGGACTCATCGTTCTGTTCGTGTACGGTCTCTCTGCTGAGTACAGATCCAATGCCTATCAACAAGATTGGATTTCGAGCAATGCGCCGTTGCTACAATATTTCCTGAACGGATATCTAGCGGCGATGCTTCTCGGAATATTCATTGGCGGAGGATTCCTGTTGGCCGCGGACTATTGGCGGGGCAAGAACAGGAAAAGTTCGTTAAGAACTGTGGGTTAGCGAGACGCGAGAGCGATACGCTCTATCTCATCGCGTTTCTTGACTGACGCACTCTTCGGGTCCCGTGCGGCAGCCAGGATCAACTCGTCTGCAAGGCATTCATCAACCGTCTTGGGATTGTTGTGAGATGCTTGACGAGACAAGTTCGTAATGTATCTCAGGGCAATGTCAACCCTCCTCTGCGGAGCGATGTCGACTGAGATCGGGTAGACGATACCACCGTAGGCGATTCTTGTAACATCTTCAGCTGGCGCTGCGTTCTCGATCGCTCTAACGAGTATTTCGATCGGGTTCTTCTTGGTCCGGATAGCGATGATGTCCATGGCGTTTTGGACGATGCTGGTCGCGCGGGCTTTGGCGCCGCCTGCGACGCCCGGCCTCATCATGTCGTCGATTAGACGCTCGACAATGTTGATGGTTGACTTACGGAACCTTCCATGTTCATGCCGGCCACTGGTGTGAGGTAGAAGGATGGGTCTTGTTGAGATGTACCGCTTGAGTCCAGGGTCGTTAGCTTCTATTCCAGCTGACTGCCATTTGCCGAACACCTTGACATCAGGCAGTTTTTTCTGTTCTTTGCTCAAGCGGACCCAGCGTTGTCCAGACGAGCGAGTTCCAGCATTTTAAACATTCCCGGCTGAATTGGCGTTTCAGAATCGAAAAGATTGATAGGCGGGACGCTACTCGCCTGCATCTGGTCTAGCTCTTGACCGTCACCGAGATGTTTGAGAAACCTACTCCGAACAAGTCGCAGTTTCCAATTGAATCCCTACTTTCAGCCCGGTTATTGCTTGAACCTCAAATCGTGGGCGATCGGATCTATTTTCTCTCTGACCTAAGCGGCACTCTCAGTCTCTATTCTATGACCAGCAATGGAAGCATGCCAGAGCCTCTTCTCCCTGGGGGTCTGGCGCTGGTAAATCCCCACATTATGCCAGGTGACAACTTCCACGTCCTCCCCAAACTGGGCAAGGTCCTGGTCATGATTGACAAGCTGGGAGACGAGAACTATCAGCCAAATCTGATTCCGCTTACCGGGGGCGTACCTGAGCCACTTTTCGGAGAAAAGTATCGGGACCAACAGATAGCATGCATCAACTGCGACAAAGATCGGAATATTGCCTACTTTTTCCGAGACAATCGTAAGACTCCAGACATCGAATGTCTCAAGGTAAACCTCGAGACGGGTGAGGTCAAGTCGCTTGGCACAAGCATCTACGGCAACGCATGCAATGGCACGAGTTCCGACCACTCCACCGTGATATTGGCCGACGGCTATACCGCCGGTGATGTAGTATTGTACTATTGGAAGGAAGGCATGACGGCCCGGAAACTGCTCTACGGAGTTCCCCTTGATCAGCGAGACGGAAAACAGATTCCTCTGACCGGAATAGGCTGGTGCAGTTTTGTCAACGACGACAAGGGACTGTTTTTCGAATCGACTATTTTCCATGACAATGGCGGTCTGACCTATCTCTCGCTTGACGATCCTTCGAAACCCAACGATGTGCCGATCAAAGGATTACGACACTCAGGCCAAGGCGAAATGATCGGCCTAAGAAAAGTGAAGGGCGACACGTTTGTCTTGGAATACAATATCGATGGCGCTTCATGGGCCTACGAAGGACGATTTCAGAGTGGGATGCCTCCAACCTTCGAAATCGGACGAGTGCTCGTCGGAAATCCGCCGTTATCTGATGGGGTAGTCCTGGGGCTTGAGTGGCAAGTCAAGAACGAGAAACCGCTACAAGCGGAGTACGTCTTCTCGTTCACTAGAGCCAACAGTCCATCCCAAATCTATCATGTCCCTATGGGGGAAAAAGCTACCGCGAAGCGGCTTTCCAGCGAAAAAGTACTAGGCATTCCGGATGATTATCTTTCTGCTGGTGAGGATGCTAGCTACACTTCGTTTGATGGGCTAAGAGTTTCTGCGCGACTCTACCTACCTTCCGCAAAGCTCGGGTACAAGGGTCAAAGACCTCTTGTCGAATATGTTCACGGCGGTCCCCAGGGACAGGAAAGGCCGGATTTCACTTGGTTCTCGATGCCGCTAATCCAGTACCTTACTCTGAACGGATTCGCCGTCTTCGTTCCGAACGTTAGGGGAAGTACCGGGTATGGCATGCGATACATGAAGTGGGTTGACAAGGACTGGGGCGGAAAGGACGTTCTCGACCATATTGAGGGTCTCAAACGCCTAGAGAAAGACCCGAGGATCGATTCCAAACGCCGAGGAGTTGTCGGAAGATCTTATGGAGGATACATGACCTTGACCCTTGCGTCGAGACATCCTGAATTATGGAAAGCAGCCGTTGATATGTTCGGTCCGTACGATCTCCCGACATGGGTATCACGTATCCCCCCGACCTGGCAGACCTACTTTCGACTGTCGCTCGGGGATCCGGTGAAGGACAAGGACTTCCTTGTCGAACGGTCACCGAAGACCTACATGAACCAACTATCCGCTCCTCTCATGATCCTTCAAGGAAAGCACGATCCGAGGGTTCCTGAACCCGAATCAGCGCAGCTCGTGAAAGACCTCCGCGAGGGAGGAGTGAAAGTGGACTATGTCGTCTACGAAGATGAGGGTCATGATGTGTTGCGTTTCAAGAACAGAGTCCACTGCTACAACACAATAACGGAATTTTTCCGCAAAAACCTAGCAAACTAGATTCCGGAAAACGGCATAGTACGGCCCCTTGCAGTATGCGCGGTCACACCTAGCATTTTTGGAATGCTGCAGCGGCATGAATTCTAGCTTAGGTTCGTTCGGGCTACATTCCGCCCATCATACCGGGCGGCATGCCGCCCATACCACCGCCCATGCCCGGAGGCATTCCTCCAGGTGGACCGCCAGCGCCGGAGCCGCCTCCCTTTGAGGCGATTACGTCGTCGACTCTGAGCAACATTGTTACTGCTTCTGTGGCTGACCTGACGACTTGTTTCTTTACTCGCAACGGTTCGACTACGTTCAGTTTCCACATGTCGGCGGTCTTGCCGGTGTATACGTTGACTCCGAACCATTTGTTAGCCGGAGTGTTGTGCTTAGCTCTGAGATCAACCATTATGTCGATGGGATCTATTCCAGCGTTCTGAGCGATGGCAACGGGTATCGCTTCCAAAGCGTCCGCGAAGGCTCTGATCGCGAGCTGCTCCCTCCCACCAGCTTTAGTTGCGAAATCTTTCAGTCGCTTGGAAAGCTCCGCTTCGGGGGCGCCTCCGCCCGCGACTATCTTGCCATCCTCAAGCGCATTCCTGACTACGCAAAGCGCGTCGTGCAGGGATCTTTCCGCCTCGTCCACAACATGCTCTGACCCGCCGCGTATCATTATTGTTACCGCCTTCGGATTCTTTGCCTCCCGAACAAAGACGAGTTTGTCGTCACCGATCTTCACTTCCTCCACAAGCTTGGCTTGACCCAGATTTGCCTTTGAGAGATCCTTCAGAGTGCCAACGGGGCTTCCACCCGTTGCCTTTGCCAGTTTCTCCATGTCTCCGCTACTCACGTTTTTCACCGTAAGAATTCCCTTTTTCGCCAGAATTGATAGGACTTCATCGTCGGCTGCCTTCTCCGTGAATAGAACGTTCGCACCGCTTTCAGCGACTTGTTGAGCCATCGCATTGAGAAGATTCTCTTCCTCTTGGAGAAATAGTTCCATTTCCTCAGGCCGGTTTATGTTGATCTTTGCGTCCATCTCGGTCTTCTCAATTTCCAGCTTGGCATTGAGCAGCGCGATCTTTGCGTTGCTTACGCTTCGGGGCATTTGAGAATGGGCAATTTCCTTGTCGATGACGATGCCGTTGACGAGTTCTGTGTCCGAGAGGCTCTTTCCATGCTTCTTCATCACTTTGATGAAGTCGATGTCTGCAGTAATCTTGGTCCCACTCTTTTCCATCACATCTTTCACAGCCTCGACGGCCAAGTCCGCAAAATGCTCCTGTGAGCCAAAAATTCCCTTCGTGTTTAGTGAAGTGAGGGCTATCCGTTTCAATTCCTCGTCATCGTCGGGCTTGATACTGACGCCTAGCTCATCAAGAATTTCTTGAGCCTTCTCCGCGGCGGCTCTGTAGCCGTCTATGATTACGTTAGGGTGAACATCTCGATCCAAGAGTCCTTCAGCGCCAGAGAGTAGCTCGCCGGCCAGTACAACCGCTGTTGTAGTCCCGTCTCCTACTTCTTGGTCCTGAGTCTTGGCGACTTCAACGAGCATTTTCGCTGCAGGGTTCTGAACGTCCATTTCCTTCATGATGGTTGCACCGTCATTTGTTATGACGATGTCTCCGATGCTTCCGACCATCATCTTGTCCATTCCGCGTGGGCCTATTGTTGAACGGACGGTTTCGGCCAAGACTTTGGCGGCCATGATGTTGCTTCTTTGAGCGTCTCTTCCTCTAGATCTCTGGGTTCCTTCTCTCAGGATTATGACAGGTATCTCTTGCGACATTCTAGATCAAGTTCCGAGTAGGAAGAGGCCTAATTCATTCCGAGATAAACCATACGCCAGCCTAATCCTAGGACTGGGCGGCGAATGCTGGGTCGGCACCGATGAGTGGACGTTTGACGGGCTAAAATCTCTCCGTATCACGGAGGACGTTGCAGTATCCAGAGACGAACCGGCTGATTTCGCCCGTAACTGGATCGTAGCTGTGACGCTCGGCATTTCCGATGTCCCGGCCATAGATGTGCACGCTTGTCGTGGGTTTGAGGGAGATATTGTCGACACGATGTATGCCACTGTGACCTAGGACCGTTACGTGTCCTTTCTTGTTCACTCTCTCGCTGACCTGCTGAATCCTGGCTAGTTTCGGGTTGGAGCCGTCGTCTGTTCTACGGAAGAGCGCCTCCCTTTCCTCTCCCTCGTAGACTCCTATCAAGGCCCAGGTGAGATGGTCGTGAATCGGGGTAGTTTGGCCGGGGTGCCAGACCCCGCCGATGATGGAGTAGGCTTCGTCCTCCGGCATCTGGAGAAGGTTCATGGCGAACCTATCTTTTCGAGGAGTGAAAGCCTTAGCCGGGACGGACGCGGGCGAACTCACGAGTCTCTCTAGGACGGGTTTGAGATGCAGAAGGACTTCTGACTCAGACGAATATCCTCTGATAACGCGATCTACATCTTGAATGAACTCTTGAAGAACGTACCCTTCACGCTGCACGGCCTACAATCTTCACGTTGCGGAATAATAGATTACTGCTTCGACCTCAGGCCCACCAATACCTCTAACAATGAGAGAGTCGGACAATCGTTCGCGGGCTATCCTTGATGCGAAGAGCAAGTGGTTCGGGATCTTTTCAGATTGGGAAGATTCCGCCCGACCCTATGGTGAGGGCCGTATACTCTCATGGTGGCAAACGGAATCCTAGGCTGGTTCTTGGACCGGGAATTGGCAGAGACACCGCCGTCATCAGGCTTGCGAAGGGGCTCGTTGTTTTGACAGCGGACCCGGTCACGGGGACGACCAAACACATCGGTGAACATTCCGTTCACATCAACGCCAACGACATCGCCGCGACTGGAGCAAAGCCGGTTTGGTACATGTGCACGCTACTTCTCCCGCCACGCACGAATGAGAAGACTCTAGCTACGATAATGAATGGAATAGACCAAGCGTCACGAAGTCTCGGAATCACAGTTGCCGGCGGACACACTGAGGTTACACGGGGTCTGGACAGGCCTCTCATTGCCGGATTCATGATCGGTGAGATTCGAGGAAGGGTCCTCAGCTCAGCCAATACACGCATTGGTGACTCGATCCTGATGACGAAGACCGCGGGGATTGAGGGGACCGCCATTCTCGCATCCGAATACTCGGGACGGTTAAAGAGAATTAAACGCGAGACGATCCGGAAAGCTCAGAGTTTCGCGAAGCATATCAGCATAGTCCAAGAAGCAATGAGCATCTCGAAGATGACAGGGGTCCATGCCTTACACGACCCAACTGAAGGCGGCGTTCTGAACGGTTTGTGGGAATTGGCTGAAGCTTCAGGTCTAGGCATAGAGGTCTGGGCTGATCGGATTCCTTTGGCGAAGGAAACGTCGAGGATTTGCTCGGAGTTGCACTTGGATCCCTTGAAGCTCATGAGTTCTGGGTGTCTACTCGCAGCGGTGGCGCAAGACAGTGTAGGGCGCGTGATGAAAGCGCTGAGAAATCGGGGAGTAAGGGTCTCGGAGGTCGGCCGAGTCAGACCCCGAGCCAAGGGGCGCTTCCTCCTTAAGGGAGACAAGAAACGGGATCTAGTCGCGGTGCCGCAAGACGAGTTGTACAAGCTAGCTTGATGCATTCGAATTTGCTTTGAACGGCTCTCTAATCCCCAGAATCAACAACATCATCGCTAAGGCGAAGCCTCCCATGAAAAACCAGCCGGGCGTGTAGTTTTGCCCGTAGGTCTTCACGAGAAATGTGAAGATTATCGGGATTGGAAAACTGCCGAGTATCTGGACAGAGTTGATGATGCTTATTCCAAGAGGCGCATACTCGTGGCCCACGTCAGGATACTGGCTCGGGCTAGCGTACATCGTGGAAAAGACGATAGCATCTAGGAACCCGACGAGAGGTATGAGGAACCAGAGCTCAAGTGGCTGAGAAACCCCGAATAGGATTATTCCCAGCGAGCCAAGCATTCCTGGGACCAGGATGAAGATCTTTCGTCTTCTGAGACGATCGGACAGATAGCCTCCAATGGGTCCGCCGAATATGCTTGCGAACATGATCGTTGAAGCCATCAACCCCGAAATGTATGGAGTAATTCCGTAGACATCTTTCGTGTAGGCTTCAAGAAATGTGGAAGCTGAGAAGATCGCTCCCCAAAAGCCTAGGACTCCGAAAGCGATCAGCCAGATGTTTCGATTCCTGAAAACGGGTCTCATCGATCGCCTTTGAGTTCGCGGTATCACCTTGTCCCGAGGAATAACAACCTGTCCGATCAAGACCGAGATCAAGCCAATGACCCCGCCTAGCACCAGGCCACCTCGCCATCCGAGCAGGTCCGTGACTAGGACCCAGCCGAACAGCCCGATCGCTCCCCCAATATTGAAACAGCTATTGTAAAGACCCAAGACTAGCCCTTCCTCTTCTTGTCGGAACAGGGGTGTGAGAATCCCTATCGCAGGTGCGAAGAACAAGGCAGCTCCCAGTCCTAGGAGAAATCTTGACAATAGGAGTACTGGGAAGTTTGGGGAGAGTCCTTCTCCTACTCCAGAGAGGGAAAGAATCAGCATTCCTAGTTGGGAAGTGTTCTTGGGGCCCCATCTTGCTGAGACGATTCCGGCGGGAATCTGGAATATTCCCGCGCCCAGTAGAAATGAAGACGTGAGAAGTCCTTGGGATGGCAGATCGATGCTCAGTCCGAGAGCGATGAGACCCGTGGCGCCGAGTAGTGGGGCTATGTTGAACCAGTTGATAGTGTAGATGACACGGGAGGTTAGCACTGAGCCGAGGACGAGCCACCGTTTGCTGGAGGGCGTCTGTAGAGTCTCGGTTTCCTGCTTCATTATCGCGCTGGTCTCACGGTCATGTCGTTACAGTTATGGTGGTTCTGATTTTGAATGGGTCCTCGCTCATTCTTGCCCGTGGTTGCGGGTCTCAAGATCCACTTCATCCAGTCCCATAGGACATGTCCGCTGGGCCAGAGAAGTCATCGGACCC
>Ga0207646_10008119_pt1 | contig 10569 bp, 5 predicted proteins | sample KBSK5502metaG_FD_184343 | JGI IMG/M metagenome (GOLD analysis project Ga0207646, IMG submission 184343) | Corn, switchgrass and miscanthus rhizosphere microbial communities from Kellogg Biological Station, Michigan, USA - KBS K5-50-2 metaG... | ecosystem: Host-associated > Plants > Roots >...
CTCTTGAATCACCTTTTCGACGAATACGGGCCGCACCGCGGTCCGCTCCCCAACCGCAAACGGGGCGCGATGATCGCGAAGGAGCCGGGCGACGTGACCGCGCACGCGCTCGACCAGCTCGCCGACCGCGGCACGTTCTTCGTCAAGCCGGGCGAGTCGGTCTATGGCGGACAGATCGTGGGCGAGCAGGTCAAGGAGAACGATCTCGTCGTCCAGCCCTGCCGCCGCAAGCAGCTGACGAACATGCGGGCCTCGACCGCCGACATCGCGGTCCGCCTGAATCAGCCCCGCCTGCTCACGATCGAGCAGGCGATCGAGTGGATCAACGACGACGAGTTAGTCGAGGTCACGCCCTCGTCGATCCGCGTTCGCAAGCGCATCCTGGACCACAGCCGCCGCAAGACCGCCGAGAACGGCTGACCGCCTCCGCCGCAAAAAAATCGGGGCGGCTACTCAGCCGCCCCGATCCTCCGTTTCGCCCCCCCGACTACGGTCGCCGGGAACGTTCCTTCCAACCCTTGATGGAGGTCTTCTTGCCGCCCGGCGCGTTCTCGGTCTGAACGGTGTTCTCGGTCGTGTAGAAGATGTTGCCCTGCTGGTCCCTGGACTGGAAGTAAACCGGTTCGGAGAGGAAGCTGCCGAACTGCTGCGTCGATCCGCGGTCCGATCCAACATAGGGATTCCCGGTCCCGTAGAACACCCGATAGAGCCTCGCGGTCCCCGCCCCGAGGTTGCACTTAATCCCGTTCCCACAGGGGCCGGAGCCCGATCCGGCCACGGCGGGGTTATACGTCGGAAAGTAGATGACGCCGTTGATGGAGATCGAGTCGCTGATGACCCGCTCGCCCTTGGCCAGCTCGATGAACCATCCGTTCGCCGGCACGGTCGTCGTGCTCGGGGCGGTCGCCGATGTGATGTCGAAGAGATCGCTCTCCGTCCGCGTGGTGGTATTTGCCTTGTCGACGACGTAGTAGAAGCGCTGGTTGAAATTGAGACTGCCCGGGAAGTTTTTCGACTGGATGTCGTCCCGGTCGCCCGTTCCGAACGCCAGACCCAGGGCCGCCTTGCCGTTGACGTTGTAGCCGAGATTGACGGCCGTCGGACGGTAGTAGACCGGATAGAACGGATCGACTGCCGGAGCGACCGGCTGCGGAGCCTTGAAGACGAGGAACGGCTTCGCGGAGCCAGCGGAAGCATCGATCTGGCTCTGCCAGCGACTGCTCGGCGAAGAGCCCATTCGCAGATCGGACAGGTCGATCCGCCAGAGCTGTCCCTTCTGGTCTCCGAAGTAGATGACGTCCAGGATTCCGTCGCCGCTGGTATCGAGCACCGCCGGCTCGGACGGAATCGAGGCGAAATAGGTCGGCGAGCAACTACCCGTTCCGGCGTTGATCCCGCAACTCGAGTTCGCGCGGTAGAGCACGTGGCCCGTCTCGATGTCGATCATGTAAATCCAGTTGCCGCGCCGGTTAAGGCGCTCCCGGTCGAACCCGCCGCCGAAGATCGCGACGTACCGGTCTTCCGTCACCGGGAAAGGCGCGCTGGTGTTGTCGCAGTTGGCCGTGCAGACCCGTACCCTGCCGATGCCCGGCTTCGACCAGGTCTCGCCCATGTCTCCATATCCGGCCCCCGGCGAGGGCGAGACGTCGAGGTCGCCGACGTCCGAGATTTCCCAGAGAACCTGGGGCCAGTCGCGAGCGCAGCTCGCGTCGCCCGACGCGTTCAGACACTTCGGGGCGTTGAACGTTGCCGGGATCGGTACCGTCAGACCCCCGCTGCCGTCCGAGACGAGCTCGTCCGGCTGCGTCAGATCGAGCGCGTAATAGCTTCCTAACGAAACGAAGGGCGCGGCGCCAGACGTTCCTTCGAAGGGCGAGCCTTCCCGCATTCCGCCGACGAGGACGGTGTGCCAGGCCCGGTTGGCCGGGTTGCCGGTGCCGTTGTTCACAGAGTCGATGAAGACGTCGGCTGCGGTCGGGGGGCCGTCCACAGACCACTCGTCCCGCTTCGTCTGCGCCCCCACGGCGTCCTTCAGGGGCTTGAAGACCTGCATGATCGCGCGCGGCGCGTAGGCGAACAACTCTGCGCCGGTTCCTAGGTCATAACAGCTCCCCTGCGACCCGTCCGGGTTGACGCAGAGTGAGGGAGTCCGGTTCCAGCCACCGGCATCCACCGCGTGGAAGAGACCGTCGTTCGCGCCGAAGTAGAGAACGCGCCGTCGATGCTGGTACGTGTTGCGGAACGTCTGGTAGTTGTGCAGGTTGCTCGAGAAGGACGCGAAATCGTTCGGCGGGCCGACGAGAACCGGCCCCGCGTGAAACATGTCCCCGAGCTTCAACTCGAACGAGCTGTTGGGCGGCGTGTATTTCTGGCTCGCACTCGTCGCGGCCGCGCCCATGACCGCGTCACGGTCCCCCCAGATGAACCGGAGGGAGTCGGTCGCGTCGGTATCGGCGAGCGGCGGAGAGAGAACGGCCGGCGGCGACGTCTGGGGCCCGAGCAGCGCTTTCAGCGCCGGCCACCAGGTTGCGCCTGTCGAGGCGGTCATGTCGTGTCGGTCTTCCGGTACGGAGCTCGACGGCGGAATCGGGAGAGTCGTCACGGGATTGGCATAGCCCGACGGCAGCGAGAAGACGATCTTGCGGCCGGGGTAGCGGGTCGTCGCGATCGTCGTGACGGTGTCGTTCGAGTCGTCCGAATAGGTGCCGTTGCTCGTGCCCGCGTTGGGAGCGAGGACGGCCGAGGGATCCGTCGCGCCGGTCCCCGGCGTCTGGGCGAGGTTCTGGCCCGCGTTCCAGAGCAGGGAGGACGGATCGTTCGAGGGTGCCTGCAGGACCGCGCCCGCAAAGGGGTCGTTCGTGTCCTTGATCGTCCGCGTCCCGAGCTGGAGCTTCCCGTTCGCGTCGAGCTTGTAGCCGTTGACCCGTCCGTTCCAGATCGATCGGCTGCTTGTGGCGTTGAACGTCGCGAGGTAGGCCACCTGGTTTCCGGACGCCTGGGCGGTCGAAATCGTGGAGGCGACGAAGCCCTTCTGTCCTTCCAAGACCAGGGCCGCGATGTCGTTCAAAGCCTGTGCGAGCTGCGCGGCCGTCGTGACCGGAAAGTATCCGTCCGAGCCGTCGGCGAGAATCGCGCCGCTGTTGTGCGCGATGCAGATGCCGGTAACCGCCGTGCCCGCGGAGCTCGTGCCGAAGCCGATGACGTAGACCGGGATGCCGATCTGTTTGAAGGTCGTCAGGAACTTGTTGGTCAGGAAGCTGCAGCTGTCCTGGGTGCAACCGTTGAAGGTGTCGTAGATCAGGATGACCGCGCCTTTGCGGCAGGCAGCGTTGGGATCGTCGCCGCGCACCCCGTTCATGAAGCCATCAATCTCTGGTTTCGTGAAGTAGTCGAGGAGATTCTGGAGCGCGCCCTTGATCGGTGCCTGGCTCCCGTTCCGGGCCGTGAGGATCACCTGTCTCTCGAGGTCGTCCAGGCCGTCCTTGACGGACCCCATGAGATTCGGGTCGCAGCCGTCGGCGTACTTGCTCTGACCGGCCTGCGTGTAGCCCGGGTTGTCAGGGTCGTTGGTCGTGAAGGTGCCGGTCGTCGTGTCGTAGTTCTCGATGTATGCCTCAGGCCGCAGCAACCGCTTGGCGCAGTTGTAGGAATCCTGGGGCGGGATGCACTGCTGTCCGGAGCTGTAGTCCTTCGGGATCATGATCAAGGGATCTCCGGTGTTCTGGAACTCCAGGCCCGAGCAGGTCGTGTTGTTGGTGCTGATATCGGGGGTGAGTCCCTCATCCACCAGGTGCTCGTTCAAGAAGCCGACGTACCGGCCGGCGATCGAGACCCCGGTGCTGTTGGTGGCGCCCGTCGGGTAGAAGTAAAGAGACGGAACCGAGGTCGGCGGACGGTAGCGGACGGTCACGGTGCCCGGGCTGCCGCCGGGCGTCGTCGCCTGAGTTGCCCATGAGCTGCTGTCGTTGGTACAGCCGCCCGCGCAGGTCTGATACTCCTTCCGGACCGCGATCGAGTGCGTGCCGCCGCCGAGCGTCAGAGTCGTGAGCGTCCCGTCGGTGAATGCGTCTCCGTACGCTCCCGCGACAATCGTGTATCGGATGCGCTTTGTGGAATTCTTGGCTGCGCCTTTGTTGTCGAGAGTTCCATCCAAATTGACGTAAGCACTACCCGTCGGATTCGCTCCGAAGAAAGGGGGACTCACGGGAACAACCGCGTTTGCATAAACGCCCGAAAAAACGATCTGCGGAGAATTGGGGACAGGGCGGTCGTTGCAGACCGGAACCGTCTTGTTCGTGCAGGGTCCTTCGCCCAGAGGGCCCCAGCGGGAAAGAGTTCCGACCGGCTCCTGGAACGAGTCGTTCGGGAAGTCGACGTCGAGGGCCTGGTAAACCCAGTGTTTCTTTGTGATCTTGGTCGAACCCAGGTTCGGTGGGCGCGCAAAGGCGGTCATCCCGACGTTGAATTGCGTGTGGAAGTTGGCGAGGAACTGCCGAACCACGATCTTGGCCGCGCCCATTTTGCTTCCAGGCGAGTCCGCGTCGCCGTCGAACGTGCTGAAGTTCGTCCCGGTAAAGGTAATCGCCTGCGTCGTGGTCTGGGTGTTGCCGAAGACGATGAACAGGTTCGGCGGAGCACCGCCTCCGCCTGCTTTCAGCAGGTCCTTGTCGTCCCCGAGGACCGGCTGCACGACGGCCGAAACGATACCCAGGGCTAGAAGGAAGTAACGGGCGCGAGGAAGCATGGTGTGTCCTCTACTGTGGAATCGAGAGCGTCTTGGGATAAACGCCGACGTCGGCATCGATCGTCTTGCTCGCCTGGATCGTGCTGGCGTTCGCGGTCGAAGTCAGCGCATACGTGTTTTCGACGATCTGGCTGGTGCCGTATCCCTTGCCCTGAGATTGGATCTGGTCGCCGGGCAGGATCGAATAGCCGAGCAGCACCGGCGGAGCGATCGTCACGGCCATGTCCGGAGTCGTCGTCGTCGGGTAGTGGCTGGAGACTCCGACGGGCATCGGGCCTCCGTTGTAAGCGATGGTGGAGACCAGCATGCCGGCGGCATATTCGATGCCCGAGTCCGAGGCGTAGAAGATCTTCGAGATCTTCGTCTCGGTGGCGGAAAGAGTCTGCTCGATCGACGCCGTGAACATGAGGGCGACGCCCATGACCGTCAGGATCAGGAGCAACAGGATCGCGAGAAAGAGCGCGATGCCCTTTTCGCCCCGCCCGCGACGACTCGGATGCAACGGAATACTCATGGTTGCCACCTCGTACCGGGCCTCACTGGTAGTTCCTCAGGGAGACCGCAAAAGATTGGAGCCGCCGCCGGTAGGGCCGGCCCGTGGCGGTCGAAAAGTTTTTCGCCGTCGAATCCAGGATCTGAATTCCCCGCGAGCCGGGTCCTCCATAGACGAAGTCCGGGTCCGTGGACTTGACGACCAGGGAAATCCAGACCGACCGGAGCGTGGGAAGGGCGAGCGCAGGGGCCGAGGAGCCGGTCGGAACCGTCGTGTCCACGAACGCCGGGACGTACTTGGGATCGGCGGAGGAGAGGGGAAGGGTCGACGTGACCTCGTTGGCGACGTTGCCCACCCACTCGTCTTTGTTGCTGCCGCTCGTGTCGACCTTCGTCGGATCGACTCCCTTGTCGTGGACCGAGCCGTCCACGCCGTCCACGCCGTAGGCGATCTGGAGATCCTCGACCTCGTCCACGAGCGGCTGGATGTCGTAGTTGCCCGAGCTCGGATCGAGCGTCGCCTCCACAAGCGTGGGATGGGTGTCGAGCGCGCTGGAAGACGCGTCCGTCGCGCCTTCGTCGACGAAGAATCGCACCTCGTCGACCAGGCCGCCCGAAAAAGGCTTGTCGACGCTGGCAGCGACGGAGTTGGTCGCATTCAATTTCTTCGCTCCCGCGTCCTGGGGGTTCATGGTGAATGTGAACGTAGTGGGGGTTTGGGTGAACGTAGCCGGATCGACGAGTCCGACGATGTACTCCGCGACGAGGTAATCGGACCCGCCGACTGTCACGACGTCGTTCGCCCCGGCCGCCACGACGAAGAAGAAGGGACGGGTCCGGCTAATTAGGGAGGGCGCGCTTCCGGGCGCAAAGTTGGACACGCCGCCGGTCGAGGTCGCATGAATGGTCACGGTGGCCGAGGTCGAGGTTGCGCAGCTGCCCGCGCAGGTGACGTCTCCGGAGGCGAAGTAGTACTTGTCTCCGGACAGGATGCCCCGGACCTCGATGACGTCGGTTCCCTTGCGGATGTAGTGATTCACCCCGGAGAGATCGGTCAGTTTGTCCCCGCCCGGGCTGTTGTTCGAGATGGGAAGAATGGCGTTGGCGAAAAAGAGGCCGCCGACGCGCCCTTGCCGTATCACCCGGGAGAGCTCGTAGATGCCGACGCGGGATGACTGCTGCGCTTCCGCGACGTTGGCCTCCTGCTTGGCGAGCTTGTTCCCGCTGTCGAGGAGCGCGTAGAGACCCCCGACCACGGTGATCAGCACCGCCATCGTCACGACCGCTTCGACAAGCGTGAACCCTCGTTCTTTCCGGTTAGCCATCTCGGACCCTCAGGTAAAGCGACTGGGTCGTCTGGCGGAGACCCGGGAAGGGGCCCTGGGTCGGCCGCACGGTCACCGTGATCAGCTTGACGACGTAGGCATTGGGCGCCGTGATGCGGTTCGTCAGGGTTCCGTCGAACTGTTCGATCGTGTAGGTGCGGGAGAAAGGGAACAGGAACCAGCCGGCTCCCGGCGAGGTGGCCGCAGTGGACGTCGCGCCGGTGGAAGGCTGGTACCAATTGGGGAGATCGTTGACGACGAACGTGTTGGTGTAGTCGACGGTCGCGCCCGCGATCGTCACCCCGGCCGGGGCCGCCGCGTTCGAGCCGTTCGCGATGGTCAGCCTCGGATCGTTGCGCGGATAACCCGACAGCTCCTCGAGCTTTTCCCGGGCGAGCGTGTTGGCGTTCGTGAGCTGATTCGACGAGGCATTGGAGCGGATGGACATCGTGAAAAGCGGCGCCAGCGCGAGCACGGCCAGGGCGAGAATCGAGAGCGCGACGAGGACCTCGATCAAGGTCAATCCCCGCTGCGCTGTCATCGTGTTCCGCCTCATCTCCACACCCACCCGGTCGTCGTGTATCCCGTTCCTTCTACGTACTTGTCGATTCGCAGCTTGCCCGAGAAATCGCTGTCGATCGTGACCCGGAAGAAGTTCTTGCCGGAGCTGTCCGCGAAGTAGATGCCGCGTCCGCCGGAGGTCGTCGGCAGCCCGGACGTCGAGGTGTCCTGCGGAGGGACGATGCCGCCCGATGGCGTGAAGGCGATCCGGTTCGTCAGGGTGGTGTCGGTGTTGTAGGTATTGAAGGCCGCGGCCGTCGTCAGGTCGTCCGGCGTGCCACCGAACTTCCACAGCCGAACGGAGGGACCAACGCCGCTTTGACCCAGGATGTCCTCGCGGAGCGTGGGTTCGCCGGCGCCGGCTTTGATGAAGGTCGTGTCCTGCTTGAAGTTGCCCGCCGCCGCCGCCTCGTCCGCCGGAAGCGGATTCGTGTCGTCGTTCGCGCGGTCCTGGAAGGTGTAGAGGTGGACCCGCTTTGTCGTTGGATCCAGGCTGATTTGGACGACGACGTTCGCCTGACGCTTGACCGCCTGGAGGCGGGCCGAGGCCAACACCTGGCGAAGATTCGAGTACGCGCCGACGTCGTTGGCCCGGCGGATGATCTTGCCCGCGAGGGGGGCCGCGAGCACTACGAGCGCCGCCAGGATCGCGATGACGATCAGGAGCTCGATGAGCGTCATGCCGCGCTCGCGCCGGTCCGCGATGTCCGATCGCTTCCCGATCATTCGCGCCGACACGGGTCGCCGGACAGCCGTCCGAGAGATCAATCCACCCCCGCCCAATTAAGAAATCTGGTCCGCACCTTCCTGGAAGCTGAGAAACGCCGAGAGACATACTAGCGAACCCTGTGCCGCCCTCGCGAGCGCGCCCTAATCGCCTTTGAAACAGAGGGTTCGGGACGGTTGGTGACGCTCCTCACCAAAGCGATTCACCTAAAATGCGTTACTTTTCGTAACACACGGGTCCACCCGTGCTCCCGAGGAGTCGACTCGGACGTTCGCACAGTTGTTGCCCAATGCCTCCGAACAGATTTTCGGCCGGTGCTGTCAGGAGCGAATCGTTACGGCCGCCGTGAAGTCTCCTTCCAGTTTCGCAACGTGCTGGTGCCGCCGCCGGGAGCTGTCTCCGACTTGATCGTGTTTTCCGTGCTGAAGACGATCTGGCCGTGCTGGTCGTAAGAAAGGAAGAACACCGGCTCGGATACGAAAATCGCGCTCTGCTGCGTCTCACCGCGGTCGGAACCCAGATAGGGGTCTCCGGTCGAAAAGTGGACGCGGTAGAACCGAGGAATCCCCGTTGCCTGCGAGCAGCGGTCCGGATTCGAGCACGGTCGGTTCGCCGTAGCGGGGCTGACGGGGTTGAAAGAGCCGAAGTAGATCACTCCGTTGACGGCCAGTGAATCGGTGATGACGCGCTCGCCGGCCGCGAGCTCGAGGAACCAGCCCAGAGTGGGGGCCGAGGAGGCGGCCGCGGCCGTCGCCGAGGCGATGTCCATGAGGTCGCTCTCCGTCCTCGTGACGGTATTGCCGGTGTCCACGACGTAGTAGTACCTCGCCTTGGTGTTTTTGCTGGCGGGATCTACTCTTGCGAGGATGTCGTCGCGGTCTCCCGTGCCGAAGGCGATCCCCAGGGCCGGAGATCCGCCGACGTCGTAGCCGATGGAGATCGGAATCGGCCGGAAATAGATCGGGTAGTACGGCTCCGTCGCCGGCGGGACGGGCTGCGGCGCGCGAAACAGGAGAAACGGTTTTCCCGATCCCGCGTTCAGATCGAGCTGGTTGTTCAAGCGGCCGCCGGGGGGCGACGCGAGTAACCGCAGGTCGGAAAGGTCGATTCTCCAGAGCTGCCCCTTCAGGTCCCCCACGTAGAGCCGATCGAGATAGCCGTCCTGCTGGAAGTCGACGGCCGTCGGCTCCGAAGGCACCGAACCGAAGTAGACCGGCGTGCACGAGCCGCTGCCCGCGTTGATGCCGCAGCTCGAGTTCACTCGATACAGCATCATGCCGGTCTCGACGTCGACCATGTAGAGCCAGTTGCCGCGCCGGTTCAGGCGCGAGCGGTCGAAGCCTCCGCCGAAGATCGCCACGTGACGGTCCTCGTAGACGGGCAGCGGAGCGACCGTATTGCTGCAGTTTGCCGTGCAGACGCGGACCCGCCCGACCACCGGTTTCGACCAGGTCTCTCCCATGTCCAAGTAGCCGGCGCCCGGCGAAGGGGCGACATCGAGGTCGCCCCGATCCTGGATTTCCCAGAGGACGGTGGGCCAGGCCCGCGCCGGTTGGCCCGCGCGTACGGCTGAATCGGATGCGTCCTTGCCGCAGCTCGCGTCTCCATCGGCGTTCAGGCACTGCGGTGCGGCGAACGTCGCCGAGCTCGACGTCGGTACGACGTTGCCGCCTGTGTCCACGGTTAGCTCGTCCGGCTGCGTGATGTCGAGCGCGAAATAGCTTCCCTGAGAGTCGAACGGGGGGACTCCACTCGTGCCCTCGAAGTTGGCCCCTTCCCGCATTCCCCCGACGAGGACGGTGTGCCACGCTCGGTGGGATGGATTGGGGGTGCCCGAGTGGCTCGCGTCGATGAATGCGTCCGCGGCGGTCGGCGACCCGTCCACGGACCACTCGGCCCGCTTGGGTTGACCCAACGAGTCCTTGAAGGTCTTGTACGTCTGCATGATGTCTCGCGGCGCGTAGGCGAAGAACTCCGCCCCGCTTCCCAGGTCATAACAGTGGCCGTCGCTGCCGTCCGGCGCCTTTGGGCAGACCGAGCGGTCGCGGTCCCAGGCCGCCGCGTCGATCGCATGGAGGAGCCCGTCGTTGGCGCCAAAATAGAGGACTCTCCGCCTCGTCCGATAAGTCGCGAAGAACTTCTGGTAATCGTGCAGATTCGTCATGTAGTAGGCGAAGTTTCCAGGGCGCCCCACGAGAAGCGGGCTCGAATGGAATATGTCGCCCAGCTTCAGGCCCCGATATCTCTGACTCTCCTTCGTGGTCGTGATGACGGCGTCTCTGTCCCCCCAGATGAAACGCAGGATGTTGGAGGCCTCAGTGTCCGTCAGAGGTGGATTCAGAGCTGCGGGAGGGGAGAACTGAGGCCCGAGGAGCGCTTTCAGCGCCGGCCACCAGGTGGCAAGAGGCGTGAACGTCATGTTCTGGCGCATCTCGGGCACCGTGTCGGTGTTGAGGACCGGGAGCGAGAGAACCGGCAGCAAGTACCCCAGCGGCAGCGAGAAGACGATCTTGCGGCCGGGATAGTAGCGGGTGGGGATCGTCTGAACGGTGTCCGTTGAGTCGTCCACGTAGCTCCCCGTCGAGGTCGATGCACCGGGCGAGAGGACTGCCGAAGGATCGGTCGCTCCGGTCCCCGGCGTCTGCGCGAGGTTCTGTCCCGCGTTCCAGATCAGCGAAGATGGGTCGTTCGAAGGAGACGGAAGCGTCACGCCGTTGAAC
>Ga0207646_10008121_pt1 | contig 10569 bp, 8 predicted proteins | sample KBSK5502metaG_FD_184343 | JGI IMG/M metagenome (GOLD analysis project Ga0207646, IMG submission 184343) | Corn, switchgrass and miscanthus rhizosphere microbial communities from Kellogg Biological Station, Michigan, USA - KBS K5-50-2 metaG... | ecosystem: Host-associated > Plants > Roots >...
GGGCAGGAACTGGCTGTTGGCCGTGGTGTCGTCATTGATCCTGACTGGGCTGCTCCAGGTCGCTCCCTGATCGTCCGAGGACTGGACGAAGACATCCGTGTCGTTGGTCCCGTTCGAGGGCTCGAATGTGTACACGAGATACACGCGGCCGTTGTGGCGGCCACCGGTACGATCCCAGGCCAGGCCGGGCTCAGCGTCGATTGACCTATCCACCTGCGCTGGAATGAAGTGGAAACCTCCTATATGGGCGTCGGTCACGGAGACCGACTGGCCGAAACCTTCGGGCCCGAGTCCGTCCGCGTCGACGCTCACGCGGATCGTGCCGCCACCCGCGCCAGTTTCCGTCAGGGTGCAGACGTTCATTACCTGTCCCTGCGGCCCGATCGCGACGTCGCCGTAGGTGCAGTTGTTGGTACCCGGAACGACTTCGGCGGTGATGAAGTCGCTCACCTTGCCGAACCCGGTCACCGACGCTCCGGTGGCAATGATTGGGCCGCCGCCATTGAAGACCAGCCAAACCTCGTTTGCTCCGGTCGTGATCGTGGGCTGGTCGACGAAGCGGAACAGACCTCGTCGCTCGCTGCTGGTGGCTGCGTTCCGCTTCTGCGAGCTGGCGATGTTTGCTATCACCTTGAATGTCAATCCGCCATCTGTGCTGAGGGCGACTGGAACCAGATTTGGGACCGTATTACCGATGAGGTACAGGTAGGTCATGAACAGGTTGCCGTACTGATCGAACGAAAGGCTTGGGTCACAGCACGAAGGCCCTAGCGGATCGCCGGTAGCACCTGTTGCGATCAGTCGCTTTAGCCAGGTGTTCCCACCGTCAAGACTCACGGCTTCGAACATGCCCGGCGCGGTGCCATCGATGTTCGTGACGATCACAACATTGTTGGGGTTGGTCGGGTTGACCGCCACGGACTCCTCCGACTGGTTGCCAAGGCGCTGGCTTGCGTTGATGTTCGCAGGCGTGCTTGGTGATGCTGACCTGGTTGATCCCGATGCCCCGACCGAGCTTACCCCCAGCACCGCGATGGCAAGAGCAGATGCGCCCGCGATTGAGAATGACGCACGCATGGCCTTCCCCCTATTCACGCTGAGCCTTCCAGCCTGACTCTGCAAGCCTACACCGCTCAGGGTTATGCGGTCCCTTGTGCAGACCTACACTGGTCCGGCATCAGCTGAGACAGCGGTCCGCTTCGCCCTGACACGTGGTGCCGCCGCGACCAGCTAATGACCGATAGCCTTGCGACTGGCCATTGACGATGAGAAATCTGCTGCGGCGTAGCTACCAGGTTGTTGCCTGGCTGGTGGTGGCGGCGGTCATTGCGCAGTTCCTGCTGGCGGGACTTGGCGTATTCGCGACAGTCCAGGTCGGTGGGTTTGGCCCCCACCGCTTGTATGGTGCCACCGCGGTCTTACTCGGCATCCTGCTCCTGATCGTCTTCTCATTCGTGTCCCGAGCGCCATGGCGTTACACCGGCCTGGCCGGACTACTTCTCCTCCAGTTCTTCCTGCAATACGTATTCCTTCAGTTCTACTGGCATGCCGGTAGTACGATCCCGGGTACTTCCTGGTACGTCTCACCGGACCTGCGGCCCATCGCGGCCCTCCACGTTCTGAACGGGTTGGTAATCCTTTGGGTTGCACTCCATATCGCGGACCGGTCGACAACCGCACAACCGACTCCTCGCTAGAACCAGCCGGCCGCGCGAACTCACTGGCTTGAGCACACCCGCAATCGCAGCGAGATGACCTAAGGTGACTCGGCATTCGGATTCGCGGGCGTCGGCTCCTCGCTCGAAACGACGTGGATCAGGTGCACTCGAGGATGCGTTCTGCGTACCCGGCTGACCGTGTCCATCTTGAGCCAGCGAGAAAGGCCGGGTGGCAAGGTCGAGATGACAATTCCGTCATATCGTCGCCCAGCAGTGAATTCGTCATCGATGGCGACCACCGGATCCGCGTCCCCGACCCTGGCGTCGGCAACTTTGATGCCGTTCAGCTGAAGTTTGTCGGCGGCCGAGCGAGCTCGGCGTAGAGCGATCCCTTTCGTATCGCCCTCGTCCCAGACGAGAAGGTCGCCAACAGGTGTTGCAGGAACGATCAACGTGAACTCCGCGTGCACGTCATGAGCGGCCAAATCTCTAGCCGCTTCGAGCAACTCTTGTCGCTCCGCCGTTTGGTGAGCAACCAGCAGGTATTTCGCCATTCCTTCATTCCGTGTCGATCTGCGAGTCAGGTGCGGCGAGCCCCCATAGGGATACCGATTTTGGTTACCTCGGTCCTGTTACCGCTCGAGGCGTTCGCTGAATTCGTGTCTTGACATCGTGGAAATGCTGGCACACGGTTGGGCCAGCCGGCTCCCAGGTTTTGCCGGGCCTTCAAAACGCCACCACTAAGGGGGTTGCGATGAAACTGAAATGGATCCTGCGGTTGGCTGCGTTGGTAGCGACGCTGGCGATTACGGTCATGATCACCAGCGCCGACGAAGGTACGGTTCCGCTTAGAGCCAAGCTCACGGGATTCCAGGAGGTGCCGCCCAAGCTGAGTCCGGGCACGGGCAGGTTCGAAGCCACTGTGACCGGGTCAACGCTCTCCTACACACTCACCTACTCGACGCTATCCAGTAACGTTTTGGCGGCTCACATCCACTTCGCACAGCCGGGCGTCAACGGCGCGATCTTCCTGTTCCTGTGTGGGTCCGCCGCCAACCCTGGTCCGGCGGGCACGCCTACGTGCCCTCCAGACGGCGGGACCGTTTCACGAAGCGGAGTCACCGCCGCGGACATTCTTGGTGTTCCAGCCCAGGGCTTGACGGCCGGTGATTTTGCCGCGGCTTTGACAATCCTCGAAAGCGGCGACGCCTACGTCAACGTGCATACGAGCAATCACCCGGACGGGGAAATCCGCGGATTGGTGAGGATGGGGGACTGAAAAACACAACCTTCTGAAGGTTGTGGCGGCGGGCGGCGCGTCCGCCGCCGCCCCCCTGCCGGCGGCATATTCGTGTTCAAGAGAATCGTCGCCGTGGGGCTCTAGTCTGCGGCTCGGTCGTGTCGAATTCCTCTGAGCTTGAACCGGCATTGCGTGGGATCTCACGGCGTCGGTCGGGGGCCCGCACGCGCGGGCCCCCGGTCAGGTCTAGAGGCTAGAAGCCAACCGCTCCCACAAAGATGTCCGAGTTTCCGAACGACTTTCCGCCCGTCGCGGGACACTGCAAGTCGGGATTCGGCTTCGGTCCAGTCCCATTGCGAAACGCATCGACCGGTGCGCACGCAACGTCGTTCCGCGTGTCCGTCCAGACAAACCACCCGGTCGTGTTGTCAGCCACGGCCGTGGCGTAATCGCCCAGGAACTGGGCGCCAAGCGCGTTTGTGCTCGACCCGTCCGGATCGCCGAACCCGGTGATGGGGGTGCTGAGCAGTTTGCCGCCGCTCCACTCTCCATTGGTCCTCAAGTTGTAAGCCGCGAACTGCGAGACCACCCCGGCTCCCGGCGCCGTACCATCCGCTTTCCATGTCTGGGCAGGCCATGCCACGAAGATGTGCGTACCGTCGGGGCTGGCGGCAACCGAGGGGAAGAACGCGTTGAACGCCCCAACCCGACCACCGACCGTAATGGGGTTGCTCCAGGTCATGCCGCCATCATCGGATTCGGTGAACTTGATCAGAGCAGTCGCCGGCGTGCCTTCCTCGTTCGGCCAGACCACGTAGATCGCCCCAGTGACCTGGTTGACGTCCGCTGACGGCGCGCTGCCGTCGCGGAAGCTCGAACCAGGCAGTGGGCTCGGGATGTCACTAACCGCAGCGATTGGAATCGGCCGGGTGAAGCTCAAGCCGCCGTCGTGCGAGATGGCGACCAGCTGCTCGGAGTGACGGAAGATCGATCCGTCCCAGAACACGTACACGGTGCCGTCCGACGCGGTGCGGATCAACGAGTCCTGCCTACCTCCGACCGCACCGTTGTTCGCGCTCTGACTCAGCCGGATGGGGCTGGACCACGTGCTGCCCCCGTCCGTGGAGCGCGAGACCACGATCGGCTCGGGGTCGAACGCATTGCTTCTGCCGAAGGTGCCGGCGCCCTGGAAGAGCGTCCAGCTTACGTATACGTTTCCAAAGAACGGGCTTTGCGGGTTTCGATCCGCCCAAACGAAATCCTTGTCGTTGAAGTCGACTGGATTGTTAGTGGTGCTGGCGACCACTGGGGAGAGCCAGTGCGCCCCGTCGTCATGCGAACGTGAGACCGCGAGCACCGGGGTCGCCCCGCCGATCGGAAACGCCAGGTTGCCGTAGTAGACGACGCTGCCGTTCGACCACGAGAATTTGCCATTGCCACCGAGGGCTGGACCGACGGCGAGCTCCGGGTCGCCGAACGACTCGAGGTTCGCCTCGCAGTAACCGGGCAGAGTGTGGATCAGCCTGCCCTCGCAGCTTCCCACCCCGGCCGCCGATTCCGTAAAGGCCGGCTGCGTCCAGCTCACTCCGCCGTTGGTGCTGAAGTACGCCCCTGAAATCCCCACGTTGGAACCGAACGGACAACGGCCCGGGCTGGCCGAGGTCCCGGCGCCACTGCACAACGGTTCGTCGATCTCGTCGTTCGAGCCGGCGATGAGGGCTCCAGTCACGGGGTCAGTGGCGATGCTTGGCTCGTTCTGTTTGTTTCGGGAGAACGTGTCGACCGCCGCTTGACCGTTGATTGTTCCGCCGGCCGGCACCGCAGTGTTCACGAGGCTGTTGAACAGCACCGTGCCCGGCGGTCCGGTTTGAGCACTCGCCGTCATCGGTGCGACGAGGAGAGCCGCGGCTGGTAACACGCCAAGCAACATTCGTCGAGCTCGAGACGTGCGAGTCATGCGCCACCTCCAAACTTCCCAATCAAGCTGGTGCCCCTTTCACCAGTTGCGCCCAAAAAATCTAAGCACGCCTTGGGCAGAAGCGCCACTAAAGCGCTTGGTAGCCCCCAATCGTGCCGGGCGATCTGGCCGACGCTTTGCCTCGCCGTCTCGCTCACGGGCGCGCGCACAGGGGCGAATTTGGAGGCGACTACTTCGAGCCCGGTCGCGAGGCCGAGCGCTGTCCTTTAGCAGGTCATGAGCGTAGCCCTGGTCACAGGGCCCGAGACACCCTCATGAGCACATAAGCCGGCGCCAACACTGACAAGATCGTCGACTGGAACACCCAGGCTGCTGCACGAAGCGCACGAACCGGACATAGACCGGGCCGGTTGGCCAGCTGCCCACTCTGCCCGGCGTCGTGCGAACCGTGTACCGCAACGTCAAGGCGCCAATGCGGCCTTCTCAGACCACAAGACACGGCGCCGCTAACGCCCGTTTAGACGTCGCGCTGAACCCAGTCGCCGCACTTTTCTCATTTACCTAGGTCGTTTTCCCGATGACAGGCGACCAGCTCATTCGTAGCCTCGGCTCGACCCAGGCCCAATTTTCGAGTTGGAGGCGACAGATGAGAGGCAAGAACGGCGTCGGCTTGTTACTGGCCCTGTTCACTTTGGTCGCGGTTTGGGCGTCATCGTCCATTTCAGCCGGCGCCGCGTTCCCCGGACGGAATGGGTTGATTGCCTTCTGGGGCGGCGACGGGGTGAACAACCCGCAGATCTACACGATGAAGCCGGACGGAACAGGCATCACGAACTTAAGCGGGAGCCCGGGCACCTTCGACGCTCTGCCTCGGTGGTCACCCGATGGCATGAAACTGGTGTTCTCCCGTACGGACGGGCAAACGCCCCTGAACCTGTATCGGATGAATGCGGACGGCAGCAATGTCGTCCGGCTGACGAATTCGCCAAGCACTGCGGATCTTTTCGCAGCCTGGACCGCGGATGGCCGCCAGATCGTGTTCACGAGAGCTCCAGTCGGAAGCAGTGGGGCAGGCTGTGCCTCCGGTTCGACCCTATGGGTCGTGAACGCCGATGGGTCCGGATTGCATCAGCTCACCGCAGCCTCGTATATCGCGTGCATGCCGGCGACGTCGCCGCATGGCTCGAAAGTCGCTTTCAGCGCAAGCTTCGATCAGGGACTCACGTTTCAGATCTACACCATCAATCTCGACGGCATAGGTCTTCGGCGCCTCTCACCTGCAGTCACCGGCTTCGACTTTCGTCCGAACTGGTCACCGGACGGAGAGAGCCTCGTTTTCCTCAACGGCCCAATGCCGGTGATCAACTACAACGCGATCTGGGTCATGCGCTCCGACGGAAGCGAGCGACAGCAGCTGACCCTGCCGTCGCCGAGCTGGGACAACCCTGCTTGGTCCCCAGACGGCAGGTTCATCGTCGACGACACATGCACTGACGACCACAACAATGCCCAGCCCTGTCGAATCTGGGTGTTCACTAGCGACGGCCAAAGCCGAACCCAGCTGACGTTTCGTACCAGCGGGTTCGACGCGAACGCGGACTGGCAGCCGGTGTAGGCGCTCGTATCGGGAAAGCCCGCCCGTCCTCTAGCGGGCGGGCCTCCACTGTCAATGAGCCACAACGGCCATCTCGGATCGATTAACGCTCTGCTACCGTGGCGCCGCAGGTACGTGGAAACTCGAGTCGTCGGCCCATCGCTCACTCTGCGCGAGCGCGAGGTGGCGCGGTTGATCCGACTTGGGCTCAGTAACAAGGAGATCGCCCAGCGGCTGGGTATCTCTCGGCGCACAGTCGGCGCGCACGTCCAGAACATTCTCAACAAGCTCGCAGCCACAAACAGGGCTCAGATCGCGGCTTGGGCCGCAGTGCAAATCGATCAGCAAGCGGCCGAGGTGTCGCAACCGCGGGCCGCGCTATCCGCGGTTGTTGATCAGCCGGTGGGGCGGCGGAGAACTCTCCCGATGCGCCAGGTCGCGCTGGTCACGACGGCAGCGCTGCTCACCGCGGTAGTTCCCGCCGACCACTACATGTCTTCGCCTGCGGCGGCCGCCGCGATTTCTAGCCAGCGCGGTGACCTGATCTTCGAAGCCAGATTCGACACCAACTCCGCGGAGTTCACACGCAGCGCCACCGTCAATAGCGACCCCAGTGCCTCTGAATTGCGAATCGGAAACGGCGGCATCGAATACGCCATTCTCAAGCCCGGCGGGTTCAGGATCAACGGACTTGCGATGCCGGTGGTGGATGCCTATTACGCGGAGTACGAGGTCTCCGTGCGCCCGGGATCAAACATGACCTTCTGGTTCGTGTTCAGCCGCGACGATGCATCGACCACCCCGGTTCACCTGCTCGTGCTCGACACGCTGTCCGAGAAGATGCAGTTGGGTTACTTCAGCGATGGCGATCGCCCGATTGCGGTGTTGGGTCCGGAGGTTTCGATCGCAGGCCTCCAGACGGGGAGGCGGTTCGACATCTCGATTCTGGTCCGACCTCCTCAGTACCGCGTCTTCCTGGATGGTGCGAGGGTCATCGACGTGACTCATCAGTCGCCGAAGGGGCGCCCGACACCCACGTTCGTAGCCTTCAGCGACTACGGCACCGGTGCGGTTCGCCTGAGTGCGATCCGTGTATACGCAGTCGCCTGAGAATTTCGAGGAGTGGCACGTCCACGAGGCACAGCCGATCGAGTTGAGGTAGGGACTTCAGCCGCGCAGCAGCTGATATGAGCTGAGCTCATCAAGCCGGCAATTCTAGTCGCTGTGCGCTCGTCAGCTACCGTTGTGATGAGCGTGATGGGCACCGGCTGAAGGCGGCACGTCGAGCGCGGGATTGCCGTCGAAGAACCCCTGGGGCTTGAGATGGAACCCGATGTAGTTGACCGGCATCACTGGCCATTCCTCCGGGCGCACGGGATGATGAGCGCCGATCGTGTACCACACAACGAGGTCAGAGTTTTCCAGGCCCCGGTCGCCCTGCGCATATGCGGGCAACCCATCGCCGCCGGGACTTTGATTGGGATAGTCACCGGCTGCGTACATCTGGTCCGGGTCATACTCGGTCACCCAGAGGTGCTTGGTGGCGAAGCCGGCTCGGTTCAAAGCGTGGGCATGAGGTTGGTAGAAGGGAAGCACGTTCTCACCCGGCATCAGCTTGTAGGCCACTGGCTCACCGAGCTCGTTGAGCTGATTCGGGTTGACGATCTTCCAGTAACGCCCGGCCAGTGGATTGATCGTGCGCTGCGCCTGTGCCTCTGACGCCAACAATCGCTGATTGACCCTCCACGCGTTGCCAAACGGGTTTTCCGGGCCGGAGGGCACCGCCTCGCTGTCGCACTCATAGACGCTGTTCTTCTCACCGTCCACCGTCATGTCCAACCGCACACTGAAGAAGTGTTGATGGTTGGGTCCATACACGCCTGGCGCGACGACCGCCCCGAATTTCGGCGTCGTTCCCGGCACGACGGCGCCGTTGGAGATCACGCCAGTCATCTTCACGTCGAATCCGATCGTTCCGTCCTGGTACAAGTACCAGAAGTAGCCGTACTCGTAGTTCCCAACGGTCGCTATCGTCGAGATGACCAGGCGGCGAGACCTGCGGACTTCAGTCTTCTCAGTGCGAAAGTCTCTGTGCTTCCACAGGACTCCGTAGTCCTCCTCGTGCAGGCAGACGGCATTCGCGATGGTCACGGCCTTGCCATCGTTATCGTTGACCACTCCGTCGAAGTAGCGGATCTCTCCGAGACAATCGCAGCCGAGCTCGAGCGAGTTGCACAACATTCCGAGTCCGAATTCCCCCATGTCGAAAACGTTCTTTCGTCGGTGGGTTGGGGCCGGGTCACCGTACGGGACGAACATCTCTGAGACCGACCCTCGGTACAGAATCGGCCTGACCCTGTGCTTGTCCCTGTAGCCGAGGGTGTACAGCACCAGACCTTCGCGGGGTGTGAATCCCACACGAAAACTCCACTTCTGCCAGCCGACGAGGTTCCCATCAACCTGGAAGCTGGCCCCGGATGGCTGCACGATGTCCAGCTCTCTCACGTCGGTTCGGGCACCTTCCGGAAAGTGGGGATAGTTGGCTGCGTCTGCGATTGCGTCGGCGGTGTAGTTCGCCTTTCGTGGCGGCAGCGGTACAACGCCGTGATCTTCGACGTCAACCACCTCCATCCTGTCCAGGTCGAAGCGCACGATCAGTCCCTCGACCGGGCGCGCATAGCTGTTCTCGTCCAGACCTGTCCGCACCCAGGTAAGGGGTAGTGCAAACCGGCCCTTGCCGGGCGCATCGTCAGGACCGTTGTAGCCGGCCGGCCAGGGATCGATGATGGCCAGGTCGAAGTTGGTCACTCCCCGCTTGCTCATCGCGGCCTGCCAGCGAGGATCGTTGCGGATGACCTCTTCCGCACCCAGGACCTCCTCCAACATGATGGGAGCCTGCACACCGGCCCGTTCTCGCCAGTTGATCACCGACTCGTGCGAGATCGAAACCTCGGCCTCGATGACCACCTTGCGCGCTTTGTCACGAATCACGGCTAAGGCGCGCCGGTCGATGCTGTCGCCCGCCTTGAAAGTCAGGATCTCGTGCTTCGGGCCTTCCTTCAGGCCGACGTAGACGAAGCGATGGTCCGCGGTCAGTCCCCGGACTTTCCGCAGGATGCTGACGGCGCGCTCGAGCTCGTCTGCGCTGAGCGGGTCGAGCGGATGCCTTGTGGTGGTGACTGCGGGCTTCACTGTCTCCATCTGGCCCTCCCTGTTACTTGCATAACTGCGCCCAATGATCACGCTTGCCGGGGCAGCTGTGCCGTCGCGGCCGGCGAGCTCCCGCGGGCGCAGAACTCCGAGTCTCTCCGTCAGCGGCTCGGCTTGGCCCAGACACCGCGGTCCTGCAGAAGCTTGATCTGGGCTTCGATCACCTTCTTCTTGTACTCCGCGTGCTTCATCGGCTCCCGCTCGAGATACAGGTTCTTGGGATAGATCGGCCGCTCGTACAGCAGCTGGTAAAGCTCTGTACGAAGGTCTTTGAGCCAGTTGTCCCACTGGGCGCGGGCGCGGTGGTCGCGGAGTGCTTCGATGTCGATCACGCCAGACACATACGTCGAACCCGCACCGTACTCCTGCTTGCCGACGATTCGGCCCTTGTAATCGATGACAAACGAGCGACCGCCGAAGGTGTCGATGGGAGTCGTCTCCTCCGGAAAGAGATAGTAGGTGCCCATATTCGGCGCCACCACGTACATGTTGTTGTCGAGCGCCCGGGCACGGCTTTGTATCTCGAACATCTCGTTGCCGGTGGCCGGATGTGGATAGGAGGCGCGGTAAACGACTTCGGCTCCGTTCAGGGCTAGCGCTCGTGCGTTCTCGGGGTACGATCCTCGTTAGCCATCATGATGCCGAGGCGGCCGATCTCGGTGTCCGCCACCGGCCAAAATGCGTTCAGGTTGCGTCCGTACTTCTCGATCCACCAGTCGTAGACATCGTGCGGGCAGACCGAGTGCTCGACCGGGAACAGGGGCGAGACCTTGTAGTGCTGAAGGATGACCTCACCCTCGGGGTTGAGGATGAAACCGACGTTGAAGAAACGGTCCTTCATATCAGGATGACGGGCCTTGGCCTGCGCCATCACGAACACGTCGTACTGGCGCGCCAGCCTGCCCAGCGCTTCTGTCTCCTCGCCCGGGATGTCGATCGCGCAGGTGCG
>Ga0207646_10008122_pt1 | contig 10567 bp, 9 predicted proteins | sample KBSK5502metaG_FD_184343 | JGI IMG/M metagenome (GOLD analysis project Ga0207646, IMG submission 184343) | Corn, switchgrass and miscanthus rhizosphere microbial communities from Kellogg Biological Station, Michigan, USA - KBS K5-50-2 metaG... | ecosystem: Host-associated > Plants > Roots >...
TCGGGTCTCACTCGCCGGAGGTCGTCACCGGGAAGCCGATCGAGCTCGGCGGGTCGCGTGGGCGCACCGAGGCTACCGGCCGCGGCGTCGCGTTCGTCACGCTCGAGGTGCTGCGCCGCCTGGGACGGTCGCCCGAGAAGACGCGCGTCGCGGTGCAGGGGTTCGGCAACGTCGGCAGCTTCGCCGCGCTCGCGCTCGCGGAGGCCGGCGCGAAGATCGTCGCGCTGTCCGACATCAGCGGTGGCTATGCATCGGCCAAAGGTTTCGACATCCCGGACGCGATCGAGCACGCCAGGCGCGACCCGAAGCGCACGCTGGGAGGGCTGGCCGGTGCGTCGCGCATCTCGAACGCGGAGCTGCTCGCGAGCGACGTCGACGTCCTGATCCCGGCCGCGCTCGAGGGCCAGATCACCGCGGCCAACGCGCGCGAGATCCGCGCTCCGATCATCGTCGAGGGCGCGAACGGCCCGGTCACCGCCGACGCCGACCGGATGCTCGCGGACCGTGGCGTGACCATCGTCCCGGACATCCTCGCGAACGCGGGCGGCGTGGTGGTGTCGTACTTCGAGTGGGTGCAGAGCCGCGCGCAGTTCTACTGGGAGCTCGACGAGGTCGAACGGCGCCTCGAGATCTACATGCGCCGCGCCATGGACCTTGTGCTCGCGAAAGCGAAGGTCTACGACTGCACGCCTCGCGAGGCGGCGTTCATCGTCGCGGTGGAGCGCGTCGCGAGCGCGCTCGACAAGCGCGGCATCTTCCCCTGACGATGGCGCGCGGCCTGGCGGTCGCGGCCGTCCTCCTCGCGGCGTGCGTCACCACGCCAGCCCCGACGCCGGTAGCCTCGACGCCCGTCGCCACTGCCGCATCGACGCCCGCGCCTCCCGCCTCTCCATCGGCGGGCACCTATGTCGGCGCGACCTATCGCATCACGCTCCCCTCGCCGTGGCGCCGCGCGACGTGCGTCGGGTTCTCGATCTTCGGTGGGAACGCTGGCGCGACGCCGCCGCCGGTCGCCTTCGCCGACGCGTTCGTCCCGGCGCGCGAGGAGGATGAGGTCCAGGGAGACGTCGGGATCCCGCTCGACGTCATCTTGGTGCGGGCGGAGCGCACCGGCACCGTGACACCCCGTGCCTACGTCGACCGCGGGACGCTCGGCCCGGCGCGCGACCTGCAGGTCACGGACGTCACGCTCGACGGACGGCCCGCGGTCCTCGTGCGCTCCGGGATCGCCGCCGGGGCACCCGCCGGCGTCGCCGACGTGACATACGTCGTCGGCGAAGGCGCCATCACCTACGTCATCGGCTACCGCGTCCAGACGCGGACCACCGACGCGGCGGCCGCCGAGCAGGCTCTGGCGACCTTCCACATCCTCGCCGACGCCGAGCGGCCGACGCCTTCGACGTCGCCGGCACCGTCGCCGCGGTCGCTTCGAGCGGTCACGCAGGGGATCGCGGACGCCTTCGCCGCCAGGGACGCCGACGCGCTCGCCGCGTTCATGGCGCCGTGCATGGCCCAATTCCTCGAGCAGGCCGGCGGCACGAACCGGCCGCGTTCCGGCCTGGTCGCGCAGCTGCGCTCGGGCTTCGCGCGCGGGCTCTCGGTCATGGTGGAGGCCACGCCGGCGAGCGACCGGCTCGGGACGTTCCTACCCGCGACCTGGACGACGCCCGGGCAGGCCGCGCAGCGCCAGGACTTGTACCTGCGCGACGACGGCGGGCGCTGGATATGGTTCCTGGTGCTCGTACGCCAGCCCGCCCGGTGATTGCATAAATATCCAGATATAACGCATAATTCGCGGATGCCCACCAAAGTCGCGATCGTCGGCGTCACCGGCTACGCCGGCGGAGAGCTCGCACGTCTGCTGCTGCGCCATCCCGGCGTCACGCTCGTCGCGCCGGTGTCGCGCTCGCGTCACGGCGAGCCACTTCGGGACGTGCTCCCGCACCTGCACGACGCGCCGAGCTCCCTCGTCGTGCGACCCGATGTCGGCGACGCCGAAGTCGTCTTCACCGCGCTCCCCGCGGGAGAGGCGGCGAAGGCCGCGCCGGCGTGGCTGGCCGAGGGCCGCACCGTCATCGACGTCGGCAGCGACTTCCGCCTCGAGGACGCGGACGCCTACCGGCGCTGGTACGGCTACGAGCATCCGTCGCCCGAGCTGCTCGGCCGAGCCGTCTACGGCATCACCGAGCTGAATCGCGAGCGCCTGCGCGGCACGCGGCTCGTCGCGAATCCCGGGTGCTACCCGTACGCGGCGCTGCTCGCGCTGGCGCCGGCCGTGCGCGCCGGCCTGATCAGCGGCGACGTGATCGTCGACGCCAAATCCGGCGTTTCGGGTGCCGGTCACACCGTGGACGACGCGTACCTCTACGGCACGATCGACGAGAGCGTCCGCGCTTACGGCGTGCCGAAGCATCGGCACACTCCGGAGATCGCGCGGCAGCTGCGTGTGCTGGGCGCCGAGCCACGGCTGACGTTCACGCCGCACCTCATCCCGATGACGCGCGGCCTGCTCGCAACGTGCTACGCCACTTTGCGCGACGGCGCGACCGCAGAACAGGTCGCCACGGCCTACGCGGATGCGTACGCGGGGGAGCCGTTCGTCCGCGTGACCTCCACGCTCCCGCCGACGAAGGCCACGCTCGGCAGTAACTGGTGCCTCGTGCACGCGCTGGTCGACGAGGAGACGCGCCGCCTTGTGGCGGTGGCGGTGCTCGACAACCTGGTGAAGGGCGCCGCGGGCTCGGCGATCCAGAACCTGAACGTGGTCTGCGGCCTGCCCGAGACCATGGGCCTCGAGGCGCTGCCGCTATGGCCATGACCGAGGTCCTTGGCTTCCGCGTGGGCGCGGCGGCGGCCGGCGTGAAGGACGGAACGCCGGGCCGCCTCGACGTCGCGCTCATCGTCTCCGACCGGCCGTGCGCGGCGGCGGGCGTCTTCACGACGAACCAGGTCATCGCCGCGCCCTGCGTTCTCACGCGGGCGAACCTCGAGGGTGGCTACCTGCGCGCGATCGTCGCGAACTCCGGGAACGCGAACGCGTGCACCGGCGAGCAGGGAGAGCGCGATGCGGCCGCGATGGCCGCCGCCGCGGCCGAGGTGGTCGGCTGTTCGCCGGACAAGATCGCGGTCGCGAGCACAGGGGTCATCGGCGTGCCGCTGCCCGCCGAGCGCATCGCAAAAGCGGTGCGGTCGATCGAACTCGGCCCCAGCGCGTGGCCGGATGTCGCGCAGGCGATCATGACCACGGACACGAAGCCGAAGCTGTTCAGCGCGGAGGTCGCGCTCGCGGCCGGAACGGTCCATCTCCGCGGCGTCGCCAAGGGCGCCGGGATGATCCACCCGAACATGGCGACGCTGCTCGCGTTCGTGCTCACCGACGCGGCGGTGGAGGTCGACGACCTCCGCGGCATCGTCCGCGACGCCGCCGCCGCAAGCTTCAACGCGATCAGCATCGACGGTGACACCAGCACGAACGACACTCTCCTCGTGCTCGCGAACGGCGCGTCGGGCATGCGGGTGCGCGACGGCGCGGATCTGAAGGCTTTCGCCGATGGGGTACGCGCACTGTGCGAGCGGCTCGCTCGCGCGATCCTGGCCGATGGCGAGGGCGTGACCAAGGTCTTCGAGGTGCGCGTCCGCGGTGCCGCGTCCGTCGCCGACGCTCTGCGGGCCGCGCGCACGATCACGACCTCCAACCTGGTGAAGACGGCGATCCACGGCGCCGATCCGAACTGGGGACGCATCCTCGCGGCGGCGGGCCGCTCGGGCGCGCGCGTCGATCAGTCGCGCGCCAGTGTTCGTATCGGCGGCGTCGCCGTGTTCGATCGCGGCGCGCCGCGCCCACTGGACGGAGACACCGTTCGTCGTGTGTTCCAGCGCTCCGAGATCGCCATCGACATCGACCTCGGGCTGGGCGACGGTATCGCGAAGGCGTGGGGGACCGATCTCTCCGCCGAGTACGTGCGGATCAATGCCGAATACACAACGTGAGCCGGGTGGCGCGGCGATCGTGCTCAAGATCGGCGGATCGGTCACCGGCGACGCGGATGCGTCGCTCGACCTCGTCGCGTCGCTGGCCGACGCGGGCCGGCCGCTCATCGTCGTTCATGGTGGCGGCCCGCTCGTGGGCGAGTGGTCGCAGCGCCTCGGACTCGAGACGCGGTTCGAGCGCGGTCTGCGTGTGACCGACGAGCGCACGCGGGACGTCGCGCTCGCGGTGCTCGCGGGCCTGGCGAACGCACGGCTCGTCGCCGCGCTCATACGGCGGGGCGTCGCCGCGGTCGGACTATCGGGTGTCGACGGAGGCGTCCTGCGCGCGGAGCGCGAGGACGGCGCGCTCGGGCTCGTCGGGCGGGTCACACTCGTCGACAGCTCACTCGTCGAGGAGCTCCTCGAGAACGGACGGGTCCCGGTCGTGGCCCCGGCCGCGATCGACGCCAACGATGGCGAGATCCTCAACGTGAACGGCGACAGCGCCGCAGGCGCGATCGCGGCCAGCGTGGGCGCGCGGCTTCTGGCCTTCGTCACCGATGTCCCGGGTGTGCGCGACCGCGACGGCAAGCTCATCGCGTCGCTCGATCGCGATCGCGCCAAGGCGCTCGTTGACGACGGCACGATCGAGGGTGGGATGATCCCCAAGGTCGAGGCCTGCCTGGTCGCGGCGGCCGCCGGATGCCGCGCCGCGATCGTCGGCGCGGGCGGCGATGCGGTCGAGCGCCTGCTCTTCGGCGAGCTGGTCGGCACGACCTTCGAGCCGGTCGTGGCAGCTTGAGCGAGGCGCTCGCGCGCAAGCACGATCGCCAACAGGCTTTGCTGCGCCTCGTCGGCGAGAAGACGTTGGCGACGCAGGCCGATCTGGCGCGCGCGCTCCATCGCGCCGGCTTCCGCGCGACGCAGGCGACGATCTCACGCGACATCGTCGAGCTCGGCTTGGTTAAGGTCACGCGCGACGGCGCGCACGTGTACGCCGCGCCGTCAGCGATGGGCGCGGGCGACGGGCTCGGACGCCTGCGTCGCTTCTGCGAGGACAACGCGGTCGAGGCGACACAGGCGGATTCACTTGTCGTCCTGCGCTCGCCGCCGGGGACCGCGAACGCGCTCGCCGTGGGGCTCGATACCGCGAGGCTGGCCGGCGTAGTGGGCACCGTCGCCGGCGACGACACGGTGTTCGTCGCGACGGGCGGGGGACGCGAGGCGGCCCGATTGCTGGAGCGCCTGCGCGAGTTCGGCATCCGCGGCAACGGAAAGGTGAAGAGATAGTGGCCAAGAAAGAGACGTGCGTGCTCGCGTACTCCGGCGGCCTCGACACGTCGGTCGCGGTGGCCTGGCTGCGCGAGACCTACGGGTTCGAGATCGTGACCGTCACCGGCGATCTCGGATCGGTGGCGAACCTCAACGAGGTGCGCGAGAAGGCGCTGAAGAGCGGCGCCCGCAAGGCCGTCGTGCAGGACGCCCGCGACACGTTCGTCCGCTTCTTCGTGTGGCCCGCGCTCGCGGCTGGCGCGCTCTACGAGGGCCGCTATCCGCTCGCGACCGCGCTCGGCCGTCCGTTGCTCGCGAAGCTGCTCGTCGACGCCGCGCGCGAGGAGAACGCGGCCTACGTCGCGCACGGTTGCACCGGCAAGGGCAACGACCAGGTGCGGTTCGACCTCGCGGTCGGCGCGCTCGCGCCGGATCTCAAGGTGATCGCGCCGATGCGCGGCGGAATGAACATGACGCGCGACGAGGAGATCGACTACGCGAAGGCACGCGGGATCCCGGTGCCGGTGACGAAGAAGAGCCCGTACAGCGTCGACGAGAACCTGTGGGGCCGCTCGATTGAGGCGGGCGTGCTCGAGGATCCGTGGGGGGCACCGCCGCGCGACGTGTATCAATGGACCGTCGATCCGGACGAGGCGCCGGCGAAGGCGCGCGAGCTGGTCATCGGCTTCCGCGAGGGCGTGCCGGTCGCGCTCGACGGCGAGAGCACAGATGGCGTCACGCTCATCGAGAAGCTGAACGTGATCGCGGGCAAGCACGGCGTCGGCCGGATCGACCAGATCGAGAATCGCCTCGTCGGGATCAAATCGCGCGAGATCTACGAGGCTCCGGCGGCCGTGGTGCTCCACCTGGCGCACCGCGCGCTCGAGGACATGGTGCTGTCGAAGGAAGCGCTGCGCTTCAAGGAGCGCGTGGCCGCCGAGTACGCGGATCTCGTCTACAACGGTCTTTGGTTCAGCGCCCATCATCAGGACCTCGCCGCGTACGTGCGCAACACGCAGCGGTTCGTCAGCGGCGAAATCCGCGTGAGGCTGCATCGCGGCACCGCGACCGTGGTCGGGCGGCGCTCCGAGCACTCGCTCTATTCGATCTCGCTCGCGACCTACGGCAAGGGCGACGCGTTCGACCACAAAGCCGCCGAGGGCTTCATCGGCGTGTTCGGGCTTCCGCTTCGCAATCAGGCGCGAACGCAGCAACTATGGAGCGGTGATGCTCCGCTGGCGCTACCAAAGACGAGCGGGGTTTCATCGCGGAAGGCGCGGACGCAAGCGAATCCAAATCGTCCTGGCAGGGCGCGGACGCCAGCGACCCCAAAGCGTCCTGGGAAGGCGCGTCGCAGGTGACCCCAGATCGCTCGGGCTCCAAATCGCCCGACCTGTGGTCAGGACGTTTTGGTGTCACCAGGCTCGATCCGAGGATCCGCGCGTTCACCAGCGCGCTCGAGCTCGACCGTCGCATCGCGCGGCACGACGTGCGCGGCAGCATCGCGCACGCGCGCATGCTCGGTCGGCAGAAGATCCTGAGCGAGGCCGACAGCAAGGCCCTGGTGGCCGGGCTCGAGGCGATCGACCGTGAGCTGAACGGACGCACGTTCCCCTGGCCGGATGACGCCGAGGACGTGCACTCCGCGGTGGAGCGGGTGCTCGCCACGCGCATCGGCGAGGTCGCGGGACGGCTGCACACCGCGCGCAGCCGCAACGACCAGGTCGCCCTCGACCTGCGGCTCTTCACGCTCGACGTGCTCGCCGAGCTCGACCGTGCCTTGGTCGAGCTCGCGACCGCGCTCCTCGAGCGCGCGGAGGCCGAGGTCGAGACGATCATGCCCGGCTACACGCACCTGCAGCGCGCCCAGCCGATCTCGCTCGCGCATCACCTGCTGGCCCACGTCGAGGCGCTCCGCCGCGATCGCGAGCGCGTCGCCGACGCGCGCCGGAGGACGGCGGTCTCGCCGCTTGGCGCCGCCGCGCTCGCGGGCTCCCCGTACGACGTCGACCCCGTCTCCGTCGCGAAGGAGCTCGGCCTCGATGCCGTCTTCCGGAACAGCATCGACGCGGTCTCCGACCGTGACTTCGTGGCGGAGCTCGTGTTCGTCGCGGCGCTCGCCGCCGTGCACGGCTCGCGTCTCGCGGAGGAGATCGTGCTCTGGACGAGCACGGAGTTCGGATTCGCGGAGATGTCCGACGAGCACGCGACCGGGTCGAGCATCATGCCGCAGAAGAAGAACGCCGACGTCGCGGAGCTCGCGCGCGGGCGCGCGTCGCGGATCATCGGCGATCTCGTGGCCGTCCTGACCGCGCTGAAGGGCCTGCCGCTCGCATACGACGGCGATCTGCAGGAGCAGCGGCTGCCGCTCTACGATGCCGCCGCCGCGGCGCCGGCGCTCGCCGCGCTCGCGATTGTCATCCGCGGCCTGCGCATCGATCGCGACGCGATGCGCCGCGCGACCGAGCGCGGGCTGCTCACCGCGACCGATCTGGCGGATCATCTGGCGCGCCGGGGCGTGCCGTTCCGCGAGGCTCACGAGATCGTCGGCCGCATCGTGCGCGACCGGCTGTCGAAGGACGCCGCGCTCGGGTCGCTCACGCTGGACGAGCTGCGCGCGTTCGACGTGCGCTTCGAGGCACCGGCACTCGAGGAGCTGACGGTGGCGCGATCGGTCGCGGCGCGGCGATCGCCGGGCGGCACCGCCCCGGAGCGCGTGCGCGCGGCGCTGGCGGAGGCACGCAAGGCCTTCGAGCATTGAGCCTCGCGATCCGCCCGGCCCGCGTCGAGGACGTCGAACCGATGCTGGCGTGCATCAACGGCTATGCCAGAGAGGACCGCATGCTCGAGCGGACGCGCGAGTTCCTCCTCGAGCATCTCCGCGACTTCGTCGTGGCCGACGCCGGTCGGTTCCTGGGCTGCTGCGCGCTCGCCGTCCTGACCGCGGACCTCGCCGAGATCCGCTCTCTGGCTGTCGTTCCCGACGCTGGCGGCCAGGGCATCGGGAAGGCGCTCGTCGAACGCTGCGTCGCCGAGGCGCGGCGCCTGGGCCTGCGCCGCGTGTTCGCGCTCACGCTCGTGCCGCGGTTCTTCGAGCGCTGCGGCTTCACCATGACGAGCCTCGGCCGGCTCCCCGAGAAGAGCGCCGAGGAATGTCCGGTGTGCCCCAAGCGGTTCGCCTGCGACGAGCACGCGCTCATCCTTCATCTCGACGGCACCAAGCCGATCCCGCTGCGGCCCGACGAGCCGGTCGGCTACACGCGGCTGTTCCTCGAGCGTCCTCGATAATCACTTCGTGACGACCCGTCCGACCGTCCGCGCCTCGAACGGCATGGTCGCGGCGGGTCACCACCTCGCGACGAGCGCGGGCCTCGCGATCCTGCGCGAGGGCGGCAGCGCCGTCGACGCCGCGGTCGCGGCCTCGGCGGTCTGCACGGTCGTGCTGCCGGGCGCGTGCTCCATCGGCGGCGACCTGTTCGCGATCATCTACGACGCCTCTTCGCGAGAGGTCAGCGCCTACAACGGCTCGGGCGCCGCTCCCGCCGCGCTGGACATCGCGCGATTCGGCGCTGAGTTCCCGCAGAGCGGCCCGTCGCTCGCCACCGTGCCCGGGGTCGTTGCGGCGTGGGGCGATCTCGTGGAGGACCATGGCCGGCTCGGTCTCGAGCGCGACCTCGCTTCGGCAATCGCGTACGCGGACGACGGCTTCCCGGTCAGCGACGCGCTGGCGCGTGCCTTCCGGGAGCTGTGGCCGAAGCTGGAACGCGACGTCGAATGCCTGCGGGTGTACGCCCCGCGTGGCAACCGGCCTGACGCCGGGGCGGTGCTCCGGCAGCCGGAGCTCGCCGCCTCTCTCCGAGCCGTCGCGTCCGCCGGCGCGGCCGCGTTCTACCGGGGCCAGCTCGCCGAAGGCATCGCCGCGGGCATCGCCGCGATCGGCGGCGTCATGACCGCCGACGACCTCGCCGCGCACCGGACCGATCGCCTGCGTCCGCTCGAGGTCGCCTACGGCGGCCTGCGGGTCTTCGGCCAGCCCCCGGTCTCGCAGGGCCACGTGCTCCTCGAGGAGCTGGCCATCGCCGAGGGGCTCGATCTCGGATCGCTACCTCCAGGCGGCGCCGAGCTCGTGCACCGCATGGTCGAGATCAAGAAGCTGGCGTTCGCGGATCGCGATGCCTTCGCCGGAGATCCGCGCGCGGTTGACTTCGATGCGTGGCGCCTGCTCGAGCCGGACTTCGTCGCGGCTCGCCGCGAAGCCATCGGTGCGCGCGCCAGCGAGCATGCCGAGGCCGGCCTCTTCTCGGTTCCCGCGAACACGACCTACCTCGCGGTCGTGGATCGCGATGGCAACGCGGCATCGGTGATCCTCAGCGTCATGCACGGGTTCGGCGCGGGCGTGATCGTCCCGGGTACGGGGATCCTCCTGAACGATCGCGCGAGCGGCTTCTCGCTGCGCGCCGGATCGCCGAACGCGCTCGCCGGCGGCAAGCGCCCGGTGCATACCCTCAACGCGGTGATCGCGCTCGACGGCGCGACGCCGCGGCTTGTCTTCGGAACGCCCGGGCTACACGCGCAGGTCCAGACGAACTTCCAGCTCGCCGTCTCGCTCATCGAGCACGGCCTTGCACCGCAGGAGGCCATCGAGCTGCCGCGCTGGTACCACGAGTCCGGTCGCGCGCTCCAGACGGAGGCCCGGTTCCCGGCGGAGACACAGCGCGCGCTCGCGGCGCTGGGGCACGAGATCGTCGCTCTGGACGAGTGGTCCGGCCGCACCGGCGGCGCGCACGTCATCGCGATCGACCCCAGCGGCGTGCTCAGCGGCGGCGCGGATCCCAGGCGTGAAGGTCAGGCGGCCGGGTATTAGACCGGCGCGCCTCGGGGTGGCCGCGCTCTTCGCGGTCGCGTCCGTCGCGGCCGCGTGCCAGGAGCCCGGACCTCCGCCGGCGGAGCCGATCGCGCGCGAATACGCCGCCGCGTGGCAGCGCTCCGACTTCGCGGCGATGTGGGCACTGCTGACGGACGAGTCTCGCGCTCGGGTCGGCGAGGACGGCTTCGTCAAGCGCCTTCCGCGCATCTCGGACGAGATGACGCTCGCGTCGCTCGAGGCGAAGACCGGGCCCGCAACCGTCGCGAAGCTGCCGACGGGCTCGCCGGATCCGCAGCACGCGACGGTCCCGCTCTCCGTTGTATTCCACACCGCGCGCGTCGGCGACTTCGCGCGCGAGACGTCGCTCAAGCTCGTTCTGGCCGGGGAGAAGGACAAGGCCGCGTGGAAGATCGAGTGGAGCCCCGAGGCCATCCTGCCGCGACTTGTGACCGGCCGGCT
>Ga0207646_10008127_pt1 | contig 10565 bp, 8 predicted proteins | sample KBSK5502metaG_FD_184343 | JGI IMG/M metagenome (GOLD analysis project Ga0207646, IMG submission 184343) | Corn, switchgrass and miscanthus rhizosphere microbial communities from Kellogg Biological Station, Michigan, USA - KBS K5-50-2 metaG... | ecosystem: Host-associated > Plants > Roots >...
CGCCGTCCACACGATGACCGCGGTGATCGCCGCGCTCCAGGACGTGCGGTTCCGCCACGCGCCGCGGCCCGACCTGCCGGCGTTTCCGCGGCTCAACGTCGGCGGCATCCTCGGCGGGCGCGGCCGCGACTACGTCCTGGTGGAGCCGCCGTACGTCCCCGACGTCTGCACGATCATCGTCGACGTCCACTTCGTGCCGGGCATGACGGTCGAGGGGATCGTCGCCGATCTGCGGCGCACGCTCGACCCCATCGCGGCGCGCGATCCCGAGCTACGCTACGAGATCGAGATCCCGCCGCCGGCGAGCTTCAAGGGCCGGCGACGGCTCGTCATGGATCCGTTCGACATGCCCGTCGACGCGCCGATCGTGCAGGCGGTGGCGCGAAGCTATCACACCGTGACGGGCGGCGAGCCGAACAAGATCGGCACCGTGCTGCCGCACTCGTACAGCGCCGACGACACGTGCCATCTGTGGAAGGCCGGCATCCCGTGTCTCCTGTACGGTCCCGCCACCATCCGCGGCAACGCGGACGAGGACGACGCCTGCGTGCTCGTGAGCGAGATGGACAAGGTCACGCGCGTGCTGGCCGTCACCGCGCTCGACGTCTGCCGGCGAAAGCCGGCGGAGCTCTCATAGCTCACGGTCCCACACCGAAGAGGCCGCAGAGGAGGACGACGAGGACGACCAGCGTGACCACGACATAGGTGCGGTCCCGCTGAAGCGCGAACGCGGCAAGCGAGAGCAGGACACGCGCGATGGGCGTGGCGATCAGGATCAGGACCCCGAGCTGGATGATGGCCTCCCGATGACCCAGGAACGCTGCGCTCACGATGGCGGGGGCCGTTCTCAGGTCGAAGGGCTCGCCTCGAAAGACGCGAAAGTCGGCCACGTGACGCCCATCCCGCCCGAGATACAGGGCCATCCCGAAGAGCGCGACGAGGATGGACAGGAAGACCCCCGTTTGCAGCAGCACTCCGATGATGCGCTCGACCTTCTGGTCCCGCCGGAGCGTGTCTGGATCAACCATGGGATCAGCCACGCGCGAAGCCGCCGCTGATGCCGTGGTAGATCATCTGGCAGCCGAGGGCGACGAGCACGACGACGAAAATCTTCCTGAGCGCAGACGGGCTGGCCCCGACCAGGGTGCGAGTGCCCAGCATGGCACCCACGACGACCCCAAGGATCACGGGCGCGGCCAGCGCGGGATCGATGTAGCCGCGCTTCAGGTAGAGCCCGGCGCTCGCGGCGGCGGTGACGCCGATCATGAAGTTGCTCGTCGTCGTGGACACCTTGAAGGGCAGGCGCATGACCTGATCCATGGCCAGGACCTTGAGGGCGCCCGAGCCGATGCCGAGTAGGCCGGAAAGGCCACCCGCGATGACCATGATCCCCCACCCCAGCGGCACGTGGGTCACGTGATACGTGACCGGTCCGCCGGGCGCCGGGTAGCTCGAATCCATCTTGAGCCGGGTCGCGAGGGGGTCGGGCTTGTCGTTCGCCGATGCCTCACCCGCATGGCGCAGGGAGAGGTAGGCCGACCAGAGGAGCACCGCGCCGAAGACAATGGCCACGGCGGATACGGGCATGTGACTCGCAACCAGAGCGCCCCCTACGGCACCCAGCGTCGTGGCGACCTCGAGGAACATGCCGATCCGCAGGTTGGAGTATCCATCCCGCACGTAGGCGGCAGCCGCGGCCGACGAGGTCGCGATCACGGACACCAACGAGGCGCCGATCGCATAGCGGATGTCGACCCCGAAGCCCAGGGTGAGAAGGGGGACGATCACGACCCCGCCGCCGAGGCCAGTGAGCGATCCGAGGAAGCCGGCTACCAGCGCGCCAAGGCCGACCAGCAGTGTGAACAGGTCGACATTCACTATCTAATCCGGCAATCCCGCCCCAGGTTCTGCTCGATGACGGCCCGGTCGGCCGCATTGGTCAGGCCGTCGAAGTTGAAGTCGTAGACGCTCGAGAGTCCCCACGTCTGGTTGTAGAACGCCCAGTTGGCGAGGTCTTGCTGATTGACGACGAAGTCGATGTTGCCGTCGCCGGGGCAGACGGGCGCCGACGCCAGGAGCGCGCCCAGTTGCGCCGAGAGATCGGTGTAATTCCGCTGCTGGTCGGGCGTGAGCGAGCCCAGGGGCAGCTGGGTGCCCGCGAGGTCGATCTTCGGGATGGGCACGGCCTCGTCGATCTCGTAGAACTCGACCTCCTGGGTCTGCACGCACGGCTGGGCTTGCGAGACGTACAGGTACGTCGTGTTCTGCACGATCTTGTAGCGGTCGTTGCGGATGGCGACCGACGAATCGGGCGCGATCGCGGGCAGCGTTTGCCCCTGGGACGCCAGGTAGGCGTTCACGTTGCAGCAGCGGGGGAGGCCCTGCGGCGGGAGGCCTGCCGTGTCAGGGTCGGGGCCCCACCAGACGCCGTTGTTGTCGTGGCAGACGCTCTTCGACACGGGGATCTGCGTGCAGCTCGTGCCGATGGTGCAGGGGCCGTTGACGGCGCCGTTGGTCTGGATGTTGGGCCCGATCTGGGTGAAATTCGAGGTGCGGATGCTCGCCTGGCTCGGATTGGTCAGGTAGGGCAGCATGGGCTGAGAGTCGATCGGCCGGGGCACCGCCTGCCGGACGTCGATCCCGGCGATCTCTCCGAACAGCGCGAAGAGGTCCGCGACGTTGACCATGTGCGAGACCACGCGGTCGGGATTCCGTACGAGGGGTCCGGCCACGACCATCGGCACCCAGACCCCTGTCTGATACGCCGTGCCCTTGGCGCGCTGGGGATCGAAGGGTAGCTTGACCGCGTTACCGAGCGTCCCGTTGTCGCCGATGACGATCACCATCGTGTTGGTCTGCTCGGGACGATAGATCAGCTGGCCGTCGTCACCGCGCCGGGCGAGGCCGGTTGCCACCAGGAGCCGGCCCACCTCCGCATCGAGCGACTCGATCATGAGATTCGTCAGCACCCGCTGGGCCACGGTATCCGCGCAGTCGAGCCCGCTGATACTCGCCGGCTCCGAGGGCAGCGCACCCACCGGCGGCTGCATGACGGGCGTGTGAGCCGACGCGAAGCTGACGGACGCCATCCACGGCCGACCGGCGGGCCGGTGCGTGATCCAGTCGATCGCCGCATCGACGACGAACGTGGCGCGAAAGCGTCGCGCGGCGGGATCGATCGGCGGGACCTGCTCGACGGAGCCGTCCTCGTGATTGATGACGAGCGGAGACACGTAGTGGCCGCTCAGCTTCTGGAAGTCGAGATAGGTCGGTTGTGGTGCCTGGCAGCGCTTGCCCGGATCGAAGATCCCTCCCTGGTCCCGGCAGGTGCGCCCGGGCGGAATCGGCCCGGCGCCCGAGCGCTCGCTGCAGGTACGGTCGGCCATGTAGCACGCGCCGGAATCGGCTCCGCCCGCGGAGGCTCCCCGCACGAAGCCGCAGGACCACGTACCGGAAGGCGCCACGCCGCCGGCGCTGCTGTCGATCGAGGACGGGTCGCCGGTGGCGTCGAGCCAGCCCGCAAAGTAGTTCCAGCCGAGATTATGTGGCATCCCGTAGCCGGCGGGGTTGTGCCCCTGGAGACCGAGGTGGAATTTACCGAACAGCGCACTCGCGTAACCGCGCTGGGCCACGAGCCTGGGCGCCGTCGTCTCGAAGGGCGACACCATGGAGTTGGCGAGGTCGTTGGGACCCAGCGCGGCATAGACGCTCGTGCGCAGCGGGAAGCGGCCGGTGAAGAACACCGCCCGGCTGGTCGTGCAGGCCGGCATCGCCCAGGCGTTCTGGAAGCGAATTCCGCCGCGGGCGATCTGGTCGATGCTCGGCGTGCTCGGCGGCGTCGTCCCGCCGTACCCGAAGAGACGCATCTGGTCGATGCCGACGTCGTCCATGATGACGAAGAGGATGTTCGGAGTCGGGGGGTGGTCGATGCCCCGCGCGGCGCACGGTGTCGCGCAGGCAAGAACGAGCAGGGCCACGCCGGCAACCACTGAAGATTTCATGGAGGATGATGGTAGCGCACTATGCGTCCGTCTCGTGTACTCTCCGGCCTCGTGCGGCGCGTGCGTGATCACTGGCGGCTGGCGCTGGTCACGCTGCTCGGAGCGATGCTCGCGCTCGGTGGTGTGGTCTGGGCGGTACGCGCGCCGTGGAGGCGCGCGGCGCCGGTCGAGCGCGGCACGGCGACGTTCGTCGGCCGGCAGGCCTGCGCGTCGTGCCATGCGGAGCAGGACAGGCGCTGGCGCGGTTCGGATCACGACCTCGCCATGCAGGCGGCCGACGAGCCATCGATACTCGGCGACTTCGGCGGCGCGACGTTCACACACCGTGGCGTCACGTCCCGGTTCTTTCGTCGCGACGGGAAATTCTTCGCGCACACCGAGGGCCCGGATGGCCGGCTCCAGGACTTCCCGATCGCCTACACCTTCGGCGTGCGCCCGCTCCAGCAGTACCTGATCGCGCTCCCCGGCGGGAGATACCAGGCGCTCGGCATCGCGTGGGACACACGCCCGCGCGCGGCCGGCGGTCAGCGGTGGTTCGCCCTCGATGCCGGCGAGCGGATCCGGCCCGGCGATCCGCTGCACTGGACCGGCCGCGACCAGACGTGGAATCACATGTGCGCCGAGTGCCACTCGACCGATCTCCGGAAGAACTATCGGCCGGACGGCGACCGTTACGAGACGACGTGGGCGGAGCTCGACGTGGCGTGCGAGGCCTGCCACGGACCGGGGTCACGGCACGTCGCGTGGGCGAAGGCGAGGCCGGCGACGGCGCGGCGAGGAGACGACGACTCGGCGGATCTGGTCGTCCGCCTCCGCGACCGCCGGGACGCGGTCTGGCGGATGGACGCGGCCACCGGCATCGCGCGACGCGCGGGCCCGACGCCCACGCGGCTCGAGATCGAGATGTGCGCACGCTGCCACGCGCGGCGCGCGGTCATCGACGAGCGCTACGTTCACGGCCGTCCCTTGCTCGAGACCCATCGTCCCGCGCTGCTCGATCCCGAGCTCTATCACGCGGACGGCCAGATCCTCGGTGAGGTGTACGAGTACGGGTCGTTCCTCCAGAGCAAGATGTACCGGGCCGGCGTGACGTGCAGCGACTGCCACGACCCGCACAGCCTGCGGGTGGCACAGCCGACCGGCGCCGCGTGCGCGCGCTGCCATGCGCCTGCGAAGTTCGACACCCCCGCGCATCACCACCATCGCGCCGGTACGCCGGGCGCAAGCTGCGTCGAGTGTCACATGCCCACGCGCACGTACATGGTCGTGGACCCGCGCCGCGACCACAGCCTCCGCGTGCCCCGGCCCGATCTGTCCGTGAAGCTCGGCACTCCGGATGCCTGCACGGGCTGCCATCGCGACCGCGCGCCGCGATGGGCGGCCGAGGCGATCGTCCGCTGGTACGGCGCGGGTCCGCGGCCCGCCCACTACGGCGAGGCCATCCACGCCGGGCGTCGCGGCTTGCCCGGCGCCGACGCCCAGCTCCTGCGCGTCGTCGCCGACCGCGAGACGCCCGCGATCGCGCGGGCGACCGCGGTATCCCTGCTCCGACCCCACGCCGGCGTGGCCTCGATCCAGGCCATCGAGGGCGCGTTGACCGATTCCGATCCGCTCGTTCGCCTGGCCGCCGTCGACGCGGCCGGGACCCTCGCGCTGGACTCACGCCTTCGTCTGCTGGTTCCCGCTCTGGACGCGCCCCTCGCCGCGATCCGGACCGAAGCGGCCCGCGCGCTGGCGGATGCACCGGCCGAGCGGCTGACCGCCGAGCAGCGCCGGGCGCTCGATCGTGGGCTCGCCGACTACCGCCGGGCCCAGGAGGTCAACGCCGATCGCCCCGAAGCGCAGGTGAACCTCGGCAATCTCGCCGATCGGCGCGGTGAGCACGCCGCCGCCGAGCAGGCGTACGAGCGCGCGGTGACGCTCGATCGGACCTTCGTCCCGGCCTACGTGAACCTCGCCGATCACTACCGCGCGCGCCAGCAAGACCCCAAGGGCGAGCGCGTGCTCCGCCAGGGGCTCGCGCGGAATCCGGACGCTCCGGCGCTCCATCACAGCCTCGGCCTGCTCCTCGTGCGCGAGCGGCGATACGCGGACGCCGTCGCGTCGCTGGCCCGCGCGGCCGAGCTCGCGCCCGATGCCGCGCAATACGCGTACGTGTACGGCGTCGCCCTGCACTCCACCGGCCAGACCGTTCGCGCCCTCGCGGTCCTCAGCCGCGCGCACGACCGTCATCCGGGCGATGCCGAGATTCTCCTGGCACTCTCGACCATCAACCGCGAGCGCGGGGCCCGCGACGCGGCGATGGCCTACGCGCGTACGCTCCTCGAGGTCGCGCCCGAGGACCCCCGGGCCCGCCAGATCCTCGGAGACCTCGAGCGCGGACGGTGAGGAGGAGGATCTCCTATCCCCTCCGGAGTTTCTCCTCCCCGCCTTTGTTTTCCCCTTCTTTCAATCCTGTGTGAGCGCTCGGTTAGACGGCACGCGGCGTGGCACCCGTGTTGCGCTGCCGACGAGCTGGTGTGAAGGGGCTTCAATCCCTGGTCGTCGCGATTGGGCTGGTCATCCTCGGGGTGACGCTCCCGGCGCCGACCGCGATGTCGATCCCGGCTCAGCGTCCGATCGAGCCCCCGTCGATCGAGATCGCGGACGTACTGAAAGCCGTCGTGACGGACCCGAAGCCTCTTCCGCCCGTCATCACGTGGGACCTGCCCGTCACCCGCAACGAGCGCGTCGATTTCTGGATCCGGTGGCTGAGCGGCGAGAACCGTGTGCGAACCGCGCTCTGGCTCGCGCGCTCCGGGCGCTATGGACCGCTGGCGCGTGAAAAGCTCCGTGCGCGCGGGATGCCCGAGGATCTAACCTACCTGGTCCTCATCGAGAGCGGCTTCTCGCCGACGGCGACGTCCCGCGCGAAGGCGGTCGGACTCTGGCAGTTCATCGCCGAGACGGGACGCCGGTACGGCCTGAAGGTCACGCCGTACGTGGACGATCGGCGCGACCCGGTCAAGTCCACGGACGCCGCGCTCGACTATTTGCAAGAGCTCTACGGCCGCTTCGGCAGCTGGTACCTCGCGGCCGCGGCGTACAACACGGGAGAGAACCGCGTCGACCGCCTTCTCCGCGAGCGGGCGGGCAACGCGCGGGGCGAAGAAGCGCTCTACTGGGTGATCTCGCCGTTTCTTCCCAAGGAAACGCGTGACTACGTGCCACTCATGCTCGCGGCCGGTCACATCGGCAAGGAGCCGGCGCGTTACGGGTTCGAGGATCTGGAATACCATCCGCCGTTCACGTACGACGTCGTGCGGGCGCCGGGCGGGACCTCCCTGCAGGTGATCGCGGACGCGATCGGCGCCGAGGCGACCGAGATCTTCGATCTCAACCAGCACTACGTGCGGAAGATCACACCTCCGGGCAAACCCGTCGACGTTCGCATCCCGCAGGGACGATCGCTCGCGTTCGAATCGAACTTCGCGCGGGTCACGCGGGGGGCCCGCGACGTCCGTCTCGCCTCGCTGCAACCCTCCCAGACTCGGTGTAGGGTGGCATGTCGACCTTGAAGCCGTTCGACCCCATGCCTCCAGGAGGGAATCCATGATCAGCCTCGAGTTCCACGACCCGTCCGGCGCCATCGAGGTGAAGCAGCCGCACGCCCCGCGCATCCCCACCCTCGCGGGCAAGCGCATCGGCTTCGTGAGCAACGAGCAGTGGCAGGCCTACCGCATGCTCCCGAGGCTCAAGGCCCTGCTCGAGGCGGATTTTCCGGGCATCGAGGTCCTGCCGATCGACGCCTTTCCCCAGGGCAACGCCGTGATCGGCTCGGAGGAGACGGCGGCGCTGGTCAAGGCGAGCGGGGTCGACGCCGTCATCATCGGCAACGCGGCCTGAGGGTCCTGCGCCACCGCGTGCGGCCGGGCGGCCGCCAGGCTCGAAGCGCAGGGGATCCCGACGGTCACGCTGACTCGTTCTGATTTCGTCGGGGTCATGACGAATGCCGTCGTCGGTCTCGGGCTGGCGCCGGACGCGGCGATGGTCACCTTTCCCATCGAGCTCTTCCTGCCGGGGAGCGACATCTCGCCGGTGGAGGCGCGCAAGCGGGAGTTCTACGACGGCCTGACGCGGTGGCGGTCGGCGTTTGCCGGCGACGGAGCCGGCGAGGCGCCGATGGTCCGCGTGCAGGGGACGAGCGTCGAGGACGCCTTCGCGCGGGCGAACCACCTGATGCTGGCCAACCGCTGGGGCGATGGTCTGCCCCTCTGGCCCCCGACGCGCGAGCGCGTGGACTGGATCCTGCGTGGCTCCGCGGAGCCGCGCCGACGCGTGCTCGGCACCTTCCCGCCGCGCGGCGGTGTGACCACGGTCGAGGCGTGTGCCATCGCGCTCGCGATGGCGGGCGGGCGGCCCGAGTACCTACCGGTCCTCGTGGCCGCGGTCGAGGCCTTCCTCGATCCCCACTCGGGCAGCGAGCAGCTGCAGGCCGCGTCGGGCAGCGCGTTTCCGGTGGTGATCGTCAACGGGCCGATCGGCGATCGGATCCGGCTGAATGCCGGCTTCGGCTGCCTGGGGCCCGATCCGCAACGGCCGGCGGGCGCCAGCATCGGCCGCGCGCTGCGCCTGCTGCAGCAGAACCTCGGAGGCGCCCTGCCCGGCATCGGCACCATGGCCAACTACGGCGGCATGCGCTACACGAACGTGGTCTTCGCCGAGGACGAGGCGAACCTGCCCGCGGACTGGGCGCCGCACGGCACGGAGTGGCACGGCTTCGCGCCGGGCACGAGCTCCATCTCACTCGCGTTCGCCAACGGGGTCATCAACATCCGGCGGCGCGGCGCCAAGAAGGAGACGCCCGAGGAAGACGCGCTGCAGGGCATGCATCGCATGGCCGACTTCATGCGGGTGCCCAACATGCCCGGCCTGGCCGGCTACGAGCGGGGTACGCCCGGAATCCTGATGATCCCAGGCGTGGTCGCCCAGACGATGGCCGGCCTGGGCTGGACCAAGCCATCGATGCGTGAGTTCCTCTGGGAGCATTCGAGGATCCCCGCCGCGGAGCTTCGTCGCGCGGGCTGCCCGGCGTGGATCGAGATCGATGCGAGCAAGGTGACGCGCGAGAGCCTCGCGCTCGACCCGTGGCCGATCACGGTCAGTCCCGACAACTTCGTCATCGTCGTGGCCGGTGGCGGTCATCCGACCAACAGCTACTGGCTGCAGGGCTACAGTCCGGGGGTTGTCGGACGCCGGATCGACCTGCCGGCGTCCTTCGGCAGCCTGCTCGCCGAGGCCGAGCGCGACCTCGGGCGGTAGGCCCCGCGGGCTCAGCCCGGCAGCTTCCAGCCGAGCCAGGTGCAGAGCGCGCGGCCCATGATGAGCTCCTTGTCCTTCGCCGACAGCCACGGGAGCTCCTCGGTGAACATCGTCACGCACTGCTTCCACGAGCACGGCATGCGCGTGATGTCGGTGCCCCAGAACATCCGCTCGGGACCGAATTGATCGTGGAGCTTCCTGATGTGGCCGTGGATGTCGCGGTACGGATAGGCCTCGGCCGAGTAGCTCGGCGCGCCGGTCGCCTTCAGCGCCACGTTGGGGTGCTTCGCCGCGGCGACCAGGTCCGGCAGGTTCGACCACGCGGCGTCGGGGCGCCCGAAGTGATCGATGATCAGCTTGAGCCCGGGATGGCGCTGCGCGATCGGGCCGATGGCCTGCAGCAGTCCCGGCCCGAGCAGCGCGACGGGAAACCCCGCGCGCTCGGCCGCGGGCCAGAGCCAGTCGAGGCTTCCGTCGGTGAGCCACGTCTTCTGATGCGGTTGCAGGAGCGCGAAGCGGAGACCGAGCATGCCCGGCCGGCCCTTCAGGCCGTCGATCGCCGTGCGGCTCTCGGGCTTGTCGAGCGGGAAGTTGCCGAGGATGGCGAGACGGTTGGGATGCTGGCGCGCCGCTTCGACCGCCAGCGCGTTGGAATCGGGGTCCCACCCGGGCGGATGGATCACGGCCGCGTTGACGCCGCCCTCGTCCATCTCCTTCAGCACGTCGTCCGCCGTGAAGTTCTCGACCTGACGGTGGTTCGCGTTGGTCGGCTTGTGGTTCTTCCAGATGTGGATCTGCGCGTCGACGACCAGCATGGTGTTCTCCTTTTCTCCGCCTACGCCTCGGCCGCGCCCTTCTTCACGAGCTGCTCCAGCACCTCGTAGGGCTGCGCGCCGACGACCCCGTGGCGACCGACCACGAAGGTCGGCACCCCGGTGACGCCGTACTGCCGCGACAGCTCCCAGTCGGCGTCCACCGCGTCCTTGAACGTTCGCTTGTCGAGCACCTGGCGGGCGTCATCCACCGACAGCCCGGCCTTCTGAGCGATGTCCAGGAGCACGGCGGGCTGGGAAATGTCGCGCGCCTCGACGAAGTAGGCACGAAACAGGGCGTCGTGGATGGCCTCGCCGCCCGGCTGCGTGTCCGCCCACTTGCCCAGCTCCTGGGCGAGCCGGCTGTTGTAGGTCATCGTGCGCTCGCCGTAGGGGAGCCCTTCGGCGGTCATGCGCGCCTTCATCTGCTCGTGGCGGGCCCGGCGGTCCT
>Ga0207646_10008128_pt1 | contig 10563 bp, 6 predicted proteins | sample KBSK5502metaG_FD_184343 | JGI IMG/M metagenome (GOLD analysis project Ga0207646, IMG submission 184343) | Corn, switchgrass and miscanthus rhizosphere microbial communities from Kellogg Biological Station, Michigan, USA - KBS K5-50-2 metaG... | ecosystem: Host-associated > Plants > Roots >...
AAACCCACGACTCTGTATCGCACGCATTGTATAGTACACGATGAGGTGGGCTTTGTCAACACGACAAAAGGCGCATCGACCGACTATCCATCTGCTGTGAACTGTATTGCCCCTGCCTGATTCACTCCCCATAACATGCGGAAGGGTTGAATTGGTTGTCTTGAATTTTTGTTACAATTGATGCATAATGCGTAAAAACATTGTTGAGGCGCAGCATTATTGATCAGTTTGTCAAAGGGGGCTGAACGGGATTTATGTACCGATATCAGAAGATCATCTCGAACAACTACCTCGGGAAAACTATGGTTGTTAAAGGATATACTAAAGCTAAGGTAGAGTTCAAAGTGGCTCAACAACTAGCGGCATGGGGAGAGCAAGAGGCAAAGAGAAGAGAAAGAGAGCGCCAACTCAACCTCGTGTCAAATCTCAAGTCCAAAGCGGAGTTTGATAACAAGAATGCGCAGGAGCGCTTGGCTGCTTTGCATGAAATTTTGCGCAGAGGCTTAAGAGCGGGTAAGAAATTCGATTGGAAAGCTATGAAAAACAACTCGCTCTATCTCGAATTTAAATTTAGAGAGCCTGCTCCTGCATATGAGCAGGTAGCACAGATGCTTGAAGTCCCAAATCAAAAACCATTTCTTGAAGCAATCTTTTCATCGGTCCGTAAAAAGCGCGAAGATTTAGAGGCCGAAGCTCGCAACGAGTTTATTAGATTACATAGCCAATATGAAGCCCGTAATGCAGAGGCATTTCGCGCCTACCAAGAGAAGCGACGTGCCTTCGAACAAGAAAAAGTCATACACAACGCTTCAATTGATGAAAAACAAACATTATTCGAAGCAGGAGATACAGAGACGGTTATTTGGTTCCTCAAAAAAATCCTCGACAACTTAGACTTTCCAGAGGGCTATGGAAAGGACTTTGAACTTACTTTTGACACTGCAAGTGGTATTGCTATAATATCGGTGCAGCTACCCAATCTAATTGAAGTGCCACGGGTAAGCGGTTATAAGTATGTGGCTACACGGAAAGCCATAGACACTATCGAGATGAAGCAGAAAGAACTCGAGGCACTTTATGACTCAATCATCTACCAAATGGCTTTGTTGACAATCCATAGAGTCTTCCGAGAAGCGTATATATCACACCTTCGTTCTATAGTTTTCAACGGCTGGGTTACCGGAATTGATCGGTCAACAGGCAACAACTTCACGTCATGTATCCTCTCGGTCCAGGCTGCACGTGAAATTTTTCAGGCTATAAACCTGGAAAGAGTTGATCCAAAAGAATGTATCAGGAGTTTGAAAGGGCTTGTAGCAGGCCCATTGGCTCAACTCGCTCCAGTACGTCCAATTCTAGAATTGGATACATTTGACAAACGATTTATTGAATCTCGGGAAGTCTTAGCAGCTCTAAACTCAACGGATAATCTTGCTACTATGGATTGGGCTGATTTTGAGCACCTTGTTCGTGAACTTTTTGCTAAGGTATTTGGTACTGAAGTCCGTGTTACTCAAGCAAGTCGTGATGGTGGAGTCGATGCAATTGCTTTTGACCCAGACCCAATTCGAGGTGGTAAATTCGTTATTCAAGCAAAGCGATATAACAATATCGTCCCGGTTTCTGCAGTTCGAGATCTATATGGTACCATGATAAACGAAGGGGCAGTAAAAGGCCTCCTTGTTACGACGAGTTACTACGGGAATGACTCACGAGAATTTGTTAAGGATAAGCCTATCACACTCATCGACGGATCGAATCTTATCCACATGTTCCAACAATATGGGTACAACTTTAAAATTGAGTTGCAATAATCGAGAAGACCAATGCTCAAATAGCCAATGGGATTTTTATCGAGATTTTTAAAATATGCTAATCCTCTCTCAGAATATCGCCGACTCAACTATTGAAAGCAAAGTTACTTTTTATTGCCATAAGATGTTTTGCTTGACCAATCCTATTTTACACTCTATACTGCTACTTACCAACAAGGATATATGACGAAGAAGTGTCGAGGGATACAATCCATGCAGCAGCCTTCTGCTTCCATCGAGTTGTCCCAGTTTGCAAACCTATCTACTTTTGCATTGCAATTAGCTCAGTCCTACATATCCTGGCGTGCAGCGGGATCAGGTGAAGACGTCTTCTCTTATTTCAATCGTAACCCACGAAATACAGGCGATGAACATAGTTTGCGAGTATCTCTCATCTGCCAGCACATCTTGCCTGTTTTTAACTACACTTTTGCCCAAATTGAGTACGAAAGCCAAAAACGTGATATTACTCTTTGGAATCAGAATCAACATGACAAACGCAAGATAGCTATCATTGAGACAAAAAGTTCATCTGTATGTAACCTCACCTCTATCCGACGTGGGCACGAGACACCTATAGAACAAATTGAACGCTATTTGACACAAGCCGGACTATACCTAGGTGTCCTAACAAATGGAGACGAGTGGCACCTTTTCGATTTTGCAGTAGGATACGAACCCCTATCCTCCTTTAGCTTAATTGAACTCGCAGAGCTCTTGCGCGATGCTCCAACGCAGGAAATAGCTAAACAACGACTAGAGAGCCGACCTCTGCTGCGACAAGCGTTGGCTGTGACTTACTACTACCTAGATGCTAGGCGATGGGAAGAGATCGAGAGATTTCGCCAACGACTAGCGGACAAATCATATCACCGTATCAAGTCCTTGCAAGACCCTAGGAATGTAGAAATATTCGTGCAACAGATCAAACAAGTACTAGGGTCATTACGTGTGACTATTCGTGCCCAATTTGCACTTCTACAACAAAGTTACAATGATTACCAGCAGCGACACATATATACTAGTGCCACAGACAGCCGTCCTTTTGAGGAGACTTGGCAGTCCGAGATAGAGAAAATTGTCCAGTTCGGAGTCGCTTTCCGTTTGGATACAAACGGTCAACTGCTTGATGCATTAAGCAACTTATTAACAGAACTTAGAGAACAATACTTTGCTAGTGGCGATATATCAGCCTTTGAGAGTGAATATCTACTGAAGGCCGCGGATTTGTTCAGTGTACACAATCTTAGTCAAACCTCTTTTCTAGAGAAGAAGAGAAAGGTACATTCTGTGCGCTTACCTGCCTTGGATGATCTGAAAGCTATACTTCAGGCACACTATGCATACCTAGCATCACTTGACGATGACTACGCCATCAGCAAAAAAGCTATAGAAACCTACATTACTTGGAAAGAAAGTGTGCGGAACGTATTTGGCAATCCACAGGATGAATTCTGTCTTCAAACAGCATATATTCATTTTGTACGTATCTTTTTCGTACGTGTCTGTGAGGATCATGGTTTGATTCCACGCCGTATTTCCGATGGTCCATTTGCGCGTTATGAACAGTATCGGTTAGAATTACTTACTGGCATCAAAGATACCTACCTTCGGTTACTTGAAGAGACCTACCAGCGTGCTAGCTCAGTCTATCATAATTTCTTTGATCATCAGAAACTTTTTGACTGGTTAACACTTGACGAGTATACCATCTTAGCACTTTTTGATTTGCTTAATTATTATGACTTTCAGGGACTTAGCTCGGACGTACTAGGTAGAGTTTATACTGAAGGTTACATCGAGAACAAAGACCGTAGCGAAAAAGGGCAATTCTACACACCGCCACAAGTTGTGGATTATATGCTTGATTCACTTGATATACCCAATGTCAACGAGTTAGACAAAATGGAAGCACGTAGCTTCCTACCGAAGACAGTTGCGGATCTTTCCTGTGGTAGTGGTACCTTCCTAGTCACAGCAGCTGCACGCAAAAGCGCCATTTTGCAACGCTTAGTTACCGCACGAGAAGTTGATTCAGAACATGCTCTTCAGGTATTGACTGATACATTTTTAGGCTTCGACCTTAACCCTTTCGCATGCTATTTAGCTGAAATTAACCTGCTGATTCAGTGTTTACCTTTCCTTCTTGATGACCAGGGCAAATTGTGCCGAAGCGTTGATCGCTTCCATATTTACTGTGCAGATTCAATTGAACCAACTAGTGCAGAGCAAATTTATGCGGCTAGAGAGGGCAAGGCTACTGACAGGATGTTGATTCGCCCCCAGCGTCCTCGTGGGCAGGTACTCTCATTAGAGGAGCAACGCATTGTTAGAATTAAAGAAGATAAAGGCTTACCATTTGATCTAACACATATTAATGCAGGACAGCAAGGCATTGATTACCTTGTTGGCAATCCTCCATACGTCAGTGCGGGTGAAAGTTCTGATAACTTGCACTACCGCAACGACGTCTGGAATTTTGGTATCTATCAATTATTACATCAACGATGGGATCTCTTTGTCCCTTTCTTTGAACGCAACTTACAATTTCTGCGCCCTGAAATTGGACGATTAGGTTTAATTGTCTCCAATGGTATTGAGACCGAAGGCTATGCTGAACGTCTGCGGCAAGTGCTTAGTAGCCAATACAGCTTATTGCAAATCGACTTTTTCCCCGGACTACACCTCTTTCAGGATGCTGCAGTCGAAAACACCATTGTGCTCCTTGAGAATCGCCCTCCTGATGAACAGCATGAGGTAATACGGAGAAGGCACCTACAAGCTGATTGTAAGCACTTCGAAACGTTACCCCCTATGCCACAGGTCCTTTCTAATGGTCAGATTTTCCGATGGCGCTATAACCCCGTACTCGATAAAAGCGTTGCAGACGGCTGTACACCTCTCTGCTCTATTGTATATATTGGTACAGGAGTTGAAGCACAGAGTGATGAGGACTCCGATCCAGTAATTAATGGGAGAAGGCAGAAGCGTTTTACACTCAATGACGTCTTTTTGCCTCCATCTAATGGTGCAACACGACCTGCAGAGTACATAGACGATGGGGTGCTTGGCGACGATGTAGACCGCTACTATCTACGCCGCAAGCGTGATGTAGCTTACGAAAAATTCCGCCCACAGATGCGAGGCCCAAGACATATAGCTCTTTTCCGTACACCAGAGAAACTGTTATTGGGCGAAACATCAGGCGGTTACTATGATCGCGCCGGGCTTTTTGCTAATCATAGTGTACAAGTGGTCGTCTCGTGGCAGGCATTAGAACAAGCAGGCGTTCTTGAAGAGAAGGGCATTCAGACAGTCTTACGTAAATCTCGACAGATTGCTGGAATTATTAACGGTTTTGCTCCAGTCGCTGAATTGTTTGATCTGCGTTATCTGTTAGGTATAATTAATAGCCGTTTTATGCGTGAATATATCGCGTCTAACATGCATGAAGGTACTAGAGAAGGGCGCATTTATCCTGATATATGGAAACGTTTACCCATCAAAGTTGCTTCCACCGAACGACAACAGCAAATAGCAATACTAGTTGACGCAATTCAGACACAATATCAGCAACTTGCTGCACTTCCAACCCCAAGTTCTTTGGCAACAGATTCGGGTATTCATTATCGGGATATCCAAGGATACCTCGCCCAAGGAGTGTTTCAATTCTTTGGTGACGTTGAAAGTGCAATCGCTGAAAATCCCATTATACGAGATGGACGACTCATACTGCGTCGTCAGCCATTAACTTACCTGGAATCATCTGATCCCGAGCTACTACGTTATATTGAACTATATTTGACAGACTTGCATCCTGAATTGCGAGGATGGATTTGGGCAGAGGCACGTAAACGTATTCAAGCACCAGTGTCATTAGAGGCAGTGCATACATTTATGGCTTCAGTTGACAATATAACCACTAAAGCTCAGCAGATAAATACAACCATTAACAGGCTCTCGTCAGAGATAGAGACATTGATAGAAGCTACATATAAAGAACCAGCAGATATAGAGAAGTTGGACAAAATTAAGAATGCAAAGAGGACTCATGGCAGTAACGGAGAACTGTTCTAATAGAAGCTACTTCATCCATAACTAAATCGATAGACAGCGATGGAGATGAAGTCCGGCCTAATTCCAACACGTTCTATAGCCTTATAGAAACTGCCCTCTCTGCCTCTTGTGCTCCTTGTAAGCCTTTAACCCAAATGCTAAAATACAAAGGAGGACTACTCATATGAACGAGGTTAACCAGGAACCCGATGTAATTTCCCACATGCGGGCCATCACCATCTCACGCGAATATGGCAGCGGCGGCGGCGAGATTGCCACGCGCCTCACCAAACGCCTGGGATGGCAGTTGGTCGACCACGAGGTTGTCGTGCAGGCGGCACATGAGCTAGGCGTCAGCGAGGCGGAAGTAGAAGAGCACGATGAGCGCGTTGAGAGCGTCGTCGAACGCATTCTGAAGGGGATGCAACTGTTTGAACCGGCAGCGCTTGTGACTGCGCCTCCCCCCGCCGCGGTAACAGATTCTCGTACCTACCGGGCTGCACTAAGCCGGGTTGTCAAGTCGGCAGCCGCTGCCGGACATGTAGTGATTGTCGGTCGAGGCTCGCAAGTCCTCTTAGCTAGCAGGCGCGATGTACTGCATACAAGGATAGTAGCGCCATTCGATTCACGTGTTGCCTATGTCATGGTCCGTGAAGGACTGGATCAAGCGGCAGCACGTTCACGCATTCAGCTTAAAGACCGCGACCGGGTTCGTTTTCTACAGGAAGTCCATAACCAGAATGCGGATGATCCACACCTGTACGATATCGTAGTGAACACCGGAGTCCTCGATCTGGAGAGCGCAGTCGATTTGATTTACCTCGCGCTGGAGCGTAAGGCCAACAAGCTCACGACACCAACTAAAGAGCTAGGACCGGGTGCAGGCCTGGCACCTTACCCCGGCCATCCTGGCGATTTCCGTCCGCCGGAGCAACTGACCGAGTCACCACAGTGAGAACTGCTCAACATCTTTCCACTCTCCAAACCCTGTTAACTTGACGCTGCGCCCTGCACAGTGCTATGCTGCAAACAGTATAGAGGGACGCGCGTCCCAGACAGCGTTGTCGAGAGGAATAAACACCTATGGGCACCATTGAAACTCGCATAGATCGCAATAGCCCCGAATTTCAAGAGAACACACGCTACTTCCAGCAACTTCTAGATCAACTTAACCAACGTATTCGACAGGTGCAGCAGGGTGGAGGTGAGGATGCCATCGCCAAACACCGCAAGCGTAATAAATTACTGGCACGCGAACGTATCCAGTTATTATGCGACCCCGATACGCCTTTCCTGGAACTTAGCCCCCTTGCAGCCTGGGATATGTATGATAACGAAGCACCATCGGCCGGCATAGTCACAGGTATCGGAGTAGTCGAAGGACAGGAATGCATCATCGTTGCGAACGATGCTACGGTCAAGGGCGGTACCTACTACCCAATGACCGTCAAGAAACATCTACGCGCTCAGGAGATTGCCGAACAGAACCACTTACCATGCATTTACCTCGTCGATTCGGGGGGCGCCTTCTTGCCGTTACAGGCCGATGTTTTTCCCGACCGCGACCACTTCGGGCGCATCTTCTACAACCAGGCTCGCATGTCCAGCCAGCGCATACCGCAGATCGCCGCCGTGATGGGTTCATGTACCGCGGGGGGGGCTTATGTTCCCGCAATGAGTGATGAGAACGTGATTGTACAGGGCAATGGCACCATTTTCCTCGGCGGCCCGCCATTGGTCAAAGCGGCGACAGGGGAGGTGGTGAGCGCAGAAGAACTGGGCGGCGCCGATGTGCATTGTCGTATCTCTGGCGTCACCGATCACTACGCCCTGAATGACGAACACGCGCTGGCGATCTGCCGCAGCATCGCCTCCAATCTCAATCGACGCAAGTATATTCCCTGGGATATTACTACACCCGAACCGCCGCGTTACGACCCCAACGAACTCCTTGGCATTGTCCCAACAGATAGCCACAAGAGCTACGATGTACGCGAGGTTATCGCGCGCCTCGTCGACGGGAGCCGCTTCCATGAATTCAAGGAACTCTACGGGGCCACGCTCGTCTGCGGCTTTGCCCGGCTGATGGGCTACCCGGTGGGCATCATCGCGAATAATGGCATACTCTTTTCGGAGAGCGCACTCAAGGCAACCCATTTCATGGAACTATGCGCTCAACGCAGCACACCGCTGATCTTCCTACAAAACATTACCGGTTTCATGGTGGGTAAGCAATACGAGAATAACGGCATAACCAAGGATGGTGCGAAAATGGTGATGGCTGTCGCCAATGTGCCTGTGCCGCGCTTCACGGTGATCATCGGCGGCTCGTTCGGCGCTGGCAACTATGGTATGAGCGGACGCGCTTATTCACCCAGGCAGTTGTGGATGTGGCCCAATGCGCGTATCTCGGTGATGGGCGGCGAACAGGCTGCCAGCGTTCTGGCAACAGTGCGCAAGGATAGTTTGGAGGCCCGCGGCAAAACGATGAGCGAAGAAGAAGAGGCAGAGTTCAAAAAGCCGACTCTTGAAAAGTACGAGGAAGAAGGCAATCCTTATTACAGTACAGCGCGTCTTTGGGATGATGGAATTATTGACCCTCGCGATACGCGCACGGTGCTGGCACTGGGTATTGCAGCATCTTTGAATGCGCCTATGCCGGACACACCGTTTGGTGTGTTCAGAATGTGAACACACCTCCCCAAGGAGAGAAACGATGGCAACATACACGCACATCACAGTTGAGCGAAGCCACGCAGACAGGATTGCAACTTTCACTATGCGGCGTCCGGAGGTACACAATGCATTTAACGCACAGCTTGTCCAGGACCTGCAGGCAGCTTTTACCGAATTGCGCAGCGATACGAGGCTGCACGCTGTCATATTGACGGGCGAGGGACCTTCATTCAGCGCAGGGGCGGACCTGAATATGATGAAAGCCTCAGCAACGTTCACGCAGGAACAAAACCTGGATGATGCGCTGCACCTGGCGGATCTCTTCGACACGATCAATACGTTTCCTTGCCCGGTGATAGCGCGCGTCAATGGTACAGCTATGGGTGGTGGCCTGGGTTTGCTCGCGGTCTGTGACATCGTCATTGCCGTCGACAGCGCACGGCTGGCTTTCAGTGAGGTCAAGCTGGGCATCGCGCCGGCCGTTATTTCACCCTATGTGGTGCGCAAAATTGGTGAGACACACGCTCGCGTACTGTTTGTTACAGGTGAACGATTCAGCGCTGCTCATGCTCGCGAGATCGGTCTTGTCCACATCGTCATGCCTGCTGATGAACTTGATGATGCCCTGGGGAAGATGGTAAGCGAGTTACTGAGCAGCGGTCCACAAGCGCTACGTGCCTGCAAAGCCCTGGCACTGAACGTGGGCCATATGGACCATGCTGCAGCACGCAGATACACCGCCGGGCTGATTGCTACGCTGCGCGTGAGTGATGAGGGACAGGAAGGGCTGCGCTCGTACCTGGAGAAACGGAAACCAGGCTGGATTTCATAAAGTCTTAATCTAAGAAAGATATAATAGAAGCAGCCCAAAAATTTATAACATCCATTTGCGCATCGGCTTCGTTTACAGATAAGGGGGGATTACGACAATATATTTAGGAGGAGGATACGATCATGAATCTGGGACATTCCCGAGTAATTCTACTCCGCTGTGTTACACTGGTCTGCGGCATATGCGCCCTTGTAGTACTTATGAGTTTACAGCCACGGACAGCTTCTGCTGAGATGCCAGCATTCGTGCGTATCGTGCATGCATCTCCTAACATTGGAACAGCCGATGTCTTCCTGGATGGTACAACGTTGCTGCGTAATTTCCAGTTTGGGACGATCACAAACTATGCAACAATACCGCCAGGCCCTCACAAGGTTCAGATTGCCCTCATCGGCGCGTCGGTCATTACACAGGTGCTCACAGTTAATCCGGGCATTGCCTACACAGTAGCTGCCCTGGGTACAAAATCCAATGAGCTCTCGCTAAAAGTTTTCAGCGATAATAATCAACTTGCTCCTGGAATGGCAAAGGTACGCGTATATCACCTTTCCCCAGGCATAGGCTCCGTGAACGTATCTAATGGGAGCAATGTGCTAATCAGCAGTCTGGGCTATCCAGAAGCCAGTAATTACCTCACGCTCTCGGCAGGTGCATATACATTCAATATCACCGCAGCCCAATCTAACGCGGCTCTTCCTCCTATTTCAGCGACACTGAAGGCAAATACGGTGACCAGCCTTTTTGCTGTGGGCCTGGTCAATGGCACCCCTAAGATTCAGTTTGTCACTGCGCAGGTGCAGGGGTTGCCAGGAGTACCCCAAACTGGCAGCGATCCAAACGCTGTGCCTGTGAATTCCCAACCGCTATGGCCCTGGCTTTTCGGAATACTGTTTCTTGTAGTGATAGGCGCTGCTATTGTAATCCGGCACCAGAAAGCCAATATGTAGAAGCGATTGTAAATGTAGCAGAAGGAAGCGAAGTCTAACGTATGCGCCTGGCCAGGTTATCCTCGTTTTCCATCGCCTTTATAACAACTCTTATTCTCTGTGGATGCGGCCTGGCGTCCGCCTCTCCGCATCCACTGCCGCATCTTGCTTCGCCTACTGTCCGCCTTGTTATAAGTCCAACACCCACACTTTCATCATCACCAACACCAGCCAGGCATGCGCATCCGGTACGTTTACT
>Ga0207646_10008129_pt1 | contig 10563 bp, 9 predicted proteins | sample KBSK5502metaG_FD_184343 | JGI IMG/M metagenome (GOLD analysis project Ga0207646, IMG submission 184343) | Corn, switchgrass and miscanthus rhizosphere microbial communities from Kellogg Biological Station, Michigan, USA - KBS K5-50-2 metaG... | ecosystem: Host-associated > Plants > Roots >...
GTCTGCACGTGTCCACCTGGGAGAAAGAGTGTTCGCTGCCGCGTGGGCTCAGGGACGATCCATGACGCCAGAGCAGGCACTCGCTGCAAAAGGGCAAAAACCGACCCCAATACCGACTACGACTACAACAACGGCCCCAACACTAGCCTATCCTGATGGACTGACTGCACGAGAGGTGGGGGTGCTGCGCCTGGTAGCGAAGGGCCTCACTGACACCCAGGTAGCTGAAAAGCTGGTGCTCAGTCCCCGCACCGTTCATGCGCACCTCAGCTCCATCTACAGCAAGCTGGGCATCACCTCGCGCAGCGTGACAACCCGCTATGCCATTGAGCATCAGCTCGCCTAAATTCCTGCTCGCAGTCCTACATGTTCAGCTTCGGTCTCGTTGCCAACAACTCGATGCTTCCTCACTACTACCATCGCTGGAACTCCACGCGCTCGCAACAGCTAAGTACAACCAAATAAACTTTGCGACATTGTGCGCTCTTTATAAGCAGATTTCATACCACAAAAGTTACTTGAATGCACTTAGGCAATTCCGTCTAGCTTATTCCCAGAGCAAAAAAGTGCAGGAATTACACGATTCTGTCGATGTACTCCTACTGCCCATTGAGGTATATCTCTTGTTGGAGCGCATAGCACAGGTTCAAGTAGTAACGGAACCTCCGAGAAATAGATGCAATGCAAGCTCTAGAATGTGATACCAACAACAGAAAGAGGCTTTGTATGGACAGCAGCATTATTACGTTGCTTGTAATCGGCGTCATCGTTTTTATTCTTCTGATAGTGCTCTCCTCTGCAATCCGCGTAGTGCAGCAGTATGAGCGCGGTGTAATCTTCGTCCTGGGTCGTTTGATAGGTGCAAAAGGACCGGGCATATTCCTGGTCCCACCCTTTATCACACGCATGGCAAAAGTCGATCTGCGTATTGTGACGCTCACAGTGCCATCGCAAGAGGTGATCACAAGAGATAACGTGACGATTAAAGTCACGGCGGTGGTCTACTTCTATGTCATGGACCCGGCTGCGGCTATTGTGAACGTGGTAAGTTTCTTGCAGGCAACGACGCAGATTGGTCAAACGACATTACGTAATGTGCTTGGTCAGTCGGAACTAGATGAATTGCTTTCCCAGCGCAACAAGATCAACCGGGAACTGCAAGCGATTATCGATGAACATACTGCACGTTGGGGCGTGAAGGTAACGGCGGTGGAGATCAAAGACATTGAGTTGCCTGTGACAATGCAGCGTGCTATGGCAAAGCAGGCGGAAGCCGAACGTGAGAAGCGCGCTAAGATCATTCATGCCGAAGGCGAATTGCAGGCCTCCGCGCAACTGGCGGAAGCAGCAAAGATGATCGGTTCGCAGCCCGCTACCCTGCAATTGCGCTACTTGCAAACGCTCACGGAAATCGCTGTTGAGAAAAACTCAACGATCATCTTCCCTCTACCAATTGATCTGATCGAACCATTGATGGATTTGATGCATCGTAACGATGGTGCGGCCGCAACTGAACGATATGATGGACCTATAGCTTCTCTACCCTATCAACCACAAGGGTAGGAGAACTGCAAACTACGTAGGCAAACAGTCGGGGAGTAGTCCGGGTCTTCAGATTACTTCCCCGTTTTGTCGGCTTCACCGCTGACGGCTGGATGCTGCCTCAGCATAACCCACTGTGAAGAGTCACACCCCCCAACAGCTAAGTAATTCTGTCTAGCGGATTCCAGGGTAATGAAGTGCAGGAATTACACTATTCTGTCGATGTGATCCTGCCCCCCGGTAAGGTATATCTCTTATTGGAACGCGGAGCACAGATATATGCTCTGGCTCCATTATGCATGAAATCTCATTACTAAGAAAAATACTCTGGATCAATTGTGGAAAGAAAGATGAGAAATACGTATGCAACACCTATTTTCTATGCCCACTAACAGTCACGCCAATAACCTCCGGCAGGCCTATGTGTTGCTCCTGTCCGGAGTCGTCTTCCTCGGCATTGCCTGGTTGGGCATTCTCAATAGCTCTTCTTTGGGTGTGTTGCTCTTTGGTCTTGGAATGCTGGGAGCCGCGCTCTTCAATCCCAGGCGCCTCCTCTCAATAGGTTGGTTGACGACATCACTAGGAGTGGCAACCTTCCTCATGTTTCGACAATACATTCCGGACAGCCAGGTCCTCCCCGCTCATCTTCTTGCCATTGGAGCGGGGTTGCTAGGCATTGCATGGATGGCCCGTCGCGGTTATATAGCCGCAGGAGCACTGACGCCGGGGATCTTTGTTGTGGGGGTGGGAGTCACCGAATATTTACAGGTAGCACACCTCACTCCTTCTACCCTGGTTCCTTTCGCGCTTTCCCTCTGGTTCCCTGGATTTGGCCTCCTCGCGCTGGGACTGCTTTTTCTGGCGACGAGCGGAAGAACTTACCTAAAAGCAAAGCATCAACTGGCTGAGAGTACGAAAACACATGTCCACCATGGAACTACTATGCTGCATTGTGCAAAAGGGGCAACAGGTGAAAAGAGCTCTGCAAGAGACTCAAAATATACAGGAATAGCTTGAAAGTCGCTGCAAGCAGCAAGTTTTCGAAGGTGGCGTGGAATGATGTCAATAGTCAGTTCTGTAAGTGATGCCTATAAGGCATTGTTGGTCACACGTACTACTACAGCAGCAGCGTTTTCCAGCAACGAACCACATTTCGCAGAGGTCCTGGATACACCACAAGCCAAAACCACTTCGAAGCGCTCCACCGAACAGTGGGTTGAGATGGAGCCGCTCTTAGACAGAGTACCTGATTCATTACCTCGCGAAACGGATGATGTGGAAGACAATGGCGAGGCCGATACATTAGCAGCCTTTATGTTTCGAGGCCAGGCTGATGATGCCACGACCTCGCGTAGGATCTGGGGCCGCGTGTTCAGTACCGCCAGCACCATAACTCCTTTCTTGTTCGGGGCCGCCGCTGCGGCAGTGGCCAGCGGCCAGGTTCGCGTGGAGGCAGGTCGTGTTCAGACCGATCTCTTGGCCGGCTGGACAACACCCTTCGCACTGACTATCGGCGCTTTAGCGCTCTCGCTCTGCGCCGTTCTCGCGGCCGTTAATCCCATAGTAGAGGCTCAGAACAGCAATGAGCCTGAACTCGTGGAGGCGTTTCGCCGCCGTGCCATGATTGCGGGCGCCATAACGCTGGCACTGGATGTCGTTGCCTTCATCCTGTCACCGTTCCAGGCTCCACTTTTGTGGCACGGCGCGCTCGACCATGCTCTTCCCCTCATCATTGCTACGGCGCTGATCGGACTGGGAGCCGCCGCCTCATTGTTACTGAGGCGCTATCGCCTGGCTCGTATGCTGTCCTTTACCGTCACGGCCTTCATTTTTGCTTCCTGGGGCTTGTCGCAATTTCCTTACCTGGTCCCGGTTGCTGTGACAATAAGCAATGCTACCAGTCCATCTTCCACGCTCCTGGCGCTGCTTATTGGCACTATTATTGGTATGGCTTTGCTCTTGCCCTCGCTCTGGGTTCCTTTTCCATGTCTTCAGGGGCAAGCATCCTACGCTGAACGTTCAGGAGCAAGCGGCAGAGCCAGCATCCACGCAATACTAAACTTTTTATGTGCGGTTTGTTTGCTTGTGGCATGCACGACAGGCACACAGTTTTGAAAAGTACGGGCATAGGTGCATACGTTATGAAGCAAACGAGACGTTCACCAGTATACTTAATGGCGCTGACCATTTTTATTGACTTTGCAGGCTTTGGTATCGTCCTCCCCTTGCTCCCATTCTGGGCGGAGAGACTGGGGGCAGGGGCTGTCGGAGTCGGGCTGATTCTTACGATATATGCGCTAGCGCAGTTCATCTTTACGCCAGTGCTGGGAACCCTTTCTGACCGGTACGGTCGCAGGCCAGTCATCCTCGTTTCGCTGTTGATCGAAGCGCTCTCATTGGCGCTCTCGGCACTGGCCGGTTCGCTTGCAATCTTAGTAGTTGCACGATTCATTGGCGGTCTTAGTGCCTCGAATATCGGCTCAGCGCAGGCGGTTGTTGCTGATGTGACCCCTGTTGAGAGGCGGGCACGAGGCATGGGCCGTATCGGCGCAGCTATTGGATTGGGATTCGTCGTTGGGCCAGCCATGGGAGGCTTATTAGCGCCTCTTGGGCCAGCCGTACCCTTCTGGGTTGCAATGATCGCTGCGCTTATCAATGCCCTGCTCGTGCTGCGCTTCCTGCCGGAAACACGCCTTAGGGAAATTGCTTGTGCTACAGTTCCTCTTACCACTCATGGTATGGGAGGAGTACTCGCTGGGTGGAGGCGGGTCCTGCGGAATCCAGCGGTTGGACGATTGGTGGTCATTAACTTGCTCTTCACCGTTGCCTTTACCGCCATGGAGGCAGTCTTCCCGCTGTTTACTCAGCATTCCTTTGGCTGGAAAGCCATCCAAAATGGGTACATCTTCACGTATGCAGGCGTTGTTATTGTGCTCATGCAGGGTGGTTTGGTCGGGCAACTCGTCAAGTGCTGGGGTGAACGTAGCCTGTTGATCACCGGCCTAGCAATGCTTGCTGCCGGGCTAGCATTACTCTCATGGAGTACGAACCTGGCGCTGTTGTTGGTCGCTCTGGGCATAGTAAGTATAGGCGATGGAGCCGTGACGCCGGTGGTATCGGCACTCCTCTCATTTGCCAGCCCCTCCACGAGGCAAGGCGAAACACTGGGTCTTGCACAAGGTGTCGCTGGGCTGGGACGAGTAATAGGTCCACTGGCCGCAGGAAGCATCTTCGCGATTGGAGGCCCGGGCGCACCTTTCATCCCTGGTAGTGCGCTCGTAGTGCTGGCAGCATTGATCGCGTTACCTGTACTTTCAAGCAAGCACGAGGTAGCCCTTACGCATTCCAAGCCTGATGTTCAAATAGTCTCTACTGCGCGAGATGGCTCCTCCTAAAGAAAGGTCCTGTCATGTTCTTCCATTTAGGTAGGATAGTCACCCGCTATCGCTGGTTGATTGTGGGCTTGTGGATGGTCGCAATTGCGATCGCTTTGCCATTTGCCCCGCAGGCAACCCGGGTACTGCATGCCGGCGGATTCGTCAGCCCCGATTTCGAGTCGGAACGGGCGATTACTCTGCTGGTGCAGCAATTGCATTTCAATCCGACCATCGTTCAGGTTATCTTCACGAGTCAACGCTATAGTGCTGATAGTCCAGCATTTGCGCAAGAGGCACAGCAAGCTCTTACACAGGTGCGCGGTTGGTCGGAAGTCTCAGGTGTGATAAGCTTCACCGATAATCCACGCCAAATCTCATTGGATCGCCATGCCGCTTATGTGAATGTACTGCTTAAGCCTGATCCCGATACCGCCCCGAAGTTGCTGCCTGAACTGGAGCGCCGTTTGCAGGCCGTTCCGGATTTGCAAACACATATTGGTGGTGGACCTGTCTTTTTTGCAGACATACAACTGGTCAGTGAGCGTGATCTCCGTCGTGCAGAAATCCTGGCTTTTCCCTTTGCCATCATTGCACTACTACTCGTATTTCGGTCGGTCGTCGCTGCAATCCTTCCCGCTTTGGTGGGGGAAGTGCGGTCATCGTGACGCTGGCAATCATCTTTGGTCTCGGACACCTCACAACACTTTCCATTTTCGTACTGAACATCACCACCTTGTTTGGCCTTGGACTTGGTGTAGATTACTCACTGTTCATGGTGAGTCGCTTCCGCGAGGAGCTAGCCCGCGGGCGCACTATTGACGATGCTGTAACCATTACCGTTGCCACGGCAGGGCGTGCTGTAACATTCTCAGGCCTAACCGTCTCGATTGGCTTGCTGGGGTTAACCTTCTTCCGTATCAATATGCTTCATTCAGTAGGGTACGGTGGCATCCTCGTTGCTGTTTTGGCAATGCTCGCCGCGATTACATTGTTGCCGGCTACTCTTGCCATTATTGGCACGAGGATAAACGCCTTTCCGGTGCGCATCCCGCATCTTTGGAAACGCGAAGAGGCTAGCAGCGCCACTACAGCGTATGCAACATCAGGGCTGGTTGAACATCATGGCTTCTGGTACCGGCTCTCTCACATTGTGATGCGCTACCCGGTACAGGTGCTTATCCCTGTCTTCTTGTTGTTAATCACGTTGGGATTGCCCTTTTTAGGTGTGCGCTTTTCGGCACCCGATGCCTCCATTCTTCCCGTCGATGTGCCATCTCGAGCGGCATTCGACCTGTTAGCCAGGCGCTTCAATGATCGCGAGACAACGCCTGTTCTCATAGCTATACAGACTCAGGGCGATGTCCTGTCTGCTGATAACATCCGCAAGCTCTATGCCTATGTGCAACGCATCCAGGCTGACCCACGTGTTGCGCGGATAGACAGTATTGTCAGTGCTGACCCTCGGTTCACGCTCGACCAATATGAGCTACTCTATACACATCCTCAGCTGATTGCGGATCCCTACCTGTCCGCGCTGGTCAACGCATCGGTTGCAGGAAATACTATGGAGATGCTGGTTATCAGTAAGTATGGGATGCTCGATCAGCGTTCACAAGCGTTGGTGCAGGCGATTCGGAATACACTCCCTGGTAGTGGAATCACTATCCTTGTCGATGGCGGGACGGCCGGGGATATCGACTACGTCAACTCGCTCTACACGGACTTTCCAAAGGCCGTACTGATTGTGGCCCTCACTACCTATCTTGTCCTTTTGCTCCTGTTCCGGTCACTCGTCCTGCCCCTGAAGGCTATCTTGATGAATACGCTTTCCATCCTGGCAAGTTATGGTGCGCTCGTTGTCATCTTCCAGAACGGCTTTTTGCACCAGGTACTCGGCTTTACCCCGCTTGGTTTCGTCGAGGCATCGAGTCCCATTCTGCTCTTCTTCGCACTGTTCGGTCTCTCCATGGACTACGAAGTGTTTTTGCTCTCGCGGGTGCAAGAAGCTTTCTGGCAAACCGGCGATAACACCCGTGCCGTCGCGCTCGGGCTGCAACGGAGCGGTGGCATTATTACCAGTGCAGCCTTGATTGTGATTGTGGTGAGCGCTTCTTTTGCCACAGCCGATGTGATCCTGGTCAAGGCGCTTGGCCTGGGAATGGCCCTGGCTGTCCTGCTCGATGCCACCTTCGTGCGCGCGCTGCTGGTTCCTGCTACGATGCGACTCCTCGGTAACCTGAACTGGTGGCTTCCTTTCGCGGGAGTGCAACGTCATCCGCCTGCACTTGCAGAATATATGGGCGAGGGAGAGTCAGAAATAGATACAGCGCAAGCTACGGAGGATGAGTTACTAAAGGATGCCAACGTAGGAGGCAAGCAATGAAAAACCGTAGGGACAACACTGCTCTCATGCACTATTCAGGCTATTGCGTCCACCTCTGTAGCCTGATTCTATTCCTGCCACTCGTACTTGCTTCCTGTGGCTTTCCAGGTATCGTCACAACGGCCGGGCAATTACCCGTGGTAAAATCGACGCCCCAGGCACAACCGCTGTCACCTGTGCGCTTCCCGCAGGATGAGGCCGCACACCGCGACCTGAACGAGTGGTGGTATTACACAGGTCATATGAACGCAGTAACACCTGATGGGAAGACACACCATTATGGATTTGAACTGGTTTTCTTCCAGGCCTTGCGGAGTGATCTCCCGCCATTCTATGCCGCGCACTTTGCCATCAGCGATGTCACGCGAGGCGAATTCCATTTTGACCAGCGGCGCCTGATTGAACCGGATGCGGTCATACCTGATGGTACATCGACCAGTGGCATTCGAGTCTCCATTGGCGATTGGTCGATACAGGGAGTGAATGGGTTGGACCACCTGTCGGCAGAGATGGCAAACTACACGCTGCACGTTGACCTGCTTGGCCTCAAGCCAGCTATCCTACACAATGGAAATGGCCTGATCACCTATGGTCTGGGTGGTTTCTCCTATTACTACTCACGCACGAGAATGGCGCTCTCTGGCCTCCTGATCGATCATCACCAGCCACTACAGGTGAATGGTGTGGTCTGGATGGATCATCAATGGGGCAACTTCCTCACGCTTGGTGGAGGTGGCTGGGATTGGTTCAGCATTCAGCTCAATAATGACACGGAGATGATGCTGTACCTCATTCGTGACGCCACAGGCAAAACTATCTCCATCTATGTTGAGTATGTTGGACCACAGGCGGATTTCCACCTGCTACCGCCTGGTGCCCTACGTGTGGATGTGCTCGCTTGGTAAAAAGTTTTGGTTCAGAAATTCCGTCTCATCTTCCTACCATTGATTTAGGAGCCTGGTTATTGGGCTTTAGCGAACGGTGGGATTTTAGAAAATTGCAACAGGAAGCAACAGCTAAAGATACGGGTGAGGGATCTAGATGGTTAGTAAATGATTCTTCTTTAACCGAAACACAGCGTGATATTATTAAAGAATCTGCCAAGGAGCTTGGTTTAATTGGTATAGAAATTCCAAGTAAGAATACTTACGATTTTCTGTGGGTATTGGGAGGAGCAAGACTCTCATGTCGTTTACGCCCACGACTTGCCGCTCACCTGGTTACTGAACATGCTCTACATTGTGATATAGTAGCTCTATTGGCTTCAGGACGTCCAATCTCTTTAACAGAGAGGAATGCAACAGATACCTATGCCCCAAACGCAAAGACAGAATTTGACTTAATAAATTACGGAGCAGAAATAGAGTTCAACATACCCTCCTCCTTTATCGAGGAACGAAATGATGATGCAGCGAATACAAATAAAAGCTGGATCATTCGTCGGTATGATAAAACGGGAAGTTTGCCGTCTATTATGTCAATGTGTGCTCCATCCTCTGAACCAGAGAGGCGCCGAGCAAACTCTGCCGATACCTATGAGTTCTTTTTTCATCATGTTCAGGTTCCACCGGGCTCATCCTTACTCCTTATAACCAGTCAAATATACGTTCCATATCAGCAACTCGAAGCGATACGGACAGTGGCATTAAGACATAACGTCGTAATAGAAACAGTGGGTTTTCCACGAGAATGGAGTGGTTACCTACAAGGAATGACTAGTTCCATTAACTATTTACAAGAAATACGCTCTACCATTCAGTCGACAAATCGCTTTTTTAGTGCTTTTCCTATCAAATAATCATTGTGCTCTCTCTTTGGGGACAGATTTCTGATAGAATAATCATGACCACAGGATTATCGCCGAAATCCTACGATCTTGAGCGTGAGGATGTAGCCTTTCAAAGGAGAGCTGGGCTTGATGCAGGGAAGATGCATGCATGATGAGTGAAATTCAACAGTTTGATGTCTGTATCGTCTGTGCTCTTGCAGAAGAAGCCAAAGCCTTTCTTGAGGTCGTGGAACAGCAATGCAACGTTACCTTTGAAAAACGCTTTGACCCAGAGCACCGATATAATGACTCTCCTGTGCTGGCTACTTGGGATATCCGTTCCAACATTAGGTGGCTGTATGAATAGCACCTGGTATTTCAATCGAAGACGTCATGGTGTTCGAAGGAGTAGAGACTGTGAGGCGAACGGTATCGTCTTCCGGCAGCTGTGCTGGCTACATAGCACGTCCGTTCTCAAAAGACACAGTTTTTACCCTCGAATTTTGCCGGTGCGATCCGTCTTTTCCCGCCTCTTACCAGAGTCTCGCAGCCTGCAGGAAGGGCATGGTTGTCCAGATCACGACGGCTTTTCCGTCTGTTCCCCAAGTGCAATCCGCCATGTGTCCAGGTATGACCGGCCCTCACCTGCTATGCTGCTGTGTGTCAGTGAGGTGGTGTTCCGCTATGCTGGTTCCTCAACTTGCAACATCCATTCCTGAACCAGCAAGCAAACACGACCGGCGTCCTTCTCACGATCGAGGGTACCGTTGAGTGCGTCGTGAGGCACAGCAGCTTCCCGTGATGGGTCTGCTCTCCCGTGATACACTTGTCGTGTGAAGATGGACCTGGAGCACACGACCGACCTGTTTCGTCTGTTGCCTGCCCCTGCTGACGCTGCGCGAGGTATCCTGGCTACGTGGCTGATCCGGCTCACACGTACCACATAGCGGCGACGAGCGGCCCGCAGCACACGCCGGACCGTCTCATAGGACACGCCGTAATCACGCGCGATGTGACGGAGCGGTTCCCCCTGCTCGACCCGCTGCAGCACGGTTGCCCATGCCGAGGGCGGGATCTTCCAGCGAGGATCAGGTTCGGCTTGAGAATGGCCAGGCAGAGACAAAAGCCTCGGATGGTCAAGGGCAGAGGCGAACGGATCTTCTCCGGGTGATGAAGTGGCGGCATGTTCCTGGTAGACCAGCAGATCGCCTCTTCTACCAGAGAAGAGTTTGTCAAGCGGGATGCGGGCCAGGTGCGACCGATGGTTCGAAGCCCGTCGGTTCCGGTCTTGCCAATTTTCTGTCACAAGTATTCCTTTCGCTTCGTCGTACTCAACAACTCCTGTCAGCATGCGTAAAATGGGTAAAAATGCTGGTCGGGGTTTGAGTGCGGCGATTATTTTTAACTCAAGATCGTAGTACAGTCCTCCTGGCTCTAAGAGTAGCATGACCATCTCTCGCCTCTCTTCAGGTGTTGCCTCATCCCATAACGCT
>Ga0207646_10008130_pt1 | contig 10562 bp, 5 predicted proteins | sample KBSK5502metaG_FD_184343 | JGI IMG/M metagenome (GOLD analysis project Ga0207646, IMG submission 184343) | Corn, switchgrass and miscanthus rhizosphere microbial communities from Kellogg Biological Station, Michigan, USA - KBS K5-50-2 metaG... | ecosystem: Host-associated > Plants > Roots >...
CATCAACGTGGCACAGCGAGTAATGAATTGTGGTGATGCCGGTCATATTCTGCTGTCCAAGCATGTCGCGGAGGACCTGGAACAATATCGGCAGTGGCAGCCGCACTTGCACGATCTTGGCGAGTGTGAAGTGAAACACGGCGTCCGCATGTCGGCTGTAAATCTCTACACCGACGAAGTGGGCAACTCGGAAGTGCCAGAAAAGTTCCGGCGGGCAAAGGTGACGCAAACGGCGCCTGCGAAAACCAGATCGCCCGGATTGATCGCCGCGCTAATTATCGCGGCGGTTTTCATCGCTGCGGCGGGATTTTACATTTTCTCACATTGGCCGAGCGCGCCTTCTGCAACCGCGCCGGCACCGGTAGCGATTCCTGAAAAATCGATCGCTGTGCTGCCATTCGAAAACCTCAGCGAGGAGAAAGCAAACGCCTTTTTCACTGACGGCGTGCAGGACGAAATCCTCACCGACCTGTCAAAGATCGCGGACCTGAAAGTGATCAGCCGCACTTCCGTGATGCAGTATAAGAGCGGACTTGCACGTAATCTGCGCAAGATCGGCGAGGAGTTAGGGGTCGCGCATGTGGTGGAAGGCAGCGTGCAACGTGCCGCCAACAAGATTCGGGTGAACGCGCAGTTGATCGACGCTCGCAACGATGCGCATCTCTGGGCGCAAACCTACGATCGCGACCTTGCCGATGTTTTCGCCATTCAAAGCGAGATCGCCAAGACTATCGCCGACCAGTTGCAAGCCAAGCTTTCACCTAACGAGAAGAAAGCGATCGAACAACCGCCCACTACTGACTTGGCGGCATTCGACCTTTACAGCCGGGCGAAGTCACTTCTCCTCACGGCAGGTTTCAGCGCGACGGGCGACCCAGACCTGCGCAAGGCAATCGAGCTAATGGATGAGGCGGTTAAGCGCGATCCCTCATTCTTCGACGCTTACTGCCAGCTGGCCTACACGCACGAACAGCTCTACGCAGTGGCCGGCACTGACCATACTGCGGCCCGGCTCGCGCTAGCTGAAGCTGCTCTCCAAGCCGCGACACGACTGCGGCCGGATGCTGGCGAAACGCATTTGGCGCGCGCGCAATATCTTTATTATGGGCGGCGCGACTATGCCGGCGCGTTGGCAGAGTTGGAGAGCGCGCGCCGAGTTTTACCGAATGATCCGCGTCTCTTCGAACTAACCGGCTACATTCTGCGTCGCCGCGGTCAACGGGAGGAAGGGCTGCGCAATCTACAGCGCGCGGTGGAGCTTGACCCGCGTAACTTTTTTACTCTGCAACAGATCGCGCTTAGTTATCAAAACTTGGGGCGTTATGGCGAGGCGATCGTTGCGTTCGATCGGGCGCTCGGAATCGTGCCCGACAATGTCGAAACGCGGGCGAATCGTGATCTGTATGAACTCTTCTGGAAAGGAGACACTCGGCCGCTCCACCAGACGATTGACTCAATTCTGGCGCAAGGGCCGGGCGCCATTGCTCCCGCAGCGGACGTCTGGTTCCAGTGCGCGCTGGCCGAACGCGATTCGGCTGCGGCCGAACGCTCGCTCGTCGCGGTGGGCGACAATCCCTGCTGGACCGACGGCGCGATTATTCTGAGCCACAGCTTTGGGGAAGGGTTGCTGGCGCGGATGACCAAAGACCATGCACGCGCGCGCGCTGCTTTTGAAGCGGCTCGCACGGAACAGGAAAAAAGAGTGCAAGCGCAGCCGGACTACGGACCGGCGCTCTGCATCCTCGCCATGATAGACGCTGGCTTGGGACACAAAGAGCAGGCTTTGGAAGAAGGCCGCCGGGCGATCGCGGTAATGCCGGTGCAAAAAGACGTCATCAACGGCAGTCGCGTCATTCAATATTTCGCCATCACGGCGGCGTGGACGGGCGAAAAGGAGTTAGCATTGCAGCAACTGGAAACTGGACTGCGTGCTCCCGCCGCGTCAGTCGTGCTGAGCTACGGCGCCCTAAAACTGCTGCCCTTCTGGGACCCGCTCCGCAGCGATCCGCGCTTCGAGAAAATCGTCGCCTCGCTCGCGCCGAAAGAATAGAGCGAACTTTCGGACAAATTCCGCCGCTTATTCCCGCGCTGCTCCGGCTCGATCCCATGTTCGATCCGCTGCGGAACGATCCGTGCTTCCAAAAACTCGCCGCCGATGTCGCACCGAAGACGCCGGACAAATAAGGCGACGCAGTTACGTCAGTAATCTCGTCGCTGACCTGAGCTGCAAATTGTTTTCCACGGGTGCTCGCGAGCGCGGTCATGGGCTGCGTGCTAACAAAAACAGTGCTGAGTTTTGTGTCACCCGTTGTGTCACCCGGATGGGTAAAAATGTGCACATTCCTGATTACGCGTGAGGAACCTAACAATAATTCAACGGGTTCGATTGCAGCGATTTGCGCACAACTGATGACATCAGCGGATTTGTGCAAAAGTGGCCTTTTGCCCTTAGGAAACCCTTGTTCTATCCGTTGAACTACGGGAACCGAGAAATCAAAAAAGAATACATCGATTGCATAAGGATGAGCAAATTGTGATCTCGGATACGCGCACACCTGGTAGGCGCAAGTTTTGAGCTGGACTCTCAAGCAAAAGCGCAATTATCAATTGCTTTGTTTTCAGATAACTTCACGAGGTGTCCGCCGAGGTTAAAAAAGAGATCGGGCTAGAGATCGGCCACGTCCTGTTCATCGACATTGTCGGCTACTCCAAATTGCTCATCAACGAGCAGAGCGAGCAGATGCAAAAGTTGAGGGAAATCGTGCGTGGCACGGAGCAATTCCGCATCGCCGAAGCGGCGGGCAAATTGCTGCGTTTACCGACTGGCGATGGCGGGGCTCTGGTCTTTCGTACGAGTCCTGACGCGCCGGTGTTGTGTGCGTTGGAAATCAGCAAGGAACTAAAAAGTGATCCTGAACTTCGAGTGCGGATGGGGATTCACAGCGGCCCCGTCAATGAGATCACTGACCTAAACGAGCAAGCCAACATTGCTGGGGCCGGCATCAACGTGGCACAGCGAGTAATGAATTGTGGTGATGCCGGTCATATTCTGCTGTCCAAGCATGTCGCGGAGGACCTGGAACAATATCGGCAGTGGCAACCGTGCCTGCACGATTTGGGCGAATGCGAAATGAAACACGGCGTCCGGGTTTCGGTCTTCAATCTCTACACCGAGGAACTCGGCAATCCGGAGTTGCCGGAGAAATTCAAGCCGCAACGAGGCAGGAAGAAAGTCGCGACGGTCACAGGCACATCGGCGGGAAGACCAGCAGTAATACGGTGGGCAATGATCGCTGCGGTGCTTTTAATCATCGCCGCGGTTGCGCTTGGTTTTCTCATTTTGCGATCCAAGCGCTCGCCAACGGCGCCAACCACTTCAAATGCAATTCCAGAGAAAAGCATCGCGGTGCTTCCGTTCGAAAACCGGAGCGAGGATAAAGCCAACGCATATTTTGCCGACGGAATCCAAGACGAGATTCTGACGCGCTTATCCAAGATCGCTGATCTGAAGGTGATCTCGCGCACATCCACGCAGCAATATCAGAGCAAGCCGGGTAATCTTTCCGAGATCGCCCGGCAACTTGGCGTGGCCCACATTCTGGAAGGGAGTGTGCAGAAGAGCGGCGACGCCGTGCGAGTCAACGTGCAGCTGATCAAAACAGCCAATGACTCCCATCTTTGGGCTGATAGTTTTGACCGCAAATTGACCGACATCTTTTCGGTTGAGAGTGAGGTGGCCAAAGCCATCGCCGAGCAACTGCGGGCGAAACTCAGCGGCCAGGAAGAGCAAGTTATTGCCGCTAAACCGACCGATAACCCTGAAGCTTACGATGCCTATCTGCGCGGCCTGGCTTACAGTCTGAAAACGTCATTCACACCCGCCAACGCCCTTGGCGCGCAGAAATATCTCAAAGAAGCGGTGCGGTTGGATCGGAAGTTCGCCCTTGCGTGGGCGCTGCTCTCATACACGGATGCGGTCGGCTACCGCACAGCCACCCTTCAACCAACGGTTGCTTTGCGGGAAGAGGCGCGGCAGGCAGCCGAAACGGCTCTTACTCTTCAGCCCAATTTGGGCGAAGCCGTCCATGCCAAGGGCTATTATCACTACTCCTGTCTAAAGGATTACGACACGGCGGTGCGTTACTTTGAGCAAGCACGTCCGCTCCTGCCCAATAGCAGCCGGATTCCTGAATCCCTGGCCTATGTCGAGCGGAGGCGAGGCCAGTGGGAGCGGAGCGAGGCGTATTTCAACGAAGCCGAGCGACTCGACCCACGCAACGTTACCATGCTCGGCCAACACGCAGGATCCTATATCAACCGTCGTCATCTCCCAGATGCGGTGCGAAAAGTTGATCAGGTTCTTAACATCATACCGGACGACGTGGATGCCCTCGCGCAAAAGGCGTCCATCGCGCAGCTCGAAGGCGACCTGCAGCGGGCGGCGGCGCTTCTCGCTCCGCTCCATCCAGGTGCCGACGACTCCCCGGCTTTCGAGACTCAAGTTTACCAAGCGATTCTGGAACGCAATCCCGGACCAGTCATCCCTCGGCTAAAGGAAGTGTTGGCCAAGCCTGATCCGGCGTTGGGTTATTTTATTGGTGAACTGCGCTTTTGGTTAGGTTGGGCGCAGGAGGTGGCCGGGAACCATGCCGCCGCCCAGGAAAGTTGGACGCAGGCGCGCAGCGAACTAGAACCTTTCCTTAAAGAACAGCCGGAAAATTGGATTCTCATTGGCGATCTCGCATTGACCAATATGGGTCTTGGCGATAAAGCCGCCGCGTTCGCCTTCGTCGAGAAGGGGATGATGGTCGTCCCGATCGAAAAAGATGCGCTGGATGGCCCGGGTCCAATTGAGATTCTCGCCCGGGTGGCGGCGCAAATGGGAGAGGCCGACCGCGCCGTCGCTGCTTTACAGAAGTTACTCTCGATACCGTATGAAGGCCCACTGGCTGGCAACGCTCCGCTCACTCCCGCGCTGCTCCGGCTCGATCCAATGTTCGATCCGCTCCGGAACGATCCGGGCTTCCAAAAACTCGCCGCCTCGCCCACGCCGAAGTAAGATCTGGGGAGCGCGGACAGCTCTTTTCGCCGTTGACGCCTATTTGCTCTCGAACAGGCGCAAGGGCATTATTAAGGTTTGCAAAAGGGTGAACGCCCAAGATACGTCCGCTGAGCCGAAGCCCGATCTCCCGCTCGAGATCGCACACGTCCTGTTAATCGACGTGGTCGGTTACTCGAGACTGCTGGTTAATGAGCAGATTGAGCTGCTCCAAGATCTCAACCAAATCGTGCGAAACACCGAATGTTTTCGGGCCGCCGAAACAAAAGGTAAACTGATCCGGGTACCAAGCGGAGACGGAATGGTGCTCCTTTTCTTTCATAGTCCGGAAGAGCCGGTGCGATGTGCGCTCGAGATCAGCAGAACGTTGCAAGGGCATCCGCATATCCAGCTTCGGATGGGAGTGCACAGCGGCCCAGTGAATCAAGTCACCGATGTTAATGACAAGACGAACATCGCGGGATCAGGGATCAACGTGGCGCAGCGAGTCATGGATTGCGGCGATGCCGGGCATATTCTTTTGTCCGGGCATATCGCGGAAGATTTGACCCAATACCGGCAGTGGCAACCGTACTTGCACGATCTTGGCGAGTGTGAGGTGAAGCACGGGCTGAGGCTGCACCTGGTTAATCTCTACAAAGACAATCTCGGCAACCCACATCTTCCGGACAAACTCAAGCGAAGAAGAAGATGGAAGCATGCGTCCGGTGTTAGCGTCCGTCCGGTCATTACGCCCCGTTGGCCCAGGTATGTGCTTACCGCTGTTTTGCTCCTTTCAGCTGTGGCTTTGGCGATCAGCTTTTCAGTCTTTTACCGACGAGGCTCACCGGTGGTTGCACGCTCCTCTTCGGGGAAAGCCGCCGCCGTAGGACTTCCTATTGCGGAAAAGAGTATCGCGGTGCTTCCGTTTGAAAACCGGAGTGAAGAAAAAGCCAACGCTTACTTTGCCGACGGCATCCAGGACGAGATTTTGACGCGCTTATCGAAGATCGCCGATCTGAAGGTGATCTCGCGCACGTCCACGCAGCATTACAAAAGCGCGCCTGAAAACCTGCCTGAGATAGCAAAGCAGCTCGGAGTTGCCCACATCGTGGAAGGCAGCGTGCAGAAGAGCGGCGACGCCGTGCGCGTCAACGTGCAGCTGATCAAAGCGGCCAATGATTCCCACCTTTGGGCTGATACCTTTGATCGCAAACTGACCGACATCTTTTCGGTCGAGAGTGAAGTGGCCAAAGCCATCGCCGATCAATTGCGTGCAAAACTCACTGGCCAGGAAGAGCAAGTCATCGCCGCCAAACCGACGGACAATCCTGAAGCGTACGATGCCTACTTGCGTGGGCTGGCTTATACACTGAAAACGACAACTTCACCCCCCAACGCCCTTGCCGCGCAGAAATATCTGAGAGAAGCGGTGCGGTTGGACCCGAAGTTTGCCCTAGCCTGGGCGCTGCTGTCATACGCGGATGCGAGCGGCTACATCGTACAGAGTCTTCAACCAACGGTCGCCCTCCGTGAAGAGGCGCGGCACGCAGCCGAAACCGCACTCACTCTTCAGCCCAATCTCGGCGAGGCCGTATTGGCCAAGGGCCATTACCACTACGCCTGCCTGAAGGATTACGACACGGCGGTGCGTTACTTTGAGCAAGCACGTCCGCTTCTACCCAATAGCAGCCGGATTCCTGAATCGCTCGCCTATCTCACGCGGAGGCGAGGAGAATGGGACCGGAGCGAGGCGTACTTCAACGAAGCCGAGCGCCTCGACCCGCGCAACGTTACCATGCTCAACGAGCACGCGACATCCTACATCAGTCTTCGTCGTTTCCCAGAAGCGCTGCGAAAGCTTGATCAGGTGCTCAATATCGTACCAGATGACGTCGATACCCTCACGTTCAAGGCGGCGATCGCACAAGCCAAGGGCGACCTCCCGCGGGCTGCTGCAATACTAGCTCCGCTGCATCCGAGCACCGACGACTCCTATATGTTGGAAACACAAGTTTACCAAGAGATTTTGGAGCGCCGCCCTGCCCAAATGATTCCTCGGCTAAAGGAAATACTTACCAAGCCTGATCCAGCATTGGGTCCCATCAATGGCGAACTGCGCTTTTGGCTAGGCTGGGCGCAAGAAGTCGCCGGCGACCATGCCGCCGCAAAGGAAACTTGGCGACAGGCGCGCAGCGAACTGGAATCTTTTCTCAACGAACAGCCGGACAATTATTTGCTCATTGGAGATCTCGCACTGACCAATATGGCCCTCGGCGACAAAGCCGCCGCGTTGACTCTGTCGGAACGGGCCATGGCCGTGAATCCGATCGAGAAAGACGCGATAGTTGGTCCCATTCCGATCGAGATTCTCGCCCGGGTGGCGGCACAGATAGGAGAGCCCGACCGCGCGATTTCCGCTTTACAGAAACTACTCTCGATACCGGGCGCTGGCGCTTTCCCTGCGGGCCCGCTCACTCCTGCGCTGCTCCGGCTCGATCCAATGTTCGATCCGCTTCGGAATGATCCGCGCTTCCAAAAAGTCGCCGAGTCGGCCGCGCCGAAGACAGCGGACAAATAAGGCGAGGCGGAGGTCAGCAATCTCGTCGCGGAGCTGAAGGCGCAAATTGTTTTGCACGGCTGCTCGCGTGCGCGGTTATGGGCTGCGTGCTAACAAAAACAGTGCTGAGTTTTGTGTCACCCTTTGTGTCACCCGGATGGGTAGTTTTTCAGAGGACAGAGGACAGAGGACAGAGGACAGAGGACAGAGGACAGAGGACAGGTTTCCGATTGTAGATTTTGATTCTCAACAATCCGCGTAATCTGCGGTTTAATTATTTCGCGATCTTGATGCCGAGCTGTTTAACGAGGAAGGCCCAGCGGTCGGCGGTTTCCTAGATTGACTAGCCCATTTGAGTCATTTAATATGCTCAATTGAATACTCGGACATGAAAACGGCGAGGAAGAAAATGCGCAAAGCGAGCAATAAGAAGCACTCGGCAGCTCGGGTGCGCGAACACGTTCGTCGCGCGTACGCATATAAACCTGCGTTCTGGCGGAGAAAACTTACGTCGGCTCAAGCAATTCAGCATGTCGCGAAGGGACTTCCTTTTAAGGAGATCGAAACATTGAGAGATCAGATCGATGAGCCATTGGAGTCGCTCGGACGCCATCTTTCGATTTCTCGATCGACGCTGCAACGCCGGCGCGCCGACCGTCGGCTTACGCCGCAAGAATCCGACCGTGTGTTGAGATTCTGTCGTCTCCTTCGACATGCCGTAAGCGTCTTTGGCGACTTGGATCGGGCTCGGCAATGGTTGAAGTTTCCTCAGCGCGGATTAGGCGGGGCGGTTCCCCTCGATTACGCGAGTTCTGAGGTCGGAGCGCGTGAAGTCGAAAATCTCCTCGGACGGATCGATTACGGCGTTTATTCCTGATGCGGTCCGGTTGGCGCATCGTCCGCGCAGCTCGCGCTGCCACAGCGTTCAATGGTGAAGGCGGCAGGCTTTACGGTGGGAGATGGAATTCGCCCGATACGCCCGTCGTTCACCTGAGTGAACACGAATCTCTCGCAGCGCTCGAAGTTTTCGTTCATACAATGCCGCTCCTACCGAGGGAGCAATACGTCTCATTTCGGGTCGATTGGGACGACAAATTGACCGAATACTTTCCGATCAAAAAGCTCCCACGCGATTGGAACGCGGAACCGCCTAGGAGCGAGACCATGCGTATTGGAGATGAGTGGGTTCGTGATGAACGATCTACCGTGTTGGCTTTGCCCAGTTCGCTGAGCACAAGCGAACTAAATTTTCTCCTGAATCCGGCTCATCCAGACTTCAAAAAAATCGAAATTAGCCAACCGATCAAATACCAATTCGATCCGAGATTGCTGGGACGTTAAGTTATCGCGTTTCGTTCGGGTTTACCAAGCTGCGGCGAAATAACGAACATCACTTCGTGATTTTCATTCAGAGCTCTTTGATCAAAAAGGCCAGCGGTCGGCGGTTTCTTCGATGATTGTTTGCTGTGCGCAGATGATTCATCGCATCAGTGCCATGAGCTGGCTGCGGCTGGTGACTTCGAGTTTGTGGAAGACCGCGTGAAGATGCTTTTTGACCGTTGGCAAACTCAAGCCAGCCTCATCGGCGATCTCCTGGTTGCTCCGCCCGTCGCAAACCAATCGCGTGATTTCCTGTTCGCGCGAGGTGAGCCGGGCGAGATGCGGCAAACGGGAGGCTGTTGTCTCGGCATGCTGAGCAGTGTGACGGCGCAAGGCTTCGCACTCGACGAGAAAATGCGGCCGCGCCAGGTCGGCTGAGCTAAGCTGTTTCAGGCGAACTGTGGCCCGTAGATCAGGCGACCGGGGATGATGCACGCGTTCTCGTTTGAAGACTCCGCGCGGCGCGCTCGGACGTTGCGCGCGCGCCCATTGTTCTTTGAGCGAACGGCAGCGGTCCAGGATCTCGGACGGAATCCCCGAACTCGCGTTTGTCAGTCGCGCTTGGTCCCATCCTTTTTCCCAAACGGCGCAGAAGTCGCGCGCGGCCCTGTTTCGATAAATCAATTTTAAGTTCCAGCGCAAGAGCATTGTCGGCAATGGCAGCTGCCTCAGGCATTCTTCAAAATCCATCCGCACTGCGCGTTCCCGCCCGAGCGATCTGAGGCGCCGAAGCGCAGTCAAAAACTGCGGGTAAAGCGGCCGGAGCAATTTCATTTCCGCCGATGAGACATCGCCCTGGGTCGCCGCGCGCAGGATGACAATCGCGCAAACGAATCTCTGGCTTTGCCGGAACAGGAGGCACACGGCCTGAGCGCATTCCTGAGGCGCCATGTAGCGGCGATAAAAACGCGATTTCATGAAGCTGCGTCGATTGGAAAAGAGATCGCCGATGCGCACGATCTTTTTGCGCCGCTGCGCCGCGATATAACTTTTAAGCGGCTCCGCTGCGAAAAAACTATCGGGCATGGGCAGTGTCCATCTCGCGAACGGCGGCAAAATTGGATTGTGTTGCAACATGAACCCGATTAAACGATTTGGGACCGCGGCGGTGAGCAACTGCTGGGCGGCTTTCCAGAACGCATCGACGTTCATCGCTCGCTGAAGACTGAGCAGATATTTCTCTATCGCCGAATCGACCATCGATCCGCGCCTGACGCTGACTCCCGTGCTTCGCCTCATATCCTGGTCTCGTCTCGCGCGATTCCCATTCGCGTGCTCGAGCGTAAGGTTACGCCGCTCAACAATCGGGAAATTAAAAAAGGCAACCTAAGTTACCTGGCGATCGTCAAACGGTGCGTGAGATTCACGCTAGAAAGGAAGGAAAACATAGCAAATGAAACTCGACATCAACGTGCCGGTAAGCGGCCTGGACTTGGCAAGCCTTCTTCACGGTGAAGAGGGGCTTTTCCTCTGCCAAAACAGGGGGACAAAACTACATCACTGTAGCAAAGACTGGTCACTCGATCGCCTTTGGGCCAACGCCAATTGGCCGCGGCATCCAGCAACAGCCGTCGGTCAGTCTTG
>Ga0207646_10008132_pt1 | contig 10558 bp, 13 predicted proteins | sample KBSK5502metaG_FD_184343 | JGI IMG/M metagenome (GOLD analysis project Ga0207646, IMG submission 184343) | Corn, switchgrass and miscanthus rhizosphere microbial communities from Kellogg Biological Station, Michigan, USA - KBS K5-50-2 metaG... | ecosystem: Host-associated > Plants > Roots >...
CGGCGCCCAGGTCGGCGTGGCCATCGCGAATATGCTGCCGCAGTTCACGCTCACCGGGGCCGCTGGCGGTACCTCGACCGCCGGAATTTCTTCGATGTTCAAGACCGGGAACCCCTATTGGATTGGGGCGGCCACCCTCATGCAGACGCTGGTCGACGGCGGAACCCTGCTGCACAGAAAACGCGCGGCCGAGGCGGCCTTCGAGCAAGCGGCCGCGCAATACCGCAGCACGGTCCTCACCGCGTTCCAGAACGTGGCCGACACGCTCTATACGCTGCAGACTGATGCGGAGAGCCTGCGCGAAGCGGTCACCGCTGAACAGGCCGCCCAGGTGACCCTCGATATCACGGTGAAGCAGCAGCAGCTCGGATATGTCAACTACCTCTCGCTGCTAAGTGCCCAGCAAGCCTATCAGCAGACCCGGATCACGCGGGTGCAGGCCCAGGCCAACCGCTTCGCCGACACGGCCGCACTATTTCAAGCGCTGGGCGGCGGCTGGTGGAACCGTCCGGACGCCAGGGCAACGCAACTCACCGATCAGCCGTCGGAGTGACCCTGACACACCGGGGCGTCGAGAGGGGCGGCCAGCGGAAGAACGCACTGAAGCAGCCGCGCAACGGTCATGCACCGTGAAGGGCAACGAAGCATGCGGCACCAGCGGAAACCCGCGTGCTGGGAGCCGTGTCGGTAACCGGTTGGGAGGAGGCGAGACCCTTGCGATACCTGACGCTGATCGTCGCCGCGTGCGTGTTGACCGGCTGTGCCACTGATGTGGCGATGCAGAACCCGCGAACGGGTGACACGGCGACATGCCGGGCGAGCCTGTGGGGTCTGAACCCTTGGTCGCAGCAGGACGCCTGCATCGCCGACCACATCGCCCAGGGATGGAGACGAACCAGCACGGAATGAGGCCTCACGTGTCCTTCCAAGCATTCCGGCCACTACGAACGCCAGACCTTGCCTGTGCTGCGAAGACTCTGAAAGGCGCCAGGCCGGGTGACCGACCGTCAACCTCAAGGCCATCAAGGAGCCGGGACTGCCCCGGTCCCTCCTGCGCGGGCGGATCAGGTCATCGACTCGGGCGCTTGCTACGAGCCCACCGGTCTAGTTCACAGATCCAGCAACAGATCCGTGTCTTCCGCCACTTGACGCGGAGTTCTTCACTCATCTCCAGCGGGCGCAGAATCCCAAGCATCAACCTCTAATAGCGAATGTTGTGCGTGACGTAGTCGAAGTGTTTGGAACTTTCGAAGTGACGTTGGAGACTGTGTTTTCTACTCTCGAACATACAGTGCGGATGCTCAGAACCACAGGCGAGAACCGAGGTTTCAGGAGAACGGACCTCGCTCAGAAGCGAGACCGGCTCAAGCAGGCCATCGCGATCGTGTTCGAAGACTCTCTAACTGAGCGGGGCGGCGGGGGGACCTCACGCCAAACTCCGAAAGTGTGCGCTAACCATGAGGCGGTTGTTACGACGTCCCTTCGGCGACAGGACGATATCATCAGCTTCAACTATGACTGCGTTCTTGACTACGACTTCGTCAGCGCCGACGGCTGCTGCTGTGGGAATAACCTGAGAATGTGGGAATCGGACTGGATTTCCACCGTTCATCATCTTCGTTCGCCATAAGAGAGGCGACGTATGGTCCACGTGCTCTCCATCGTCATGTTGGGCTTCTTCCTCGGTATGCGGCACGCTACGGATCCGGACCACGTCATCGCCGTGACCACCATTGTGAGCCGGCAGAGCACCATCCGCAGTGCAATGCTCATCGGGGGTGTGTGGGGCGTCGGCCATACGTTGACCATCCTTCTAGTCGGTGGCGGCATCATTCTCTTTGACGTGGTCATCCCCCCTCGACTCGGTCTCGCGATGGAACTGGCGGCAGCCCTCATGTTGGTCTTGCTGGGAATCTTGAACCTGACTGGCATGATGCAGTGGATCCAGGACAGCCTCGCTTTGGCGGGGGATCCCCACTCGCACAGGCACAGTCATGGCGACTACTTTCACAGCCATCTCCATGGATACGGGCTCCGCAGCCATGGCCATCGTGAAGATCAGACGCCGCAAGCTTGGCTTGATCAGCGCCTCGCTTGGCTTGGGCTGTATCAGACGGTCCGTCCACTAGTGGTCGGAGTCGTCCACGGTCTCGCGGCGTCGGCTGCTGTCGCCTTGCTGGTCTTGGCGACCATACCGAATCCTGTGTGGGCAACGGTATACCTGTTGCTCTTCGGGGCCGGGACGATTGCCGGCATGATGTTGACTACCGCAGCCATTGGGGCACCGTTTGCGTACACCGCGACGCACCTGGTGCGATTCAATCGGTATCTCGGACTGGCCTCGGGTCTGCTGAGCCTCGGATTCGGGCTCTTTCTCGTCTACCAGATCGGGTTCGTGGACGGTCTCTTCACAAGCCATCCCCGATGGATCCCCGAGTGAAAAGACTGCCAGCTTATTGAGGTCGCCCGTCGTGCCGACGTGGCACGGAAACGGAAGTGTCGAGGGTCGATGGGCTGGGGGCCACTGCGAGATTTTTGCTTTGGGGGACGATACGGCCGGTGGCCCACACCTACTCAGCGATCCAAACCTCTTTGACAACCCTTGTGGGGAACGAATATTTTCGCCTGGCATTCCCGAGGGATTTTTAGAGATGGCCCTCGCACTCGCGTACTTGGCCAAGACCTGCCGCTCGGGCACCTCGCGAGTTCACTTCTTCTCGCCCTGCGGGACGAATTGCCAGCCGAGAGCCTTCAGGCCCGGCTCGAGACTCAGGCGCCAGGCCACTTGCTCGATCCAGCGATCGTTGCGGGCGATCGCGATCAATTCTGCGCACACCCGTACACCCCCTGTGCCTCCGACCTTTGTACTCTCGAACGATGCGAGCCGGATTTTCTCGGGGTCCAGCGACCGGACAAGGACCGTACGAACGTAAGCCGCGTCCGAGTCGACGTAGCTCGCCTCGAGCCGATAGGACGCTTCTGGCGCAGGCCTCACTGGACGGGCACGGACCAAGCGCGTCAATCGCCGGCGTAGCGACCTCTTCTTTCCTCCCCCTTCTCGGATACTCTGGAGGATATCGCGGACCTTGATTATGCCCATCGGCCGCCCTTCCCGGTCCACCACGGCGACGCACCAGACCCGGTGACGAAGCGCGATCTGCGCGACCTCGTCCTGCGACGTCTCGGGCATCACGCTGACGACGTGCCGGGTGGCGACTTGCCGCAGCGTTGTCCCGGCATCACCGAAGACCAAGTGTTCGATCGGAACCACGCCGATCAGTCGCCCGTCGTCGTCCACGGCGCACAGGACGAGGATCTCCTCGGCCGAGGTCCCCGCTCGCAGCCGGGCGATTGCCTCGGCTACGGTGGTCGTCTCGTGGATCTGCAGGAACTGGAGTGACATCATACGGCTGGCTGTTTGAGGCTCGAAGGCCATGCTGTCCCCCCAAACGGTTCGGCTCGTGTTGGATCATCGGTGGCGCCGCCTCGAAGCACGAACCAGCAATTGATGATGGCGCCTCCTACGATGTTAAGCCTAGCGAAAATGCGGCAACCTAGCGCTAGGCCGCTCAGCGAACCTTTCCTTCCTCCATCAGGGGCCCGGCGAGGGCGAGCCCACCGGCAACACACCACGCGCAGCGTGGCTGCACCAGATCTCAGCTCGAGTTCCGCAAGACGCCATGACCATGGGCTTCGGCCCGCGCGAGCACTTTTCGGCCCCGACGCCCCTCACGAGGGCACCGGCACCATTGGAGCCTGCGGGTCTCGGCCACCGATGTTAGTCCAGGAGGCGATGTTTCAGGTGCAGGATGTCCCGGTATGTGACCGCTCCGAGTATCCGATCGTCGTCGTCGGTGATCGGGATGGCCCCGAATCCGTACCGCAGGAAAAGGTCCGACGCTTTCTTTAGCGTCTGCTGGGGCTTTAGGCTGATGACCGCCTCGATCATGATGTCCTTCAACCGATCTTCCTCGTTCGCCTGCAGGAGCTTCTTCAGGTCGGTCACCCCGATCAGACGGTCCGTTGCGTCGACGACGTACAGGTACGTGATGACGTCCTTCCCCCTAGCTAGCGTACGGTACCCGTCCTGGACCTCGCCCACCTGCTGCTCGGGGGAGAACTTCAAGATCTCCGTCGTCGCATAGTTCAAGACGTTCTGGTCCTGATGCTCGAGAATCGCCTGAATCTTTGCGACGTTTTCGGCCGCCAGTAGCGAGACGAGCTCGTTTCTCACATCCCCCGGTAGTACGGAGAGGACGTCGGCCGCCTGCCCCGGCGTCATCTCGTTAAGGAGATCGGCCACCTTATCCTTCCGCAGCGAGAGAATGAGGTCTCGTTGAACGTTCGGGTCGATCTCCTCGAGCGTGTCAGAGGCGTGCTCTGTCTCGAGTCCCTCGAAGAGCACGACTCGCTGCTGGGAATCCATGGTCTCGAGGACGTCCGCAAGATCGGCGGGATGCATCTCCGACAGTTCTTCCTTCAGAACGTTGAGACTGATGCTTCCCTTGAAGCTCCCAAGGTTCGGTGGGAGAGGCCGGATATAGGCCCAGGAGATCAGCCGCTCCGGTCCCTTCTCGGTCATGCCTAGCACGCGACCCAACCCTCTCAGCCCAAGGCGGCGGAGCAGGCCGGAGCGGCTCAGGTCGACGCCGACCACGTAGAGTTCCCCGTTGCGGAGGGAGAGCTTGACGTCGTAGACGATTTCGACGTCCTTGCCCTCGATATCGAGCACCTTCTTGTCGAGGACATGGTCGTTCAGGAGGATCTCGCTCTCCTGAGGCTGCCGGACATACTGTTCCGCTGATTCAATGTCGATCTGGACCCTCTTCGTCGACACCGATGTCACGTGGCCCCACGGGATCACAATCGTCGGGTCTCCAAAAGGGCGGTGGATTACGACGTGCGTCACTTCTGCAACCTTCTCCCGTTCCACGACCACCAAGTCAGCGAGCTTTCCGACCTTCCTGTCGCGCTGGAACACCTTGGTCCCGATGAGCTCCGACAGGAAATAGTCCACGATCCCGTTCTTCTCGCTACTCGGCGCTGTGTCCATGCTATCTCCTTCACCTGAGGAGCGAGATGAACTTGTAGATCAGGATCCCGACGAGGAGAATCAGATAACACCTCAACACCATAAGGCAGACCGTCACCATCCGTGTCGTCTTGATGTGCGGGGTCGCGTACCTCCGATTGATTTCTCGAATCTGGCCGAGCATCTCGCGCCAGACCTTCCGGATCCCGATGACGACGAAGCGATAGGCGTTCACCTTCATGGTGCCGATGCCTCCTTCTTCGTCAGTTGCCGAACGTGCTGGGGAACAGCAAGCTGAACCCGTACAACGTCGACAGGATGATGATGACGGCGACGATGCTGATGTTGACGACGTTCTGCGTAAGGTTGTTCCGGTGCCGGCCCATCGACTCTTCGTTGTTGAGGAGCAGGATGAGGAAAACCAGCGCGGCCGGGAGCAACGTCACGGCGATCACCTGCACGAACAGGGTGATCAGCACGAGAGGCGCACCGGGGATGAGGGTGACCGTTCCCGCGGACGCAAGCAGCAGCAGGTAGAGGCCGTAGAACCACGGCGCCTCACCCACTTTGTTGTTGAGCGAGTGGGCCCATCCGAGCACCTCGCCGAAGGCCCACGAGCTGGCCAAGGAGATGCAGATCGCCCCGAGGAAGCCCGCGTCGAACAGGCCGATCGCCAGCAAGGTGCCGAGGTGCTTGTTGATCCCCATGAGTTCGACGGCCGCCGTGGCCGCATCGTTGATGTCGACGCCCTTCAGCAGTGTTCCCGTGAGGATGACGCAGAACGCTGCGACGACGACGGTGAACAACGATCCGAAGGCGGTATCGAGCCGACCCAGTGCGATGTCCTTTTCCTGCATCCCCTTGTCGACAACCGCGCTCTGCTGAAAGAAGAGCATCCACGGGGCGATGGTCGTCCCGATGTTGGCCATCAGCATGAAGAAGAGCTCGTTGCTGAACCCTCCGGGGGGAAAGTGCGGGACGAAGCTGCCGTAGAGGACCTCGTGGATCGGCGGATCGACGAGAACGGCCCCGGGGATGTAAATGAGGTTGACCCCGCAGAAAAGCAGGGCGATCTTCTCCCAGGTCCAATAGCGTCCCTGGAGAACCATGGCGGTCATCATTGCCGTCACGACGAGGACCGTCACCCACGACGGGACGCCGAAGATCCGCAGGGCGGCGGTCATGCCGATGAATTCGGTCATGAGTGTCAACCAATCGGTGAAGATCAGGTCCAAGAGAGAAAACCATCCCCAGAAGGAACCGAAGGCGTAGAAGATCGCCTCAGCGTGCCCGCGCTTTGTGACGGCGCCCAGCCGAACCGTCATCTCCTGCACGTAGTAGGCGACTGGCCCCAGGAGGATGAGGAACCACAGCAGATGGTAGCCGTACTTGGCCCCGGTTGCCGCGTAGGTGGTAATGCCCCCCGCGTCGTTGTCCGCGACCATGACGATGATACCCGGCCCGGCCAAGATCAGATAGAGCTTGATCGCCTTGAAGAGGCGCCGGCCGTGGTAATACAGCGTGGCCCAGAAGCTCATCGCGCGATTTACATCGCCGTCTCAAGAGATGGCTGGATCGGGGACAGCGCACTCCGCGGATGGCGGATTCGGAGCAGAAGGGTTCCGATCATCGCAAACTCACAGGCATCTGCCCACCGACCACGTAAGCGGGACGCGGCCCGCTTGTAACCGAAGATCGACTCCCGTTCGAGCTGCGAGCTCGTCTCATGAGGAAATCAGCGGGGTCAACCGGAAGGGCCAGCTGACCCCGTTGAAGGATACAGGACGATCGCGGCCATGTCAGCACCCTGCCCCACGGTCTTATGTCCGCTGACGCCGAACACTCACAGATCAGGGCGGCTGGCACCTGCTTCCGTTGGCTCGAAGCGATTCTGCTCGCATACTGCGTCTTCACAGAACTCCTCAAGACCTGGTACATTTATGGCCTTGAGTCGTGTGGGTCGAGGGATTCGGTCGTGCGGGTGGGCCTGATACCACAGAGTAGCGAACGACGGAAACTCGTCATGACCGAACCCACGCTGGCCGCGCTGACGAAAGGTCTCAGGCGGGTGGCCCGTTCATGCCCGCGCCCTGCTCCTGGCCCTCGCGCTCCTGGCGACGGACGGTACATACGCGCACGCCCTGCGCGCCCACGAGCCCGAGGAGCCGCATCCGTGGGCCGTCTACTTCTCTCCGAATCGGGGCGCGACCCAAGCGGTCGTCGAGGCTCTCGGCCGGGCCCGCGAGACCGTTCTCGTCCAGGCGTACACTTTCACGTCCGCCCCCATCGCGAAGGCCCTCGGCGAGGCGCATCAGCGCTGGGTCCGGGTCGAGGCGATCCTCGTCCGGAAGGAGACCGGCGCCCGGTACTCGTCGGCGGATTTTCTGGCCCATGCGGGAATCCCAACCCGGATTGATGGTCAACACGCCATCGCCCACAACAACGCCGTGGTGATTGACGGCGAGACGGTCATCACGGGCTCGTTCACGTTCACGAACGCTGCTGAGCCGCAGAACGCGGAGAATCTGCTTCTGATCCACGACCCCGCACTGGCCGCCCGGTACACGGCGAACTGCCAGATCCACGCGGCGCACTCCGTTCGCTACGCCGGCCGATAGATGCAAAAGCGCTCCCTGCGTGCACGACTGTGCGAACGCATTTGTGAAGAACCTCTTACGGGACGAAGGAGACTATGACGTGACCTGCATCGTCAGTCGAGAGCGTCCGAGGCCGACCTGCAGAGTTCCCCTCAGCTGATCACGCGCCGAGGTCCGTCCCGACGCGAGACCGCCTGGGGGTTGGTGCAAGGGGTTGATTTCGGTCGTTGCGGGCCCCTGCAACAACCGACATCGCACTCCATACACCGCAGGCCGGGATCACAGCAGTCGGGAACCCGCTCGGATGCACGCAGGATTGGAAGTCCTCTGTCCTGGCCGCGGGCCCTCCAGGCTACGGGCAGAATTCGATTCTGAACGAAGAGGTTCAGGGCTTCCTCCTTGGACATCGAATCCTACAGGGCCTGCCGTACGAGCTAGACCCCATATTGACAGCCCGATGATGAGTGGTCATACTCCCGCCGTTCGTCGGTTCTCTGTCCGGCTCTCCAAGGAAAAAGGAGGCCCATCGGTTCCGTTCCCAGACAGATCGAGGTCTCCCACCCCACGCTAGGGTCCAGATGTGATGGCGCGCCGAGTGGTCGACGAGACACGCGGCACGATCCGCCAAGGAAGGTGCGGACATGGACGAGCACGTGATCAGGGAGTTGACTAGCGAGGTCCGACGCGGACGACTCTCACGCCGTCGCTTCATTCAGACGATGGTGGGCGTCGGGCTCACGGCAGAGCGCCGCCTGGTTGGGGGCGAGCCATGTGTTCCCGCACGTTAGGCAGGTACGCCACACGCCCACCTGGGATCCCCCGAGCGAGCGACCTTCGCGAACCTTCACCGCTGGCACCACTGCATGCACTTGCCATCTGGGAACCACGCGCAGCAGTAATAGGTCCCAGTCTGCGCGCAGACTCGCTCGCTACCGGCCAGGGTCACGAGGGCTAAGGCAACTCCCGCGATCATCAGGACGATTGGTCTCATGGTCGGGTGATCTCCTGTTCGGTTGCGGTCGGTGCCCTGTGGGCGAGCGACCTCCGCGTGCCTTCATCGCCTGCCCTCGTCTCCTCGACTCCCACGATAGCATCCGGCGGATTCGTTTGCGTCGAGTCTTCCTGTGGCTGAGAACTACAGATACTGACTGCGCGTGAATCTGGAGACCGGGGCGGGAGTCGCGCGCCCGCCTTACCGGGGTTGCAGCGCGGTGCCTCGCTGCTCGGCCACCCGGTCGGATTGTTTGTGAGCCCGATCGCGTTCAGCGAGATCTCGAGGTGCATGAGGATCCTCTGTGCTCACTTCCCTTTCGACCTACGCGGGTCCACAGTTCTCCGTCGACGTATAACGACCAGCGCAACAGCCAAGACGATCAGGAGGCCGACGCTCATCGCAGCCTCAAGCCAAGGGTGTGGTGCGGGGGGCGGTAGGCTTGCCTGCTGGCTCTCCTGCATGCGAACGCCGAAAAAGGCCAAGCCGCTCTGGACCAACTCAAACGTCACGGCTAGAAGGGCCTTGAGATACGGGAAGATCAGGAGCGCGACGACGATGGCGATGACTGTTTCCCAGAACGAGAGCGGTGACGCGGCCGGCTGTCTTTCCCGCAATGCCGCCAGCAGGAGCCGGCGAACCTCGGCCTTTTCTTCGGCCTCCTGTTCAGCCGCCTCCTCCTGGTAAAACTGCAGTCGCGCCGCGGTGCAGGCGCCGTCGTCCGCGTGATCGGGGCCGCGCGCTCCGCAGCGGTAGCACCGCCCAGGCTCTCGTGATGGCGTTACGGAGCCCTCGGCGCTCACTTGGGTGGGCTGTTCTTAGCCCGCCACTCGACGAGAAGCCGCTGGAGCCCCCGGAGCCGGCGGATCAGGTCGCGCACATGGTCGTCGGTCATCGGCACCGCGGTGTTGCCGACGTCCTGGAGGGCCTGGTCGAGTTCCAGCTTCAGCGCCTTGTTCATGACCGGGCCTCCGTGCTCTAGGGCGGGATCGGCGCCGCGAGCGTAGCACGAAGCGGCAAGCCGCGTCCGCACCAGGCTGCCCGTCCCGACGTCGACACCTCGGACCCGGTGCCCGAGCGACCGTCGACGTCACTCCGGTTGACACGGCACGCGCTCGCGACGCCGGGCGTCGGACGATGGCGCGTATCCGAAGCACGGTTGAGGTGGTGCGATGAGGCAGGTAGCGAACGACCCGGATCGGTTGACCGGGACGATGGGGCGGCTTGCGGACGTGGCGATCGCCGGGATCGAACGCCGCACCTTAGCGGCGCCAGCCGCGCTCACCCTCGCGGTAGTGGCCATGCTTTTGAACGAGCCCGAAGGGACGGCCTCAAGAGGGCGGCCCCCCTTCGGGCTATTGCCGGGTGTGGTGGCAGGCACCCGGTAGCCTCAGTGCACCGCGCTAGGTCAGGGGCAACTGCTGCGCGCCCTGGGAGTGAGTCGGCGGGTCCTCGATCGTGATGGTGTGCTCGGTGCCGGGCTTGCCGAGCTTCGGGTGCAGCTTCGCCGCGCTCTCCGCAGCCCACCGCTGCGAGAACTCGCTGGTCCAGCCGCACGAGCATGTGACCACCCAGGCCGCCATCGGGCCTACTCGATCACCTGATCCGCCCGCTGCAGGAGCGACGGCGGGATCGTGAGACCGAGTGCCTTCGCGATCTTCAGGTCGTGGTCAACTGCTCTCATACCCAGGGGCCTTTCTTCTCGGGGGAGTACGGAAAAGCATCAGCGTGGCGTTAGTGAGAAGTCAAAGGCATTCAAGAGATTGTTTGCGTTAGCGTCTCGGCTACCCAGGGGCGCGAGGTTCCATCGGGTTTCGATGAGCTTCAAGATTGAAACGGTCTCATAGGACGTATGATCGACGAAGCCGCGTTTGGCGTAGGGCGAGATGATGATCGCCGGCACGCGGATGCCGGGGCCCCAGCGATCGCCTCGCGGCG
>Ga0207646_10008134_pt1 | contig 10557 bp, 7 predicted proteins | sample KBSK5502metaG_FD_184343 | JGI IMG/M metagenome (GOLD analysis project Ga0207646, IMG submission 184343) | Corn, switchgrass and miscanthus rhizosphere microbial communities from Kellogg Biological Station, Michigan, USA - KBS K5-50-2 metaG... | ecosystem: Host-associated > Plants > Roots >...
GCGTACCAGATGAAGGCGCAGCCCATCTCCCTGGCCACGGTGATCATGACCAGCTCCTGCAGCTTCTGCGGCAGGCTCGCCTCGTCGCGAAGGTAAGTCCGGAGCGCTTCCAGCCGCTGCGCCAGCTCGGGCATGTGCAGGAGGAGCGTGTACGGACCGATGTTGGGCCGGTTCGCTCGGCTCAACATGAAGGCGTCGTACGCGGGCTTTTCCTTGTCGGCGATATGCTCTCGGGTCACGAGCGGTATGCGGGCCATGAGGTCTCCTACTTGCCCTTGAGGCGAAGCTCCTCGTAGGGCGCCGAGCTCGACATGTAGGTGATGAGGCCGATCGCCGACTCCGCGACCCGGGGCCCGTAGCCGGCGACATTCGCGACCTCCAGGAGCGGGGCGTACATCGCCTTGTCGTGGATGAGCTGCTGAGCCCGATGCAGGATCGTCTCGCGCTTGCCGCGATCCATCTCCATGGCTTGCCGCCTGATCAGGTCCTCGATCTCGGGATACGTTCCGTACGTGAACAGACCGCTCGCCGCCACGAACGCGTCGAGCCGGGTCGCGGCGTTTCCGAAGGCCGCGCTCGTGCTCTGGACGATCGGCTTGAGCCGCTTGTCCTGGTACTCCTTGAAGAACGCGCCGCGCTCCATCGGCCGGATGGTGGCCCGGATCCCCACCGCCCCGAAGTAGCTGGTCACGGCCTCGCCGAACGAGGCATTGGCGAGGTCCACCGTGATCGCCCCGGCGTCGAAGCCTCGCGGATAGCCCGCCTCGGCCAGGAGCTGACGCGCCTTCTGCGGGTCGAACGGATAGGGCGGCGCCGGCCAGGAGAAGTCGAAGCTCCTCGGAATGATGCTCGCCGTGACCTTCGACAGCCCGAGCGTCTCGGCCTGGTTCACGGCTTGACGATCGATGGCGAGGTTCGCGGCCAGACGCACCCGCCGGTCCGCCCATGGCGACTTGGGATCCCACTGCTCCGTGAACACGTACCAGATGGGCAGGGCGAGATAGTAGGGCTTGAGCGTCAGCCCCGGGCTCCGCTTCAGCTCTTCGGCCAGCGCGCCCCGGAAGACATAGGCGATGTCGGCCTCACCGCGCTTGAGCATGGCCAGGCGGACGGACTCGTCGGGGATCGATCGCAGGATGAGTGTCTTCACCGACGGGGTCTTCCGCCAGTAGTGCTCGTTGGCCTCGAGGACCAGCTCGAGCCCGGGCTTGAACGACACGATCTTGTACGGGCCCGCGCCGACGGGGGCCTTCTTGAACCCCTCCTCACCGACGCTCTCCACGTATTTCCTGGGAACGATCCAGGCGGCGCCGGTCGCCGGACTCGCATAGACCGTCATGAAGTCGGGCCACGGCCGCTTGAGCCGGAAGCGCACGCGATGGGGATCGACGATCTCCACCGCCGCCACCTGCTCTTTCAGGGTCCGGGCCGACGCGCCCCGGTAGCGCTCGAACGAGAACTTGACGTCGTCCGCGGTGACGGGATCACCGTTGTGGAAGCGCACGCCCTTGCGCAGCACGAAGTCGTAGGTCAGGCCGTCCGCCGAGGCGGTCCACGACTCCGCCAGGCATGGCGCCGCCGCGTTCCCGGGCATGGGCTTCACGAGGGCATCGTGCAGCGCGTAGTAGAAGATGAACGGCGTCACCAGCCCTTCCGACTCGGCGGGATCGAACCACCGCGGCACGATCGAGATGTTGTAGACCAGCGTCATCTGGCCCGAGGGCGCCTGCGCGCGGGCGGCCGTCGTCCCGACCGGGAGCGACGCGACCGCGAGCAGGACGAGCACGCGCAGCGATCGGATCGAGGTATGTTTACCTGGGCGCATGCCGCCACACGATAGCACTGCCCGGCGCCGCGGCGTGAAGCTAGAATCGATCGATCGGGCCAACTCGCAGGAGGGATCAGCGATGAGTGGAAACCATCAGGACCTCGAGTGTCTCGCCGGCATCCGCGTGGTCGATTTCACCCAGTTCGAGGCGGGGACCTCCTGCACCGAGGCGCTCGCCTGGCTCGGCGCCGACGTGGTCAAGATCGAGAACCCGAAGACGGGCGATCCCGGACGCCGGCTCCGGCCCGGGAAGCCCGACGACGACCCGTGGTACTTCCACATGTTCAACGCCAACAAGAAATCGCTGGCCATCGACCTCAAGTCCCCGCGCGGGCTCGAGCTCGTCAAGGCGATGCTCGCGAAGGCCGACGTCACGGTCGAGAATATGGCGCCCGGCACCATCGAGCGCCTCGGGCTCGGCTACGACGAGGTGAAGAAGCTCAACCCCCGCATCATCTTTTGCTCGATCCAGGGGTTCGGCACCGGCAGCAAGTACGAGAAAGGCCTCGCCTTCGACATGATCGCCCAGGCCGCCGGCGGCACGATCAGCGTGACGGGCGAGCCCGACCGCCCGCCGGTCAAGCCCGGCCCCAGCTTCGGCGATACCGGCACCGGCATGCTGATGGCGGTGACCATCCTCGGCGCGCTGCTCGAGCGGCAGCGAACCGGCAAGGGCCGGCGGCTGCAGGTGGCGATGCAGGACGCGATGATCCACTACATGCGCACCTGTTTCGCCAACCAGGCGCGGACCGGCAAACCGGCGCCACGCCGTGGGGGGAAGACCCCCGGCGGCAACAATTCGCCCTCCGGCCTCTATCAATGCAAGCCCTACGGCTCGAACGACTGGGTCTACATCACCACGAGCCGCGGCAATCCCGAGCACTGGGGGCGGCTGATGAAGCTGATGGGGCGCGAGGAGCTGATCGACGATCCGCGCTATGCCACCGGCGCCGCCCGGTTCGAGCGCGAGGCCGAGGTCGACGCGATCATCACCGAGTGGACGCGCAAGCACACCAAGGAAGAGGCGATGGAGCTGGTCAGCGGCGTTGGCGTCCCGGCCGGCGCGGTGTTCGACACGATGGAGCTCCAGAACGATCCGACCTTCGCCGAGCGCGGCATCATGCAGACGATGGAGCACCCCAACGGCAAGTTCAAGATGCCGGCCTGGCCGGTGCGGGTCGACGGCAAGCCCCCACGGATCAAGCCCTCTCCCCTCCTGGGCCAGCACAGCGCCGAGGTGCTCAACGACTGGCTCGGCCTCGGCGCCGGCGAGATCGCCGCGTTGAAGAGCGAGGGCGTGCTGTAGGCTTACTTGCCCTCGAAGGGCTCATTGGCATCTACTTCAGCCCGAGCTCCGTCGGCCCTGCGGTTGCTGTCCTCCGGGCCGAGATCTGTCCGCCTCACACGCAGCAAAACTCCAACGCCGGTCGTCGGTCTCTTATAGAGCCAAGACTTGACAGTGCCGTCACCTTTCGTGTGTGATGGCTGGCGACCGAAGGGGCTGTCGCTGCGTTGAGGATCGCTACCAGGGCCTTGGGGGGGACAGTGCCGCTTACGCTCTATCAACACGTCGTAGGGACCTTTGCCACGCCTCGACGAACGGCCGCCCGCATGACCGTGCTCTTTGTTCTTCTAGCCTGCCTCTGCCTCACGACCGACGTTCAGGCGCAGCCGACGGCCGGACTTGGCGATTCCTGTCACAGCCACTCAACCTGTTACAGCACTCATTGCGATATGGATCGGTATGGCATCAACGGACATTGCACGAGAGGGGGAATCCGTGGAGGACAGGCATGTTCTCATCCTGGCCGAGAGGATGAATGCTACATCGCCTTTTACTGTGGCCAGGCTGCCTCGTCGAGTCCCGCCGCGTGCCTGGCCAAAAAAGGAGTGAACGCTGCCTGTGACAGCGACGTCGAGTGCGCTTCAGGTTCATGCCACGGAGGTCAATGTGCGAGCCGAAGGGCCCTCAACGAACGTTGCACTTCGAACCTCGACTGTTTCAGCCGAAACTGTCAATCACGTACCTGCCAACGAGGTCCGAGGGACGAGGCATCGCCCTGCACTTACGAAGGCCGGGATGATGAATGCAGGCGGGGCCTCTGGTGCACCCGATACAACCCTGCTCTGCCTCCCGCTTGCCGACCCAAACGAGAGACGGGCCAGGCATGCTCGTCGAATACCGAGTGCCTCGACAATGATTGCCGCGGTACGTGTCAGGGTAGGCGCTCACTGAAGCAGGCCTGTAACTTCGACACGGACTGTTATAGCGCTGTCTGCCGCGGGATTTGCTTCAGGGGCACCAAGGTCGAAGGTCGACCATGCGCTCATCTTGGACGGGATGATGAAGCGGCTCGCCACGGCTTTTACTGTAGTTTGAATGCCGCTGGCGCTCAGGTGATGACCCTCAAGACAGCCGTGACGGGTATGCCGTGTTCGTACAACGCCGAATGCACGACCAACTTCTGTCAGAACAGGTATTGCGCCACAACCGGCCATGACGACGTGCTCTCCGTCTGCCCGATCGTCAATGTCAATGCCTACTCGATTTCCGATGCTCATGTGGAAGAGATCATCGCGTATACGAGCGATATGCTTTGGGACAGGGCAGGCATGAGGCTACGGGCACTCCGTCCCGTCCATCGCATCACCTCTGGTGACGGGTTCAGCTCGAACCCGTCTCAGGGATCAAGTGCGGTGAACGTCTGCTATACCCAGCATGTCAATGACCCGGCCAATGCGGTTTTTGCAATCACTGGGAATATCAGCGCCGGGAGCACGCACTCGTACGTCATCGTTTCCGATAATTTGAGCGACCAAGGGTACTGCAACAGGGTTTACTCGCCATGGTTTGGTTCAGCCCACGTCTACGGAGGTGACTTTTCGCCGACCCAGGGTAATGGGAACAGCAGAACGATGAGCACGAGGATCATTCTGGCGCAACTCTTCACCCATGAGCTCGCTCATTCTTTCGGCATCCGCGGGAATTCGGACCATCTCGGCGAATCCCAATGTCAGGCGGTGCTTCCCGTCTCGATCGATTCTCCCTATCTGCGTCCCCGCGGCTGGGAAAGCATGTGCCCCTATACATACAACAATCTGGCTCACGCCAGACGGCTTGATCCTGCTCACTGCCTGGCGGAAAGCGCATCGGCCGGGCATGTCAATGGCGTTTCGTGTGGGTCCAATGATGACTGCAATTCGCGGCTGTGCGTCCGCGGACAATGTTTTGCGAGTAACTTGGCGGCTGGCGAATTTTGCCTCATGCATGTCCAGTGCGCCAGCACCTTTTGCTTCCCGTGGTTGACATGTCGATAGAGCAGCCGACAGGAGAGCTTGGCCGGGAGTGTCGAGCGGCTCACTATTTCGAACCCGCTGGCCGGTTGCTCCACTAGATCACTCCTCTCCGGCGAGTCGTCCTCGGTCGTACCAAGGTCCTGTTCCGGCTGACGGCTTCTACACGAACCGCCGGCAATAGCCCGAGGAATGAGATCGTGCCGGTCTTCGAACGCATCGACCGTATTCTGAACGAGCGACTCCTCGTGGACCAAACCTCTCAGCGCCCGCGATGTTCTTCCCTCATCGCGCTGTGCTGGCCGAGGGCGTCGACAGGGTCACGGCGCCCTCCACACGATCATCTGACCGCCCCTGATCGTGAGCGTCGTGCCGAACGTGTCGCACCGGCGCATGATCTGCTCGACCGCCTCCCTGTCCTGGCCCGGGTCGCAGACATAGGTCTCGTTGCGCTCGTTGTGGCGCACCATCGAGAACGCGACCTCCACGAGCGCCGAGTCGTCGAAGGTGAGGCGGGCCAGCATACCGACCCAGTCGCCGTGGGCCCGGCCGCCGTGCCCGGTGTGGAACGAGAAGCTGCCGAGGCCGTAGAAGATCGGCTGGCCGCGATACATCTCGACCGCGCACGCGTAATGCGGGCCGTGACCCATGACCACGTCGGCGCCGGCATCGATCGCCGCGTGGGCGATCTCCACCTGGTAGTCGAGCACGTCCTCGAGCAGTCCCCAGTGATGGGAGGCGACCACGAGGTCGGCCCGAGCGCGCAGCGCGCGCACATCGCCCGTGAACTCCGCGAGGGACTTGGCGTCCGCCCAGGTGAGGATCACGGGGGGAATGCCGGGACGATTCGCGGGGGGCACACCGGCGCGCCGCGTGTGGACCATCGGCTCGTACGCGGTGTGTCCCGTGAGAACCGCGACACCGGGGGAATGGTCGGTCGCCTCGTGACCGGTGGGCCAGTAGACCGACGTTCGCTGCAGGAAGCCGACGCGCAGGCCCTCGTGGGCGACGATGGCGGGGGCACGCGCGGCCTCCCGATTGAGTCCCGCTCCCGTGTACCGCACGCCGAGCTCGTCGAGGCGCCTGAGCGACGACCGAATCGCCTCCTCGCCGTAGTTCACGTTGTTGGCGTTGCCCACCGCGTGAAATCCGCCGACGACGAGGGCCTGGGCGGAGACGAGCGGAGCATGGAAGCCCTCGCGCTCCACCGAATGTCCGGCGGCAGGCTCGTAGAAGCAGCACTCCAGATTGCCGAACAGCACGTCGGCCCGGCGCAACGTGTCCTCGACGCGCGCGAACGGCACGTGGGGATCGCTGACGTTCATGAGGTTGATGTCGCCGGTCAACATGAGCACCCGTTTCATCGTGAGCGTCATGATAAGGTCGGGCAGGAAATCCGGTTGACGAAAGTGGAGCGAAGGGGGGCAGCGATGGGCATCAAGGGCATCGACCACTGGGTCATCGTCGCGGGTGATCTCCAGCGCACCCTGGACTTCTACCAGGGGCTCGGCTTCACGATCGCCTGGGAAAAACGACCGAACCGTCCGGACATGGCGACGATCCGGATCAACGAGGCGCAGAAGATCAACGTCCACGGACCCGAGGCGCCGGCGCGCCCGGGCTACCTGGGAGCGCGACGGCCCACCGCCGGCGGCGCCGATTTCTGTCTCGAATGGGACGGGACCGTCGACGAGATCCTCGCTCTGCTCAAGCGCAACGGCGTGACGCCGGAGGCCGGGCCGGGACCGCGCAGCTGCGCGCGCGGTGTGTCGACCAGCGTCTACTTCCGCGATCCCGATGACAACCTCGTCGAGTTCACCGTCTATTGACCAACGTGGGGGTCTGACCGCGGAACGTGTCCATCTGAGCGCCGCCGAGGCCCGTGCGCTGGGGGAGCGCGCCATGCGTGGGATCGGGTACGAGGCCGAGGAGGCCCGGATTCTCGCCGATCACGTGCTCGACGCGGCCCTCTGCGGATACGAGTACTCCGGACTGCCGAAGCTGCTCAACGTCGCGGACCATCCTCGCTTCAAGGCGCGCCGCAGCCCGATGCGCGCGCTCAGGGAGACGAGCGTGTCGGTGCTGTTCGACGGCGGCAACCAGAGTGGCATGCTGGCGATGTACCACGCGACGCGCGCCGTCATCGAGCAGGCGCAGACGCACGGCTTCGCCCTCGTCGCCGTCACCAATATCTGGATGAGTGGCCGCAGCGCCTACTATGTCGAGATGGTGGCGCGGGCGGGCCTGATCGGCATCCACACGGTTGCCGCGCACCCCATGGTCGCGCCGCCGGGCGGGGCCAAGGCCGCTCTCGGCACCAATCCGATCGCCTTCGGGTTTCCGATGGACGGCGACCCCCTGGTGATCGACCTCGGCACCTCCGCGTTCATGGGCACGGATCTGCAGTTCCGGGAGCGGCTCGGCATCCCGCTGCCGGAGGGGGTGGCGATCGACGAACATGGCCGCCCCACCATGGACGCGGCAGCCGCGCGGCGCGGCGCGCTCCTGCCCTTCGGCGGGCACAAAGGCTACGCGCTCGCGCTCGCGATGCACGCCCTCGGCGTGCTGTGTAGCGCGACGGCCGGCACGGAGCGCGTCGGGTACCTCTTCATCGCGTTCAAGCCCGATCTGTTCGTTCCCCTGGACGACTATCGTCGCGCGCTGGCCGCGGAGATCGCCCTGATCAAGGCGACTCCGCGGCAGGACGGCGTCGAGGAGATCCGCATTCCCGGCGAGCGCGCGTATCGCGAGCGCGCGCGACGCGCGCGCGATGGCATCGAGGTCGACCGGCGCATCCACGACGCGCTGATCACGCTCGCGGAGGGCAAGCGCGGCGCCTTCACCGGGCCCACCGAGGAACGATGACGTGATGGAGATCTGGACCGGGCCGCAAATGCAGGCGATCCACAAGATGCTCAATCCGCGGTCCATCGCCATTGTCGGGGCGACGCCGCGATTGCAGTACGGGGGGCGGTTCCTCGCGGCCGCACTCAAAGCGCAGGATCGCGTCCGCGTCTATCCGGTGAACCCCAACTACGACGAGATCCAGGGCGTGAAATCCTACCCGAGCGTCGCCGATCTGCCGGAAGGTCCTGATCTGGTGGGTATCGTCGTCCCGTACGACCAGGTGCTCGAGGTCTTGAAATCCTGTCACGCCAAAGGAGCGGGGTCGGCCATCGTCATTTCGGCGGGGTTCGCCGAGCGCGGGGTGCCGGCGCGACGTGATCTACAGGCGCGACTGGGGGTCTTCGCCCGTGACACCGGACTGCGCCTGAGTGGGCCGAATTGCCTCGGTCTCGCCAATGTCAAGGACGACATCTGGGCCACATCGTCGTCGCGCGGGGCGAAGGGCTTGACGGGGCCGGTGGGTCTCGTCTGCCAGAGTGGGGCCACGGCGTTTGGGCCGTTCCTGGCGCGGGCCGCGGACGCCGGCGTGGGGTTCAGCTACATCATCTCCACCGGCAATGAGGCGGACCTTGATTGTTCCGACTTCATGCGGTACTTACTCGATGACGCCGCCACCCGGGTGATCGCCGGCTTCGTCGAGGGGTTCAAGGACGCGAGCAAGTTTCTCGAGGTGGCCAAGCTCGCGGCGGAGCGCGGCAAGCCGCTGGTGATGATCAAGATCGGCCGCTCCGAGGCGGGCACGCGGGCGGCCCGGTCCCATACGGCCGCCCTGACCGGCGCCGACAAGCTGTACGACGCGGTGTTCGCGCAGTACGGGGTCATCCGCGTGCAAGATTACGACGAGCTTCTGGAAGTCTCCCAGCTACTCGCCCATACCCCGAAGCCCGAGCCTCCCGGCGTGGCCGTCGTGTCGCACTCGGGCGGGGTCAGCTCGCTCACGGCCGACATGTGCGGCCTCGCCGGGCTGGACCTGCCGCCCCTCAGCGACCACGCCCGCGATGGCATCGACGGGATCCTCAAGGGGTTTGGCTGGGCGGCAAATCCGGCGGACGTCACAGGCTTTGCCAACAGCGCGTCCTTCCCGTCGATCATGGAGTACCTGCTCGCTGAGCCCCCGGTCGGCACGCTGGTCATTGCGAGCGCCGGGGCCGATACCCAGGCCGAGCAAGTGATCGGTCTCCGCCAGCGCACTGGGAAGGGCATCGCCTTCCTGTGGACGGGGAGCCGCAGCGAGACGGCGGGACTCGCCAAGCTGAAGCACGCCAATGTTCCGGTGTTCTATACCCCGGATACCCTGGCCCGGGGTCTCAGACGTCGGCTGGATTATCACGCCTGGCGTGACCGTCGCCTGTCCGACGGGTTCGCGGAAGCTCCCGCGCTCTCGGCCGAACAGCACCGGGCCATCGCACGGTTGCGGGCGGCTGGTCGTACGACCCTATCCGAATCCGAGAGCAAACAGCTCATCGTGGCCTGGGGAATACCGGTGACGCGCGAAGTCCTTGCATCCTCCGCCGAGGCGGCGGTCGAGGCCGCCGAGCGCCTCGACTATCCGGTGGCGTTGAAGGTCGACTCGCCCGACATTCCGCACAAGACCGAGGCCGGCGCCGTCCGCCTGGGCGTGCAGAGCGCCGAGCAAGCGCGGCGCGCCTACATCGAGATCATGGCCAGCGCTCTCGCCCATGCCCCGGACGCGACCGTCTCCGGAGTGCTGGTGCAAGAGATGGTGACAGAGGGGGTAGAGGTCATCATCGGCGTCTCCTACGACGCGCAGCTCGGACCGGTGCTGCTGTTCGGAACGGGCGGGGTGATGGTGGAGGTCTACGACGACGTTGCCGTGCGGCGCTGTCCCCTGACCTTGTCCGAGAGCCTGGCGATGATCTCGGACGTCAAGGGAGCCCGGCTCCTCCGCGGTTTCCGTGGCCGACCACCGGCGGACGTGGCGGCTCTTGCCGACACGTTGGTCCGCGTCTCGTGGCTGGCCGTGCACCTCACCGGCCATCTGGCGGAACTGGACGTCAACCCGCTGATGGTGTTGCCCGCGGGGCACGGTGTGAAAGCCGTCGATGCCCTCGCGGTGTTGCCGAGCACGTAGCCCGCACCGGTCCACGTGCGCGTTGACGGCGGCGGTGTGCCAGCTTAGGATGCCGCACAGTCGGGCCGGTTCACTCGGCTCCGCACGTCAGCTCCTGGAGCGGCAGCGTACGAGTCTGGGAGATTACTGTAAGCATTGGCTCAGCGCTCGCATCCTGCTTCGGCGGCGGAGCGAGTACGGTTTACGGGCTTCTGACGGGAGAGTGGGCAATGGCTGAGATCGGCGTTGAGCTTGATTGTCTCGAAGGCGTCAAGGTGGTAGATTTCACCCAGTTCGAGGCGGGGCCGTCCTGCACCGAGTCCCTGGCCTGGCTCGGCGCCGAGGTGGTCAAGATCGAGAACCCGACGACCGGCGATCCTGGCCGCCGCCTGCGGCCCGGCCAGCCCGACAACGACCCCTGGTATTTCCATCAGTTCAACGCCAACAAGAAGTCGCT
>Ga0207646_10008135_pt1 | contig 10557 bp, 12 predicted proteins | sample KBSK5502metaG_FD_184343 | JGI IMG/M metagenome (GOLD analysis project Ga0207646, IMG submission 184343) | Corn, switchgrass and miscanthus rhizosphere microbial communities from Kellogg Biological Station, Michigan, USA - KBS K5-50-2 metaG... | ecosystem: Host-associated > Plants > Roots >...
CCGTCACCGTTCCATAAGGAATCGAGTCTTGAAAACAAATATGAAGCAAGCAAGGACACCTTTGAAGTCTAAAGAGGACCGACGCCCGGAAGAAGCCGGCTTTACTATTCTCGAAACGGCAATCGCGCTGGTACTAATGGCGATTGTCGGCCTCGGTGCTGCCTCGCTCTTCTTTTTCGCTGTGAGAAATACTGTAAGCGCTGGTGATCGCGAGCTGGCAATGGCTGTGGCCCAACAGAAGATCGAGCAATTGCGTAACGTTGATTTCAGCGATGCGAGCCTCGCCGCGACGGCCGGGACGTCGACGACTCTAACGCGTGCAAGCCGCCGCTACACCGTGCTCACCACAATAGTCGACTCTAATGTCGTGAACGGACAAGCGACGACAAAAACAGTGACAGTCCTGGTAACGCCAAACAGCGACGGGTCGGCATGGGCTACAAACGTCACCTCCGTATTTGGGTCGGTTACATTGGTATGGCAAAGAACGGCGCTTGTAATGGGTCCTAACCGCGCCTTGTAAGGAAAGATCAGTTCATGAACGAGCAAAACTCATCGACCAGACGACAAGCAGGTTTCTCGCTAATCGAGTTGATAATTGCCATGGCGATTACCATCGCGATTACGGCAATCGCGGGTAGGCTACTGGCACAGTCTTTGAATATTCGCACCCGCGCGAACGAAAAAGTTGACGCCCTGGCTGATGCCCAGCGCTCACTGAATATTATGTCGCGCGAGATTGCGGAAGCCGGCTTCAATCTCACCGACAATGGGATCGTCGCCGCTGATTCGGTTACCGATGCGAATGGTAACAGCACCATTAGAGTTCGTTCGAATCTCAACAAATTCAATACCACCGGCAATCCATGGTATGCGGGGGGCGGCGTTAGTTCAGGCGCGCAAAATGGAATCAGCCTCGCCAACGAGGATGCCGGCGAAGATGTGAAATATTTTGTGTACGACGCTGGTAACACGAACCTGCTTGCTCGGTACGACGTCTACGGCGGAGGTTCGACCGTGCTCGCGAATCGCCTCGACAGTCTTCACATTCACTACTTCGACCAAAAGGCCACGTACAGCACCAACAGCGTGTCCGGGTGTGACATCTCGTCTCCTTCGGTCACTGAACTCAGTAACCCCACTCTGGCGAAGTATGTTGTGATAGCCGTCTGCGTGGCGCAACCCGCCGTAGGCGCTCCAGGAGGGCCCGGGTATCAGCCCGCAACGAATGTGCTTCTGGTTTCTGATGTCGCGTTACGTAATTCGAACCTGCTCATTTACTGATGTTGGAGATTCTTTGATGTATCCCGAAATTGCAGACAACACCTGGCTGACCAGGAAGGGCGAGCGCGGCGCCGCGCTAATCACCGTTTTATTTGTTTCTACCTTGCTGCTCGCGGCAGGCGGCGCGCTGATTTTAGTTACCAGTACTGCGTCTCGGACCGCGATTGATTCAACCGCTGAGATGCAGGCGTACTATAGCGCTGAAGCTGGCCTGGAGAGCTCGTTAAATGTCCTGCGCGGCAATATCGCACCCAATGCCGCGATGCCTGCCGGAACACAGATAAGCTTCAGCAATGCAGTGACACTGTCGACATCAAATTTGTCGACCGATACGAGTCCCAGGCCGCGTCTTTCGGGCTGGTTGAACTACAACTACACACCGTCCGGAGCCCCCAACCCTGATCGCATAACGCTGACCGCGAGCTACACCCCCACGACGGGTTTGGCTTATAGCGTAGACGTAAGCGATCCTGATAACACACCCCCTGCTTCGGGCGAGCCCTCAAGACTTCTTCTTCGTGCTACTGGTTATGGACCGAAGGGAGCAGTAAAGAGATTGGAGCTTGTCGTCAAGCGAACAAGTCTGGACTATAACGCGCCGTGTGTGATCTGTCTGCGTAGTGCGGATGATGGGACCCCAATTAATTTCACAACCGGCGATAGTGCCGCCAAGAACTATTCGGGAGTTGATCGGAGCGGATCCGGTACCTTGCCTGCGTTCGGTGCAACTCAGACTACCGACACTAGCCTAGAGATTGCCGCCGCCAACAAAAACACAGTTACAAATCCGATCGCTGCCACGATTAGCATGCCTTCCCTGCCCTCCTGGCTTCAGTCGGCGGATGCAGCGCGGACGTTCCTCGCAGACCAGAAAGCGAATGCGATCACTCAGGGTCGCTACTTCTCATCGTTCAGCGGCTACTCAGGCAGCGATGCTGCGCCCGCGTTTACTTTCGTAGATGGCGATTGCACCTTGGCTGGCGGCGCGGGATTATTGATAGTGACCGGAAACCTCGTGATGAATGGTAATCCCAGCTTTACCGGGTTGATTCTGGTGCTGGGCAACGGCTCAGTGAACCGTGACGGCGGTGGTAACGGCAACATTTTCGGCGCCATAGTAGTGGCTAGCTTTAATCAGACTGGTACGGGTGGTTTTCTAGCCCCCACCTTCTTTACGAACGGCGGTGGTAACTCAACGGTGCAAAACGATTCGAATGCGAGACGGAAAGCTCAAAACTTGAGCGGACCCCGCGTCTTAGGTATTCATGAATACTAATATGACTCTGGGCATCAGCCTGGCTGTTTTGTGGGACTGAATCCCAATCAGGCCACTCCGCTCGAAGAGTCCGCGGCGTCCAGAACAGATCGACTAGCTTCAACAAATTCTTTCAACCGGCGGCAGGACACTTCGTCTGGCCGCCGTTTTTTATGGAGACGCACTCCCGACGTTGATAGATAAAGATGTGCCGGCAAACACGCAATTGTGTGATGCCGGCACCGGCTAGACCTTCGTTTAGGTCAGGCAGTCTTAATCGACCCTCACACGACTAATCAGCGTAGTTTCAGCGCTGCCTCACACCATGACGTTTGCTTTAATCCGAAGGAGTCCGCATTCCGCACGAACTGATTCCTAACCGTTCAGGAATGCGACCGATCGCGACTGTACTCGCTTGACGCACCTGAGGCCGCATGTTAGGTTTTCGATTTACCGTTCGCCATCAAACTGATCATTCGATAAGGCTTGGATCAAGACCTAAGAACACTCGCGTGACTGCACCTGCGCTCGAACTCAAAAAGACTGCTCTGAACGATGTCCATCGCCGACTCGGCGGCCGCATGGTCGAGTTCGGCGGCTGGGTCATGCCCGTGCAGTATCCTGCCGGGACAGTAAGCGAGCACCTGCGCACGCGCACACACGCCGGGTTGTTCGACGTTTCGCACATGGGCGAGATCGATGTGCGGGGAACTGACGCGATTGCGTTCGTCAACAACCTCGTCTCCAACGATGCGTCGAAACTCATCGATGGCCAGGCCCAATACTCAGCACTAACGACTACGGAAGGCACCGTTATCGACGATCTGCTGGTCTATCGCTTTGCCCAGGATCACCTGCTGTTAGTCGTGAACGCCGGCACCACGGACAAAGACTGGGACTGGATTAGCTCGCATCACCGAGAAGAAAACGTCGAGTTGCAAAATCGGAGCGCCGACTATTGTCAGATCGCTGTGCAGGGTCCCGATGCGCTTTCAATCTTGCAGCAGATCACCACGGTTCCACTTGATGAGATCAAGTACTATCACTTTACCGAAGATAAAGTTGATGGCGTGCCGGCGATTATCTCCCGCACCGGCTACACCGGCGAGGACGGATTCGAAGTTTACGCGGCCGCAGACAAGGCTGAGCAACTCTGGAATAAGATTCTCGAAGCCGGAAAGTACGGCAAAGAATACGGCATTCTGCCGTGCGGTCTGGCCGCGCGGAACACGCTGCGACTGGAAGCGGGGATGTGCCTCTACGGTCATGAGATTGACGAGACAACGACGCTTCTGGAAGCCAACCTCGGCTGGATTTGTAAACTTAACAAGGGTGAGTTTATCGGCCGCGAACCCTTGGCGAAACAGAAAGAGGAAGGCATTAAGCGGAAGCTGATTGGATTTGAGGTCACCGATCGCGGCATTGCGCGTGACGGCCAGGAAGTTCTGATTGACGGCCGGCGCGTTGGGCGCGTCACCTCCGGAAGCCCGGCGCCTTTCCTGAAGAAGAACATCGGTATGGCCTATGTACCGGTGGAATTCGCTCGCGAAGGAAGAGCAATCGAAATCGATGTGCGCGGACGCCTGGTCAGCGCGCGAATCGTGGCCTTGCCGTTTTACCAGCGAGCGAAATAGTTTTCAGTTTTGAGTTTTTAGTTTTGAATCTCTAATATCGGTGCGGTGGTTATCGAGATCAAATGGCAACTGTCGTCGCAAAACTGAAAACTAAGAACTTAAAACTCAGACCTGCTTAGGAGCATCATGGCAAACGTTCCAGAAAATCTTCACTACAGCAAAGACCACGAATGGGTGCGTGTCGAAGGAGACACGGCCGTGATTGGCATCACGGATCACGCGCAAGATCAACTCGGCGATGTGGTTTACGTCGAGTTGCCCAAAGTGGGCGAGGAATTCGCTGCCAACGAATCATTTGGCTCGGTGGAATCCGTGAAAGCCGTCTCAGAACTTTTCACGCCGGTATCAGGAGAAGTAACCGGGGTCAATGAAGCGTTCACTGACGAGCCTGAGAAAGTCAACAAGGATCCGTACGGCGACGGCTGGATGATCAAGATCAAGATGAAGAACCCCGCCGAAGTCGACAGTCTTTTGACCGCCGCTGAGTATGAAGATTTTACGAAAGCTGAGAGTGAATAGCATTGCGTTACATTCCCAACTCGCCCGATGAACGCGTTGAGATGCTGCGCCAGGTCGGCGTCGCATCAATTGAAAATCTTTTCGATTCCATTCCCGAGGATTTGCGCCTCCGCCAGGTCCTGAACGTTCCGGCTGCTATGTCAGAGCTGGAATTGCTGGCCAAGTTCGAGCAGACCGCGGTGCGCAACCCCGCGGCCCGCCGGATCAGCTTTTTAGGTGGTGGAGCTTACGCGCATTACGTGCCGACAATCGTCGATCATCTGATTTCGCGCTCAGAATTTTTCACCTCTTACACGCCGTATCAGCCCGAGATTTCGCAAGGCACGCTGCAAGCCATCTTTGAGTTTCAAACCCTGGTCTGTCAGTTGACCGGTATGGATATCGCTAATGCCTCGATGTACGACGGCTCAACCGCGATGGCGGAAGCGGTGTTGATGGCCGAACGCATCACTAAACGTTCAAAGGTCATTGTTTCATCAGCCGTGCATCCGCAGTATTTGGAAGTGGCGCACACCTACGTGCAGCATGCGGGGATCGAACTACGGGAATCGCTGTATTGTACGGAGACCGGCACGACGTTGCCGGAAAGTCTGGCCGCAATCGACGATCAGACCGCGGCCATCGTCGTGCAGTCGCCAAACTTTTTCGGTTGCATCGAAGACTTGAAGGCTCTGGGCGACAAAGCCCACGCGAAAGGCGCGCTGCTGATTGTCGCGGTGACCGAAGCAATGTCGTTCGGACAGCTGCGTTCGCCGGGCGCCGGTGGGGCCGACATCGTCATCGCCGAGGGTCAATCGTTCGGCGTGCCGCTTTCATTCGGCGGACCGTATGTGGGCTTGTTCGCTACGCGCGACAAGTACGCGCGACAAATCCCCGGCCGCCTGGTGGGCGAAGCTTATGACAAGGAAGGCCGCCGCGGTTATGTGTTGACCCTGGCCACGCGCGAGCAACACATCCGTCGTGAAAAGGCCACGTCGAACATCTGTACCAATGAAGGATTGATCGCACTCGCTGCGACTGTCTATCTGGAAACGATGGGCCGGCGCGGCGTCCAGGAGGTTGCCTATCAGTGCGCGCAGAAAGCTCATTATGCGGCGCGCGAGATTGCGAAGATTGAAGGCTTTGCGCTTCCTTTCTCTGCGCCGTTCTTCGACGAGTTTGTAGTGCGTGCGCCAATTGAGGCGTCGACGTTGCTCGACAGACTCGCGCGGGAAAAAGCAATTGACGGCGGGATTGCTCTGTCGCGCTTTGATTCAAGCAGGCCAAACGATTTTCTGGTCTGCGTCACTGAGACGAATACCCGCGAGCAGATCGACGCGCTGGTTCACGGACTGTCAGGTCTTTCGAAGGTTTAGCCAATGAAACTTTATTCACCACAGAGACACAGAGATCCACAGGAGGTTCACCGAGAAGGACTCCGTGTTTCTTTGTGCGATCTCTGTGTCTCTGTGGTGATTCTTCGCGCGCATGAACTCAACAAACATCACAAAAGTAACCACACACATCAGCCATAACGAGTCGCTCATCTTTGAACGATCGCACCCCGGCCGCGCCGGATTCAGTTTGCCGCCGTTGGACGTCGAAGAGAGCGCGCTTGATGAAATTATTCCGCGGCAGTTTCAACGCAACGATGATCTGGCCGGAATGCCGGAAGTCACCGAGGTGGATGTTGTGCGCCATTTCACGCGTATCTCGACCTGGAATTATTCGATCGACCTCGGCCTGTATCCGCTCGGCTCGTGCACTATGAAATACAACTCGCGCCTGAACGAGAAGGTCGCGCGCATCGCCGGCTTTGCGAATCTTCATCCGCTCGCCTCTGAAAATGAGGCGCAGGGAGCTTTGGAAGTCATTTATGAACTTCAGCAACATCTGGCGGAGATAACCGGCTTACCAGGCATTTCTCTGCAACCGGCTGCGGGCGCGCACGGCGAGATGACCGGCGTCATGATCATTCGCGCGTTCATTGACGCGCGCGACGGTAAAGCAGCGTCAGCGCAGCGTCGCACGATGCTGATTCCCGATTCCGCGCACGGCACCAATCCCGCATCGGCCCATTTGTCCGGCTTCACCGTCAAGACTATTCGTTCCACGGCCGAAGGCCTCACCGATCTCGATCACCTGGGCGAGCTTTGCGCGCACGGTAACGTGGCCGGCTTGATGTTGACGAACCCGAATACGCTTGGCCTGTTCGAGAGGAACATCCAGGAGATTTGCCGCATCGTGCACGATGCCGGTGGGTTGGTTTACATGGACGGCGCCAACATGAACGCGTTGGTCGGCCGCGCGCGACCGGGCGATATGGGCGTCGATGTCATTCATCTGAATCTGCACAAAACCTTTTCTACCCCGCACGGGGGCGGCGGCCCGGGTTCCGGACCCGTCTGCTGCACAAAGGAACTCGAACCATTCCTGCCCGTGCCGCGAATTGTCAAAGTTGAAACTGGCACGGGCGTCCCCGCCCGTGATGGATTCGTCTTCAAACTCGATTTCAATTGCCCACAATCAATTGGACGCGTAAAGGCTTTCTTCGGCAACTATGGCATGATGCTGCGCGCGCTGGCGTACATTCTGACGCATGGTCACGACGGTCTGCGCGAGGCCACTGAAGCGGCCGTTTTGAACGCGCGCTATATCGCGCACGGTCTGAGTTCCGACTATGAAAAACCTTTCGACGCGCCGCCGATGCACGAAGTCGTCTTTACCGACAAACGACAGGCCCGCAAGGGCGTGCACACGCTCGACATCGCGAAGCGCTTGATCGATTACGGCTTTCATCCGATGACGATCTACTTTCCCTTGATCGTCTCGGGCGCGATGTTGATCGAGCCGACTGAGTCAGTCGGCCGGCAGGAGTTGGATCAATTCATCGAGGCCATGCGTTCAATCTCGCGCGAAGCCTTCGAAGATCCTGACTTGGTTTTGAACGCGCCGCATTCGACCCGCATCGGCCGCCTCGACGAAGCGGCGGCGGCGCGCAAGCCTGTGCTGCGGTGGAAACCGAAGCAAGCCGACACAGAACCGCGGGCGGTAGCAAGCGGGTAAGCCTCTGCAAGTAGCAGCACTCCTGATCACCGAAGACCCGATGATTTCTCCATTTGCGTTAGCTCGTAAGATGTATGTTCTGACCCTTCTTGCGGGGCAGGGCTCGCGTTGGGTTGAGGCGGCCGATGGGAGCTAAAGGCGGCGGGATCTCACTCTCGGCGCCCTTGTTATTGCCAACTGCTCGAATCGGTGCTATAAGACAGGCGCTTCTTCCCGCTTCCCTCATTTGGGAGACGCATGCCGATGAAAATGCTAACTCAAAAATGGTTTATCCGTTCATTGCTAGGTGCTTCATCTGCTGCAAGCGCGAAGATCTAACCCTTGGCGCTAATGGAAATCTAATCCGGTGGTGCGTCTGATGACCATCGCATCGATTATCAAAGTTGATTTCCAGCGCAAAATAGGATGAGGCCCCATAAGTACCTCACCCTCTGCTAGAGCGCGATCCCTCAGAGCCACGCATAAGATCGCGCTACACCTGACGCCGCGTTATGCCTTTGCTAACGTCACGTCCCACTGTTCGGGTCGATCCGTGATTTCGTCACGCACTCGAACGTCAGGAGAAAACCATGAGCACAGCTAAACTGAACATTTGGGTCACCAAAATGGGGGACCCTTGTCGAATCGAGGATCGGGTCCCTCACTTCGTCTATGTGCTTCACTGCAACGGCGACATTCTCGAGTGGTGCGGTAAGAAGTACGTGGGCCTGCCAACTAAGTGCGGACAGTTGGAGATAGAGATTCCCCCCGGCTGCTACATTGTCGGCGCCGTAAGGTGGGTACGTATCAAAGGTTTATCGGGCTCCGAGTTGGGGAATGTACTCTCCCACATAGGGATTGTGCGAGCAAACTGCGGAGATCATGTCTGCGTGACACTCTTCGAGCCGTCACTCCACTGTTGTGGGACTTGGCTCGGGGCTGCGATAAACACACACGTAGCTTCCGGAGGTGGCGGCGGGGGAGGGCCTGCACTGCCACCCGAAGTAATTAGCGCCATGCAGACGGCAAAAGCAGCCGTAGACAGAATGCTGAAGCTAATTCCCTCGGATCCGTTCGCGGAAAAGACGGCTGCACTTGCCGTGCCTCCACAGACGGGCCAAGCTGGCGCACCGAAAGGCAAGGCCAAGAAACGTTAAGTGAGCGGTTGATTATCGAACCGTAATCACCTTTGAAAAAGCTGTGCGCAGCCTCAACTATTTCTCGAGGTTGCGCACAGCGCTTTTTTGCAAGCTGAGAGTTGGCTTCTTCCGATCTTCTTCACACGTAAGGCTGTCGCACCCGAATCTTTGGTTCCTCAACGTTCTTGACCCGGGCGCTCGGTAGGCACCAAAATGACTTCGCATGGGCAGAATCAGACAAACAATCAAGGTTGACGGCCAAGAGTGCTGGACATTGTTCGATACCGGCGCGCGGAATAGCTATGTGATTCCGTCCGTCGCGAACAGCCTGAAGACCTCACAAATGGCGCACGCGTTCCGTACGGCACTTGGCGGTGGGGTGAAGGAGACGAATACATCCGCGATTCTCGAAGCTGAGATAGAGGGACATCCAATTGCAACTCACGCGCTGGTAATCGACGAGATCGGCAAAGATGAAGACGGCAAGCCGATTGAAATTCTCTTCGGCGCCCTGGCAATGCAACAGTGGGGCATCAGACCGGTGCCAGACGAAGAGCGACTCGATCTAACGCGTTATCCCGAAGAGTTCGTGGAATTCTAGAACTCATCAAACCGAGTCGGCGCTGAAGCGCTCGCGATACAGAACCGCTTGCGGTAGCGACCGGGTGAAAGAGCGGGCAGGACGCCCGTGAACCGCCGACAGGATGTCGGCGCTCCATAAACAATGCTCCATTAGAAACCAAAGGAGACCACAATGGCGGCACCGCAACCCTGGACCGGAATACAGATCGACACCAGTTTCTTTCCCTTGTCATTTTTTCTTTACCTCTGTACGCCCACGATCGTCATCGATGGCGTGGCGACGCAGAGGCCCTGGGGCACCCATAACTTTCAATTGCCTCCTGGTCCGCACAACATCAGAATTTTCTTCCGGTACCTATTCATGTCGACCTGCGGAGCCAATGCGATCAACGTTGTAGTCCAACCTTTCCACGTTCACCGAATTAAGTACGAGATGCCGCCATGGATGTTCTCTCAGGGTGCGATCAGAGAACTGCCGCCCTACAGGTTTGGCTAGGGACCGGCCGGGTCTTGACCGTTACTTCGCGAATCAGGAGGACACTTCTAATGTATAAAGAATCTCGCCCGGCACGATTCGTTCGACCGGTTATTGCGACGGTCTTCATCTGCGCGATGGCCTTCAGCTCAACCTTTGCGCAGGGAGTGAAACAAAAGGTCAGCTTTGCTCGAGGCACCTCGTCTGCGACGATCCACGGAGCGGTAGTGCGCGGCGATCGCGATCGCTATTACGTCAGCGCTAAAAGAGGTCAGACGATGTCTGTGAAGATTACGTCGCGCGAGGATAACGCAGCCTTTGAGATCTATTTTTCAGGCGAGCAGGAATCGCTGGAAGGCGCCGGCGAAGAGGACGATGCGACTAATTGGTCAGGCGCGCTGCCGGCTGATAATGATTACGTAATCGTGGTCGGCGGCACACGCGGGAACGCTTCGTACACGCTGACGATTTCAATTAAATGAACGAAGGGGTGCTCTGATCTTCCTGTGCCGCACGGTTTGCGGCTTTGCCTTTTTGATGTGCGGAAAGGCTGTGCCTTTCCGAAAGTCCACTTTATCTTCCCGGGCTGCGCCCCGAATTGGGGCATAGCCCCAAATTAATCAAACAGGCTAGACCGGAAGGGCG
>Ga0207646_10008137_pt1 | contig 10550 bp, 11 predicted proteins | sample KBSK5502metaG_FD_184343 | JGI IMG/M metagenome (GOLD analysis project Ga0207646, IMG submission 184343) | Corn, switchgrass and miscanthus rhizosphere microbial communities from Kellogg Biological Station, Michigan, USA - KBS K5-50-2 metaG... | ecosystem: Host-associated > Plants > Roots >...
ACCTCGTCCCAGCTGTAGCCGAGCACCTGGACCAGGAACATCTCGAGGAGGCGGTGGTGCCGGACGAGCTCGAGCGCGACCTTCCTTCCCTCGCGCGTCAGCTGCTGCCCGCGGTACCGATCGTGTTCGACCAGGCCCTGGGCGCTGAGGCGCGTGACCATCTCGCTGACCGACGGCGAGGAGATGCCGAGGCGCTGCGCGAGCTCTCGCGTGGGAACCGGGCGGCTGTCGCCGTGAAGGTGGTAGAGCGCCTTCAGGTAGTCCTCCTGGGACCGCGTGAAGGTGCTGCGACGCGCGACTTCGACCGCCGACAAAGACCTAGGCTTTCCTAAAAATGATCACTGGTGAACCTACCACTAAAGATAGGTTAGCCTAACTTTGCATGACGGCGCAACAGGTTAAGCGATTTTCTTGAATGTGCCTAGGCGCAGGCCCCGGTCGAGGACGGTGCCGGGTTGTAGGTCACGCTGACATTCGGGGTCACGGTCACGTTGCGGCCCGAGGTCGTGAAGACGCTCAGATAATCTGCGCAGCCTTCGGCTTTGTGGAAGTCGTAATCGACGCTCGTCGCGTCTGTCCAGGTGATTTCCGCTCCGTTGTGATGCATGCACCAATTGGCGTCCCCCCGACCGCTGTAGTAGCACTCGACCGCCTTCCCCCACTGGTCCAACGTGATGATGCTCACCGTCATCGGGCCGTTCGAAGTCGCCTTCAGGTGATAGGTGAACGTGTCCGGGATGCCTCCGGCGAGGTACCAGGTATGGTCTTTCAGCACCTGGGGCACGTTCCAGATCGTGAGCGTAGGGTGCTCCAGCTCGGCCTTCACCGTGGCCAGCTCGCCGAGCGTCGCGGTGAGGTTGGTCTGAGTCGCGGCCAGCTGCGTCGCGAGCGCCTTCTTCTGAGCCTGGAGCGCCTTGTTCTCACTGTTGACCTGATTGGCGTTGTTCTGGGATGTGGTGTCGTCCAGATAAAGAAGGGCAAGACCCCCCGCCGTGAAGAGGAGCGCGCCGGCGAGGGCCGCCGTCCACATTCGCGGCCCCAAAGGCCTCGAGATTCGCGGCGGCCGGGGCGCCGGCCGGCTTGGCACCGGCCACGGCGTGGCGTCGAACTCGGCGGCCGGTAGGGCCTCAGTAGCGGGCTCTGTCTCGGACATGGTTTCGTCCATGCTGGTCGAGGCCATCATCCCACCATCGGCGCCGGATTCGAAAGCGCAGGCTCAGACTTGCCCGGGCCGCGGCCAGACGCCGAGCACGGACGCGATGCTGGATGTGGTTTCAGTTTGCGAGGCGATGCTGTACGTGAACGTCTTGCCGTCGGGCTGAGTCGTGGGCCCGATCCCGCAATTGGCGCCACAGGGCGCCTCCTCGACCACGAATACCGTTCCCGAGTTGAGAAACGACGGGGTGGAGCGCTCATTCGGAAGCTGTGCGCCGGCTCGCCCGCCGTGTCCGTACAGCCACACGCTGGGAATGCCGTTCGAGTCGCGGACCGTGTAGGCAAGGTAGTCGTCACCCGCGTCCGCGCGCGGCCTAATCCAGGCGAACTGCTGACCGAACGCCTGGGAGCGGTTGCCGGGCGGGCCGGTCGAGTCCCAGACGTACACGACCGCGGCGTTCGGCTGCCGGAAGTAGAGCTTGCTGGCCGTGCTGCCCCAGGTCGCCATCGTGGCGTTCGGCTGCGAAAAGACGATCCCGGATCGGCTCCAGACGTCGAGGTGGTTTCCGCTCCCGGTGAAGGTCTGCTCGAACGCGAAGTAGGCGCCATCGGGCGAGAACCCGATGAAGGCGTCGTCCTCGTTGGGGTTCACGCCCCTGCCAGGCACCGCCCCGTATGTCGATATGACTCGGTCACCGCCTCCGCTCAACAGATGGACGTTGACAGCGGTCGCGTCCGAGGTCACGTACACCAGGGTGCTGCTCTGGTCGGGACTCCACGAATGCAGGCCGTCCATGAAACCGCCACCCGTCCAGCTCGCGGCGAGCCCGCTGGTGCCGCTGAACACGTCGAGTGTCGCGATCACGCTCGGTCCTGGCGTGCCAGGCCCTCCCTGGGTGGCCGACCACGAGATCATCTGCTGGCTGACCAGCTGCGGGGTCCAGGATCCGGTGATGGTGCAGATGGCGCGTGGGTGCACAGGGTCGGTGACGTCGGCGAGGACCATTTGGCTCGAGCCCCGCATCGTGATCAGCGCCTCCTGGGCAGCGGGTCCGCCGGAGCAGCTTGCGTGCATGGTCGCCCAGGACGGGACGACGGCCGGAGTTGCCAGCGGGCTGGGCGAGGCGACCGGCGTGGGCGACTCGGTCGGGCTCGCGGTCGGCGATTCGCTCGCCCGCGCCGACGGGGATGGGCTGTTATGCGGAGTCCCACCGCCAGAGTTCGAGCAGCCGGCAACGGCGAACATGGCTATGAGGGCCGCCAGCCTGATCCCCACCGGGAACTGCAACGGCGATTGGCGCGCGGACGTTACGGCTGGGAACATCGCGGGCACGGCGTCCACAATAACCGCACCGATATTCGGCCTCGATGAGCGACGGGTTTACGAGATGAAGGCAGCTTTGGGAGTCGCGGTGCTCCTTCTGCCGGCCTGCTTCGACACCCCCGCACCGCTGACGGCCGACGTGACCGCCTCCGCAACGCAGACCGCGACCGTCGGCGGGCGCGCGCAACTGGTCGTCAGCGTGACGAACACCGGACCCGCGATCACGCACGTCGGTCTCACGTTCATGACCGCCGACAGGTGGTACGAGCGCCACACGGTGACGGACCCGGGGAGCTGCTCGGTGGACGCGGACCACACGGCTTTTGATTGCGGCGACCTCGCCGCCGGCGCATCGGCGACGTATTCGATCACCGGCACCGCCACGCAGGCCGGCACCTTCCACTACCAGTTGGCCCTGCGCGAGCTAGTCCGACCGTTCGCCTATGTCAACGACCATGCTGACGGCGCGGACGTTCAGACCTGGGACGAAGTCGTCGCGCCTTCGTAGTTGAAGATCGTCATCACGGGTGGGAGCGGGCAGGTCGGGCGGATCCTGTCTCGTCACTTCCATGGTCGAGGCGCTGATGTTGCGATCATCGCGCGTCACGTCGAGCCGGCTCCGTGGACGGCGGTCGCGTGGGATGGACTGCACGCCGGCGACTGGTGCGAGCAGCTGGAAGGCGCTGATGTCGTGATCAACCTCGCGGGGCGCAGCGTCAACTGCCGGTACAACCAGGCCAATCGCCGCGAAATCATGGAATCGCGAATCATCACCACGCGGCTGGTCGGAGACGCGATCGCGAGGGCTTCCGATCCACCGAAGCTCTGGATGAACGCGAGCACCGCGACGATCTACAGGCATGCGATTGATCGGCCGATGGACGAGGTCGACGGCGAGATTGGAGGCGGCGAGGCACACCTCCCATCGTCGTGGCGGTTCAGCTACGACGTGGCGACGAGCTGGGAGCGAGCGTTCGTCGCGTCCGACACGCCGCGGACACGCAAGATCGCGTTGCGCAGCGCGATCGTCATGAGTCCCGATAGAGGCGGGGCTTTCGAGACGCTCCTGAACCTGGTTCGAGCCGGTTTGGGAGGCAGCGCCGGTTCCGGCCGTCAGTTCGTGTCGTGGATCCACGAGGCGGACTTCGCCGCGGCGATCGAATTCCTGATCGCCCGCAGCGATCTGGACGGTTGCATCAACGTCTCCTCTCCCCAACCTCTGCCCAATCGGGATTTCATGGCCGCCTTGCGGCGAGCTTATGGAGCGCCGATCGGGCTGCCCGCGACAGGCCGGATGCTCGAGGTCGGCGCCTTCTTGCTGCGGACCGAAAGCGAGCTGATCCTCAAGAGCCGCCGAGTCGTGCCGAGGCGGCTTTTAGAAGAGGGCTTCGAATTCCGCTTCCCAGAGTGGAGCGCCGCGGCCGCAGACCTGGTGCAGCGCCGCCGAGCCGAGATCGATTAGTTTTGTGCCGAAGGTCGGTCTAAGGGGGTTAGGAAGACCACAACTTCACGAGGTGCTGGAGGAAAGATGGGCAAAGTTCGCGTTTTAGTCGGCACGCACAAGGGCGGCTTCGTGATGACGTCGGATGAGAGGCGAAAGGACTGGAAGATAGAGGGGCCGCACTTCGCAGGCTGGGACGTTTACCACATGAACGGCTCTCTCGCCGACCCCGACCGGCTCTATGCCGCCCAGTCGCGCGGATGGTTCGGGCAGGTGATGCAGCGCTCGGACGATGGCGGCAAGACCTGGCAGCCGGCCGGGAATGACTTCAAGTACAGCGGCGATGTCAGCACCCACAAGTGGTACGACAACAGCGACCACCCCTACGAGTTTCTGCGCGTCTGGCACCTCGAACCATCGCGCACCGACCCTGACACCGTCTACGCCGGCGTCGAGGACGCGGCGCTTTTCAAGTCCACCGATGGCGCCAAAACATGGGAAGAGCTGCCCGGGATCCGCACCCAGAAGTCGGCTCCGACGTGGGCGCCAGGGGCAGGCGGGCTATGCCTGCACACGATCATCCTGGACCCGGCTGACGAGGATCGGATGTTCACGGCGATCTCCTCCGCCGGAGCGTTCCGAAGCGATGATGCCGGCAAGACATGGCGACCGATCAACAAGGGCCTCCGCTCGCAGTACATCCCTGACCCCGACGCTGAGGTGGGCCACTGCGTGCACCACGTCGCTATGCACCCGAGCCGCCCCAACGTGCTCTTCATGCAGAAGCACTGGGACGTGATGCGCAGCGACGACGCCGGGGAAACATGGCATGAGATCAGCGGCAACCTGCCGACCGACTTCGGGTTCGCAATCGACGTCCACTCGCACGAGCCGGACACCGTCTACGTGGTTCCGATCACGAGCGATTCGGATCACTTCGTACCCGAGGGCAAGCTGCGCGTGTATCGGAGCAAGACCGGCGGCAACGAGTGGGAAGCGCTGACCAAAGGCCTGCCTCAAAAGGATTGCTACGTCAACGTGCTCCGCGACGCGATGGCGGTCGACTCGCTCGATTCCTGCGGCGTGTACTTCGGCACCACCGGTGGGGCGGTGTACGTGTCGGCCGACGCCGGCGACAGCTGGAACGCGATCGTCCACGACCTTCCCTCGGTGCTGTCGGTGCAGGTGCAAACCCTGGCGTGATCCGGATCGAGCTGCCGGCAAACCTGCGCACGCTCGCAGGTGTTGGGAAAGAAGTGCAGCTGCAGGTCGACGGGCCCGCGAGCCAGCGCTCCCTGCTCGACGCGCTCGAGGCCGAATACCCGATGCTGCGGGGCACCATCCGGGACCAGACGACCAAGCGCCGCAGGGCGATGCTGAGGTTCTATGCATGCGAGGAGGACCTCTCCGACGAGTCCCCAGACGCCCTGTTGCCGGAGGAGGTGGCGACGGGGCGCGAACCGTACCTGATCATCGGGGCGATCGCAGGGGGCTGAACGCCTCTCGATAAACAAACCGACCGTCGGTCTGTCAACGTCCTAAATGAGCCTCTTCTCGTAGCAGATGCTCGAGGGCGAGGACGAGTACTCGCCCCAGCAATCGATCTGAGTAAACCCGGCGCGCTTGTAGAGGGCAATGGCCGCGTCCTGGTAAACGCCGGTCTCGAGCACGAGGCGCTGCACACCGAGCCGCCTGGCGGCTGCCTCGAGCGCCGTCAGCAGAGCCATGCCCACTCCCTTGCCTCGCAGCTCTGGCTCGACGTACATGCGCTTCACCTCGGCGCTCATCGGGTCGAGCATGCGGATGGCGCCGCAGCCGACCGCGCGCCCGTCATCACGCGCGACGAGAAACGTGCCGCGGCCATCATCGAAATGCTCGGGCTTGAGGTTCGGACCGAATCGCTGCTCGGGCGGATAGAGCTCAGCCAGACCTGCGTCCAGGCCGGCTATCAATCGCCGCGCGTCGTCTGAGTCGAACGGCTCGGCGCTGACAGCGAGGCTCACAGCTAAATAATCGGGTTTCGGCGCGTTTGGATCAAAACGTGCGGAATCCAACCTACCGATGCGCGCGGTGTGATCAAAACGTGCGGAATTCTCCGCGCCATGCGCTAAGCGAGCGCCGCCGCCGGGATCGGCGTACCGGTTAGCTCCTCGCACGCCGTAAGGAGACGATTCTGGATGGCCGGATCACCGGCGGCAGGATGGAAGCGCTGCCGTTTCTTGTGGTAGAAGTACGCCCCGCTCGCCATCGCTGCTGACTCATCACTGACCGCCAGCCACGCCTGCGTTTCGGAGCCGAGGTCGATATCGTCCGGCGCGCCACGCCCCCCCATCTTGGTGGCGACCCAACCCGGGTCGACGGCGTTGGACAGCACGGCCGGCCAGCGCCGCGCCATCGCAAATGCCAGCACGGTGTCGAACAGCTTGGAGTCGGAGTACGCCTGGAATCCGTTCCAGCGCCGGCGCTTCCACTGCAGGTCATCGAAGTCGGCATCGCCTCCGCGATGCAGGCCCGAGCTCAGATAGATGAGGCGCTTTGGTTGTTTGATGAGCGCAGTGAGCAGGTAAGGGGCGAGCACATTGATGGCAAAGATGTGCTCGAGACCATCGACGGTCTCGATTCGGCGCTCGCCACCCACTCCGGCGTTGTGGATGACGGCATCGAACGGCCCTAGACGGTTGGCCTGCTCGGCGAGCGCGCGCGTCTCCGCGATGCTCGCGAGGTCGCCGACGACCGCAGCGAGTGCCTTCGGGGCAGCGGTCTGCGCGTCCCGGGCACGACCCTCATTGCGGCCGTGAAGGACTACTTCATGACCGGCGGCAAGCAATCGCTGCGCGGCGGCGAGGCCTAGACCATCGGACGACCCGGTGACCAGGACCTTGCTCATGGATCGACAATAACCGCTTGATGGCTTCGCACCCGCGTTCGCTCGGCGAGACGCTCCTGCGCATCTACAGGCTCACGCATCAACGGTTGTTGAACGCGGCGGAAGAGCTGTCACCCGAGCAATTCGCGCGGAGTGCGGGTCCAAGCCTCCACTCGGTCGCCTGGCAGCTGTGGCACACAGCCCGCTGGGACGACGTTTTCGCCTCCTACCTACACAGGGCATCGGCCAAGGATCCTCGTGCCCAGGTATGGGAGAGGGAGTCGCTGGCTGTTCGCTGGTCGCTGACACCCGACTCGATGGGCCGGCGCGACACAGGAACCGAGATGTCAGACGAGGCGGCGGAAGAGATGCGGTTCCCGGATCAGAAAGAAGTCGTCGGCTACGCCCGGCTCGCATATTCATACGCCGAAGAGGCGATCAAGCTCATAACGGATGATCAGTTGCTGGCCCTTCCGAGGGTCGAGCCGGATGGCGACACGAAACTCGACAATGTCCTCACCTACCTCGAGCATCTGAGCCGCCATCTCGGGATGATCGAGTCGATTCGGGGGTTTCAGAGGTCGGCCGGCAAAGCTGAGCTGAAGTGAAATTCAGCGAGCTCGCCGCGTACCTGGATCAGCTGGAGGGGACCAGCAGCCGCAATGAGCTGGTTCGCATCCTCTCCGAGCTCTATAGGGCTTGCTCAGTGGACGAGATCGAACCGACCACATACCTGATTCAGGGGCGGCTCGCACCGTTCTTCGAACCGGTAGAGATCGGCCTCGGCGAGAGGTTGCTCATATCAGCGATGGCAATGGCTTACGACACGTCCAAGGAGGACGTTACGAAGGCATACCGGCAGTCCGGCGACCTCGGCCTCACCGCCCAGGGTCTGGCCCCGAAGACCAGACGGGGCGTGCCGACCGTCGTCGAGGTCCACCGCCGGCTGAGGGATATAGCGGACACGAGCGGAGAAGGCAGCCTGCAGGCGAAGCTCGACCTCTTCGCCGCTCTGCTCGCGGACCTGGATGCCGCCTCGGCCAAACACCTGGTTCGGATCACTCTCGGCAAGATCCGGCTGGGTATCGGCGATCCGACGGTCCTGGATGCGCTCTCGTTCGCCAAGCAGGGTGATCGCTCGCTACGGCCGGCCCTCGAAGCCGCCTACAACCGGACGTCCGACCTGGGGCTGATCGCGCGAACGCTGTGGGCTCGGGGTGTGAAGGGAATGGATGCGCTCAAAGTCACGGTCGGCAAGCCGCTGCGAAGCCAGCTCGCCGAGCGTCTCCCAAACCCGGAGGCGGTGATCAAGAAGCTCGGGCTGGTTGGCGTCCAGCCGAAGTACGACGGCCTGCGGGTCCAGATCCACAAGAACGGCAGTGAGGTCAGCATCTTCTCGAGAAACCTCGAAACGATGACGCCTATGTTCCCTGAGCTGGTGGCGGCGACGAATGGCCTCCGGGTGAAGAGCGTCATCCTCGACGGTGAGGCGATCGCTTACAACCCTGACCTGGAGGAATACGTCCCCTTCCAGGAGACGACCGCGCGCCGGCGCAAGCAAGGGATCGACGAATTCGCCGCCAGGGTTCCGCTGCGGGCGTTCATCTTCGACATCATGTTTCGTGACGGATCCGACCTGACCCCCCTGCCTTATGAGCAGCGCTTCGCGATCGTCGACGACCTGCTCCACCGATCGGACACCCTTCAAGTGGCGCCACTGACGAAGACGGATTCGGTCGAGGTCCTCACCAGAGAGCTGCTCGACAACATCAGCCGCGGGCTCGAGGGCGTCGTGGCCAAACGTCTCGACTCGCCGGACCAGGCCGGCGCCCGCAACTTCAACTGGGTGAAGTTGAAGCGGAACACGAGCGGTCAGCTGACAGACACGATCGACGTCGTCCTGATCGGTTACTACCGCGGCAAGGGCAAGCGGGCGGAATTCGGCGCCGGCGCGCTTCTGGCCGGCGTTTACGACAGCGACTCCGATGAGTTCGTGTCGATCAGCAAGCTCGGCACCGGCCTGTCGGACGAGGGCTGGCGCGAGCTCTACAAGCAGTTGAACGCCCTGGAAGTCGGCGAGAAGCCCGCACGCGTCCGATCGGGCCTCATTCCGGACGTGTGGCTAAAGCCCGAGGTTGTCGTGGAAGTCCTCGCGGACGAGATCACGCCCAGCCCGCGGCACACAGCCGGCAAGATCGGCGACCAGCCCGGATTCGCGCTGCGGTTTCCGCGCATTGTCTCCATTCGATCAGCCGACAAGAAGCCCGAGGACGCCACGACCGTGCGCGAGGTCCGAGAGATGTTCGAGCAACAGCGTCAGCGCCCAGTGCGCGAATAGAACGTCCGCGACGAGTGTGCGAAAAAGCGGTATTGAATCTGGCTCGAAAGCCCCCTTTCACAACAGTCGTGATGGGTCTTCATTCCACCGGCATCAACGCGTCTGATTCCTCGCGGAGACGGGCGATGCCTCGGTGAATCAAGAGCTTGACCGCGCCCGGCGATTTGTGCATCACGACCGCGATCTCCCCGATTTTCAGGTCCTCCCGGAACTTTAGGACGAGCGCGGTCCGCTGCAGGGCAGGTAGAGCCTCAACGAGAGCCCAGATCCGCCCGACCTCGTCACGGTGAGCGGCCAGGTCGTCCAACGACGGTCCGGCTACCGGGAGGTTGCGGAAGTCGTCGATGGTCTGCGACGGGCTTAGGGTCCGGAAGCGGTCGGTGATCGCGTTGACAGCGATCTGGTAGAGCCAGGCAGCAAACGGTCGCCCGGTGTACTGATAGCGGGGCAGTGCCTTCAGAGCCTTCATGAAGACTTCCGAAGTGACGTCCTCTGCCGCGATTTGCTCCCCCACTCTTGAATACACGAACCGGTAGACCCGCTGAAAATGCCGGTCATACAGCGCTCCAAAATGACGTGGATCCCGCTTGGCGCGTTCGACGAGATCTAGCTCCGGATAGGCCAGCGCGCCCGACCTCAGCGTGTTCAAGCCTCCGCCCGAAAAACCCGGTTGATAACCATGCCAGGAGGCTAGGTTTTGAACGCACGATCCAAAAACGGTGTTCACACCAAAGTTGAGGTGCGGCTGGCAGGTGCAACGCGGTACCTGTTGGCACCATGCAGGCTTCAAGATTGCCTCAGATCGAGTCCAGACAGGATGGCGGGTCGAATTGCAACTGTCGGCTCGAATCGCGCCAGAGCTAGGCTGGTTTCGGCCTGGCTCGCTTTGCTGGTTGAAGAAGAGAGCTGATCAACGTATCGCCCAGCCACTGCTCGTAGCGCGATGGCGTCCAACCTCTGTCGAAGACCAGCTGGATGTACTGGTCGGGTCCGCACAGCGCCCAGATCACGGCCATAGCCTCCGAAGCCGATATGCCGGCGCGCAGCCGCCCGCTACTCTCCAGCTGAGCAGACACGCCGTACTGAATCATGCCGCTCAATCGCTGCTCCTCCCTTTCTCGATACCGCGTGAGCAGGCCTGGATCGCCCGACTCCCGCATGAAACGAAGAAGATCGGCGCAGAGCTCATAAATCAGCCGGCTCACTCGGGCGGCAGTGCGGAGCGCCGGCTCGGGGTCGGACGTCGGGTCTAGTTCGTCAAACAGCTTCAAGGCCTCGGCGACGTGAGGGAACCCCGTATCGATCAGCACCTGTGCCAGTCGTAGCTTCGTACCGAAAATCGCATACACCGTCTGGTACGAAACCCTGGCTTCGCCGGCGATGTCCTCCATCGTCACGCTGCTGTAGGTCCCGTTCATCAGGAGTC
>Ga0207646_10008138_pt1 | contig 10550 bp, 17 predicted proteins | sample KBSK5502metaG_FD_184343 | JGI IMG/M metagenome (GOLD analysis project Ga0207646, IMG submission 184343) | Corn, switchgrass and miscanthus rhizosphere microbial communities from Kellogg Biological Station, Michigan, USA - KBS K5-50-2 metaG... | ecosystem: Host-associated > Plants > Roots >...
GCATGTTCGTCCGTTTATATTCGTAATCCGCGGGCGCAGTCCCGCCTTCACTGGCAGCTACCTGCCAGCTGTGTTCAGTATCACTGAATGCAGGACAGACCAACTATATTGGTCCGTTAGGGCGCATCCTCGAGACAGTCATCACGAGCGTAGGAGAACCAGCGTGCCCCTCTATATGATTGTAGAGCACTTCCGCAACGGCCATGCTGCACCTGTATATCGCCGGTTCAAGGAGAGCGGTCGGTTGGCGCCCGCTGGCCGTACGTATGTCTCCAGTTGGGTCGCTGAGAACTTGGCGACGTGCTACCAACTCATGGAGACGTCCGATCGGGCGCTGCTCGATGAGTGGATGCGAAACTGGAAGGACCTGGTCGAATTTGAAGTCCGGCCAGTCATAACGTCTCGGGAGGCAGCGCAACGGGTGGCGAGTCTGGAGACGTGATGCGCCCTAACCTCTCGCTCAACCGGACCGCTCGCCGGCGGCGCTGGCGCGCCGTCCGCTCGCGGCCGGTTAGCTTGGTTCGTTAGGCCTGCTCTAGGAGCAATGCCGATGCGCACCCTAGGTGTTATTTGTGGCGGGCGCGCCCGCACGATTGGGATAGTCGCGCTTGCGGTTCTATTCATTGCCGGTTGCGCGCATCAGCCAATTGCGGCGGCTCAAGATGCGCCAGGCTTTCTTAGCGGCCTGTTGCACGGCTTCCTAATCTGTTTCAGCCTTATCGCTAGCGTTTTCACCGACGTTCGTATCTATGCTTTCCCCAACTCAGGTGGGTCGTACGATGTTGGCTTCTGCTTGGGCGCAGCCGCGTTCTTGGGGGGCGGAGGCGCAAGTGCACGGTAGCAGGCCTAACATCTCGCTTAACCGGACGCCTCGCCGGCGGCGCTGGCGCGCCGTCCGCTCGGCGCCGGTTAGCTTGGTTCGTTAGCAGGCTGTTGAAAATTGCCCGAATAATGAAGCTGATTGCATCGGCGAACAAGGTGGAGAAGAGGTTGACTGCTCGGGCATCGATTTGGGGGAAGCCTCGGATGCGTTACGATGGTATTTGCCATTCGCGCTTCGGCTCATTGCGGTACTCCGGCCGGCACCACCACCGGCATTCGAGCGATGCGCAGCAAGTTGCTGGCGGTCATGGTGAGCTTGAATTGGTGATCGACTCGCTGCAAGCCACGAAATACGGTTTGGCGAATGCGGCCAACGGTCTTGCCCCACCCGAAGTGCTCCTCGATGCGCTTGCGGACGATCTGGCTCAGGTGATAACCGGGATGCCGGATGGTGCGGCCGTCGATCGCGCTGCCGCCGCGGCGGGTGTCGTTGCAGGCGACATGCGGGGTGACGTTGCGCTCGCGGCAGGCAGCGACAAAGTCGGTCGTGTCGTAGGCCTTGTCGGCGCCGACGCTGCGGCGATGGGTATCGGGCAAAGCATCGAGCATCGCCAAAGCGGCGCAGCGCTCCCCGAAGCCATCGGCAGGCGTGACCACGGCGCTGACCACCAAGCCGTTGCGATTCTCCATGAGCACATGGCCTTGATAACAGAGCATCGACGCCGTGTTATGACTCTTCCGGAAGGTGCGCGCGTCGGGGTCGGTCGTACTCGCGTGGGTGTCGTTGCTACGGGGCTGACCTTTCCAGTCGGCTTGGGCGTTGCGCCCGCCGCCACCAGGTCGCTGATCATCGCTGCCATCCTTCGGCCGAAAGCTCTTCTGGCTGGCCCACGCTTGAATCAGCGTGCCATCCACCGAAAAATGCTCCTTCGACAGCAGGCCGCGGGCATCAGCCACGCGCAGGACCTCAGCGAACAAGCCTTCCACCACCCGATGGCCCAGCAGCCGATCGCGATTCTTCGAGAACACCGAGTGATCCCAAATCGCATCATCGAGCGCCAGCCCTACAAACCAGCGGAACAGCAGGTTATAGCGCAGTTGCTCGCACAGCTGGCGTTCGCTACGGACCGAATAGAACACTTGCAGCAGCAACGCCCGAATCAGCGTCTCCGGCGCGATCGAGTCACGCCCGCTATCAGCGTAGATCTCGTTGAACCGCGCAGTCATCGCCGTCAGCGCGTCGTTCACCAGTACCCGAATCGACCGCAATGGATGATCGGTCGGCACGAAGTCTTCCAGCTTCGTCACCGTAAACAGACTCTCCTGCATCGCATCCGCTCCGCGCATCGCTCTGACCTCGAACAAGAAGCCGGGACAACCCCTACTAGAACGATAGTTGCAATGACCACATTTACAAGTCGAATTTCAACAGCCTGTTAGGCCTTGCCTTCCTCATCACGATGGACTCGACCGACTTCTCCGAAGACCTCAAGGCGAAGATTCGTAGCCTCGAGCACATGTCGCCGGCCGATTGGCGCCAAGTCCTTGCCGTACTTACCGACAAGTCTAGGACACAGAAGGAGTTACAACCCTCCCATTGGATCGCCCTCCAGGTCCGAATCACGTATGACCTGACTAACGCCCTCCACAAAATGGATCACACCAGCGCCACCCTCGCGAGGAAGCTGGTCGTGTCAACTTGGGTACTTGTCGTCTTCACAGCCGCGCTGCTCATCGAACCAATTGTCGATCTGGTTCATTGGCTCGGGCATTGAACATCCGTCAAGGCCTAACCACTCGCTCAACCGGACCGCTCGCCGGCGGCGCTTACGCGCCGTCCGCTCGCGGCCGGTTAGCTTGGTTCGTTAGCCGTCATCAAACCCAGGTTGCTCCGGCATTGACGTAGTCCGTCTTTGCCGTATAATGGTTCAATGATCAGCTTCGTCGAAACCAAGCTGTTCACGCGCCTTGTGCAGGAATACTTGTCCGACGATGAATACATCAAGCTTCAGCAGGCTCTGGTCGCGAATCCGGAGGCCGGTGCGATTATTCCTGGCTCGGGCGGTATCCGTAAGCTACGCTGGGGTGTGGCCGGGCGCGGCAAGCGTGGCGGCATCCGCGTGATCTATTTTCTCCGCACACGGCAAGGCCAGATCTGGATGCTTACTTTGTACCCGAAGAACGTTGCCGAGAATATTCCGGCGCATGTGCTGAAACAGATCAAGGATGAGATTGATGGCTAAGGTCGTAGCAAAGCGAAACGTGGGCAAAGAGATCCTAGAAGGGTTGCGCCAACTGAAGCGTGGCGAGGTCGGACGTATCGTGACCGTTCCCTCTGTAACCTCAATTCGCGAACGGACGGGTCTTTCGCAGGCGCAGTTCGCGGCGCTGCTTGGTGTATCCGTGCGTACCCTACAGGAATGGGAACAAGGGCGCCGCGCGCCCTCCGGTGCGGCTCGGACTCTCCTGCTTGTGGCTGCAAAGAATCCGCAAGCCCTCCTTGAAGTCGCATAAATCGCCGTATATGACGGCTAACCTTTCGCTCAACCCGGACGCCTCGCCGGCGGCGCTTACGCGCCGTCCGCTCGGCGCCGGTTAGCTTGGTTCGTTAGGCGTCACCCCTAGGGAGTCTCCCCCATGTCGACGATCGAACAACCCCGCCCACCCTTTCCCCCCTTCGACACGGCAACTGCAACGCAAAAGGTTCGCTTGGCCGAAGACGCCTGGAACACGCGGGACCCGCAGCGAGTGTCCATGGCCTACACACCTGACAGCGTCTGGCGCAATCGCGCAGAATTCTTCGCCGGGCGCGAGGCCATCCAACAATTTCTGACTCGCAAGTGGAGCAAGGAGCTCGACTATCGTTTGATCAAGGAGCTCTGGGCTTGTCAGGGCAACCGCATAGCAGTTCGTTTTGCGTACGAGTGGCACGACGACTCTGGTAACTGGTTCCGGTCGTACGGCAACGAGAACTGGGAGTTCGATGATCAAGGGTTCATGCGACGCCGGATCGCGAGCATCAACGATCTCCCAATTGCTGCTATAGATCGTAAATATCACTGGGCGCTCGGAAGGAGGCCCGACGACCATCCGGGGTTGTCGGCGCTTGGCTTGTGACGCCTAACCACTCGCTCAACCGGACCGCTCGCCGGCGGCGCTTACGCGCCGTCCGCTCGCGGCCGGTTAGCTTGGTTCGTTAGGCCCCAGCAGTAGAACTTGTTCCATGCTCCGCGCTTGCGAATTCCTAGCCACGTTGAGCTGCGCGCTATTTGCTGGCGCGGCGATCTACGTCAATCTGGTCGAGCACCCGGCTCGAATGGGTTGCGGCACTAAACTCGCCGCAACCGTCTGGGCTCCAAGCTACGCGCGCGCCACCGTCATGCAAGCTTCCTTGGCCATCGTGAGTCTGCTTTCCGGTCTGGCCGCTTGGCTCCTTGGCGGTGGCATCATGTGGGGTGTCGGAGCAGTGCTCATTGGCTTGGTCGTCCCCTTCACTTTCGTCGCGATCATGTCCACGAACAAGCAGTTGCTCGCGCCGGGTCGTGATCTGGCTTCAAGTGAAACGCACGCGCTTCTTGAGAAGTGGGCTAAGCTACATGCTGTGCGCAGCGTTTTGAGCTTTGCCGCTACGCTCATCTTCATATGGTCGCTACCTGGGGCCTAACCTCTCGCTCAACCGGACGCCTCGCCGGCGGCGCTGCGCGCCGTCCGCTCGGCGCCGGTTAGCTTGGTTCGTTAGGCATCCTCGTGGCTTCCATAACGCATATCTTTGTGGCTTCAACGCGCGGCGCTCCGAAGGCTTCAGTTGCTTCTGTCGCGGCACTAGCTGACGGGGGCCTTGCCGGTGACCGCTACGCCGAATCAAAGAACCGTCCCACGCCTGATTACCAGGTCACGCTAATTGAGCTGGAGAATATCGAAGCTTTCGTCGTCCGCACTGGGCTCGCTCTCACGCCCGAGCAACCTCGGCGAAACATTGTTACCCGCGGAATCAACCTAAACTCGCTTTGCGGCAAGCGATTCAAGGTCGGAGCTGCCATCTTCGAAGGGTTAGCGCTCTGCGAGCCGTGCGGCCTGTTCGCGAAGAGGACGCACCGCGAGGCTCTCAAATTCTTCGTCGGAAAGGGCGGCCTCCGGGCCAGGATCGTAGCGGGAGGAGAAGTATGTGTTGGTGATCGAGTCGCTGAGGATGCCTAACCTCTCGCTCAACCGGACCGCTCGCGGGCGGCGCTGCCGCGCCGTCCGATCGCGGCCGGTTAGCTTGGTTCGTTAGCCGTCGCGGACAAGTGTGACCCGCCGTGAACCGATACGATCCAAACCGTGCGCCCAGCGCCAAAATGTGGCTCGCGCTCGACGAGGGTGAGCGAATCTACCTCGTGGAAAAGTACCACGAAGCCTCTCGCATAAACGTGCCGAACGCTACAACTCACGCGGTGATTCACGTTGTTGTCGAGAACCAACTCGCCTCACCGGAACAGACGGTCGTTCGGGAAACGTTGGAAAGGCTTATGAACGAAGGATTGAGTCGCCACGATGCCTTGCACGCGATCGGTGCGGTCTTGGCGGCGCAGATATACGACGCGTTGCAGCCGGGGACATCGCCTAGATTCTCGGAGTCTGCATATCAGGCTGAGTTGAAGCGGCTATCCGCGAAGCGTTGGCGCGCAGGTGAAGTGCCCGAGTGATCATGAATGCTCGATCCTATCGCCGTGTGCCGGCTAACCTTTCGCTCAACCGGACGCGCCGTCGGCGGGCGCGCGCTCGAACATTCTCGCGCGCCCGCCTTTCCGGCGCGCCGGTTAGCTTGGTTCGTTAGGCAGCGCAACCGATGCCTGCAACGGGCTGATCACGACCACGAGGAGGTGCCATGATTGATGCTGCAACGGCCCCATGGGCTGCCTTCATCTTGCGTCTCGGCCTGGGTATCCTGTTCCTCGCTCACGGCCTTCTAAAGTTACTCGTGTTCAAACCTGCGGGGGTATACGGTTATTTCAAGTCACTGGGTCTCCCTGGGACGCTTGCCTACGTCACCATGACCGCCGAACTCGTGGGAGGGACAGCGCTAATCGTCGGGTTCATGCCACGGTATGTCGCGCTCGTGCTAATCCCGCTGATCCTGGGTACCATCGTCACCGTCCATGGCAAGAATGGCTGGATGTTCTCAAACAAGGATGGGGGCTGGGAGTTTCCGGCCTTTTGGGCGCTCGCGCTATTCGTCCAGTTCTTGCTCGGTGACGGCGCATGGGTACTCGTCGCTTCGCCACGCTGGTTCTAGAATGGCTGCGCTGCCTAACCTCTCGCTCAACCGGACCGCTCGCCGGCGGCGCTTACGCGCCGTCCGCTCGCGGCCGGTTAGCTTGGTTCGTTAGGCATCAATGCATGCGGGTTTCGCGGTCTTCTGCCTAGCGACCTGACGGACATGGTGCCGGTCATTGACGACGCGCTCGTACGTCGCCTCGTGACGGGTCAATTTCCCCAATGGAGCGGCCTCCCTGTCCGGTCGGTCGAAACAGCCGGGTGGGACAACATGACCTTTCGGTTGGGCGAGCACATGATCGTCCGCTTGCCGCGGGCTGCGGCCTACGCGGTGCAGGTTGAAAAGGAACATCGTTGGCTCCCGCAACTCGCGCCCTTGCTTCCTCTTCAGATTCCAACGCCGCTGGCGCTCGGGGAGCCGGCAAATGGCTACCCTTGGAACTGGTCCGTCTGCCGATGGATTGAAGGCGAAACTGCAGCGCCGGAGCGCATAGGCGATCTGAACGACTTCGCGACCAGCCTTGCCGAATTTCTTGTCGCTCTACAGCGCATCGATCCGACGGACGGACCGCGCCCCGGTGCCCGCAACTTCTATCGTGGTGGTTCACTCACGACATATGACGCTGAAACGAGGCAAGCCATCGCCGTTCTGAAAGGCAAGCTGGATACTGAGGCGGCCACTGACGTTTGGGAGGTGGCACTCGAAGCCTCCTGGGACCGTCCACCGGTGTGGCTCCACGGCGACGTGAGTGCTGGAAACCTCCTGATTCGAGAGGGCCGCTTGAGCGCTGTCATCGATTTCGGGATGATGGGGGTGGGTGATCCCGCGTGCGATTTGTCCATCGCATGGACGCTATTCGGGGGAGGAAGCCGCGAAACATTTCATGCAATGCTTCCCCTTGACCCGGGTACATGGGCTCGCGGCCGCGGGTGGACCTTGTGGAAAGCGTTGATCGTCGCAGCTGGTTTATCGGAGACGAATGCAGTTGAAGCAGCGCGACCTTGGCGTGTCATTGACGAAGTACTTAGCATTGATGCCTAACCTCTCGCTCAACCGGACCGCTCGCCGGCGGCGCTTACGCGCCGTCCGCTCGCAGCCGGTTAGCTTGGTTCGTTAGACCATGAGGGGGTGCATTCGTATGCGACCAGACATCAAAGCCGGTCGAGAGACAATCTACTCGTTCTTTGCAACCCTGTTGCTGGTTACTGGCTGCACCTCCGTGCCGGGGGACTCACAGCGAGCTGACGCTCGTGGGCTTGAGAAGATCCAGCACGTCATCGTCATCTATCAGGAGAACTGGAGCTTCGATGGCCTCTACGGCAAGTTCCCGGGAGCCGACGGCCTGGCAAACGCGGGCGAACGGATCCGGCAGCTGAACAAGGACGGCACGCCTTACACGACGCTACCCCAGCCGCTCGATACCTCGAAGACGCCGCCGAGTCCGGACCCTCGCTTCCCGGCCAACTTACCGGTCGCTCCCTATGACGCGAGCCAGTACGTTCCGCCTGACCATAAGACGGGGGACATCGTGAATCGGGCCTCTCAGGAGCAGCGCCAGATCAACGGCGGCCGCATGGATGGGTTCGTGGCCTGGAGCGAGAACGGCGGGCTGGCGATGAGCTACTACGACGCCACTGATCTGCCGGTTGGCCGCCTCGCGCAGCAGTACACGCTGGCTGATCACTTCTTCCACTCGGCGTTTGACGGCTCGCTCTTCAACCACTTTTGGTTGATCTGTGCGTGCACGCCTGCCTGGCCCAACGCACCAGCCAATCTGCGAATCCAACTCGATGCGCGGGGTGACGTTGTCAGGCATGGATCGGTCACTCCGGATGGGTACGTTGTCCATACGGTGTATCCGGCGAACCCACCGTATCCCACGGCCATCCGGGATCCGGCCCAACTGATGCCGCTTCTCACCATGCCGACGATCGGCGATAGGCTGAGCGAGAAGGGGATCTCCTGGGCCTGGTACTCGGAGGGCTGGAACGACGCTATCGCTGGCCGTCCGGGTCCCCTTTTTCAGTTTCATCATCAGCCGTTCAACTACTTTGCCCGCTATGCCGCCGGCACGGCCGCCCGGGCCGAGCACCTGAACGACATCGAGGATTTCTTTGCTGCCTTGCGCGCCGGCAACCTACCCGCGGTGGCGTTCGTCAAACCGAGCGGTGCACACAACGAACACCCGGGCTACGCTGATTTGCTGTCAGGACAGCGGTATGTGGCCGATCTGGTGAAAGCGGTGCAGGACAGTGCCGTCTGGAAAAACAGCGCGATCATCATTACCTACGACGAGGCCGGCGGGCGCTGGGATCACGTTCCCCCGCCGCCGGGCGATCGCTGGGGTCCAGGAATCCGGGTTCCAGCCATCATCATCTCGCCCTACGCCAAACGCCGCTTCGTCGATCGCACCCCCTATGAGACGGTATCGATTCTCAAGTTCATCGAAACCCGCTGGCAGCTATCCCCTCTCGGGAGTCGGGATGCTGCCGCAAACAACCTGCTTAACGCCTTGGACTTGTCGCAGACCCAATGACGCTGGGCTGCGATCGCTGGTGCCTCGGGTGCTTGGGCAGATGACGAAAGCCGGACCAGCTTGGGCGACTAGGTCTAACTTCGCGTTCGACCGGACCGCTGGCTCGCATCCGCTCGCCGCGGCCGGTCAACGCGGGCGTTAGGCCTGTCGCATGGACCGTCGCACTCTTCTTAGCACCTTCGGTGCGGTTGCGCTTGCCGCTGGTGTGATCGCCGTTCCGACGGCCATTCACGCGCAGCCGACAGGAAAGGTCCATCGCATAGGCTATCTGGGGAGTGGTTCGCCCACTTCTGGCTTCCACGAGCAATTCCGGCAGGGGTTGCGCGAGCTCGGTTGGGTTGAGGGGCAGAACATCGTCATCGACTTTCGCTTTGCTGACGGCAGGTTCGACCGGCTGCCAGAGCTTGCGGCCGAGCTGGTCCGGCTCAAGCCGGACATCATCGTTGCGCAGCCAACGCCGGCGGCGTTGGCCGCAAAGAAGGGGACCGGCTCCATCCCCATCGTCATGATCAACGTTGGTGATCCTGTCGGTATCGGGCTAGTCGCCAGCCTTGCGCGCCCGGCAGGCAATGTCACGGGTACCGCCTTTGACGTTGACTTGGAAACGTTCAGCAAGGCGCTGGAGCTGTTGAAGGAAGGGGTCCCCAACGCTCGCCATGTGGCGGTGCTCTCAAACCCGGCCAACCCCGCCCAAGCGCTCGCGATCAAAAATTTGAAGGTCGCGGCGAAGTCGTTGGGACTGAAGCTTCTGTTCCTCGAGGTCCGTAGCTCCGACGATTTCGGTCGCGCGTTCGCAGAGATCGCTAAGGAACGCGTCGACGCGCTCTTCGTCGTGGCAGAGTCGTTGTTTAATCTCCACCGAACAGCGCTGGCAGATCTCGCGCTGAAGTACCGGCTGCCGACGATGTATGGCAGCAGGGAGATGGTCGCGGCCGGTGGCCTCATGTCTTACGGGCCGAACCTGGCTGATAATTCCCGGCGGGCTGCCACCTTCGTGGACAAGATTCTCAAGGGCGCCAAACCCGCCGACCTCCCGGTTGAGCAACCCACCAGGTTCGAGTTCGTCGTCAACCTCAAAACCGCCAGAGCGCTCGGAATGAGCATCCCACCATCATTGCTGCGACGCGCAGACGAACTGATTCCATAGCATTTCCGCATGGCAAACAATCGGCGGCCTAACCACGCGCTCAACCGGACCCGCCGGGTACGTGTGTTCTTCTTCCACTTGCCAGTGGCGGCGGGCCGGTTAGCTTAGTCGTTAGGTGTCGGCAACATTCCTCATGGCTGACCGTCCGTTCATTCCTGCCAACTATCCGAAGTCGTTCGTTTTGTTCGTACTTGCGGGTCTTGGCGGGCTCGCTGCAGGTGGGTTGACGTTCCTCGGGTTTTGGATTGGCAGCGTGTTGTTAGAAAATTTGGGGCGGTTACTCTTCTTTGGTTGTTGGGCGGCAGCGGCGGCAATGTTTGTAGTCTTTCTTCCTCGAGCGTGGAGCGGAAGGTATCGTAATCTTCCAGCGAAACCGTGGCGCGAGCAGGTATGGTGAGCGTCCGACACCTAACCACTCGCTCAACCCGGACGCCTCGCCGGCGGCGCTGGCGCGCCGTCCGCTCGGCGCCGGTTAGCTTGGTTCGTTAGGCGGCATACGCACTGCATCTGATAGCCTCCGAGAAATGAACCATCCCCTGCAATGCCAATGCGGCACGATCAAAGGCTATGTCGTCCGTCCAGGCGTGGCGAAACGCGCCGTTTGCTACTGCAAGGACTGCCAAGCGTTCGCGCACTTCCTCAAACGCGCCGACGCCGTACTCGACGAGCACGGAGGCACGGCAATAGTTGCTACTATCCCCAAGCAGGTCCACTTCACGCAAGGCCTTGAAGCGCTGGCCAGCATGTCTTTGTCTGATCACGGCCTGCTCCGTTGGTATGCGAGTTGT
>Ga0207646_10008140_pt1 | contig 10549 bp, 8 predicted proteins | sample KBSK5502metaG_FD_184343 | JGI IMG/M metagenome (GOLD analysis project Ga0207646, IMG submission 184343) | Corn, switchgrass and miscanthus rhizosphere microbial communities from Kellogg Biological Station, Michigan, USA - KBS K5-50-2 metaG... | ecosystem: Host-associated > Plants > Roots >...
AGACCGCGAACGGAGGCTTGGTCAGCATGCCGAGCGCCAGTCCCAGGCCGAGCGCGACGGACCAGCCGCTCGACGAGAAGCCCTCGGTGCGCGCCAGCAAGTAGAGGCAGAGCGCCACCACGCCGGCCAGCGGCACGTCGAGCTGGAAGTTGGTCAGCGAGAAGACCACGAACGGCGCCGTGGCCAGCAGGAAGGCCGCGAGCAGCCCGGCCTCGGTGTCGAGCAGCCGCCGGCCCAGCAGGAACACGCTCATCACCCCCAGGGCCAGGAACCCGAGCATCACCGCCTGGGCCGTGAGCGGCACGACCGGGAACATGAAGTAGAGCAGGCCCGCGGCGCACGTGGTCACCGGCGGATAGAACGCAGTCGCCTCGAGGATCTCGCGGGCGCGATCGTGCCCGGGCTCGGCCAGGATGCGGTAGCACTCGAGCGCCCGCCCCAGGTGATTGGCGTAGTCCCACTCGGGCGGCCGCCGATCGATGGAGGTCCAGATCGCCACGACGACGCCGAGGGCGGCCAGCAGCGCGACCAGGAAGAGCCAGGGACGACGGATCACGTCGCCCGGATTATACGGCAAGCTCTCGCCGGGTCCGAGAATCCGCGGGGTTACGGCGTTGCTTGCAACTCTGCTTGCTTCGGCCTCCTCGATCCACTTGGAGTAGACCTTCAACAGGATGATCGCGTTCGCCCAGCCGCCTGCCTTGACCATGTCGATCAGCACTAGCAGGAGGACGGCCTGCTCCGCTCGGCGCTGCTGGCGTTTGAGCCTAAATTCTCATTGTGACCCGGCAGCGGCTGAGCGGCTGCTCCGGGATGCCGCCGCACGTTTAGGTTCGTAGCCTGGTAGCAGCGTACAACTTGACGGCCGTCTTGGCGGAGCCGTCTACTTCGAGTACGACACGAAGAACGATCCGAACTCGATGGGCTCGAAGCAGTCGGGCAGCTCGCCGTGCTTCCAGGCGCCGGGGATCTTCTGCAGGCGGAAGGTCTTCTCGTGGCGGAAGCGCTGGTAGAGCTCGCCCTGGCTGAAGACGCGGCAGTGGTCGGCGTAGCCGTGCACCGGCGCGTAGTCGGGGATGGGGCCCTTGGCGCGGAACTCGTGCATGGGCACCACGAAGCAGAAGCGGCCCCCGGGGCGCAGCACGGTCATGATCGAGCGAATCGTCTCGTCCACGTCGCGCACGTGCTCGAGCACCGCGAAGGAGTAGACCAGGTCGAAGGAGCCGGAGGGGAAGGCCAGGTGCACCTCCTCGGCCAGGCCCTGGCGGAAGCGCGCGTTGGGAAAGCGGTTGAGCTGCCTGGCGATCTTGACGTTGGTGGCGGAAACCTCGACGCCGTCCACCTCCATGTCGGGGTAGCGCGCGGCCAGCGCCATGGCCACGCCGCCCTCGCCGCTGCCCGCGTCCAGCACGCGGCGCGGGCGCACCGCCGACACCTCGCGCTCCAGCGCCTGGAACTCGGGGTCCCGCCCGCGCCGCTCGATCATCTTGCGCGTCTTGCGCCCGAGCAGCATGCGGATGCGCTTCTCGATTAGCTTGAGGCCCATGCGCCAGCGCAGGCGCCGGTACTGCTCGTCCTGGGCGCTGATGTAGGCCTCGCGGCTCGCCAGGTGCGTGAGCCACGAGCGGATGCGGGCGGCCTGCTCAGCGTAGCGCGGATTCGGGTATGCGGCGTGGGCGGCCTCGACCATCTCGAGGCCGCCGTAGATGTTCTCGCGGTAGAGCTCGAAGCGCACCACCTGCAGGACCGCGTCGGGGTCCTTCGGGTCGGTCCCGAGGCGCGCGAGAGGCCCCGCGGTCGCGTCGCCCCCGGCCATCAGGCCACGCGGCGCAGCGCCATGCCGGGCACGGCCTCGCGCCGACGGGAGGCCCGCTCCCGGAAGCGCTCCAGGTAACCGCGCGGCGCGACTGGATCGGCCCGCTGAGCATACGGCCGATTGCACCAGCACGTATGTGGTCCGTCGTGCGCCTCGTCCAGTCGGCAACGGTGCCTTCGTCGATCGTCGAGGACGTGTTCGATGGCACAGTACTCCCCGAGCACCACGGCCACCGGCGGGATGCGCCGACACCACTCCGAACTGGCGATTTGGGGAAGTTCCACGCCAGGAGCGTATCAGCTTCGATTGACAGGCGCCACCGTTGTCCGGGGCGGTAAGAAGAGCCTGAAGGGCGGGCGGCCTCTACGAGGGCGGCTCATCCAACCCCTGCTCAAGGACGCACCGCTCTCCCTTCGCGCTGCGCGTCCGCAGCGCCGGGAAGGTGGTCAGTGCGCCAGTGTTGGGCGTGGTCGGGGTCCTGCCGGACGGCCGAAAACACCTCCTCGCGATGGAACTGTGCGACGGTGAGTCATTCACGGCGTGGGAAGGCTGCCTCGATGGCATTCGGGCCCGTCGGGGGGCTGGGGGGAACTGGCGGGTCAGGAGAGACTAATACGGCAAGGATTTGCCCCACCGCATCACGTGCCCTATGATGGCCGCGATGTCCGATTGGACCACCGCGCTGGAGCGACGGATCACGGAGCGCACCGCCCGGGTCACCGTGGTCGGGATGGGATACGTCGGGCTCTCGCTGGCCGTGGAGCTGGCCCGGGCCCGCCTGACCGTTCGGGGCATCGATCTGGACCTCGAGCGGGTGAATCGCCTCAACCGCGGCGAGTCCTATCTGGTGGACGTGCCGAGCGACCACTCCCGCTTCGACTACGCCGCCATTGCCGCGCACGCCCCCCTCGTCGTGGATACGCGCAATGCCATGAAGGCGTTTCGCGGCTCCACGCGATCCATCCGCACCATCTGAGCGGAATGCGCGTCCCGCTTCTCGATCTCAAGGCTCAATACGCCACGATCCGGGAGCAGGTGCGCGAGGCCATCGACCGCGTCCTGGAGAGCCAGCAGTTCATTCTGGGCTCCGAGGTGACGGCTCTCGAGGAGGCCGTCGCGAGTTACGTCGGAGCGCGGCACGGCATCGGGATGTCGTCCGGAACAGATGCTCTCCTGGCGGCTCTGATGGCCCTCGGCGTGGGCCCCGGGGACAGGGTCATCGGGCCGGCGTATTCCTTCTTCGCGACGGCCGGTGTGGCAGTGCGGCTCGGCGCGCTCCCCGTGTTCGTGGACATCGACCCCGTCACGTACAACATGAGCCCGGACGGTCTCGAGAAGGTGTGGGCCGGGTTCGACCAGGCCGGGCAGCAGCGTGTGAAGGCGGTCGTCCCGGTCCACCTCTTCGGCCAGTGCGCGGACATGGGGCGCATCCTCGAGTTCAGCCGGAATGTGGGGATCCCGGTCGTCGAGGACGCCGCCCAGGCGATCGGCACGGTCTATCGAGATGGTCGGTCGGCGGGCAGCATGGGCGTGATGGGCTGCCTCTCCTTCTACCCGACGAAAAACCTCGGTGGAGTCGGCGACGGCGGCATGGTGGTTACGGGCGACGAGGCTCTGGCCCAGCGCCTGCGGCTCCTCCGCAACCACGGGGCCGAGCAGCGATACTTTCACAGGATCGTCGGAGGGAACTTCCGCCTGGACGGCATCCAGGCGGCCGTTCTGCTGGTCAAGCTCAAGTACCTGGATGGCTGGCACAAGGCCCGCCAGGAGCATGCGGAGCACTACCGCAGGCTGTTGAGCCAGACGGGGCTGATCGAGCGTGGGGAGATTGGGCTCCCCGAGAGTCCGGACGCGGGCGTCGGATCCCGCACCCACATCTACAACCAATTCGTCATCCGTGCCCGGAGACGGGATGCGCTGCGCGAGTTTCTGACTGGCCAGGGCGTGGGAACGGAGATCTACTACCCCGTCCCATTCCACCTGCAGGAATGCTTCCGGCATCTGGGGTACGGGCCCGGCGACTTTCCGGAGTCGGAGCGAGCGGCTCTGGAGACACTGGCGCTACCGATCTACCCGGAGTTGACCCACGTACAGCAAGAATACGTGGTGGAACGCATTGTCACGTTCTACCGGGACGGACCCGGGACCCGATAGCGGCGTTCCTCGGCCGTCGTCACCGTATAATCGCGACCGTGGCCATCGACGGCACCATCGCCATCAACGCCGCCATCGTCGGCCAGCAGCCGACCGGGCTCGGCTTCTACGCACTGCACCTCATCTCGGGTCTGGCCGCGCTCGGCGAGCGGCTCGTCGTGTACACGTCGCGGCCCGACCTCATCGCGGGCCCGCGCACGCTCGTGCAGCGGGTGTCGCCCGCCATGCGGCCCGAGCGGGGCGCCTGGGGACATGTCCGCCGCCTCCTGTGGGTGCAGACGGGGCTCCGGGCGCGCGTGCGACGGGCGCGCCCGCGCGTCCTGTTGAATTTGATGCCCGAGGGGCTGCTCGCGCCCGGGCTCCCCCAGGTGACCACCGTGCACGACCTGCTGCCGCTGCTGTACCCGTCGGAGTACCCGCGGCAGCAGTACTACTTCCGGCACTACGTGCCGGCGGTGCTCCGCGCCTCCCGGGCCGTCATCGTGATCTCCGAGAGCACGCGGCGTGACCTGCTGCGCTTCTACGACGTGGCCCCTGAGAAGATCCACGTTGTGCTGTCGGGGTACGACGCCGAGCGGTTCGTCCCCGCGCACCCGGTGGCCCCGTCGGACGGCGAGCCGTACCTGCTCTACGTCGGCAACGTGATGCCGCACAAGAACCTCGCCCGTCTCGTAGAGGCCTTTGCGCTGGTGGCCCGTCGGCTTCCGGTCCGGCTGGTCCTGAGGGGATGGGGACGGCCCCAGCACGTTCGGGCCCTCCAGGAGTACATCGCCGCGCTCGGCCTCGAGGCCCGGGTGGACTGGCGGCCTTACGCCGCAGACGAGGAGCTGCTCGCCCTCTACCGAGGCGCCCGTGCCCTCGTGCTTCCCTCCCTCCACGAGGGCTTCGGGCTGACCGCGCTGGAGGCGATGGCCTGCGGCACGCCGGTCGTCGCCGCCGGTGTCTCCTCCATCCCAGAGGTTGTTGGCGATGCCGGGATGCTCGTCGATCCGCTCGATTCCGCCTCAATCGCCGGCGGCCTCTGCCGGATCCTCACCGAGGACGGGCTCTACAAGGACCTCCGCGAGCGCGGGCTCGAGCGGGCGGGCCACTTCTCGTGGGAGGCGACGGCGCGCGCCGTGCAGCAGGCGGTGGCCCGAGCCGTTGCCGCCTGATGACGCGGCTCCGCCGGCACCGGCAGGACTGGGACGACCTGGCCTCCCTCGATCCCTACTGGTCGGTGCTCACCGAGCCGGGCAAGCGCTTCGGCGGATGGGACCGCGAGGACTTCCTTCGCTCGGGCGAGACGGAGATCGAGGGCTTGATGGTGGCCGCGCGTGAGCTGGGCCTGCCCCAGGCGCGCGCGGCCGCCCTCGACTTCGGCTGCGGGCTCGGTCGCCTCACCCGCGCGCTGGCCCGGCACTTCGGCCAGGTGTGGGGTGTCGACATCTCTGCGCGCATGGTCGAGCAGGCCCGCGCGCTGCACCGCGACGTGCCGAACTGCACGTTCCAGACGACCGACGGCACGCTCGCCTTCCCCAACGCCCGCTTCGACCTGATCTACTCGGTGCTCGTCCTCCAGCATCTGCCGACGCGTGCAGCCATCCGCAGCACCGTGCGGGAGCTCGTCCGCACGCTCAGGCCCGGCGGCTTGCTCTGCTTCCAGGTGCCGAGCCGGCTGCCGCTGCGACGGCGCTGGCAGCTCCGCCGCCGCCTCTACGGAGTGCTGCGCGCGGCCGGCCTCGGCGAACGGGTCCTCTACGAGCGCTGCGGGCTTCATCCCATCCGCATGAACGCGGTCGCGGAGCGCGAGGTCGGGGCGATCGTGGCCGCGGCCGGCGGGCACGTGCTCGCCTGCCGCCCGGATGATCACGCGGGGCTGGAGATGGCAAGCCGGCTCTACTTCGTCACCAGGGCCCGGTAGCCGAATAGAGGCTTCAAATATCGACTGCTACGCAACCCCGTAGTAGACTTGCAAGGTCATGAAACGCGCGCTGATCACCGGCATCACGGGACAGGATGGGGCGTATCTTTCCAAGCTTCTGCTGAGCAAGGGGTACAGGGTCTACGGCGTCGACCGCCGCACCAGCCTGGCCACGACCGATCGCCTTTACTACCTGTGCGTGGTGGACGACGTGACCCTGCTCGACGGCGACGTCACGGATCAGGGCTCGCTGGTGAGAGCCCTGCGGACCGCGGAGCCAGACGAGGTCTACAATCTCGCCGCGCAGTCCTTCGTCGGGGCCTCGTGGCAGCAGCCGGCGCTCACGGCCGAGGTGACGGGCGTGGGCGCCGTTAACGTGCTCGAGGCGATCCGCATCGTCAACGCGAAGATCCGCTTCTACCAGGCATCGACCAGCGAGATGTTCGGGCTCGCGCAGGAAGAGCCGCAATCGGAGACGACACCCTTTCATCCGCGGAGCCCGTATGCGGTCTCCAAACTCCTCGCCCACTGGATGACGGTCAACTACCGCGAGAGCTTCGGGCTGTTCACGTGCGCCGGCATCCTGTTCAACCACGAATCGCCGATACGAGGCATCGAGTTCGTGACCCGGAAGATCACGGATGGGGTCGCGCGGATCAAGCATGGCCTTGCCAGGGAGCTGCGGCTCGGCAATCTCGAGGCGAAGCGGGACTGGGGCTTCGCCGAGGACTATGTCGAAGCGATGTGGCTCATGCTGCAGGCCAATGAGCCGCGGGAATACGTGGTCGCGACCGGCCGCACGAGCTCGGTCGGCGAGTTCTGTCGCATGGCGTTCGCGCACGTCGGGCTCGACTGGCGGGACTACGTCCGGGTCGATCGGCAATTCTCCCGGCCGGCCGAAGTGCCTGCCCTGTGGGGGGACGCTTCCAGGGCCAAGGTGGACCTCGGCTGGGAGCCGAAAGTGAGCCTCGAGGAGCTCGTTGCCATGATGATCGAGGCCGACCTCAGGCGAGTAGCGGACGAGAGGCGATGACGGCGCAGACCGCGTAGTGGGTGCCGACTCACGTTCGGAAGGCGTTTCGATCGCATGACAATCCAGCCGTAGATGGGCCGCTCGGGTGAGCCCGGAGGGCTGTCAGGTGAGGATTATTTCTTGCGCCTGTCCCGAGCAACATGGGGCCTGGAGGATACGATGAACTTCTCGGCAGACAAGCGGCTGGTCCCCGGTGGATCCGCCGCCTGGGCTATCAGCTAGCCTAGAAAGCATGGACTCGCCCGGCACCACGACCACCACTGCGGTACGCCCCGCTTCCGAGCCAGACCCCGGCATCGTCGAGACACGTGTCCCCGTGGGGTTGAGCCATTCCCTCCTGGCGTGGCTTCGCGTCAGGAAGACGGCGCAAGGGTATGTGCTCGACTGGATCCCATCGCTCTCGTCGGGCAGCTGGCTTGCCGCGCCCATCCTTGCTGGCTACGCGCTGCTCTTCTTGCTCGCCCTGGTTCGGTTCCCGCTCGTGGGACCCGTTGCCACCGTCGACGAGCAGCTCATTTATTACCAGACGGCCCGGAACTTCGTGCAGTACGGCTTCCTGAACTCGGGCTTCCTGCACGATCTCTCCACGAGCTCCAATCCCGCGCACCATCCGTACATCTATAGCCATATGCCAGCGGGACCGGAGGTCTTCGTCGCCCTCTTGATGAAGATGGTCGGCGAACGGTGGGCGCTGATCCGGCTCGTGTTCGCCGTCGTCTTCTTCGTCGGAATAGCGTACTTCCTTCGCTTCGTGCAATTAGTGATGGGGCGGCACGGGCTCGCTGGGGCGGGGTACGCGCTCCTGTTCCTGAGTCCCTTCACGGTGCTTCATGCGATCGATCACCCGGCCTACAGCGCGTTTCCCCTGTTCCTCTTTTTCCCCGTGATAGCGCTCCAGCGTTACTACGCCACCGGACGGGTCGTTCATTACTGGATGGCCCTGGCCAGTGTGCTTATGGCCTCGCTGTATGCGGTGACGCTGAGCTTCATTCTGTTCTGCGTCGCCTGGAGTCTGCTATGGTTCCTGGGCCTCGTCCGATTGGAGCTCCGTCACGTGGCGGCGATGATACTGGTCGGCGCCCTGGGAATCGCTCTGCACCTCCTGCAGGGTGTCTGGTTCCTCGGCTCAGGGGTCTTCTTCGAAGAGCTGCGGATCACGCTCTCGAACCGGATCTTTGGGGTGCCCTCCGCGCAGGAGGTTATAGCGTTCTACCGCGCCCACGACATCGTTCTGCACGGAACACACCACTTTGATCTGTCTCGTAACCTTGCCTCGATCAACACGTCTCTCCGGTTCCCGGGACGGCTCCTTTTCATCCTGCTCGCGCTGGTGGTGGCGGGATGGGGGATCCTGAAGGTCGGCCGTTTCGACCGAGCCACCCGCACGCTGTTCGTCCCGGTTGACTCTACGTCGGCGTCATTTCGCTCGATCGTCAACCTGCTTGCCAAGCTTCTAGCGTGGGCCGTGCTGTCCATTGTCATTCCCATGGCTCTTTTCCCTGCGTACACCGGCGACTACGGACTTCAAAGCCTCGGCGAATTTCTGCTGGCCGTGTTTGCGGTGAGCGTTCTTGCTTACACACTCCGAGAGCTGTTCACGGAGATGTCGCAGCTGCAGTCTGCTTCGTCTCCGGGTGCGGCCTGGATCCGAGGCCTCACGTTGTTCGTCGTGATGGTTGTGTTGCTGAGCGCCCTCGGAACGCTGGCGCGAACGCAGCAGGAAAACCTCGAGACTACAGTTCCCGCTCAGCTCGGACTCAACCCGAATGCCGAGCTCCTGGAAATCGGGCGACTCCTGAAGGGGAGGGTCGTCATGACCAACGTCTACCCGACCACGGCGAGTTTCTTTACGCGGGAAGCGGCGTTCGGTGGCTGCGAGATGGCGGCCTTCCGATCAGACGGCAGCGTCGACCCCTCGGAGTGTCACGCCGCCTTCATCAAGGGCTATGGTCGGGGCCTGAGGGTGAATCCGACCCATGCCATCCTGTTCCGGGGCCTCTTCACGGGCTTCACCCTGTGTCTCGCGGACTGTCTCGAGAAGCTGGAGGTTCGGCTGGCCCAGCATCATGATAAGGTGGTCGAGACGAAATTGTTCACGATCTACGCGCTGAAGGAGAACTAGCCGGCATGGGTGCCCCATCGGAGCTCGAGCGGAGGCTGCTCCGGGACATGATCCGCATCCGGACGGTCGAGCAGACCATAGCCGACCTGTACCCCGAAGGGGAGATGCGGACGCCGACCCACTTCTCGATCGGGCAGGAGGCGGTGGCGGTCGGGGTGTGCGCGGCCCTGCGGAGGGACGACGTGGTCTACAGCGGGCATCGTTGCCACGCCCACTATCTCGCCAAGGGCGGCGACCTGCTCGGAATGGTGGCTGAGCTCTACGGCAGGGAAGCGGGCTGCGCGCGGGGCCGGGGCGGCTCCGTACACCTGAACGACCGCGACGCGGGGCTCGTGGCCTCCTCAGCCATCCTCGGGCAGACGATGGCCACGGCCGTGGGCTCGGCACTGGCGTTTAAGATGGACCGGCTCGATCGAGTGACGGTGACCTTCTTCGGAGACGGCACGGTCGAGGAGGGGATCTTTCACGAGAGCCTCAACTTTGCGGTCGTGAAGCGGCTGCCGGTGCTCTTCGTGTGTGAGAACAATGGCTACTCGACGCACACGCGGCTGGAGGTTCGCCAGCCGGCGAGCGTGCCGATCCACGCGCGCGCCGGCTCGTACGGGATGGTGTCGGCCCGTGTCGATGGAAACGATGTCTTCGCCGTGTTCGCCGCCGCCCGAGAAGCCGTGGAGCGGTTGCGGCGAGGCGAAGGGCCGTCCTTCCTGGAGTGCATGACGTACCGCTGGCGGGAGCACGTCGGCCCACTCTGGGACTACGACAAGGGATACCGGACGAAAGCCGAGGTCGATGAATGGATTGCCCGCTGCCCGATCAAGCGGGCCACCGAGCGGCTGGTCGCCGAGGGGCAGTGCTCGATGGAAGAGGTAGAGCGTGTGGGCCGAGACTGTCAGGATGAGGTGAATCGCGCGGTGTCGGCCGCCAAGGCCGCGCCCTTCCCCGCCGTCGAAGACCTGACGGTCGGCACCTATTAGAGGATCCATGCGCTCGTTACGTTACTGGGAAGCGATCAGCGAAGCCACGGTCCAGTGCATGGAGGCCGACCCCAGTATCTTCCTGACCGGGATCGGCGTCGATGATTTCAAGGGAATCTTTGGCACCACCGCCGAGGCCTACCGCCGATTCGGCGGCGCACGCGTCTTCGACATCCCCAACGGCGAGAACGCCATGACCGGCATCGCGATCGGTGCCGCGGCCGTCGGCAAGCGCCCGCTGGTCGTGCATCCGCGGAACGACTTCATGTTCCTCTGCATGGATCAGCTCTTCAATCTGGCGGCCAAGTGGCGCTACATGTTCGGCGGGAAGACGGGGGTGCCCGTGGTGTTCCGCGGCATCGTGGGCCGCGGGTGGGGCCAGGGCGCCACCCATTCCCAGAGCCTCCAGGCGGTGTTCGCCCACTTCCCGGGCTTGTATGTGGCGACGCCGGCCTCTCCCGCGGACGCCAAGGGCCTCCTGGTGAGCGCGCTCCGCGGCACGGGTCCGGTTATCCTGCTCGAGAACCGCGCGCTCTACGAGCTGGAG
>Ga0207646_10008142_pt1 | contig 10546 bp, 10 predicted proteins | sample KBSK5502metaG_FD_184343 | JGI IMG/M metagenome (GOLD analysis project Ga0207646, IMG submission 184343) | Corn, switchgrass and miscanthus rhizosphere microbial communities from Kellogg Biological Station, Michigan, USA - KBS K5-50-2 metaG... | ecosystem: Host-associated > Plants > Roots >...
AGCCGCTCGATCCGCGCTTATTGTTTTCGTCGGTTCGGGCCGTCTGGCTCGAAATCGGGTTCGGCGCCGGTGAGCACTTGGCGGAACAGGCTGAGCGTCACCCCGAGACCGGGTTCATCGGCTGCGAGGTGTTCGAGGACGGCATCGTGCGGCTGCTCGGCGAGGTATCGCGGCGCGGCGTCGGCAATGTCCGCCTGTTCACCGATGACGCGCGACTCTTGCTCGCCGCCTTGTCGCCGCGGTCGATCGACCGGGTGTTCATCCTATTTCCGGATCCCTGGGCGAAACGGCGGCATCACAAGCGTCGGCTGGTCGCGCCGGCGACACTCGATCTGTTGGCCGCCGGGATGAGCGATGGCGCCGAGTTGCGCCTCGCCACCGACGATCGCGATTACCTTGCCTGGATGCTCGAACACACGGTCGTACACCCTGATTTTGTCTGGCTCGCGCGGAGTCCTGCCGATTGGCGCCAACGCCCGTCCGATTGGCCGGCGACGCGCTACGAGGCGAAAGCCCGCACCGCCGGCCGCGCTCCCGTTTTCCTGCGTTTCATGCGGCGGCCGCGCGGCTGAAGCCTCAAAGGCGGCGCTGCGCTAGACTGCGCCGAATTTCTGAACCGGACTTTGTTGGTGACGCATGAGCGAGCTCGATCCGATCCCGTATTCCGACGCGCAGCTGCGCGCGATCCTCGAACGGGTACGCACGATTGCGATGGTCGGGGCCTCTTCCAACTGGAACCGGCCGAGCTATTTCGTCATGAAATACCTGCAGGGGAAGGGCTACCGGGTGATCCCGGTCAACCCCGGCATCGCCGGCCAGGAATTGCTCGGCGAGAAGGTCTACGCCTCGCTGCGCGACATCCCCGAAAAGATCGACATGGTCGATGTGTTCCGCCCGGCGAAGGAGACACCGGCGGTCGTCAAGGATGCGATCGCTATCGGCGCGCCAGTGGTATGGATGCAGCTCGGCATTCGCAACGACGAGGCAGCCGCGCTCGGCGAGGCGGCGGGCATCGAAATGATCATGAACCGCTGCCCGAAGATCGAGTTCGGCCGGCTCGCCGGCGAGTTGTCGTGGAGCGGCGTCAACAGCGCGATCATCCAGAACCGCGCGCCGCAGGCGCCGCGTCCTCGGTCAATAAAAGGCGACCGCGCCAAGGAGCGGCCCACCTCGTCGCACAATCTCAGCTACGGCTTCGAGACCCGGGCGATCCACGCCGGGGCGGCTCCCGACCCGGTGACTGGGGCGCGCTCGACGCCGATCTACCAGACCACCTCCTACGTGTTCGACGATGTTGACCACGCCGCCTCGCTCTTCAACCTGCACAATTTCGGCTATATCTATTCGCGCCTGACCAACCCGACCGTGTCGGTGCTCGAAGAGCGCATCGCCAGCCTCGAAGGCGGCCGGGCCGCAGTCGCCGCAGCCTCAGGCCATGCCGCGCAATTCCTCATCTTCTTTACGCTGATGCAGCCGGGTGACGAGTTCATCGCCTCGCGTAATCTCTACGGCGGGTCGCTGACCCAGTTCGGTCTGTCGTTCAAGAAGCTCGGCTGGACATGCCATTTCGTCGATCCGACCGATCCCGAGAATTTCCGGCGCGCGCTGACCCCGCAATGCAAGGCGATCTTTGTCGAGAACCTTGCCAACCCCGGCGGCATCATCGTCGATATCGAGAAGGTCGCGGCGGTCGCACATGAGGCCGGCATTCCGCTGATCGTCGACAACACGCTGGCGACCCCCTATCTGTGCCGGCCGTTCGAATGGGGCGCCGACATCGTCTGCCATTCGACGACCAAGTTCCTGTCGGGGCATGGCCATTCGCTGGGCGGTATGGTCGTCGAAAGCGGCCGGTTCGACTGGTCCCAGGGCAACCGTTTCCCATCGCTGACCGAGCCCGAGCCGGCCTATCACGGCCTCAAATTCTTCGAAAATTTCGGCGATTTCGCCTTCACGACAAAGGCGCGGGCGGTGGCGTTGCGCGATTTCGGCCCGACCCTGTCGCCGATGAACGCGTTCCTCACGATCACCGGCGTCGAGACCTTGCATCTGCGCATGGACCGGCATGTCGAGAATGCCAAGAAGGTGGCGGAATTTCTCGCGCATCATCCGAAGGTCGCCTGGGTGTCCTATGCCGGCCTCGAAAACAGCCCCTATTATGCGCTGGCCCGCAAATACGTGCCGAAGGGCGCCGGCGCGGTCTTCACCTTCGGGGTCAAGGGCGGCTACGAGGCCGGCGTCAAGCTGGTCGAGAGCGTCGGGCTGTTCTCGCACCTCGCCAATATCGGCGACACCCGCAGCCTGATCCTGCATCCCGCCTCTACGACGCACCGCCAGCTCTCCGACGAGCAGCGCGAGGCGGCGGGTGCCGGTCCCGATGTCGTGCGTTTGTCGATCGGGTTGGAGAGCGCCGAAGACCTGATCCGCGACCTCGACGAGGCGCTCGCGGTGACGGCGGTCTGACCTGCGATTTGGGCTGGGTTGATCGAACGGGCGGGCATGCTACGGTGCCGGCCCTCGATAAACCCCCCAATCACAATCGGAGGAAGCCATGGCCCAATCGCAAGCAAATGCGTCGCGAGAAGCGGTCCGCGATGTCGTTCCCGATCTGATCAATTACAGCGAGAAGTGGCTATTCGGCGAGGTCTGGGAACGGCCGGGCTTGAAGAAGCGCGACCGCAGCCTGATCGTCGTTGCGACCTTGATCGCGCTCGGCCGCGAACGGCAATTGGTCGGCCATCTCAACCGCGCCCTCGACAACGGCGTCACCAAACAGGAGATCAGCGAGATCATCACCCATCTCGCCTTCTACGCCGGCTGGCCGGCGGCGATGACCGCGGCGCAAATCGCCAAGGACGTGTTCGCGACGCGATAGCAAGGCAGGCTAAAGCCCCTCACCCCGGTCCTCTCCCCGCAGGCGGGGAGAGGGAGAGCACGGCGCTGCCGGCGCAGGGCCGTCGACAATATTGAACCCGCCCTTCAGCTGCGTTCCCTCTCCGTGAACGGGGAGAGGGACAGGGTGAGGGGCCGTCAGGGAAGAGGACACCATGAAAGTCGGTTTCATCGGGCTCGGCACGATGGGCGCCAGCATGGCGGCCAATCTGCAGAAGGCGGGATACGAACTCGTCGTGCATGACATCCGGCGCGCTGCCGCCGAGCGCCATCTGGCGGCCGGCGCGGTATGGGCCGACAACCCGAAAGCGCTCGCCGAGCAATGCGAAATCATCTTCACCTCATTGCCCGGACCGCCCGAAGTCCAAGAGGTGGCGCTGGGGGCGAATGGCCTCCTCGCCGGCATGAAGGACGGCAGCGCCTATTTCGACCTGTCGACCAACTCGCCGACCGTGGTGCGCGAGCTGAACCGGCGCTTTTTCGAGAAACATGTCTACATGCTCGATGCTCCGGTCAGCGGCGGGCCGCGCGGCGCCGCCTCCGGGCGGCTGGCTTTGTGGATCGGTGGCGACGAGCAGATCTTCAACCGCCACAAGAAGGTGCTCGACGCGATCGGCGACCAGGCGCGCTATATCGGCCCGATCGGCGCCGGCTCGGTCGCGAAGCTGGTGCATAATTGCGCCGGCTACGCGATCCAGACCTGCCTCGCCGAGGTGTTCACGATGGGCGTCAAAGCCGGGGTCGAGCCGCTCGCGCTGTGGGAGGCGGTGCGGCAGGGCGCCGGCGGCCGGCGCCGCACCTTCGACGCCCTCGGCGACCACTTCCTGACCGACAGCTACGACCCGCCCGATTTCGCGCTGCGTCTCGCGCACAAGGACGTGACCCTCGCCACCGAGCTTGCACGCGAGCTCAAGGTGCCGATGCCGATGGCCAACCTCGCGCACGGCGAATTGACCGCAGCATTGAACCGCGGCTGGGATGGTCGTGATTCGCGTGTCGCGATGCAGCTGCAAAAAGAGCGCGCCGGGGTCACGATCAAGGTCGACCCCGCGGACGTCAAGGCGGCGCTCGACCGCGACGGCAAGCCCTAGCGGAGCGTTCCGGTCGGCAGGAAATGGGTCGGCGGCTGCGGCTGCCGGGCCCGGTGCAGGCGGTGCAGCAGATAGGCGAGCCCCAGCCCGGCGACGACGAGCCCGCCGCCGATCAGCGGGCGATGCGTGATCCACGCCACCGCAATGACGAGCAGTGTCAGCGGCAGGGCGATCAGCAAGGCCAGCATGAAGGCGCCGATATCCGCCAGCGTCTCGAGTAGCGGGATCACGCCCAGCAGCACCGTCAGCGGGCTCGCCATCAGCAGGAACCCGACCAGCATCAGCACAAAACCGACGGCGCGGAGGATCCAGGTCAGCAGGCTCTCCTCCTGCGCCTTCTCGCGAAACATCGCGGCGGCAGGCACGACAACCGGATCGGCCAGCGCGATCCGATAGCCGTTGGCGGCGCTGAACGGCGCCAAGGTACTGCCGGCCTGAGCGGCGACGACGCTCATCGTCTGCGACGGCACCGCGGTGTAGCGGATCCTGATGTCGCCGATCGCGGGTGCTGCCGGATCCGCGCCGCGGTAGAGCATGTCGCCGGTCTCGCGATAATCGGCGGGCAGGCTGGCCGCCGACGTCGCGTCATAGGGCGTGTAGGCCGACACCGATTCCAGCAGCCCGCGATCCACCCGATACGCGCCAAGCTGGACATCCTGGCTGTCGACTGTCGCGGAGTGGATCGGCATCGGCGGGTTGCGATGCCCGCCGGCCTCGTGGAAATGGCTCGAATCGACCGCGTGGTCGGACCATTCCTTGTGATAGCTGTAGGTCGTCTCGGTGGTCTCGGAGCCGCCGAAATTCTTTTGGCTGCGGGTCGATTTCTGTTCGGTCCACTGAAACATCTCGACGGTGCGCTTCAGGCGCAGCAGATCGTCGCCGCCGACCCCGAAGGCGGTGTCCCGCGCCGGCGCGCGCGTCGTCATCGCACCGGAAAGGTGCACCAATTTGTTGTTATTGGCGGGGTCGGCTGCGGTCGCATTTGCTTCGACGACCTGCCGCGCGCCCTGGTCGAGCGCGCGAATCGCGTCGACGGCGCGCCCCTCGTTCCACCACAAGAGGACGATGCTGCCGATCACCAGCACGATACCGATGATCGCGCCGACAAGGCTCTGCACAATGCGCTGCAGCCAGCCCGTGGTAGTCACTTCGGTGACGCTGTCGCCTGAAGGTTCTTCGCTCATCGTGTCCCCGCCGACGCTCGCTCGATATCATATCATTCGAGCCCAGGGAGCGGCCATCCGGACCGCCCGTAGTTGCATGTAGCACACCCCGTGCTACATAATGGCGCCATGAGCAAGACGATCACCTTGCGCGAAGCCAACCAGACCTTCGCCCGCTGCATTCGCGAGGTCGAAGCCGGCGAGGAAATCACGATTACCCGCCGCGGACAGCCGGTCGCGCGGCTTCTCCCGGTGCGCGGCAAGCGCGTCCTGACCCCGGAACAGGAGGCGGCGCGCGCTCGCGCCCTCTCGCGGATGAAGAAGGGCTGGCGTCTCGGGGGTAAACGGTTCAATCGCGACGAGCTCTACGATGAGATCATTGGGCGGCACGATGCGAAGCGAGAACGCTAGTTCGCGCTTCACGCTCGATGCGAACCTGCTCGTCTATTCAGTCGATCTCGATGCGGGCGCCCGGCATCAACTTGCTCTGCGTGTTGTCGACAGGGCTCCTGAGGCTGACTGCTGGCTGACATTGCAGTCGCTGTCGGAGTTTTATGCTGCGGTTACACGCAAACGAATTATGTCGGCGACGGACGCAGCAGCGCAGGTCAATGACTGGCTCTCGATTTTTCCCTTGATCGCAGCATCGGCAAGCGCCGTTCGCGCCGCCCTGGCGGATGCCGTCGCCCGACGAGCGTATTATTGGGATGCGTTGCTGATCGCGACGGCGGGCGAGGCCGGCTGCACGCTGATACTGACCGAAGATCTCAGACACGGCGCCAGCCTAGGCAGCGTTGAAATCCATAACCCGTTTACCCGAAGCGGCGGCCTGACCGCCCGCGCCAGGCGGTTGCTCGACCTGTGATCCGGATCGGCATCGATGTTGGCGGCACTTTCACCGACCTCGTCGCGGTCGATGAAGAGAGCGGTGAGGCGCGGTACTTCAAATTGCCGTCGACACCCTCCGATCCGGCAATCGCGATTGCCGACGGGGTGGCCGCGCTATTGCGGCAGGCCGGCATTTCGGGCGAGGCCATCGCCTTTCTCGGCCACGGCACCACGGTCGTCACCAATCTGATCATCGAGCGGCGCGGCGCGCCGACCGCGTTGCTGACCACGGCGGGGTTTCGCGACGTCATCGAGATCGGCCGCCAGACGCGGCCCGATCTCTACGACTACACGGTCGAGCGCGCGCCGCCCTTGGTCCCGCGGCATCGCCGTATCGAGATCGCCGAGCGGCTCGACGCCGACGGCAAGGTGCTTGTGCCGCTCGACGAAGACGCGGTGGCGTGTGCCGCCGCCGCCCTCAAGGAGGAGGGAGTCCAGGCGGTGGCGATCGGCTTTCTGCACGCCTACCGCAACGATTTCCATGAGCGCCGCGCCGGCGAGATCCTGCGCCGGCTGATGCCCCACGCCTTTGTCGCGCTGTCTTCGGAGGTGCTGCCGGAGTTCCGGGAATACGAACGGCTGTCGACGACGGTCATCAACGCCTATGCCGGGCCGCGCATGGCGGGCTATCTCGACGGTTTCGCGCGCCAGATGAAGGCGGCCGGGGCGCGCGTTCCGCCCTATGTCTTCCATTCGAATGGCGGGCTGATGTCGGTTGAGACCGCGTCGCGCTTTCCAGTGCGTACCTGCGTATCGGGACCTGCCGCTGGAGTGATCGGCGCGGCGTCGATCGGGCAGGCGGCGGGGTTTGCTGATCTCGTCACCTTCGATGTCGGCGGCACGAGCACCGATGTATCGCTGGTCGAGGCGGGGCGGCCGGCCTTCACCGCGGAGCGGATGGTCGCGGGCTATCCGGTGAAGGTGCCGATGGTCGACATCCAGGTCATCGGCGCCGGCGGCGGCAGCATCGCCGCACTTGACGATGCCGGCGCGCTGAAGGTGGGCCCGCACAGCGCCGGCGCCGATCCGGGCCCGGCCGGGTATGGCCGCGGCGGCCGGCGCGCGACGATCACCGACGCCAATCTGCTGCTCGGCCGGCTCAATCCGGCGACATTGCTCGGCGGGCGGCTGCCGGTCGATCTCGCGGCGGCGCGGCAGGTGCTGCATGAGCAGGTGGCGGCGCCCCTAGGGCTGTCGCTCGAGATGGCGGCCGAGGGCATCCTGCGCATCGCCAATGCCGGCATGGCGCGCGCAATCCGCTCGATCTCGACCGAGTGCGGTCATGACCTCAGGCGCTTCGCGCTGTTCGCCTATGGCGGCGCCGGCCCGCTGCATGCCGGCGATGTCGCGCGCGAGCTCGGCATCCCGTGCGTCATTGTGCCGACGGAACCGGGCACCCTGTGCGCCCGCGGCATTCTGCACGCCGATCTGAGCTTCGACCTGGTGCAGACCCGGATCGTGCTGGTCCGCCAGGAGGCCTGGGCCGGGATTGCAGCCGCGTTTGCCGAGCTCGCCCGTTCGGCAGCGGAGATTCTCGATCGCGAGCGCGTGCCCGAGGCGGATCGCCGGACCCTTTATGTCACTGATGCGCGCTATGAAGGCCAGAATTTCGAGGTGCATGTCGCGCTCGACGGGGTCGCGCTTGGCGGCGATGCGACTGCGCTCGACCGCGAGTTCGCGGAGCGCTTTCGGGCGGCGCACCGCGCCGCCTACGGCTACGACATTCCCGGCCGCGCGGTCGAGATCGTGACGTTGCGGCTCAAGATGATCGGAGCGGTCCGGAAGCCGAAACTTGCCGTCCCAGCGTCCGGGAGAACCCACTGCAGCTCGGAAACCGGGCGCCGGCCGGTCTATTTCGACCGGACGATCGGCTGGGTCGAGACGCCGGTCCACGATCGGGCCCGCCTGCCGACCGGCGCCGAGATCACCGGCCCGGCCGTCATCGAAGAGATGAGCGCGACGACGCTGCTCCATCCGGGCCAGCGCGCGACCATGGACGCGGCCGGCAATCTGATCGTGGCGGTACCTGCTCAATAGCGGGCCGGCGCGCGCTCAATTGCCGCTATTCCCGTTGAGGCTAGCCCCCGGCCGCCGCGAACGGTATTATCCACCGGTCATTGGGGAGTAGCCGCCCTCGTCTGGCGAGGGGCCCGCGTCAACACACTTGGCTTCGGCCATGGCGCGGACATCCGAAGGGACTGGCGAGACCTTTGGCATCGGTTTTCTGCACCCGGGGTCGGGCGGAGGAAGCCGTGCCAAGGTCGTTCTCCCGCCCGACCCCAGACGCCTTGCATGGAAGCCTTTCTGGTCTCGACTTTGGTCGTCGGGCTCGCCGAGATCGGCGACAAGACGCAGATCCTGTCGCTGATCCTGGCGGCACGGTTTCAGCGCCCGGTGCCGATCGTCTTCGGCATCCTGTTCGCCACCCTGGCCAACCATGCCGCGGCCGGGCTCGCGGGGGTGTTGTTCGGTAGTCTATTGGGTGGCGGGTGGATGCGAGGGGTCCTTGGAATCTCGTTTCTCGGCGTCGCGATTTGGGCGCGATTCCCGGACAAGTATGAGGGCCGCGCCGAGCGGGTCAGCCGGTTTGGCGCTTTCACCGCTACATTGGTCGCCTTCTTTCTCGCGGAGATCGGCGACAAGACACAGATCGCGACGGTCGCGCTTGCCGCCCGGTTCGAGCAGTTTTATCCGGTCGTGATCGGCACGACGCTCGGCATGATGCTGGCGAACATCCCGGTCATCCTGATCGGCGACCGCATCGCCGGCCGGCTGCCGGTCAAGGTTATCCGGCTCGTCGCGGCAGCGGTGTTCGCAGTGCTGGGGGCGCTGACGATCGCCGGGATCGGGGGGTGAGCCCAGCCGGCGTTCGGCGCGTGGTCAGATCGCGTCGAGCTGCCAGGCGACGTCGTTGGCGATGCCCCAGAGATAGCCGATATCGGTCTGGCCGACCAGCGCATAGGCGCGGCCGTGGTGCCGCCAATACAGCATGTTGACGTCCTGCCGCCGATCGAAGGTGGGCTGGATATCGGGCTGCTTGGAGGCGCCGATGACCAGGGTCAACGGCCCGATCGCCTTGTTGTCGGTGACATAGACAAGCTGCGCCGCGGGCCTGCCCTCGACCACCACGAGGCGGGCGCCGCGGAAGCTGAGCCCCCACGGCTTCAGGTCGGGCAGCCGAACCTGCTGCGGCAGGTTCTGGCTGATCTTCTGCAGCGCCTCGCCGGTATCACCGCCGGCCGGGACATCGATCAGCATCGAGTCTCCGGCGCTGACCACCAGCTTGTAATAGCCGGCGGCGTTGTCCAGCCAGGTGCTGTGCGCCGCGGCTGCGGCAAGGCGTTGCTCGGCCGCCGGGTTCGCCGAATTCAGCCCGCCGGTCGCGAGATAGCTTCCGGCGCCACCTATCAGGAGCCCAAACAGACCCGCGGCGGCGGCTACGCCGATGCCCCAGCGGCCCGCCGGCATCGTCACGGTCACCCGTGCCGGCCGTTTCAGAACGAGGATTTCCGCCTCATTCAGCCGCGCTGTTTCGCCACGCGCCGCTGCGATCAGCCGCTCAGGAACCGGTTCGTTGACGATATCGGCATAGGCGCTGCGCACAAGGCTGGCCGATTGCGCCAGCCCGGCGAGCCGGTCGCGCGCCGCGCCGTCGGCCGCCAGCCACGCCTCGACATGCTGCCGTTCGGCGCTGTCGAGCTCGCCGTCGAGATAGGCGACGAGCGTATCGTCACTGCGCTTCTGCATTATTCAAACTCCTGCGGCTTCCGCCGCCGGTTTCCAAGTGCTGCTGCAAGGCGATGCGGGCGCGCGCCAAGCGACTCATGATCGTACCGACCGGCACGCCGGCGACCTCGGCGGCTTCCTTGTAGCTGAGGCCTTCCACGGTCACGAGCATCAGGGTGGTCCGCTGATCGGGCGGCAGAAGCTGCACGGCGCGGCGCACCTCGGCGAGCGCCAGGCGCGCCTCGATCGTGCGAACCGCGGAATCCGAACCCAGCCGCTCCTCAGCGACATCGCCGTCTTCCTTGCGGACCTCGCGGGCCCGGAGCTGATCGATCCAAAGGGTCTGCACAATCCGAAACATCCAGCTGTCGAACCGGGTGCCCTCCTGAAACTGGTGCTCTCGCGCGAGCGCCCGCTCGCACGCCGCCTGAACAAGGTCGTCGGCCTCGGTCGCCGAACCGGTGAGGCCGCGGGCAAAACGCCGCAAGCGCGGCAGAACCGCGATCAGCTGATCGCTGAAGCGCTGGCTCACCGGATCGCCGCGGTCAGCCGCGCGAACGGGCGCTTCTGCCTGTTTCCAACGGAGCGACAACGTGCCTCCTGGTGCTTTATTCCCGTCATTAATCGGCCGGCGGCTAGGGATTGCGGGGCGTTTGCCTAAAATATCGCGGCCGTGCCGGTTGCTGTGGCGTTACAGGACATACGATGAACAAAGCCGCCGCGTGCCCGTCGGACTTTAGCACGCGGCACAAGCCGGGCCAAATCCTTGACGCGCGGTTCGGTCGC
>Ga0207646_10008143_pt1 | contig 10546 bp, 11 predicted proteins | sample KBSK5502metaG_FD_184343 | JGI IMG/M metagenome (GOLD analysis project Ga0207646, IMG submission 184343) | Corn, switchgrass and miscanthus rhizosphere microbial communities from Kellogg Biological Station, Michigan, USA - KBS K5-50-2 metaG... | ecosystem: Host-associated > Plants > Roots >...
CGGCGGCGACATCGCGAATCGGTCCGCAGGCCTGATTCGAGCCGGAGGAACACTGGTGTCCGTCGTCGGGCCGACCGAGGCCCGGCCCGACGACGGCCTGGCGGTCGACTTCGTTGTCGAGTCCGATCGCGCCCAGCTGGGTGAGATCGTCCAGCGGGTGCGGGACGGACGACTGCGGACGAACATCGGCAACGTCGCGACCCTCGAAGACGCCGTTGCGGCCTTCAATCCGACCGAGCGACGCAACGGGAAGACGATCATCCACGTTCGTCCGTGAGGACTCTGAGAGAGCGGAGTCCTGCGATACCTTGCCCGCGCTATAGGGAAGGGATTCACGATCGGGCCCGTCCCAGCGTGCAGGTGGCGCGGGCTCGTTCCCGAAAATTCTGGGCAGCGACGCAGCCGGACGGCGCGAGGACACGGGCGAACGAGTGCTCGTGACACAAGCAGAGGGCACCTACGCCGAGCTTGTCGTGGCGAAAGAGGACGATGTCTTCGCGATCCCGGACTCGCTCGGCGCAGCCGCAGGCGCTGCGCTCGGCGCCCCCTATATGACGGCATGGTGGTCGATCGTCGAGTTGGGTGGCCTGAAAGAGCGCCAGACGCTCCTGGTGCAGGGTGCCTCTACTGCCACCGGACAAGCGTCGGTTGACATCGGCAAAGCGCTCGGGGCCACTGTGTATGCAACCGCACCCGCCGAGAAGCTGGACGCGGTGCGCGCGCTGGGCGCCGAGGCACTCGGCTACGGCGACCCTAGGGTGCGCCAACTAGCGAATGTCGTCTTCGACCCGATCGGTGCCGACACGTTCGCCGACAGCGTCGAGGCACTCGCCCAGTAGGGAACGCTCGTGACACCAGGAGCGGTCAGCAACCCCATCGTCCCGTTCAACCTGTGGACATTGATGGGCAAGCGCGCCCGCATCCAGGGAATCGGGCCGCATCCGCTCATCCGAGAGACGATGTACCAGTTGATCTCCCTCGCTGCCGACGGCAAGCTCAAGCCGGTCATCGACCGCGAACTCCCGCTAGACCAGGCTGGCAAACGCGCACCGGGCCATCGAAGCCCGCGAGACCTTCGGAAAGGTCATCCTCCGCCCCTAGCCGCGTGCCCGGCGCGCCAACGGCAGTCAAGCAGTAAGGCGACCAGCACTCATCTGCTCCTGCAGCCGAATCGAATCAGCCGACTCTGATGGCGCGGGTTGTCCGGGAATCGGGTTCGCAACTTCGGACTCATCGGAGGTGGCATTCAACCGGACCGCCGCTGCGAGCGATGCCGCCATCGCAGGAATCGCGTTTTCTACCTCGTACGGGTGGTTCTGCCATCGCGCAGCTCAACCTCGACTCGCACATTAACTGGCAAGCGTGCACGGATTAAGCATGCTTCCTGATGGGCACTCCAGCCGGGCGCTGTGACCCAGTCGCTGATTTCCTTCACGCCGATCGCGGCCGCGATGCAGAACGCCGGGATGCTGGCGATCAGGTACCGGGCGCCGTAGCCGGTGGTCGCGGCCGGGGTGACAATCAGTACCGCTCCGGTCAGCCACGGAAGCAGAGCCGGGCCGCCGAAGCGGCGCCAGGCAAGGGCCGTGCCCGCCAGGCCCGCAATCACTGTCAGGCCAAGCAACGGCCCAGGCAGCACGACGAAACGCTGGTAAGCCTGTATCCACTCGGCGAACGGCCGCACAATCCGGGTGCTTGGATCGCCGCCGCCGTTGAAGGTGTGGGCGTCCGCATAATACGGGAGCTCGCGATTCGCGCGCGCAAGCGCCCGCAGCGACTCAGGCGTGGCCGCGGGGAACCTGTACTGCCTCGCGGAGTACCACGCTGCACTGTGCTTGAACTGCGGCGTGAAGTTCTCCGCTGTAGAGTGCCAGACTGCCCTCAGGTAGGCCGTCGGCTGCGCCTCGATCGCACGGAGCGCGAAATTGGTCGCTAGGCTGTCCACTCGCGAGTCGAACGCCGAGCCTCCCGGCGGCCTGATGTTGATCGGCGACGTGGCACGCCAGGCGTAGAAGGTCGAGTCCGGGCGCTTGCCGGGCGGTGTCGAGATGCACAACCAGCGCTCCTCGGCCGGCGGCTTAATCACTGAGCACCGGGCGAACGCGCTTACCCGCGAGTACAGGAACGCTCCTGTGCTCGAAGTGAGCTGAAAGGACCCGTTAACCTGCTCAAACCACCAGGCGTACGCCAATAGCGGGACCGCCGCCGTCACGCACATCGCTGCGATGCCCGCCAGCACTCTCCGAGCGGGAACTCGCCTGGCCAGCTGGGCGCACAAGTACAGGACGAATGGAATCGGCAGCAGAACGCCCTGCTCGCGATCGAGGGTGGCCCACGCCAGGACCAGTCCGACGAGCGCACACATCGGGACTGACGGCACCGGCCGCCACAGCATTATCACCACCGCGAAAGTGACCAGCAGCCCGAACAGCGTGTCGCTGAGGACGAAATGCTCCATCTGGAGCTCGTAAGCCGACAGCAGCACCGGGACAGCAGCCAGTGTCGCCGCCCAGCTCGCGACCCGGTGCCGCCGCAGCACGGCATAGACAGCCACCCCCATCGCCAGGCCCATGACGGCTTGTACGGCGGTAACCAGCCACACGCTGTGGAACGGCCTTAGCAGTGCCAGGAAATACGAATAGCCGGCCGGCCGGACGCGATGAGGCGCCAGCGGCAGCGTCGCGTGGATATACGGCAGGCTGTCGAAGAACCACAAGGCTGGCGGGTAGCCGAGCACGACGATCACCCGCACGACCGCCGCCACGAGCAGGACCGCGCAGAAGAGCCCATGCTCGCGACGCAACGCTGCCAAGGCTGCCCATCCCCGCCATGAGCCAGTCGGGCCGTCCTGCGCGCTTCCCGTGGCCTCCGCCGAGTCGAAGTGCCACGCACCATGTTCTGGGGCCAGCTCGTCACCACCTGTCTAGCGCGCGCCGCGACCCACTTAGCACTACCTGTACCCGCAGCGGCCAGGGGCATCATCGCCTCCCGGGCGATTCGCAGGGGCAGGCGGCGCGGGCCAGGACACGGGGTGCTGAACTTGCCCTGCGGCCCGGCATGATGCGGGCCCGCAGGGGGGACATATGAGGGCTTGGGGCCCTCGGCAAGTTCAGGGGCCCTCGCCGTCACAGGCCGTAGAGAGGAGCAAAGTCATGCAACTCGATTCGTTCCGCACCCTCGGCCGGTCCGGCCTCCGCATCAGCCCGCTGATCCTCGGCACCATGATCTTCGGCGACACCAGCTGGGGCGCTGATGAGGAGACGTCACTCAGGATCATCGACCGGTATCGAGCCGCGGGCGGTAACGCCCTGGATACCGCCAACGCCTACACCGCCGGTCGATCCGAAAAGATCATCGGCAGATACCTCGCCGACCACCCTGGCCAGCGTGACCGGGTCGTGATCGCGACCAAGTTCGCCGGCAACATGTTCCCCGGAGACCCCAACGGCGGGGGCGCCGGCCGGAAGGCGGTCATGCAGCAGGTCGACCACTCGTTGCGGCGTCTGGGTACTGACTACATCGATCTTTACTGGCAGCACAACTGGGATCGGCACACGCCGCTCGAAGAGACCATGTCGACCCTCAACGATCTGGTCCGCGCCGGGAAGGTCCGTTACGCCGGGCTGTCCGACACCCCTGCCTGGGCCGTCGCCCGCGCCGCGACGATCGCCGAGTTCCGAGGCTGGGCGCCGGTTGCCGCCATCCAGGTCGAATACTCGTTGCTGCAGCGAACCCCGGAAGGCGAGCTGTTCGGCATCGCCAGGGAGCTTGCCCTGGGCGTAGCGCCCTGGAGCCCGCTCGCCGGCGGCATCCTGTCCGGGAAGTACTCGCGTGAGAACACCTCGCCACCCGGTTCTGGCCGGGTACGATTCGCGGCCCCCCGCCTGACCGAGAGGACATTCCACCTGCTGGACGCGCTGCACCGGATCGGCGCCGAGCTAGGCGCGTCGGTGGCGGCCGTGGCCTTGGCCTGGGTCAGGCAGCAAGGCGAAGTGACCTCGACCATCATCGGCGCCCGCACGGTCGAGCAACTCGACTCGAACCTCAGGTCGCTCGAGGTGACGATCCCAGACCAGCAACTCGCCGAACTCAACAAGCTCACCGAGCCCCAGCTCGAGTTTCCAGCCGACATCCTCACGGCGATGGTTATCCCGTGGCAGCAAGCAGGAACGACGATCAACGACGTCGCGTCCAAGGAGTTCAGCCTACCCTGAGCGGTCAGCTTGTACCCGCTGAGCCAGGCCGACATCAGCAGACCGTCCGGGCGAGTCTGCTAGATGGCGGTGCGGCCGCCGTCAGCGGCGGACACGGCACCGGTGACGTAGCTTGCCTGCGGCGAGGCGGGGTAGCTGACCAGCCCCACGATCTCGTCGGTGGTGGCGGCGCGGCCCATCGGGGTGGTCTGGCCAAGAGCGGTGATGCGCTCGGAAACCGACCCGTCTGTATAAACCGGGCCGGGCGCGACCGCGTTGACCCGGACGCCGCTGGGGCTGAACTCCGCAGCCCAGGCCCGGGTCAGCGGCTCAAGCGCTCCCTTTGTCGCTCCATAAGCCGCACCTGCAGCCAGCCCGACCCGGCCGGACATGCTGCTGATGTTGACGATGCTGCCGCTGCCGCGGGCCGCCATTCCAGGTGCGAAGGCGGCGACGAGAAAGTACGGTGCGCGGACGTTGCTGGCGAAGAGCGCATCGAAGGTGTCGGTGTTCAGCTCAGCCGTCGGCCCGAACCACGAGAACCCGGCGTTGTTCACCAGCACATCGACCTCGCCCGCATCGGCGGCCAGGCGCTCGATGCCGGCCGTTCGCTCAGGTCTGCAGCGGCGAACCGGGCCGCGCCACCTTCAGCCCCCCGCGGCGGAGGTGTCTAGCCGCATGAGCTTCCACAGGGTTCGGTAGGGCGCCTTGGTGAGTCCCAGCTTGGCGCAGAGACTCCAGACCTTGGCCAGTGACGCAGCGGTCTCCGCGCGGTGCTGTGGGTTGCGCATGTAAGCGTCCGCGATGACTGTCCTGGGGATCTGGTACCGGGCGACGATCTGGGGGGATGGCCTGAGCATAAGCTGAGCCATTGCGCCGAGGATGATCGGAGCGGCGATGGCCAGCCGGATGCGGCGGCGCCTGGGCAGGCCGGGGACGGTGTGCTTGAGGTAGTGGCGGGCGAACGACAGGTGGCGCGCCTCCTCGGTGACGTGGATGCGCATGATCTGTTCGAGCAGCGGGTGGAGCTGGGTGCCGGATCGCAGCTCGCGGCGCTGAACGTAGTCGATAGGGTCCTCGCCGCCCAGGACGAACAGGAAGAACAGCTGCGGGAAGCGGCGGCCGAGCCTGATGATCCGGCGGCTGGCAAGCTCCTGGATCGGGTGCAGGCCGTTCGCGTCGAACCCGCTGCGGTTGACGAACTCCTGGAACATCAGTGAGTGCTGCGCCTCCTCGATGATCTCGTGGTAGGCGTACCGGAACTCCGGTGCCCCGTTGGGCAGAGTGGCGGTGAATTCCAGCAGGCCGCGCTTCAAGATGCTTTCGAAGACCAGCCCGATCTTCATCTTGCTCGCGACCAGTTCGCAGCCCAGCCGGGCGCGAGAGGCAGCAGGCAGTTGCCGATACCAGGCGGTCGTGCCCAGCGGGTCGTCGGCGGGCAGTTCCCAGCGTGGATCCTCGGGATCCAGCGCCATGGCCGGGCCGTCCCAGTCAACGTCCCCGTAGGCGTGGAAGTGCCGGCTGACCGACTGGCGGTTGAGCTTGTCAATCAGCTTCCGCCACGCCTGATCCGGCGTGTTCGCAGCGGTTGCGGCGCCGATGGTGTCAGTCAGGGGGGTCTCCTTCATGATCGGGTGCGGGCAGCGCGCTTCGCGCCAGCGCCTTGAAGGCAGCGATAACGTCAGCGGCCGGGGCCGGTTCATGGCCAGGAATCAGCTGGAACAGCGCAAGCCCGGCCAGCTGCGCGTACATCAGCCCCAAACCCACGCGCGCCAAGCCGGGCCTGGTGGCCAGTTCCTCTGCGAACAGATCGCGGAAGACGCCCTCGCTGGCTGCCATGAATTCATGGTCGAGCCTGACTACCGCCTCGGCGAGCGTCGGGTCGCACCGCGCGGCGATCCACAACTCAAGCCAGGCGACGAACGTCGGCCCCGAGAACATCGACCAGAGGAGGTCGACGCCCGCTTCTACCCGGTCAGTGCCCGGCCCGAGGTTCGCCATCGCCTTACGGAACTCGGCCTGGCGCAGCTCAAACAGGTGCCCGACTGCGGCGCACAACAGGTCGGCTTTGGCCGGGAAGTGATGCAGCAGCGCTCCTGGCGACACGCCCGCGCGGTGTGCGACCTCGGTGGTGGTGGTTCCGTCGAATCCCCGGCTGACCAGGCAGTTCACGGTTGCCTCCAGCAGCGCCGCGCGAGTCGCCGCGGTGCGCTGGGCCTGAGTGCGCCGCGGCGCACGATGATCCGCCACAGCCGTAGTGTCGCATAGCAGAAAGAAACCGTCCATACTTCTTGTAAGATCTAGCAAGTTAGCTTCTACCGAACCCACGCGGCGGCTCGCCAGAGCGGCACCAAATCGATCCACGGTTCGGCTCCGGCGTCCAACCTGGGCCGCAGCGCCCGACTTGAGCTGCGGGGCCAAACTGGGGCTCCAGTGTCCTGGGAGTTCCTCGTCGACTGGGGTGCCGGGCAGCGCACGAGTACGAGCCAGCGGTTCGCCGAGCTGGCGGATCCGCTGGGCCGCCTCGGTCAGAGCTGCCGGTTCCGGCCGCCGACCGACCGCAGCCAACCGAGAGTCGACCCGACCTGAAGGCCGAGATGGAACCCACGGCAAGCGGCCTCTACCTCGGACACCATCGCGGCCGTCGTCAGCCCGGTCACGATCAGAATCACGGCAGGAGCTCCCAGCGCGATCGATTGCCGAGTACTGATCGCACCCATGCCATCGCAAACAGTAGCTGCAATTCCCAGAAATGCACCAGCGCATACTGAGCAGGAGGCCCTTTTCGCCTGCGGAAGGCCGCCTCTTCTATTCTGAACGCTGGGCGGATCACCATCGGTGGCGGAAGGCTCCGCTTCGGACTCCGGACTAATCTCGACCAAACCTGCGCATAGCGAACTCCCAGTTCCGATTGACCTATCCAGCCTGCGTCGGAAGCGCTGAATCCGGGGCAAAGCAGCTCACCTCAAGGCTCCGCCACGATCCTGGACGTTTGTGTACGCCAGATGAGCACGGCAGCTGGCTCGACAACTGTGGCCGATAGCGTAGCCGATAAGGAGCCGAGCTCAAGACACTTCTGTAAATGGCGCGCGACTACCTTGGCGATCCGGCAGCACTAACCTTTCTGCACATTGCAGACGAGGGCGGGAACGCGGGCTTACTTGAAGCGGACGGCGGCCGGCGGCGGTGCTGGCCGCCGTCCGCGCACGGGCAGCGCGGGCTGTGCTCATGAGTAGGCTCGGCGGGACAGCAGACGCTTCGCTGCGCTGGAAGTGGTACATATGGTGCTACTTGCCATTAATCATTACTCGCTATACTAGCCACGCTAAATACAGATGTTGCCGATCAGAAATGCAGACATTACGCGGCGGCTGAGTCGTGTGGGCCTGCCTCACCACTGCTGCTGGCCGCCTCACTGGCCCGCTGCCAACATCGACCCTGTCCGACATGGGCCTCGGGCTAAACATCCCAGCCGCGCAGCGCAATATCTCGGTCGATGAAGCCTTCGCTGTGATACACCGCATGCTCTGAGCCAGGGGCCTTAGCCCGGAATGTTGCCGGGCCATAGCCAGCTGGAATTTGCGTCCCTTAGGGAATTTAGATCCGGCCGGATTGGGAAAGCGATACCAGGCATTGGTCGCGCGAAACGTGTACCACACGCGCTGCTCCGCAAAGCGCTCCGACGTTGCCGAGGAGGGAACGTATAAGCGGACGCTCGTTAGGAATGATTTAATGCGTCCGGCTTCGGAACTTGGTCAGGCGCGTGCCCACGATCTACCGATCTGTGCGGGCATTGCGTCCGCTCCTTTACCGCCATCGATGAGCGTTCGTCAACATGCGATAAATTCAGGAATATCATCAGGGCCGACCCATGCGTCGATGCCTGGCGCTCTCGAGCGATAATCGCAGCGGCAGACGTTCGGGGCGCATTGCGCCAGTGTGACCGGTGCCATGCTGCCGCTCGTGATGCACGGGTCCCGACCTTCACTGCCCTTCCCATGCGTAGCGCTGATCAGAGCACGGGTGCGCTCTGTCTCTACAGCCGCTTACAGCCAAGCTGGTCCGTGATGATCTCGCTGGCCGCCAGATAACCGCGGACCTGGCGACGTTCCCCCGAGCATCTGCCAGCGGCCAGCTAGCTGCGGCTCGCTAGTCAGCCGACCGAGGGGACTTAGTAGCCGTCCGATAATCCAGCAGGCCAAGCGCATGCTGGCGGCCGAACGCGGAGTCCGTGTGGACCAAGCCTTTGCAGTTATCTGCTGCCACGCCAGGAGCCGCGGTGCCAACCTGCACGCGGTGACCATGGCCGTGGTTCATGCCGGACTGCTGCCATTACGCAGCGACTTGGCTACAGTTCACCATCGACCTGTATGTCCCGCTAGCGCCTCAATCCTGAGCTGCTGCAAACGATTGCGATGGCTGGCCTGTGCCTGAGCCAATTGCGTGGTGGAAAGTCTCATAGTCCCCTTAGGCATCCTCGACACGCCCATAGAGTATGTCTTCGCCATTTCGCGGCTTCGCGCGGCTAAGGTATTAAAGGTCGACATAGCTATGAGCCGCCCGGACCCTGTGGCTACCCGTCAGGATGGACTAAATGGTGCAGACGGAGTGCTGTCCCTCAAGGAGGGAGATACGTATAGTGGACAGTGGGTCAGCGGGGCGGCACGGTGAAAGGCACCGCCGGCGTCACATAAGGCCCGCGACAGTGTATCTGTCCGTCGGGGGTTTGCTCACTCTGGCCACAATGGGTCTGTGCATTTCGAACCATGTCTCAACCCTGCAGGCCATCGCACTCGCCCTGGCCTCGACGGTGACGACGCTGGGCGGATGGATCGGCCTGCTTATACCCGATGCATTAGTCGCGTGGCGCCGCGGATTCAAGCAGGGCTGCAAGGTCGCCTTGGAATGTCAGTCATCTGATCTCCCCGTCAAGGCCCCCCTGGACGAGGTCCCGCCGAACTCGAACGAGTCGACCGTCACCGATCTGCTTGCCCGCTCAGGTCCGCGTCATGGACGGCGGACTCGCCCTCGCGAGAGCTATTAGCTCCGTCGCGTCTCCGCTCGCATGCCGCCTATGGCCGCCTCTCCCGGCTGGACCGCGTCCTGGTCATCCGCGACGGCCCAGGGGTTACTGCTGTCGCGGGGTGGTGGAGTCATGTTCTCGACCCCGAGCAACGCCAGAACTTCTGCCGCAGTCGCCCCGGTCGCGTCGGCTATGCGCTTGACTGCCGAGACCGTCGTGGGCTCGCGTGGCAGGCCCTCGGCATCCAGAAAGTCGTGGATGACGTCGTCGCTATGGCCGCGTTGCCTCATGCGCACGTAAACCCAACTCGCGATGCGCTCACCAGGAGTGGGCGGAGCGTCCGGGCTCGTGATCGGATTACGCGGCGAAGACGGGGCCGACAGCAGCGGATTCGGCTCTCCGCCCGTCAATACGGACTCAACGCTGCCGGGCGACCACTGGTACATCGCTTCAACCGTACCGACGGTGGACTCGGGGTAAGAGTCCCGTTCGCCGTTTTCGAGTCGGCTGATGGTTTTGACGGAGATCATCCCGGCGCCGCGTTCCCGCGCGAAGCGGGCGCGCTGACGGAAGCCATAGCCGAGCTCGCCTCGGCGCCGCTCAAGCATGCGACCAAGGCGCATCCAGGCCTCAGTTGGATATGCGGTCATCACAGGTCTACCCGCAGGGATCCGAGTCCGGCCAGTTCGGATATAGCCTTCATCTCGCTGATGATAGCTCTATCGCGGTCCGTTCCATACCAGGACGGCACCATCGGCGAGGCGAGAACGCAGCTGCGCGAAGTCCCGGCATGCCTGACCTGACTCATATCGCAGCGTTACTACCTGCACGGATTGCATCTCGTCCAGCGGCTCAATTGTGCACCGCGGATCACACATCGACGGCTCCGCCGCGCCTGTCTATTGTTTTGCGGCTGATCCTCAGACCCCGGCGAAGCGGGCGGCTCGGCACCGCCTCGCCATTACTTTGCATACCGCTCCGCGGAGCGCTCTGGCCGCTAGTGTCCATCAGTGTCTGCGTTCCGGTTGCGGGCGAACGGGTAGGACCATAAGTTGTCTCGCATGAGCATGACACAAACGGTCACCCCCACGCGGGAGCTCACGAGCAGGACTCCTGTAAGGCTTCGCCAGAACGGCGCAGCAATCCGCTGTCTTCGTGAAAAAGACGGCTGGCATCAGCCTGAATTCGCCCGGAAAGTCGGCATGAGCCAGGCTGCGCTCTCCAATATCGAGCGGGAAAAGCGCAGCGCCCGTCCCGCGACGATTCACAGGATCGCTCACGCTTTGCGTGTTCCCGTTGCCGCAATCACCCGTGATTACGACCAATTGGA
>Ga0207646_10008144_pt1 | contig 10545 bp, 8 predicted proteins | sample KBSK5502metaG_FD_184343 | JGI IMG/M metagenome (GOLD analysis project Ga0207646, IMG submission 184343) | Corn, switchgrass and miscanthus rhizosphere microbial communities from Kellogg Biological Station, Michigan, USA - KBS K5-50-2 metaG... | ecosystem: Host-associated > Plants > Roots >...
GTCCAGGGGAAAAGCTCGATACTCTTTGTAACAGTTGCATCACTTGTAACGGTTGCATCACTTGTAACGGTTGTATCTATGCATCGCGCTTGACACCCCTATATTAGTAATGTTAGCATTCTCCTATGAGCAACGAAACCGTATGCCGCGCTGGGCAAGAGAAAGTTGCCCACCTGGCGGCCTTTCGCTATCCATATAAACACATCGCGCATGGTTTCGCCGCATAAGCCTGGCACATTTGCTTATGCGGCGGAAAGTGGTGCCGGTGTCTGCCCGGATACACGTCCCGGGTCTCCACGAGACGACTCGTACAATCATGCATTGTAGGGGCGACTCTTGCGGGTGCTCTGCTGGCCGTGGTCATCCTCTCGACTCGTACTGCTCTCCACTCATTTACGAATTCTGTCATCCCGCCATTCTCTGTTCTGCTTTGCATCTGTTGCCAGGTTCCGCTCGTTTCTGTCTAACCCCTATAGCACTTCATCTGACCAAGGAGGATATCGCTAATGTTGCTGGCAAATTTCTCGAAAGTAAGCAAAGATTATGGTGGCAACCTCGTTTTTCGGGAAATTGATCTGGAGATTATGGAAGGCGAACGCATCGGCCTCGTCGGTGAAAATGGTGGCGGCAAATCAGCTCTCTTCAAGCTGCTGGCCGGGCTGGAAGACCCTACCGAAGGCGTCATTTCGCGCAGGCGCAACCTGACCATTGGCTACCTCTCGCAAGAGGTTGATCCCGGGCAGAGCCATAAGACCGTCTTCGAAGCAGTTTCAGAGGTAACGCAGGAACTGGTAGATTTACCAATGCTGCTGAGCCAGCTCGAAGCCAGAATGGCCGATCCGGAGGTAGCCGCTGACCCGGATGCTATGGCTGCCATACTGGATGAGTATGGCAAAGCCCAGGAGCGCTTTGAAGCCCTGGGCGGCTATACGCTTGAACACAAAGTAGAGACGGTCCTGCACGGCCTGGGATTCGGCCCTGCCTGGTACGATCAGGAGCTAGGCACGCTCAGCGGGGGTGAAAAGAAACTGGTCAACCTCGCCCGTATCCTCATCAAGATGCCTGATCTCCTGCTGCTCGATGAGCCTGACAACCATCTTGACCTGGAAGCGAAGGCCTGGCTGGAACAATACATTCAGAGCTACCCTGGCACCGTACTGATCATTTCGCATGACCGGCGCTTGCTCGACCGCGCGGTCAAGAAAATCTTCGAGCTTGAGGATGGCAAAATCTCCGTCTATGCAGGCAACTACAGTTACTACTTCGAGGAACGCCAGCGCCGGCTGCTGAAGGAGTATGAGCTGTACACCGTGCAACAAAACGAGATTAAGCGCCTCGAGGCCAGTATGCGTCAACTCAAGGGCTGGGCCAAATTAAGCGACAAATTGTCGAGCCGGGCGGAATACATGGCGAAGCGTGTAGAACAAGCCAGGCAGGAGGCCATCGATCGCCCCACCTTGATCCGCGATAAAATCAAAGTCAACCTCGACCCGGACCGCAGCGGCAAGAAAGTGCTTGAGATCAAAGGGTTGAGCAAGTCATTTAATGGGCAAGAGCTGTTCGAGCCGTTTGACTTCACCATCCTCTATGGGGAGCGCGTGGGTATCGTCGGAGCCAACGGCAGCGGCAAGACCACGCTGCTCAAAACCATGCTGGAAATGATCCCGGCTGATGCAGGTACGGTGAAAATCGGGGCAAGTGTCGTGGTGGGCTACTATGCCCAGGAGCAGGAGACCCTGCCTTTCGATAGCACATCGCTCGATTTCGTACGCAGGATCAAGCCAATGAATGAGCCGCAGGCCATCAGTTTCTTGCACGGCCTGCTTTTCTCGTTTGAGGATATCAACACGCCCATCCGGCGCTTGAGCGGTGGAGAGAAGAGTCGCTTGCAGCTTGCCCGCTTGATGCTCACCGATGCCAATTTCTTGCTGCTCGACGAACCTACCAACAACCTGGATATCGCGTCTGTCGAGGTCCTGGAAGCAGCCCTTGGGGAATTCGAGGGCACAATCCTGACCGTCTCGCACGACCGTTACTTCCTCGACAAGATTGTCACCAGGATCCTGGCGATTGGGGATGATGGCCGCGTGCGGATATACCCTGGGAATTTCTCGTACTACTACGAGAAAAGCCACCACGTGTGAATAATAAAAGTCCTCGCCGCAACAAGCGGCGAGGACATTCATGTAAAGTCGTGCCATTACCTCATCGGTACGATGCCGGCGCAGCGTTGATCGCGCCCGTCTCTTCCATGATCACCCGTAACTGCTTGGCATCGAGCGTCTCCTGCAAGCGTAGCGCTTTTGCGATACGATCAAGCGTTACACGGTGTTCCGAAAGCAACCCTACAGCGCGGTCATGCGCCCAGTTCACGAGACGATTGACTTCCTCGTCGATGATGGTGGCGGTCTTCTCACTGTATTCACGCGAGCCTGTCGCCAGGGCCGTGCCCGCGAATGGGTCTTCGCGCTCGCTGAACGAGATCGTTCCGAGCCGTTCGCTCATACCCCAGCGCGTAATCATCTGCCGCGCAATCGCGGTGACACGCTGCAGATCGTTTTCCGCGCCCGTCGTGATCTGTCCAATCGCCACTTCCTCTGCGGCACGCCCACCGAGAGCCGTCACCAGTTGCGACTCCAGGTACTCTTTCGAGTAGTTGTAGCGGTCATCGAGCGGGGTGTACTGCGTCACACCGAGCGCCTGGCCGCGCGGCACAATCGTCACTTTGCTCACCGGATCGACATTCTCCGTCAGCAGGCCTGTCAGCGCGTGACCACCTTCGTGGTAAGCCACAACGTTCAGGTCATCTTCGCTCAACACTAACGGACGCTCGGCGCCAAGCAGAATCTTGTCCAGCGCCTCGTCGAAGCAGTTCTGGTTGACTGCATCCAGGTTACGGCGAGCGGCCAGCAGAGCCGCCTCGTTCACCAGGTTCGCGATGTCCGCGCCCACCATGCCAGGCGTGGCGCGAGCAATCGTAACCAGGTCTACATCGCTCGCCAGTGGTACGTCGCGTGAGTGTATCTTGAGAATGGCCAGGCGGCCATTCCAGTCGGGCCGTTCGACGGTTACACGGCGGTCGAAACGTCCTGGACGCAGCAGCGCTTTGTCAAGCCCATCGGGCCGGTTCGTAGCGGCAATCACGACAACAGCCTGGCGCACATCAAAACCGTCCATCTCGACCAGCAACTGATTCAGTGTCTGCTCGCGTTCATCGTTGCTGTTGATACTGGAGCCACGCTGGCGACCCACAGCATCAATTTCATCGATAAAGATGATGCTGGGCGCTGCCTTCTTGGCCTGGTCGAAGAGATCGCGCACGCGGCTGGCTCCGACGCCTACCAGCACCTCGACAAACTCGGAGCCGCTGATGGTGAAGAACGGCACTGCTGCTTCACCTGCTACGGCACGCGCCAGCAGCGTCTTACCGGTTCCCGGAGGGCCTACCAGCAGGATGCCGCGTGGAATCTTACCGCCCAGTTTCTGGAACTTTGTGGGCGTCTTCAGAAACTCAACCACCTCGACGAGATCATTTTTCGCCTCGTCGACACCCGCCACGTCGGCGAACGTGGTACTCGGCCTGTCTTCCAGCACAAGTTTGGCCCGGCTCTTGCCGAAGCTGAAGATGTTCTGCTGGCCCTGGGTAGCACGCCGGGCTATGAAGAAGAACACGCCGATCAAGAAGATCCAGGGTAAAAAGTTGATTACAATGTTTAACAGGAGATTGTTATCCCCCGCGGGCTTAGCCGTGTAATTCACGTGATGTTGATTTAATAATGTGATCAGGTTCGGGTCACCATTGGGCAACTGTGTAAAGTGGAAACTGAGTCCACTCTTGTTCTGGCCGGTACTGGGATCGTTCACTGTTACAGCGGTGTTGAAATGCCCAGTGGCGTCCGGTCCCTGGAAGGTGACATCTTTGACATTGCCTGCCTGGACTTGCTGGTAGAAGGTACTGTAGGGTACTTCAATTACAGGCGAACCGCTGCTGCTTGAATTCTGTGAAAAGAAGTATTGAAACAAGTACCAGCCTAACAAGACCACGCCGATGATAATCAGCGAACGCACTAAGAGCGAGGTCCCGCTGCTGCGCGGTGGGCCGCCATTGTTCCCGTTCCCGTTGTTGCCGCCATTCGGGCGCTGCGGGCTATTCGGGCGTTGCTCATTAGGGTTACGCTGGTACATATATTGAGCCTGAGCATCCATATATTCAGACCTGCCTTCTTCGGTTGACCGGACGCATCCTTTCAGCCCCCGGCCCTCGAGATAAAATCCTCTTCTAATAGTAATACGAGATAATGACTTTTTTCGCCAGTGCCTGCAAGAAATGCTTATCCTGCAAGATGACCTGTCGGTATAAATACGTTAATAATACGTTTCAGATTACCACAAGTTGCTAGACTTAGCAATCTTTTTGAGCGAGTGCTAAATAATTCTCTACAAGGGCGATTGCTTGTCCTCGCCCTCCCGCGTTGCTGTGTCCATTTTCATCTGGCGAGCCTGGCGTAGTATAATCAGTTCAAACCAGCGCACAAAAAAATACATACTACAGAGGTACAAAGTGACACGGTGTTACGCGATAATAGTTGGCGTAGATAATTACAATGATACGACTCATTTTATTCCCCTGCCCTTTGCCCAGGCCGATGCCCAGGCCCTTTACGAACTGCTGATTGACCCCGAACGCGGGGGTTGGCGTCCAGGGGATGTGGTCTATCTTGCAGGCGAAGCAGCGACGCGCGACGAGATAGAGAGCCAGCTGCGTGAACTCTGCCTGGTTCGCGCCCGGCAGGATGACCTGGTATTGATCTACTTCGCAGGACATGGCCTGCTCGATCCGGCGACCCAGGATGGCTACCTGGCGCTGCGGGCGACTCACGCTGAACGTCCCGCTACGGGCTTGCATGTACCCACCCTGGTCGATCACTATCTCTATGATTCAAAAGCCGGCAACATCCTGACTCTGCTTGATATTGCTCACGCAGGCCCGGAGTGGAGGCGCCACAAAAACCCCGCGGATGCGGCCCTCCTCTTCGGACAATCGCTGCTTGACTTGCCCAGGACAAAGGGCCGCGTCATCCTGACATCTCAGCGCCAGGGAGAGGTCTCAAAAGAGCAGTTGGAGCAGGGTCACGGTGTATTCATGGCTTACCTGCTCGATGCTCTGGAGGGAGCGGCTGCCAATCCCGGCACCGGGCGCATCACACTTGGTACCCTTTACGATTATTTTGACGAACACATGAGCCGGGATCAGCCGCAGTACCCGCAGAAGTTCGGCTTTGAGTACGGCTCGATGGTCTTAATAGAATGGCCTGAATGGAAGACCGCCTCGGCTCCCCAACCGCTCGGCAGGGGACGGCGCGTGGCTGGAGTCGTGGTTACGCCTCTGCATATACTGACCGGGCATCGCGGTCATGTCGATGACGTGGTCTTCTCGCCTGATGGTGCGCAGATCGCATCATGTGGTGAAGATATGACCGTGCGTCTCTGGTCCACCGCGTCGGGTGAACTGCTCCATACCATTGCCGCGCACGAAGGAGCGGTGATGGGCGTAGATATCTCGCACGATGGCAACATCATCGCATCCTGTTCGGAGGATAAGACGGTGCGCCTGTGGGATGCGCGCACGGGGGAGCCTTTGCGCACGCTGCAAGGGCATAGCAGCGCGGTCTGGACGGTGGCTTTCTCGCTCGATAACCGCATGCTGGCCTCGTGTTCAAACGATGAGACGGTACGTATCTGGGACCCACACACGGGCGAAGCGCAGCAACTATTGCAGGGACATCACAATGTCGTTGTGGGCGTCGATTTTTCCTATGACAGCAAACTGCTGGCCTCCTGCTCTTTCGATAAGACCATCTGCTTGTGGGATGTTGGCAATGGCACCATGCAGCGCAGGCTGCGCTACAGCGATATCGTCTATGGAGTGGCCTGGTCGCCTGATGGAGATTTGCTGGCTTCCTGCTCAGCCGATGGGTCAATCTGCCTATGGGATACCTCAAATGGGCAGATCCTCCAGACGCTCACCGGGCACGACGGCGCAGTGTGGACTGTAGATTTCTCCCCCGATGGCCGCCTGCTGGTTTCAGGCTCAGAGGACGGTTCGCTGAGGCTGTGGGATGTCTACCAGGGCCGCGAGTTGCAGACGATTAACCACAGGATAGAGGTTTATGGCGTAGTCTTCGGAGCCGATGGTTTGCTGGCAAATAGCGCTGAAGACGGCGCGGTGCGCGTCTGGCAAACAGAGGTCATCGATGGTTGACAGGTCGCAACGTCTGTTGTATGATAGGAAAGCCGACGCGGGGTGGAGCAGTGGTTAGCTCGTTGGGCTCATAACCCAAAGGTCGGAGGTTCGAATCCTCCCCCCGCTACTTGCAACAAGGTCAGAAGGTCTTGCAGAGAAAGCGCTTCCCGCCTTGTTTTATTTTGTTCACCTTCCAACATTCCTCACGACATCCCGACCACTGCGAGCAAAACTGCGAGCAAAACTTCATTGAGCTAGCATTCTCTAGGCGTGTTTGAAACGTAGAGGTTGGTTGCTGCGTGCTAGAAGTAGAAGCAATGACACATCCTCACTGACAGGAGACAGCCATGTGGCTGAGAGGATAGGTCACCTCTACTGCGTCAGCGCAGAAAGGAAAGAAAAGTATGAACCGTAAGATTACAGGACTGCTCATGGCAGTCGTTGCTGTTGGTACCAGTTTGATCGTGCTTCTACGAGCAGAAAAGCCGAGGCGCTTCCTGCAAGCGCGCGTTGAGCAGATGCGTGCCGCTCTCCCTGAGCCTCAACAGGCCCGGCGGTCTGCCCAGCAAGTAGCTACTCGCGTTTCACACCTGGCTAGCGATGCCAAAGGCACGACGGGGCAGGCGATGAACAAGGTGAAGCAGACCGGAAGTGACCTGGCAGAGAAAGCCAAACAGCTCACTCTTGTTGGAAAACAGAATGGGCGCTGATCACCTCGTCACTGGAGGAGATCCCCTCGCTGTTCTCACTACCCCGATAGAGGGTCGGGGGAGTTGTTTTGCTCCCGTTGACTGGCCGTGATGAGATGCCCCTTTTTCGGGATTGTGCCAAGGGGTCAAGGAAGCAATTGTTCACGGCTTGGCGTTGTCCCGCCTCCGGGACAGGCCAGCTAGTGACCTCTGTGACTGCCTCCACACACAAGACGAGGAACTCGGTGGCGAATGGCTGCCGAGTTCTTCGTGGTTTTGGTACATGGGGCCTTTGTGAGAACGGATAGGAGAGAGCGAAGCTCAAACTTTGCGGGGATAAGCGGTCTACTTTTCAGGGGCTTCCTCACTTTTCGATAAGCAAAATGTACGAAAAATGCCAAATGGCAAGCCGTTGTCGCCCTCAACCCATTCCCTGAATGTTCCCCCCTTGTTTGGCAGAGAAACACATCCTTATAGAAACACATCCTTTGTTCGATAGAGAAACACATCTTTTATATAAGTATAATAAAAGATGAGTAAATAACTAATAGTTTGATAAAGTGCAAAAAAGTATTGACCAGTTACTATCACTTTGTTATACTTCAATGTGGGGGGGGGATGAATGGGTGATGATGCGATGCAATGGAATGCTTCCCGTTGCTGATCCCCAGCTCATCTGTTCATCTCATGATAGAAGAGAGATCATGCATGTAGGAGGCTACGTCATGAAGCAGTTCCTCAAACGGTTCTTCTACTATCCCTGGCGTTTTTGCTATCGTTTGGTCTGCTGGATTAACTACCCAACTCCGCGCGAACGCATGTGGCATATGTACGCGCTGGGCAAAGCGCAAGGGCGCAAAGAAGCCTTGAAAGAAGTGCCCATTGCCCGGGTCCAGCCACGACAAACCACACAACCGGGTGAGTTGCATCTTCCACCCGGCGAATGGACCAGGCAATGGCGCGCAACCCATTCTGAGCTTATCCGCAAGCCAATAACCACTGTTTTGCCAGTCATCACCGAAGATGCCTATGATGAGTCCTGGCTGAATGCAAAGCCACCGGTGCAACTGTCTCTGGATGCACAGACGACCGAAAAAATGCCAGCAGTCGTCAAGTTGCTGCACGAGAGAAAACAGCATGCTTGATGGCTGGCTTTTTTATTGGCTGGTGGTATTTGCAGTTATTGGATTGCTCCGTCTTAGTAGTGGGCTTTTCTTGACTGGCCTGTTGATTTATTCCGCTCTGAAGCAAGATCGCGAGATCAATGTGGCCCAGGATGCTGCATATGAGGGCATGAAACAATCGTTACTGCATCATGGATTTGATGAACCAGGATAGGAGGTACTGTGCTAGAGAGCATATTTCAGCGATCAGCCCAATTACCAATTGGCGAAGTGGGGTTACCGGAAATTATTGCTAGTTGCCAATTCACTGGAGTGCCAACCTGGGTGTCAAAAAGGGCAGGAAAATACCCTGGTTTTCTTGCTAATTAGAGATGAACCAGGGAAGTGTTTCGTGGCTCTGGGCGATAGTCTTGTAGCGGTCGATAAGCTGCTGAGAGATGGCATTGTACTGTTTCCAGGCTGCATCTGCTTGTTGCCTGAAATAGCGTTTTGTCTCAGCATCACGCTCACTCTCAGCTAAGAGCTGTACCTGCACGATGCGGAGCGTTTGTACACAGTGCAGTTGCTCTTCTAAAAGCTCTCGTATTTCTTGCTGATTCATGACGCTCTCCTTTGCTCTAGGGGATAGCTTCGAAGTAAGTAAGCATTAGTGCCTCTGTCATGATATTTCCCCCACATTCCATCTTTCCATGAGACCTGACTTCATTATAGCAGACAGCGATTACTCTGACGGGATTGTCTCTGATAAAGACATGTACCGAGGTAGTAGCTTCGTGCGGTGATTGTGAGCGTACAAGACCCTGGTTCAGTGACTACTGAACCATGAACCAGGGTAGTACTTTCGTCTTGTGTAAGTAAAGGTTGAGCCAAACCATATAGAACATGAATCGAAATGGTTGACCAGGTTATGAGATGGCTAGCCATTTTAGCGTAGAGGGATAGGGAGGGTTGAACTCAGCAAGAGGCTTTTTCGGGTCACCTGGTTGCTATCTCGACTGGCTTCTCAGGCGCTTAGCGGGTGAATGTTGTCCAATGGTGTCGCGCTTTGTGCATCTGGGTTGAATGGTTTTGCCCTCACCTGCTGGTGAGGCAGCGTGTGAAGCCGTTTTTTTGTCAACATGTGTCCAATGGAATCCACCTGTAACTGTCGGTTCTGCTGTAAATTACCAGATTAAACTGGTCGTTTTTATCGAATGACCCTGATGGTTTTCACCTTTGTTAGATGCTTCAAATGGCTAGCTATCAGCAACATTCCCTTTGTCCTCTTCTTCCACCTCTCTAAACACACCTTCCCACTTATCGACGACCTCTTGCTGCATCGAGGGGAGCAAATGACCATACACGCGCAAGGTGATAGCAATGTCGCTGTGCCCCAGCAACTCTTGAATCACTTTGATGTTCACACCCATTGAGAGCAGGATCGTCGCAGCGCTATGCCGCAAGTCATGAAAGCGTATCGGAGGGAGCTGCGCCTGCTCTAGCAATTCCCTGAATGCTTCACCCATATGATTAGGGTGGAGATAGCCGCCCCGCAAGTTCGGAAACACAAGATCGCGATCCTCCCACTTTTTCGCTTGGGTCTTCTGATCTAATTGCTGGATACGGTGCCGTTTCAGCATATCAAGCAAGAAGCCGGGAATGCGTATCGGTCTTGTTCCTGCTGTTGACTTCGGCTCACCTTCAACATACCCATGCCCAGGAAAGCGGTCTACTGTGTGCATAACGTGCAAGCTGCCATGATTAAAATCAATGTCCGACCAACGCAAAGAAAGCAGCTCACCACGCCGCATACCCGTCACCACTGCCATCATGATTAATACTTCCAGCCGATGACCCCGTATATGCTGCTTAAATCTCTGCGCCTGCTCCAGACTGAGAGGAGCTATTTCTGGCTTCACCTTGCGAGGCCGCGTCACCAGTTCGCACACATTCCTCGATACATAGCCCCACTTCACAGCGTTATCCAGCGCCAGGCTCAGAACGCCGTACATTTCGTATACATACTTCGGTGAGAGCTTTTCATCAAGCTTTTTTGAGAGAAATTTCTGCACCTGTTGCGGAGTAAGCTTCTGTAGCCAGATATCGCCTAAGTCAGCAACGATGTGCTTGACCGATTTCCTGTAGTTGAAGTACGTGCCAATACGAAGCTTACTTTTATGAACGTTTTCCAGCCAATCTTGTATGTACTCGCCAAGCTTCCTCTGCGGCCCAGTCGCTAAAATGCCACGCTCCAATTCACGTAACATCTCATTTCTTTTCCGAACGGCTTCTTGCTTGGTCTTACAGTACACCTTTTTACGCTTGTTCGTCTCTACTGAGATTTCAGCTACCCAGCGATCACGAGCCTTGTCATAGTATACTGATCCCTCTTTATGACCAGCACGAGGCTTCTTTTCTTTTTCTGTCACGGCAACACTTCCTTATAAAATTGAGCCTTGCTGGTAAGAAGCAAGGCTCAATCAAGAATTCACGCACTTTCAAGCTGCTT
>Ga0207646_10008145_pt1 | contig 10545 bp, 9 predicted proteins | sample KBSK5502metaG_FD_184343 | JGI IMG/M metagenome (GOLD analysis project Ga0207646, IMG submission 184343) | Corn, switchgrass and miscanthus rhizosphere microbial communities from Kellogg Biological Station, Michigan, USA - KBS K5-50-2 metaG... | ecosystem: Host-associated > Plants > Roots >...
GCTTCGTGCAGAGCCACGCGGTCTCCTGCGGTCATGGCCATAGCAACCCAGGTCACCGCCATACGGTTTCCTGTCTCAATCAGTGCTGTGACCATGCCACCCGTGCCACGATGGGGCTTGAGTTCGTGGTCCTGACTGAGCGAATACTCGACAGGGCCGCGATTCGTGGCAACAATGAGGCGATCGGCATGGAGCCGTGGTGATGCCAGCTGACGCATCTGTAAGTGTGCGGACATAGGTTCTCCTTTCTTTCTTCTCGATCCCCGGTAAGGAACGAGTTCACGATGTGCTGAACCTGCCAACCTTGCTAGAAGCGGGCAATGCAGTTCTGCTTAGGCAGTCGTCATCTCTAAGCGCGTCTCCCGGTCCTCCGTCTCCTCGAACACGCGATAGTGCTGCACAAAACCCTCATCGCCTTCCAGGTCCAGACTCTGTAACGGTGGATAGACGCGAGGACACGCAAGGTCGAGACCTAGCTCATCACGAACGCGAAGCAGGTGATCTTCAACACGTGGGGGAAGATCGTCTTGAAACACCAAAAAGCTGCCTAAGCTTACAGCGATCATGTGCCCGATATGTTCCTCCTCTTTCTTCATCTGAAAGTGGGGGCTCCGAGAGTGGTATTGCTGGAGGAGTACCTTGCTGCGGGAACCTCTTGATGCCAGAGCCTTGTAGCATAAGTCAAGCAGTTGAAGTGTCCCCACAGAGAAGCCAGAGGAGAAGCGCAAAGTCGCCGCTGTTTGGATGGTCATCGCCTGCTCACCAGCAGTGGACGAAGTGATGGTGCCGTGTGACGGTCCAAACCATTCCGTCAGCAGGGTGGTAAAGATGGGGGAGATGACACGTGTACAGCGCCCAAGCAGAGTGTTTTCCAGGGCGCCGTTCTTCATCGCAGGCTTGGATGCCCAGCAGATGCGTATGTTGTGCAAAGGTGGTGTATCGCTGTCTAGAGAGGCGTGCGAGGCAGGAGAGGAGAGAAAGAGTCTGCCTATCGCAAGCGTATACTCCAGCAGCGTGCAAGGAACAAGATTATCTGCATCATAAAAGACAATCCATTGCGGATAACGCAGGAGAAGAGCGCAGAGCGTTCCGATGTACATCCCCTCTCCCTTGCCCCCGCGAACCTTCTCATCCTCGCCGAGGATATGCTCGGCGTCGTGGAACTTGAAAAATTGAGCCACGCCCTCATCTTTCTGATGGATGACGTAGACGTTGCGGTGGGCGGTGAAAAGTGCTCTGATGCTGGTCTCTATCTCCTGCCGATCTTGCTCTGGACAGTTGGTCACCACAATAATCGGGCTCTCGATGGGAAGGTACCACAGGACTTGCAGTAAGGTCTGGATGCTTTCGCTTTTGTGGGAAACGACAAAGGCGGTGCGGGAGAGAAAATACGGGAGGTCGCGGAGGCGCTCCTCTGCTAAAAGAGGGGAGAATCTGGCAGTATCGATCTGCATAGGATGCTACCTTTCTGGAGCATAGGGACTCCAACACGTCGTTGCGTGTAAAAACCGTTCGTAAGGCAATAAGCATCTCAATCCGTTTTAGCCTCCGTGCACATAGATGTGTGCAAAGGGTCTCTCAGAAAGGTTTTAGCATACGCCGCGTGTCGTCATGCAAGCAGAGGTTGAGAATCGGTTAAAAGGTACTAATGAGGTTAAGTATTCTTAACCTGCAAAAATGCTACTCTAGCAGAGAGGTACTTCTTTTGTGATTTCCAACATAACTGCGAAAAGCCAGTTTTTCCTTGTCCATTCATCAACGATTCTGATCGAGCCTTCTCAAGAACGAGACGGGCAGCATGAGAGAGAGCAGGCGGTTGCGGAGCGAAGCCTTCGCCGGTGAGATGAGATAAAGCGTGAAGGCAAGCAAGGCGAGCAGCAGGGCAGCAACGCTCAGGAAGACGCTGGGGACAGAACTGCCCTGCGAGCCGCTGCTGCCAGGTGGATTGCCGTTAGTGTGTTGCCCGCCGCCGTTAGGTACTGACGTAGTGGTGGGCGTGAGACTGCTGTCGGTTGGCGTTGGGCTGGCAGAAGGCGTTGGTGATGGGGAAGGGGCAGTTGTGGGTGTGAGAGCTAGTGTGGGCGTAGGTGGAGGCGTCGCCATGCAACTCCAGGAGACGTTGACCGAGTTCATAGGTCCGCTAAAGGTGATCGTGTCATTGGCAGGGCAGGTGATGTTGGAAGGCATCGTGATGGTTACGGAAACCTGCCCTCTGGGTTGAAGCATTCCCCCTGCCGGGTTAATGGTCACGCCAGCTATGCCACTGCTGCTCGCAAACCAGGTCATGCTCCCATGGCGGCTGGTGTTGCTGACGGTGACCATGCATTGCCTACAAGTGGTCAGGTTCGTGGGAGAGGCTACCAGCCCAGGGCCTGCCAGCACGAAACGCGCAGGGGCAGCAGATGCTGATCTCGCACCGGAAACGAGCGGCGAGCACATGGCCAGGGCGCTCAAGGTAATGAGCGACAAGAGCGCAAAGCGTCTCAGGAGATGAGTACGAACATTAGGTGGTCCCATGATCGTTTCCTCTCTGCTGCTGCGTAACATTTTTCCCGTCGTCATCCTGCCAGTTTTCCTGCTGGGAAGACCTGGGTACCGGGGCTGGTGCTGGCATGGGCCCAGAAGCATATGGCGGTGGCGGCCAGAGAGAGGGAGGCTGTGAGGGTGCTAGTGGCTGTACTCCTTGAGGTGGTGGAGCGGGTTGAGCCGGAAACGCCGGTGCTTCGGGAGGCCGTTGTGGTCGGATGGAGTGTGGCAAATGTGGTGAGAGAGGTGCGACCGCGGCGGGCGGCATAGGCACGCTTTGCGGCATGTGTTGCTCCGGTGCAAGCTGGGAGAGAGGCTGAGTCGGGGAAGAGGGTGAGGCAGACGAAGCGGGCTGTCCTGGAGTAGATGGAGAGGACTGCAGAGGATACCTAACCCATTCCCTGGACGACAACCCGGCAATAGGCTGGTGGTGCTGTGGTTTAGCTCCCAGCCACAAGATGAAGACGCGTAGCGCAAAGATTCCCACGATGATGGCGAGAAGCAGGTCTGGAAGACGCTGGTGGAAGATGATGCCCAGCAGCGCCAGCAGGATGCTCAGGAATGTCAGGACGCCTCCCAGCACGCGCAACAACGAGTGCTCCGCCGCGTCCGGCTTGATAGATGGTGGATAGGGCAACTTAGGCATCATCTTTCCTCAATGGGTACAATTGAAATAGGTTACTAGAGAGATAAACCTCAATCTGATTGACGTTGAGAAGCTGCCAGAGTGAACAGGGAGGGCCAAAAAGTCCTACAGGCCGGTTTTGTTGCCAAAATGCTGACTGTAATCGTGGCATGACTCTACGAGCATCGTAGAAAAAGTAGCGAAAAAAGAGTGAGCGTGGAATAGGAATCCATTCTTGTTGAGGTGAGCGAAAACGGAAAACAGCTCCTCCCTTGCCCCAACAAGGAACGCGCCCTTCATCCCCATGGATCAATCACAGGGGCTTTCGGGCGCGGTATTTGGTAAGGTGCCAGTGACTCCGCTTGGTTTTCCATCTACCAGCAATTGCGCTCCAGGTTGTATGCCATTGCCAGCGATGCTGATGGTAGCGTGCCCAGTGGAGTGGGCCGGGAGGGTAAGCGTGCCGCTTATCAGGTGCGGCACGCTCGCTCCCAGGCCCGCTAGCTCATCAGTTGTCGCCAGGCGTCCCGGGAGCGCGAGCCTGGCGAGCAGGTCGCGCAAGACGCGGATCGTGTCTGACTGTAAGCCGATGAGTTCATTTGCTACTTGATTGTGTTGTGAGCCTGGCGGCAGCCCGTTGATAGCGGAAGCAGCGCTATTGAGCTGCTGATCCAGTTCGCTGAGCGCCTGGAGATACACCTCGGTATGAACCGGGTCCGCCAGGGAGGAGAGTGTCGTGAGACGATCACGCGCAAATTGCAGGTCCAGGGAGGCCAGTGCCAGGACGCCGGAACTCAGCAAGAGAAACAGGGGGCAGAGGCCCAGCATTGCCCCAAAGACCGGGTGCGCACGAAACAGCGAGAAGCCTGATCGTTTCGCGTTGGTCTGTTTGCGTTGGAGTTCCGCGTGCCGACGGAACAGGCGCCGTTCCAGTTGCCAGGCGAAGTCCGCGTCTGCCTGGAGTTGGTGCGCCGCTTGCAGACGCCGGGCCAGTACGACCAGTTCATCTACTTCCGCGTTGCGCTCGAGTCCTGGCTCCGGTGAAATGAAGCCTGTACTGGCTACGTGCGCCGTGTCACGCACGATGAGATCGCCGATGCAATCGGCTAGAACTTGAGGGAGGTTTTAGGAACACCGGCTTACCTGGCTCCGAAAGGAAAAGGGAACCACAGCATGCCGTGAAAGCGAGTGAAAAGCGAAAGCGTTGTAGCTTGAGACTCGCGAGTTCCGCGCAATAGGGTGAGAGCAGGATTGCCCGAACCTCAATCACCGAGGATGGAAGTACACATCCTCTGGCAGAACGCTTGAGGCCAGAGCCTTTCGCTACTCGGGAGAAAGTAGCCGTCCTGAGTACCCTCAGCGAAAGGATGGGGACCAATGAGGTCTCATGTGCGCCATTGAGGCGCGTCTACGCTTGTTGCGGATGCGCAACCCACTGGTATCGATGTGGTTAAAGCAGCACCTGACCTTCTCCCGAAAGGGGTGAGGGGACAGTAGCATGGTGTTAGCAAGGCCGAACAGGTTAAGTACCTAAACTGGGTCGGTCAGCTAGGCCGTACATGGCGAGGGCTACACTGCCCAAACCTTAGCTGAGCGTTCTTGCTCATGTTCCATGCCAACACGGTACTATAGGGCATGCGGAGTGGTCTCTTTGCAATCATGAGAGGCGAAGAGAAGATACCCCACTCCGGCTACCCTCAATGAGAGGGGAATCCAGCGAATGAGGAGCCTAAATACGGACCAGCGTAGACGTGAGACGATGGGATCGCCTAAAAGCTGAGAGGCTCAAGGTGACAGAGCACCCATATTACTCAAATGCTCAGGGTAATGCCTGGGACAGGGGGAAGGGGTGCAGGGGAAGGCGGACAAAACCTAACGGGTGCGGTGGAGGCCGCGAACCGCAGGGGGATAAGCCCAATACAGGTGGAGCCGCATCCCTGGAGAGCCGTGTGCGCTGAAAGGTGCCTGCACGGTTCGGGAAGAGGTGGCTGGAAAAGGGCCGTGTTCTTGATACTACCTGGAAGGGATAGCCTTACCAGACAAGTCAGAACAGCAAGCGGTACCTCGCTGGCCACCTACTTCATGAAGGTGATGAGTGAGGCACCTACGTGGCGCTCGAAACGTCTCATCGTGACGGAACACGGGATCCCCTACCAGGCGCGAGCCTCACGGGGACGGAGTCACCGTAGTAGTCGCAGGAGTAACGACCTGAAAGGCGGGACTGGGAAAGCCAGTCGTAGGGCCAAGGGTGACAGGGGAACCGCTCGAACCTGATGCGGCTACGCGAAATGCGCAGAGGCCAAAGGGAGAGAAGCGGGAACTGGCGAGCCGACTACCTGGAAACTCGTACGGTCGGTTCTGAGGAGGGCGGAGGGAAAAGGGCCGCGAGAGCGGTACCTCGCCAGCCGCCTATCCTACTTAGCACGTCCGTTCTTAAAAATGAGAAGAGAACAGCGTTTTCGATTGTTCTCTTCTACTGCTTTCTGAAAGTTTATGCGTGTAGTGGCTACTAAAAGCCTATCCGAATAACCTGCTACAATAGGAGGTATGAGAGAACAGGAAACCAAGAAACGAGAACGGCAGCGAACGCCGAATAACCGGACGACGACCGGATTTCGCATTTCCGATGAACTGTGGGCAGTTCTCCAACCACTGCTGCCCGTGCATGTCAATACTCACCGCTTTGGAGGGGGGCGACCGCGCGTACCTGATCGAGACTGTGCCGATGCGATCTTCTTTGTCTTGCAAACCGGATGGAAGTCGGCAAGCTCTGGACCAGACTGAGTTGTGCGCACATGCGACGGCGCACGATCGATTTCAAGAGTGGGTGGAAGCAGGCGTCTTTCTCAAGCGAGGGCTCGCCGGAGTTGAGCAATTCGATGAGTTGTGCGGGATCGAGTGGGACTGGCTCTCGATGGATGGAGCAATGACAAAAGCTCCGTTGGGCGGGGAAAAAAACCGGGCCCAATCCCACTGATCGAGGCAAGGGGGGCGTCAAACGCAGCATGCTGACGGAGGGACATGGAGTGCCGATTGGCGCGGTGATTGAGGGAGCGAACCGCCATGATATGAGACAGGTGCGCGCGACCATCGATAGCATCATCATCGACCGCCCCAAGCCCACCGAGGCACATCCACAGGGGATGTGTCTGGACAAAGGGTACGACTACGATGAAGTGTACGCCATCTTACAAGAATTTGGCTTGACAGCCCATGTGCGCCCACGAGGGGAAGAGGCCCAAGCCATCAAACGCGAAGCGGGCTTCAAAGCGCGAAGCTTCGTGGTGGAACGAGTTCATTCCTGGCTGAATCGCTTTCGCCGTTTGCTCGTTCGCTCTCGAGAAAAAACCGCAGAACTATCTGGCGTTTCTCCATTTCGCCTGTGGCCTGGTCGCGAATCTAGCCGCTGGGTTATTCAGATAGGCTTTTAGTGTGGCTCCTGAACCGTCTCAATGTACAACCGAGCCCAGATGAACTGGTCAGTCGGATAAGAGTCGCTCCTGCCAATCGCCAGAAAGCGTCTCAATGTACAACCGAGCCCAGATGAACTGGTCAGCTTGAATACCCATCAGGGTCACTCCCCTCACAGCGTGCTTCTTCCCATCGGTCTGTGTTCCATGATAGTGCAGCTCGGCCCAGATAGTGTCTCCTTCTTCCACCTCACCCAGGATCTCTATCTGGATATCTGGAATCGTCGTGAAAAAGAAGTTCCAGTTTTTCCGCACACCTGCCGACCCAACGAAATTTCTTTCCGGGTGGAAAGGCTGCTCACTGCGAAAGTCTGGAGCATAACACGCCACCATCGCCTCCAGATCGTGGCGATTGGCAGCCTGGATCATACGCTCGAATACCACTTTAGGGGACGAATACGTTTGCGCATCCTGTACCTGTTCTTGTGCCATGGGAAACCCTCTTTTCCTTGTATGTATCTCATCTCTTCTCAGAACTCATCGCTTCAAGCCGATGCAGCACTCGTGGCGGCCCGGCGGGCGACCTCCTCCAGCGGTGTCAGCTGGATGCCAAAGGTGCGAGCGGTCTGGGTCATGTCTAGCGGTGAATCGTAGGTATCTAAGGCTGCTAACAACTGGGCAACCATCTGTGGGAGGCCTGGCACTGGCGAGCCTGCAGCCACACTTCTGATTTGAATCTGGTGGCCAAGCACGCGCTCGTAGATCGCGACGGCATCCCGGAACGATACAGGTTGCGGTCCGCCAAGGAGCAGCTTCTGATTGATGGCCGCCGGGTTACCGATGGCGGCGAGCATGAACGCCGCCACGTCGCCGACGGAGATAAAGGAGTGCTTGCGGCGGCCTCCCCCCACGATCGTCACGGGTTGGCCCATCAGCGCGGGCATGCCCACGACCCCGGCGAGCATCACTTCCATATACCCATTGGGAGCGAGAATGGTGTAGGGCATGCCACTCTCCCGCAGAGCGTCTTCGGTTTGGCCTTTGGCTTGGATAAAGGGGACGGGACTGTTTGCATCAGCGGTGAGCACTGACACGAAGATGAACTGTTTCACCCCGGCGGCAAGGGCCTCATCAATCAGGTGGCGATTGCCCTCCAGGTCCACCGTCTGTGGATTGTCCTCTCCCCCACGTGCGGCTGAGTTCGCGGTCGTGATGACGGTATCGACTCCCTGGCAAGCCGCATCGAGCGAGCTACGCTGTTTGAGATCGCCCAGCACGACCTGCGCTCCTGCCTCTGCAAGGGGCTGGTAGTCTGACTGCGGACGGGCGAGAAGGCGGATGGGCTGGCCTTGTGCCAGGAGCATCCGCGTCACTGCGCCACCGAGGTTGCCAGTGGCTCCAACGACAAGGATCATGAGTGGTCTCCTCTCTCTCAGGGGAAGGCCTGGGTTGCCTGGTCACACGAGCAACCTGCGCCTGTTCCTGTGAAACGAACCTACAACGTCATTTCAGGTTCATATGGCAAGTATAGCTGACGCTTCTGCCTTCCACCATGAATAATCGGCACATGTTCCTCACATATTTTTCCGCTGACCTGGATGTGCTATCATAGAGCAGAAAGGACGGCGTACACGAGGACCCGGCACTTATCCGTCTTGCGAGCGCGAGCTGGCGCTCCTGGCACTGCGTGCTCAGGCAAGACGAGAGGAGAAGGTATGAAGGACCAGAGCAGCTTTGGTGTACTTCTCAAGCGTTATCGCCTGGCGGCAGGTCTCTCGCAAGAGGCGCTGGCAGCTCGCGCTAGCCTGAGCGCGCGTACGATTTCTGACTTAGAGCGTGGCATTCATGGCACGCCGCACCCTGATACGCTCGAATTGCTGTCCAGCGCCCTCTCCCTGTCTCCCCAGCAGCATGCCTTGCTGCAAGCCACTGCTCGCCCAGAAGTTGCCGCTGCTGCTCTTGCTCCTCCAGGCCTTTCCTCATCTGGTTTGCCTCTTCCTCCTACCCGACTCGTTGGGCGTTCGCAGGAACGCTCCTCTGCGCTTGCCCTGCTTCGTCGCAGCGATACCCACCTGCTCACCCTGACAGGACCCAGTGGTGTCGGCAAGACACGGCTTGCGCTTCAGCTTGCTTGGGACCTTGCCCCTGACTTTACCAATGGCGTGGTGTACGTCCCGCTGGCCCCCATCGGCGATGCAGCGCTTGTTCCCGGCGTGGTTGCCCAGACACTCGGCATTCGCGAACAGGTGAACTCCTCGCTCGCTGAGCAGGTGCAGGTGTTCTTGCATCACAAGCATCTCCTGCTGGTGCTCGACAATGTCGAGCAGGTCCTGGACTGCGCATCGTTCGTCGCTGATCTGTTGGCAAGTTGTTCCCGCCTGTTTATCCTCGTGACGAGCCGGATGCCTCTACGCCTGCGCGCAGAGCAGGAACTCAGGCTTTCTCCACTCGTGCTCGAAGACGCGGTGACGCTCTTTTGTGAACGAGCACAAACTGGGCGACCGGGCAGAGAGTACGCAGTGAGCGAGGTGGCGGCCATCTGCGAACAGATAGATCGCCTTCCCCTGGCGATCGAGCTTGCCGCGATACATGTCAAGGTGCTTTCTTTACCCGAGTTGCGCAAGCAGCTTAGCCATCGTTTGGCGCTCCTGCGCGAGGGGGCGAGAGACCTGCCAGCACGCCAGCAAAGCATGGAGGATGCCATTGCCTGGAGTTATGAGCTGCTCACGGAGCACCAACGGCGCTGTTTTCGTGCGCTTGGCGTCTTCGTGGGAGGCTGGCAGCTTCCGGCGGTGGAGGCAGTCTGCTGGACTGAGGGAGAGACTACGCCAGGAGAGGTCATCCTGACCCTCGCGGCACTGGTGGACGCCAGCCTCATCCAGACGGAGACGGTAGCTGGTGGCGTTGTACGCTTTCAGATGCTCGAGCTGATGCGGGACTACGCCCTACAACGGCTACATGCGGCAGGTGAAGAGGAGCAGTGTCGGCGTCGGCATGCGGCCTATTATGCCCGCCTGGCAGAGACCGTCTTTGCGCACTTTGGGCCCGAGCCGGGAGTGCGCGAGGCACACTTTGCGTTCGCATTGGCACAGGAATTGCCCAATGCGCGGGCGGCGTTGCAGTGGGCCGAGGAGAGACAAGAGGCAGAACTGGGGCTGCGGCTAGCAGGCTTCGCGCGTCTCTGGCAAGTCCGGGGTCAGATGAGCGAGGCCGAGAGGTGGTACGAACGCATGCTGGCGTTGGACCTGCGGGCGAGAGAGCAGGGAGAGCCCACTGCGCCACTCACCCTACGCATAGGGTACCTCTATGGCATAGGACGAGTCATGGTGCGCCACGGCAAGGTGGAGCGTAGCGCCGAAGCCGCGGCGTATGAAGCCTTACAGCTGGCCCGGCAGATTGGTGACCACCACGGCATCAGCGGTGCCTACGCGACGCTCGGCATGCTCGCCCAGGCGAGCGGCAAGCTCGATGAGGCAGAGGCTGCCTATACGGAAAGTTATACGCATGCCAGGCTGATTGAGCATAGCGGCCTCTTGAGTGCTGCCCTGTCCCTTCTTGGGGGGCTGGCAGGATTGCGGGGTGACATGGCACGCGCCACGGCACTCTTAGAAGAAGCCCAGGCCCTTGCACAAGCCATCGGGATAACCTGGGATATCCCCATCTTCATGACCTTGCTTGGTCACCTGGCCCGCCAGCAGCAGAACTATCCACTGGCCAAAGCGCGCTACCGGGAAGCGCTGGTGCTCTATCGCGCGTTCAGCAGCCCTACCTACATTGCATCGTGTCTGGATGGCTATGCCGCCACTGCCTGTGCAGAAGGGCACTATGCACAAGCGACACGCCTCTGTGCGCAAGCCGCGACTCTCCGCGAGCAGACACAGACAGCACTCCTCCCAGTTGAGCGCGAAGCATTCGAGCAGGTGGTTGCAACCGCAAGAGCGGCACTTGACGAGTCAGCCTTTGTAAGGGAATGGAACACAGGAA
>Ga0207646_10008146_pt1 | contig 10544 bp, 9 predicted proteins | sample KBSK5502metaG_FD_184343 | JGI IMG/M metagenome (GOLD analysis project Ga0207646, IMG submission 184343) | Corn, switchgrass and miscanthus rhizosphere microbial communities from Kellogg Biological Station, Michigan, USA - KBS K5-50-2 metaG... | ecosystem: Host-associated > Plants > Roots >...
GCGGTGGAGGTCTCCACCGGATCGATGGCGTTGGGGGAAGTGAGATGAAACGGCAGATATTTGCTCACGGCTTCGCGATAACCTACCTGCCGCAGAAACTCGAAGAACACCACCAAACCACCGAAAGGGGTGACCGCTCGCTGCGTCTCGCGCAATTCCACTTTTTTTCCGCCCCAAAGAGCGGTAATTTTCCAATGCACTCAACCGTAGAAAGGCGTGTTCGCAGCCGGGATGAATGGATCTATTCCACGAGTTGGAGGTTCAAGGCGATGCGCATGCCGTTCACCAAGACCACACTCTGATCGAGTAGTTGCTGGTTCGTGATCTCCGCGTTGACGAATTGTTTGAGAGCCGTTCGCGGACAAATGAATTCAATGGCTTCGGAAGTGCCCTTCGCGGCGGCAGAAAGTTTGTTCAGAACGGAAAAATCAAGAAGCTGGAATTCGATGTCCGGCGAAATTCTGTCTGATAGATCCTTGAGCTGAGGGGCCAGGAACAAGTCAAAACTCTGCGCGGCCCTTTTGTAGATGGATCCCTTCACCGGCCCGAACTGTAAGGAATTTCGCAAGGTCATCTGCAGGGCGATTTGATCGCGAAAGACCACGAAGGTGGGCGGGGCGTAATCGACAAAATGAAACTTCGTTGCGCCCTCCTTTGCCAGGGCAGTCAACTGTGTTTGATGCTTTTCGTTCAGACGCTCGGCGTCAGCAGGCGCCGGCGGAGGACTCGTGGGCGGATCAACAGCCTTGGGAGAAGGCAGAACTGCGTTGGCGCTTGCGGAAGCGGGGTCCGCCGCGCGGGTTGGAACCACCGGCGAGACGGATGACAGCGAACGATTTGATTTGAGCAAGGAAGAGCCGGCTACCAAGGCCGAAGAACGCGCGGTGGAAGTTGCATCCGGTTTGGCAGGAACGGAGCGAGACAATGCTTGAACATTGAGGGGATCGCGTTCCGTGAGCGAAAGGCCAAAGTCGGTGCCGCTAACATACACTTTTGAACGATTCAGAATTTCCTGGCGCGCTGAATCCGTGGAGGTTCGGGCCAGCGCCCAAGCATCATCGCGGGCCAGCACCACGACGAGGATTTCTTTTCCTTCGTAGTCGTAGCTGCGCTCCCGAGTGCGAGCGTGATGAGAGATTTCGAAACCGATGCCATCGCAAGCCAAGTCTTCCGGCAGAACGGCCGTCAGTTGTTCCAGAATAGGAAGGACTACGGTGCGAAACGTGCTGGCAGCACGTTCGTTCTGTGTGAGACGCGCGGTGTCATAGGCCGCGTTGTAATTCCCAGTCACTTTCAGAATCACCCGATCTTCAAAGCGGACGAATTCCAAGCCGCGCGAATCGGCCTCCGCCTGTTGCGCGGGATCGAGGCCAACGAAACGGCTGAGATAGAAAGGAAAGGGAAATTTAGCTTTGGCGATCGATTGATTGAGAGCCTTCAACTGCTGGAAATGAGACTCTTCAAGCGCTTTGAGATCCGGATTCAAGATTTCAGACGGGCTCACTTGCGCGGACGAAGACCGTGCACAAAAACTGAGCGCCAGTCCGACTGCCAGGGAAATTACGCGTTGGCGGAATCGGCACGAGAATCTGAGCTTCCTGGTTCGCACGAGAGTGTCTCCTAACTGTCAAACTACTGCAGCCCAGCTCGCGCCGATGGCTGAAATGGGGGCTGGGCGATGGCCCGGGTAAACGCGATCACGGATCGGATTTCATCTGCCGAAAGCATACGTCCATAGGGCGGCATCATTGCCGATTTTCCCATGGCAGCACCGCCAAGCGTAACAATGTTGCTCATGTTCTCGTCGCTCTCTGCATTGAGCACTGCGCCGTCATTTAGCAGGGGCGGAACAGGCGTCAGGTTCGAGCGGTTCGAAGGGCCTGCAGGCGTCGCGTCCGCGTGGCACCAAACGCATTGTTGGTAAAAAATGCGTTTCCCCTGAGCTTGCTGATAGTTCAAAGGGATGACATGCAGCGGATCGGTCCAGTCGACCTCTGTATCGAAGGCTTTGAGTAGCGGATCGGTCTTGACGGATTCCGCAGGATGGCGGCACCCGGCCACTCCGACGAGAGCCATCAGCAGGAGAATCCGAGTCCAATCGTGCAGTTTCATCTTCCGGACCCCTGCGACAGAGTGCGCGATCCGGAGATGCTCGCAATTTTTTGCGGCTTGATCACCTGCCGCAGTGTCATGAGATAAGCGGTCAAGGCCTTGACTTCGTCTTCGGTGAAATTCCTTCGCGGCTCGATGGTGTCCGGAATGAGCGCCTGCGGATTTCTGAGCCAAGCCTCCGTCCATGCGGCTGTCAACCAGCCGCCTGCGTTGTTCAGGTTGGGCCCAACGTAACCGCCGGCGCCGCCAATGGTGTGGCATGACTGGCACTGATATTTCACTTCGTAAAGTTGTTTGCCGAGCGCCACCATGGCGGGCGTGAACTGCTTGGCGTCGACTGCCGCGGGATTCGCTGCGGGATGTTGTAAGACCATGGTTATGTAGTCGGCAAGCGTAGCCGCCTCTTTGTCACTCATGTTGAATTGCGGCATGCGCAAAATGAGCGTTGGACGCAGTGTCTGCGGATTTTTCAAGAAGTCTACGATCCACTGTCGCTGCGCGCGGCTGCCTTCGTAGGTGAGATCGGGCGCCAGATTGCCACCGTAGCCGTTGAATTTGTGGCAGGTATAGCACTTATAGCGCTCGTAGACTTCGCCGAACGAACCCGTGGGATGGAAAGCAACTTCTTTGCGCGTCACGACCAGATTCTGCAATGCGCTCGTCGCGGGCGCACCCTTCATGCTAAGAACCGCCGTCGTGATCGCGTCCAAATCAGATGGATTCCAGTTGTACTGCGGCATGCGTGCCGCAGGATTCACCGACGCGGGATCCTGCAACTTCGCTTGAATGTAGGAAACAAGATTACGGGGAATCTGGGCCACGCCAAAGTCCAATTCGGAGGCGTTCTTTCCGCCGAGTGCGCTCAAGTCCGGCCCGAAATCTTTCTGCGGATTGAGGCCTTCTATCGAATGGCAACTCCCACACCCTTTGTCCAGAAAGAGGCGACGTCCTAACTGGATTTCCTGTTCCGTTGGCGAGCCCATTTGTGGAACGCTGGTGAGGAGATCAGTGTCGGTTAGCTTGGTGGTGATGTACTGGGTAACCTTATAAAGGTCTTCATCGGACCAGCCGTAACGCGGCATTCGCGTATGTGGCAAATAGCCCTCGGGGTCGCGCAACCAGGCAATCAGCCACTCGGGATTGACCTTGCTACCGACTTTGGTCAGTTCCGGACCGATGTCACCGCCGATCAGCTTTGTTTCACCGGCGCGAGTGACCGCCAGTGAGTGGCATGTCGAGCAGAACATTTGCCGGAAACGCAATTCACCCTGGGAGACCAGTTCCGGATTCTTGCGCCAGGCCGTAACAACCCGCGCATCGAGCTTGTATGGCACCATGGCTTTGGCTTTTTGGACGCTGAGGTATGCGGAAAGCCCGCGCAGTTCGGCCTCGGTCAGACGGAATTTCGGCATCCGCGGCTCTTCTTCCGTCTCATATCCATTCACTGTGACGTTGCCGTCTTTGTCGACGATCGTGCGCGGTTCCTTCAACCACTTGTAAATCCACTCACGGCTGACTTTCGTGCCGATGTTCGTGAGGTCGGGACCGAGCATCGCGGGACGTTCGATTCCCGGTAAGCGGTGGCAGCCCTGACAATTCAATTCGGCTAGAAGCTCGCGGCCGCGTGTCAACTGCGGCGTCTGGGGCAGGTCGGCGTAGTGACATGTGCCGCAAGATGATTGAATGAAGCGGGTCGGCAATATCGGCTGTTCCCAAGCGAGTGTCGATTCGTGGGCTTCAGCGACTTCCGTGGCGGGACCCTGGCCTCGATGACAGACGGTGCAGCCCCAATCGCGAACCTTGTGCGGAATGGGCGGGTGTGCGCGGAAAGGTTCAGGCACCGCTTTATCCCCAAGGCTCGCCTGCGTGATTCCCTGGTGGCAAGTCGTGCATCGGTCGACAACGTTCATTCCGGGTAGCCAGATCTGATCGATATCTGGGCGGTAATCGGCCAACAATTTTTTTGTGTCGGGACGGCTCTGAGCAAATCGCTGGTACGAGCGCTTGTACTGCTTCCACTCGCGCCGAAAATCCTTGAAGGGCGAAATCGCGAGGACGGCCAAGAAAACCACACTCGAAGCCGCAAAGATCAGACGCGTGCGGTCCGTTAGCTTGCCCATCTCTTCAGCCGGCATGAGTTCTCCACGGCCAGACCCAAGACCAACCCGGTCCCCTGAAAAATGTCCCCACGACGGTCAAACAGATAGCGACAGCAATGAACCACGTCATAACCCACCAGGAAAGCGGCTTCGCGGCGAGCGCATTCCGCCAGCCCTCCTGTCCCTGCTTGACGGTGTAAGAAAAAAGCAAGAAAGCCGCAACGAGTGCCGTGGGAGCGAAAATCGTCCAAGCGTGGAATACAGCAAGAAACGCGAGAAGGAGGATCACAGTGATAAGAACGGACCTCAGATTTCGCCGCGGCCGCCGGGCCCAGATCGCCTCGCCTTCGACATTAACGTTGAAATAAGGAATGACCACCAGCGCGATCACGACCAATGTCGGAATTAATATCCCTGCCACAAATGGCGGAAAAAAGTGCAGTAGTTCCTGCAGGCCGAGAAAATACCACGGGGCCTTGGCGGGATTCGGGGTAATCAGCGGATTCGCCAGTTGCTCGAGCGGCGCGTTCCAGAGAAGCGCAGTGAACACCATTGCAATCACAAGCACCTGAAATGCGATCGCCTCGCGGATCAAGAGATGCGGGTAAGTCATCAACTGAGGGCCGGGATCGCCTACTACCTTGGCAGAGGTCTTCTTTGTAACAAAAACGACGCGGCGTGGCTCTTTCTTCGCGTCCGAACCAAAGCCGGTCTCGATCTTATTCTTTTCCATCATCGTCCTTGGGCTTTATAGTCAGACCGCCGTCCTTTTGCACTCGCCAGAAATGAACTCCGATGAGTAAGAACGCGACGAGCGGGAGAATCACGACGTGAAGCACGTAGAAACGCAGCAACGCGTTTTCTCCTACGATGTTCCCACCAAGTAGCAGGAACCGAATTTTCTCGCCAACGACAGGCATTGCGGAAATGATGTTAGTGCCAACGGTCACGGCCCAAAAGGCGAGTTGGTCCCACGGCAAAAGATAGCCGGTGTAGCTGAGGAACAGCGTGACAAGCAGAAGCACGACACCGACCACCCAGTTGAATTCGTGCGGCGGTTTGTAGCCCCCGCGGTAGAACACGTGAAACATGTGCCAGAACACGGCGAAGACCATTAAATGCGCGGCGAGTCGGTGAAGATTTCGAAGGAAGACTCCGTTCGAGACGACGAATCGAAGATCTTTCATGTCCCGGTAGGCATGGGGCGTCGCCGGATGGTAATAGAACATCAGCAAGATACCCGTGACAAAAAGAACGATGAAAAGAATGAACGAGATCGAGCCCAGATAGTAAGAGGCGCGCACACGTAGGGACTTCTCTCGAACTTTGACTGGCAGCCAGTGGAGGAAGAGATTGCCGAAGACAGCGAGGCTGCGTGTGCGGTTGGTATTCGCGGGCCCTCGCCGGAAAATGGACTTCCAGACTCTCGTTTCGCGAAGGCGTTGCAGTGCGGAGTGAAGAGTCGTAGCCATCGTATTCCCTTAGACTTTCAGAACCTGCGACTTAATGTTTTGCAACTTGTCAACGAGCAGCTCGCCGTCCGCCGTCAGCGAGATAGCGAAATGCGGGAGCGGCCGCGGCGCGGGGCCTTCGATTTTTGTGCCATCCGATTTGAACTTGCTGCCGTGACACGGGCACGCAATCATTTCGGCGTCCGGCTTCCATTGTGTAACGCAGCCAAGATGGGTGCAGACAGCGGAGACCGCATAGAAGCCTTCCGGCATGCGCACGATGTAAACCTGCTGATCCTGAAGAAACGTCACCGAATGCACGGGATAGAGATCGGGACTGCCGGCACGGAACGTCGTCGGGGGCTCAAACAAGACGTTGGGGGAAAAAAATTGATAGGTCACGGCAACGGAGCCTAGACCGGCGATACCGAGGGCGCCTAGCGTCAATTCGTTCAAGAAATCGCGCCGGGTGACCCCATTCCCCGCTTGGCCTGAGCGGAGTGCTTCCGTGACCGATGAATGCTCAGTGTCGCTCATGGGTGAAGAACCATCTCCTCAATTTGGACTAGATTCGGGTCGCGATTGAAAACCTCAAAAGCCTCCATGGTGATGGTGTGAACCGGGCACCGCTCCGCGCAAAGGCCACAACGAATGCAAATGGTTTCGTCTTTAACCATTACGGAACCTTTAGCAGTGGAAAGTTCTTCGGGTGAGAGGTGAAGAAGTTCGTGAGCCCGAGAGTCGGATGTGGCGGACAACAGTTGTGTGGTGTCGTCGGAAAATTCGAATTGGCTGAGCGGGACAAGCTGCAGGCAGTTTTCCGGACAGACATCAACGCAGCCGCCACAGAGGATGCATTCACTGCCGTTCGCCTCGGTCCCTTCGAAGATGGTATTGATCCAGCACTGAAGACAACGCGACGCTTCTCGCCTGGCCTGCTCTTCCGTAAAGCCAATTTCGACCTCCGCTATGCCGGTGCGCCGCTCGAGAGGGATGACAGGCACGGTCAGGCGTGAATATTCGTCGTACGCCTCCGCCATTTTGTGATGATCGAGAACTGTGATTTGTACATACTGTGGCTTGGGCTTCCACGCGGATCCCTGAATAAATTTGTCGATCTCTTCAGCTGCTTTTTTGCCATCTGCAACGGCGTTGATGATCAGCCGCGGACCAAAGGCGACGTCCCCGGCCGCAAAAATTCCCGGTGCCGTAGTCATAAGCGTTGCGGGGTCGATCTTCAGTGTGCCCTGCCGGGTGGTTTCAAGGCCGTCAGTGGACTTGAGGAAAGACAAATCGGAAGCTTGGCCGATGGCCAGGATAATTGTGTCGCATGGCAGGATTGTTTCCGTCCCGGGAGCGAAAGTGGGGCTGAACCGCCCCTGGGCGTCAAATACGGACGTGCACCGGATCACTTCGAGACCGGTTACCTTGCCATTCTGACCGACGAACTGCTTCGGGCCGAGCGAGGGATGAATCCTGATGCCCTCAACCAATCCCTCTTCAATCTCTTCTTCAGAGGCGGGCATTTCCTGGCGCGATTCGAGACACACGAGGTGCACTTCACGAGCGCCCATGCGTAACGCCTGACGGGAAACGTCCATGAACTCCTTCATGGCGACGTCCATCTCGCTGGACGTCAGTTGGTCTGGAAGTTCCGCGCTGGTGTCTGTGTCCGCGGTGAGCTTCTGCTGTTCGCGCATTGCAGAGCGCGCCACGTCGATCGCTACGTTGCCCCCACCGATGACGACGACTTGCTTGCCGATGGAGAAACGGTAGCCAAGATTGACGTTTAGGAGAAAATCGATGCCTTTCACGACCCCGTCCAGCTCATGCCCTGGAAGGTTGAGGTCGCGGCTGCGGTGCAGGCCAAACGCGAGCAGCACGGCTTTGTAGCCCTGGCTGCGGAGGTCTTCCAGTGAAAAATCACGCCCCAGCCGCATGTTCAGGCGTAGTTCCGGGCCCAGGTCGAGAATTTCGCGAATCTGGGCCCGCAAGACGTCACGCGGCAACCGATATTCAGGAATGCCGAGATGCATCATTCCACCCGGCACGGGCGCGGCTTCGAAAACGGTTACGGGATAACCGAGCAGGGCCAGATCGTGCGCCGCCGACATGCCCGCGGGGCCGGAACCAATGATTGCGATCTTTTCCGGTCGGAAAGCGCGTGGCCTTTCGGGAAAGACATCAATGGGATTGCGCGATTCCGGTCCATGGCGTTCAGTGACAAATCGTTTCAAAGCGCGGATGGAAATGGGCATGTCAAATAGGCCGCGGCGGCATGCAGGTTCGCAGGGATGTCCACAAACGCGGCCACAGATGGAAGCGAAAGGATTGGGGACCCGAGCGTAGCGGTATGCTTCCTCGTACCTTCCCTGGGCAATAAGGGAGACGTATCGCCCGGCCTGCGTGTGAACAGGACAGGCCTGCATGCAGGGGAAGTTCGATTCGAGCCACTCAACATCGACTAGTTTGGTTCGGGTGGTCACGACGTGCGTCCCGGGTCCCTTTCGCGCTTACTTCTTGACCGTCAACTCTATAGTCGCCGTTGCCGCGCTGACATCCACTGCTTGCGTGGTTGGCTTACCATCTTCGCTCCAAGTCTTCAACGTGTATTTTCCTGCGGGGATACTCTTGATTTCGAAATTGCCGTCCTTGTCTGTCACTGCAAAATAAGGCGTAGGTACCACGACCACATAGCCGGACATTTCCGGATGAACATTGCAGAGGAGTGAAGCAACGCCCAGATCGTTGAACTGGAACGGTTTTTTCTCGCCTTTTGGCCACGTGCCGAGGTTGTGGGAGAGTTTTTTGTTGCCGCTGATCGAAGGCCAGTAAACGTTGTGGCCAACTGGATCGCTGTTCAGAAAATCCACTGTAGTGCCCTGTTGAACAGCTACCAAGTGGGGAATAAACGCCATTTTCCGCTGATCGATGACGACGTGCTCCTTCGGCCCATCGAACTTCTTATCCGCGATCACATCAATGTACACTGCAATGTTTTCGGCAGACTTGATGCCCTGCACGCTGACCTTGCCTTTTATCTCATTTGCCCGGTCGGTCCCGGCCAGGGCCAAAGTAATGCCCACCGTAATAGCTGCCATTGCTGCGATTCTCATTAGATTCATGACATCCTCTCGTATTTAATTTCTCTACCCTTCAATTTCTGAGATCCAGCTCTTCAAAAAACGTAGTCGATGCCCGTTTGAAAAGTATTTGGGCGGAAGAAGAGAGTGTTCCCCGTCGCGGGATCGGTGTAAGGCTGTCCGAACGTATACTGGTATTCGCCGACAAGCTTGATGTTGGCGCGCACTAGCACTTGGAAGCCCGGACTGAAACGGTTTCGTGTGTGGTATTGCGATGCAGGTGTGCCGTTCAAGAAATCTGCCCGTGAATTCACGGCGTCGTAATGGAAGGTCCCGATGAGCCAAGGATAGAACCAGTAGTTTGCGCCTGCGAAACCGCCTGAAAATTTCACCGACGGCGCGGCAGCGAGGGTCGGAATTACCCCCGCGTTTACCATGTGGTTGTCATCGTGCCCAAACATCCCGAGTCCGAACAGTTCCAGCTTCCGGTATTTGAATCGAAGATCACCGCCCACGCGATAAAAAGGCTCCTCAATGGTTGGCAAGCCCGGGAAAAGAGCGCCGTCCTGATTCTGTTGGTTTTTGCCGTAGTAGTAGTAGAAGCCAAACCGAATAGAAGTGTGATCCCGTGGGCCTGTCGGGCCTGCTGCTTGGATCGCATTGCGGCTTTCTGAGTCCCGCTCGAGGTTGAATTTCTGCGAGAGGCGAATGTAGACATCTTTTGAACTGCGGGTGGCCGTTCCGACATTGCTCCCGTTCGTGACGGCGATTGACCAGTTGAAGTTTCCGTTGTTCGGTGTTCCGCCAAACTCGATGCCTCGCTGCGGGGAACCAAAAATCGTCGGATTGTTCGTGGTACCTAAAACTCCGGCTACATTCGCTTGGCCATAAATGTCATAGGAGGACAGATAAATCGTCCTGGCCTGAGTGAAAGGCAGATCCAACTCGAATTGCCCGAATCGGACGTTCAACGCGTTCTTCGGCAGCCCAATCCCATGTCCCAGGTCACTGTACTTCAGCCAGCCGTCTCCCATCCCGCCATCGGCATTGGCCGCGCCGACGGAAATGTCGTCATCAATCCAAAACGACAGGTTTTGGCCAAAGCTTCCGGCGCTGATGATCGTGAACGTGTTTGGAGCAAAAAGATCTGTCCGCGGCGTGAATCCGTTCTGCTGAATGACTCCTCGAGGTTGTTTACGGTTCAGAGTGAAATTCCCTTCGTACCGGAAGGCAATTGGTAGGTATCCGGGAATCTCGCCGGGATATACCGCAGCGGGAAAGGCCTCCTTTTGCGCTTTCGAGCCCAATAGCACCGGGGGTTCCTTTACAAAGACCTCGTCGTCTTTCGGAAACTTGAATCCGTTCTTCTTGAACGCCTCTCCGAAGTCGTTCAGTTCCGGATAGTTGTTGTGGCATGTGGTGCACGATGTCTGGTACTTCCTAGAAAACGCGGGGATCGCGGAAGTCTTAGGCACTGACGCAAGCATCACCCACAAAACGACCACCACCGCGGTCACCGTTGCCACGATGCTGCTGTTCACGACACGTTTTTTCATTTCGTCTGTCCTCCAAATCGTGCCCACCGAACCGCGGGCCAAGTTCCCGAACTCACCGCTAGGCTTTCAATGGTCTGCATTGTTGCCAGTATTCAGTTAACCTGCCGTGACGTATGTCATCGATTGATGTGACGGACATCACAAGCCGGACTTTAGAGGGGAGAATTTCCAGGAAGGGGAAACAGGGAGCTAAGAGCCCACTACGCTTTCGAGCCCTATCTTATTCTTGATGATAAGTGTCGA
>Ga0207646_10008147_pt1 | contig 10544 bp, 9 predicted proteins | sample KBSK5502metaG_FD_184343 | JGI IMG/M metagenome (GOLD analysis project Ga0207646, IMG submission 184343) | Corn, switchgrass and miscanthus rhizosphere microbial communities from Kellogg Biological Station, Michigan, USA - KBS K5-50-2 metaG... | ecosystem: Host-associated > Plants > Roots >...
TCGTCCGCGGGGAACAACAACGGCAGCGCGTTCGCCGGCCTGAACGCCAACACGCCCTTCTACAACACCGCCCTCGGCCTGGCCATGCTCTTCGCCCGCTACTGGCTCGCCATCCCCGCGCTGGCCATCGCGGGCTCGCTGGCCCGGAAGAAGATCGTTCCCGCCGGACCCGGCACGCTCCCGACGGACACCCCCCTCTTCGTCGCCCTGCTCATCGGCGTGGTGATCCTGGTCGGCGCGCTGACCTTCGTGCCGGCGCTGGCGCTGGGACCGGTCGTCGAGCACCTCAACATGATCGCCGCGAGGTGACGGGGAGGATGTCATGGCTGGCACGGCGACGCGTTCGCTCTTCGACCTCGCGATCCTCCGGCAGGCGGTGATCGATTCCTTCCGCAAGCTGACCCCCCGGCGTCAGGTGCGGAATCCGGTCATGTTCGTGGTCTACGTGGGCTCCATCCTCACGACGCTCTTGTGGATCCAGGCGCTGGCGGGCAACGGGGAGGCGCCGGGCTGGTTCATCTTCTGGGTCTCGGTGTGGCTGTGGTTCACGGTGCTCTTCGCGAACTTCGCCGAGGCCATGGCGGAGGGGCGCGGCAAGGCGCAGGCCGCCTCCCTCCGGAAGGCCCGGCGCGATCTCGAGGCCAAGCGGCTCCGGCAGCCGCACCGCGGGTCGGATTACGACGTCGTCTCCGCCGCTCGGCTCCGCAAGGGGCAGGTCGTGCTCGTGGAAGCCAACGACTTCATCCCGGCCGATGGGACGGTCATCGAGGGCATCGCCTCCGTGAACGAGGCCGCCATCACCGGCGAGAGCGCGCCGGTGATCCGGGAAGCGGGCGGGGATCGCAGCTCCGTCACGGGCGGCACCCAGGTGCTCTCGGACTGGATCATCGTGGAGGTCACCGCCGATCCCGGCGAGGCCTTCCTCGACCGGATGATCGCGCTCGTCGAGGGGGCGAAGCGGCAGAAGACCCCGAACGAGATCGCGCTGGACATCCTGCTGGCAGGCCTGACCATCATCTTCCTGCTCGCCACGGCCACGCTGCTTCCGTACTCGCTCTACAGCGTGCAGGCGGCCGGGCAAGGGACACCGGTGACCGTCACCGTGCTCGTTGCCCTGCTCGTGTGCCTGATCCCGACGACGATCGGGGCGTTGCTCTCCGCCATCGGCATCGCCGGGATGGACCGGATGATCCAGAAGAACGTGATAGCCATGTCGGGCCGGGCCGTCGAGGCCGCCGGCGACGTCGACGTCCTGCTCCTGGACAAGACCGGCACGATCACGCTCGGCAATCGCCAGGCGACGCAGTTCTTCCCGGCGCCGGGGATCGCGGAGCGGGACCTGGCCGACGCGGCGCAGCTCGCCTCCCTCGCCGACGAGACGCCCGAGGGCCGGAGCATCGTCGTCCTCGCCAAGGAGAAGTACGGGATCCGGGAACGCGACATCCAGAAGCTCGGCGCCACCTTCGTTCCCTTCACGGCGCAGACGCGCATGAGCGGCGTGAACATGAACGGCCGCCAGGTGCGGAAAGGCGCCGCCGATGCGATCGAGGCCTACGTCAAGCAGAAGGGCGGCGCGCTCCCGGCGGACATCCGCACCAGCGTCGACACCATCGCCAAGGCGGGCGCGACGCCGCTCGTGGTGGCGGACGGCGCCAGGGTGCTCGGCGTCATCCAGCTCAAGGACATCGTCAAGGGCGGGATCCGCGAGCGGTTCGCCGAGCTCAGACGGATGGGCATCAAGACCGTCATGATCACCGGCGACAACCCGCTGACGGCCGCGGCCATCAGCGCCGAGGCGGGGGTGGACGATTTCCTGGCCCAGGCCACGCCCGAGGCCAAGCTGAAGCTCATCCGGGACATCCAGAGCGAGGGGCGGCTCGTGGCCATGACCGGCGATGGGACCAACGACGCGCCGGCGCTCGCGCAGGCCGACGTGGCGGTGGCCATGAACAGCGGCACCCAGGCGGCCAAGGAAGCCGGCAACATGATCGACCTCGACTCCAACCCGACCAAGCTGCTCGAGGTCGTCGAGACGGGAAAGCAGATGCTGATGACCCGCGGCGCGCTCACGACCTTCAGCATCGCGAACGACGTCGCCAAGTACTTCGCGATCATCCCGGCCGCCTTCGCCAGCACCTACCCCGCCCTCAACGCGCTCAACGTCATGCACCTGGCGACCCCGGAGAGCGCCATCCTGTCGGCCGTCATCTTCAACGCGCTGATCATCATCGCGCTGATCCCGCTCGCCCTGAAGGGCGTCCGCTACCGGCCCCTCGGCGCGGGCCCGGTGCTAAGGCGGAACCTGTGGGTCTACGGGGTCGGCGGCGTGCTCATCCCGTTCCCGGGGATCAAGCTCATCGACATGATCCTGGTCGCCCTGCGCTGGGTGTAAGGAGCGCGCCATGTTTGCCCACCTCCGTGCCGCCATCGTGTCTCTGATCGCGCTGACGATCGTCACCGGGATCATCTACCCGCTCATCGTGACCGGGATCGCCCAGACGGTCTTCCCCTCGCAAGCGAACGGGAGCTTGATCGTCACGGGGGGGAAGGTCACGGGTTCGGCGCTCATCGGGCAGCCCTTCGACGACCCGAAGTATTTCTGGGGACGGCCCTCGGCGACGACCTCGTTTCCTTACAATGCCGGGTCGTCGTCCGGCTCGAATCTGAGCCCGACGAACCCGGACCTCGTCAAGGCGGTGCCGGGACGCGTCGATGCGCTGCGGGCGGCGGATCCGGGAGACACCCTCACCGTCCCCGTCGATCTCGTCACCGCTTCGGCCAGCGGGCTTGACCCACATGTCAGCCCGGCCGCGGCGCTGTACCAGGTCGCTCGCGTCGCCAAAGCGCGGACGCTCGACCCGCAAGCGGTGAGGCAACTCGTCGAGCAACACACAGAGGGGCGATTCCTCGGACTTCTCGGCGAGCCCCGCGTCAACGTTCTCGAGCTGAACCTGGCGCTCGATGGCAAGTAACCCTCATCCACGGGTACCAGAGTCCCTGACATGGTTCGATGCCTCACGCTCATCGCGTGTCTCGGTGGCCTCCTCGCCGCGCCCGCCGGCGTTGCGCTCGCGCAAAAATCGGTCGCGGATCTCCTGGACGTTCCGGTCACGTCCGAGGGCCAGCCCAGGACGTTTCTCGCGCAGACGCCGGGCCAGGAGACGCCGGCAACCCCAGAGGCCGCGCCGGCCGCAGCCGCGCCCTGGTTCCTGATGGAGTCGTTGAAGGGGACGTGGCTCGGGCAGGGCCTTGAAGTCCGCGGGCACCAACGTGTACGGCTGGGTCCAACAGGGCGCAACATGGAACATCGACAGTCCGCGCGACCGCATCAACTTCGGCGCCAACCTCGATTGGCGCTCCAACGACTACCGGTTGAATCAGGCCTGCTTCATCGTCGAGAAAGCGCTGGAGCACGAAGACAAATGGGACATCGGCTATCGCGTGGACTTCCTCATCGGTCATGATGCCCCGTTCTTCGTCGCGAACGGGTTGTTCAGTAGTTTCACCGGCTTCGATCCGACCTCGGGCGTCGGTGTGGACGGCCCGAGGAGCTTCCGGGAGGTAGATAGCGTCGGCATCGACTTGCCCCAGTTCTACCTTGAGACCCACATCCCTCATGTCCTTACGCCGGGCGGGATCGACATCCGGGTCGGCAAGTTCTACACGTTCATGGGCCGGGAAGTCTACCCCGCCGCGGACACCGACTTCTATTCGCGCGCCTACGAGAACATCTATGCGACCCCCTTCACCCACACGGGAGCCATGGTCACGCTCCATGCCACGTCCACGCTCGACATCGCGGCAGGTGTCGTCCGGGGGTGGGACGTGTTCAAGGACAACAACGACATGGTGAGTTTCCATGGCCAGTTCGTGTGGAACTCCCCTGACAAGCGGTACAATTGGACGACGGCGTGGATCACCGGGCCGGAGCAACCCGACAACGATTCCCACTACCGCACGTTGGTTACCAGCTATCTGACGGCGAAGTTCGGGAGCCAGATGGAATGGGTGCTGTCCACCGGTGGCCATTTCGCCTATGAGGCGAGGGCCGCCGTGGACACCGAGACGGGCCGCCTCGAGGACACGAAGTGGTATGGCTACACGGTCAATCTCTTCTATACCGTTCATCCGAAGCTGCGGCTGGGGGGGCGGTTCGAGTGGTTTCGTGATGAAGACGGTACCCGGACGGCCCAGCTCAGGCGCCCGGGTTTCGACGCCAACTTCTTCGAAACGACCCTGGGCGTCACCTACACGCCCTGGCGCAGCGTGATCATCCGGCCCGAATTGCGCGTCGACTGGTCCCCGGACGCCCGCCCGTACAACGACCAGACCAAGAAGGTGCAAATCGTCCCGGCTGTGGACATAATCGTGAGGTTTTGAGCGCTTCCCGCGGTCGCAATATGGAGCGGGCGATCGGATCGGCGCGAGGAGGTTCACTGATGAGGCGAGAACATGAAATGCTGGTGTGGATCGTGACCGGGGGGCTCGGCTCCATGGCGCTCGGTGTAGTCCTCATTCCGCTCCGCGCGCTCACCTCGGCGTCGAACCTCGCCTTCGTCTTCCTGGTCTTCACGATCGTCGTGGCCGAGCTCGGTGGGCGCGCCGCCGGGCTGGTGACCGCCGTAGTGTCGGCGATCAGTCTCAACTTCTTTCTCACCGAGCCGTACCTGACGTTGACGATCACCAAGCCGGACGACGTCGTCGCCTTTGTCGCGCTCGCCGCGTGCGGGCTCATCGCCGCGGCATTCGGGAAGCGGCGAGAGCGCTGGTCCGAGCGGGCCGGTCGCGCCGGCAAGGAACTGGACCTCGTCAAGGGGCTGGTCGAGAAGTTGACGGACGGGATTCCGCTGGACGAGATCCTGGGCGATCTGAGACGCGCGTTCGGCCTCAGGGCCGTCGCCCTTCGCGACGCGCGCGAGCGCATCCTCGCGGCGGTCCCGCTCGGCTCGACCCCGGAGGTTCCCGCCGCCCAGCTGACCCCCGACACGCTCGTCCCGTCCGACGAGAGGAGGCTTCGATTCGGCGCCCGGGGCCTCCGGCTACCTGAAGGAGGAGGACGCCTCAGCCTCCGCACCGATCGTGGCTCCGTCTCGCTCGATCTCTGGGAGGGTGACACCCAGGGATTCGACCTCGAGGAGAGCCGGACGCTGACCATCGCGGCGGCGCTCCTCGGACTCGAGATCTCCCGTCGTCGGGCCGGATAGCCTCATCCTCGCCGCGCGGGCGGCGAGCGCGACGGCAGATTCCCGCCTGGACCGGCTCGGATGGGGCTAAGATTTCCTCAGGTGGACAGGGAGCCGCCATGACCGAGCATCGACCCGATCCCGAGGCCTTGCTGGCGCGCGCGAAGGAAGAGGAGGCGCGCAAGTCACGGGGCCGGCTCAAGCTCTTCTTCGGCGCCGCCGCCGGCGTCGGCAAGACGTACGCGATGCTCGAGGCGGCGCGGGTGCTCAGGGCCGACGGGACGGACGTGGTCGTCGGCTGCATCGAGACCCACGGGCGCGCCGAGACGGAAGCGCTGCTGGATGGGCTCGAGGTCCTGCCCCCCCGCATCGTGGCGTACCGGTCCACCACCCTCAAGGAGTTCGACCTGGACGCCGCGCTGGCTCGCCTGCCGGCGGTCATCCTCGTCGACGAGCTGGCGCACACCAATGCCGCGGGCTCCCGCCATGCCAAGCGGTGGCAGGACGTGCTCGAGCTGCTCGACGCCGGGATCACCGTGTACACGACGCTCAACGTCCAGCACGTCGAGAGCCTGAACGACGTCGTGGCCAAGATCACCGGTGTGATCGTGCGCGAGACGATCCCCGACTCCGTGCTCGAGCGGGCCGACGAGATCGAGCTGGTGGATCTCCCGCCCGACGAGCTGCTCCGGCGATTGGAGGAGGGCAAGGTCTACCTGCCGCAGCAGGCCCAGGAGGCCATCCGGAACTTCTTCCGGAAGGGCAACCTGATCGCGCTCCGTGAGCTCGCGCTCCGGCGCACCGCCGAGCGGGTGGATGCGCAGATGCAGGCCTACATGCGCGACCACGCCGTCGTGAAGACCTGGCCGGTGACCGAGCGCATCCTGGTCTGCGTCAGTCCGAGCCCGCTCGCCGCCCAGCTCGTCCGCGCCTCCCGCCGACTGGCCACGCGCCTCGGGGCCGAGTGGATCGTGGCCTACGTCGAGACTCCGGCGCACGCGCGCCTGCCCCAGGCGGCGCGCGACCGCGTGGTCCAGACACTTCGCCTCGCCGAGCAGCTGGGCGCGGAGACGGTGACGCTGAGCGGCCCCACCATGAGCGAGGAGATCCTGGCCTATGCGCGGGCGCGGAACGTCAGCAAGGTCGTCGTGGGAAAGCCCGGGCGCTCTCTCTGGAGACGCATCGTGCTCGGATCGATCGTCGACGCCCTGGTCCGGGAAAGCGGGGAGATCGACATCTATGTCGTGAGCGGCGAGCGGGAGGCGGAGCCCGTGAAGCCGGCCTGGGTCCGCCCTCGCCCTCCCGACTGGCCCGCCTATGGCCTGGCCCTCGGCGTGGTCGGCCTGTGCACGGCGATCGCGTGGGTCACGTTCCCGCACGTCGGCCTGTCGAACCTGATCATGGTCTACCTCCTGGGCGTGGTCGGCGTGGCCACGCGGGCGGGGCGCGGCCCGACGGCGCTCGCGTCCGTTGTCAGCGTCGCCGCCTTCGATTTCTTCTTCGTGCCCCCCTACTTGTCGTTCGCGGTGTCCGATACCGAGCACTTGATCACCTTTGCGGTCATGCTCATCGTCGCCCTGGTCATCAGCGGGCTCACCGTGCGGATTCGCGCCCAGGCCGATTCAGCGCGGCAGCGGGAGCGCCGGATCGCGGCGCTGTACGCGATGAGCCGTGAGTTGGCCACGACGCGGGACGTCGACGGCCTGCTCGAGACGGCCCTGCGCCATCTCAGCGAGGTGTTCCCCGGCCAGCTGGCCGTCTTTCTCCCCGACGATGCCGGGCGGGTCGCGGTGCGGCGGACGCATCCGAGCCAACTCCCGATGGACGCCAGCGAGCTGGCGGTCGCGCACTGGGTCTACGAGCACCGGCAGGTGGCGGGACTCGGGACGGCGACGCTGCCGGGGGCGCGGGCTCTCTACCTGCCCCTCGTCGGATCCCGAGGGGCGGTCGGGGTGCTGGGCATGACCCCGGCGGAGCCGCGGTCCCTCGAGAGTCCGGAGCAACTGCATCAGGCGGAGACATTCGCGAACCAGATGGCGCTGGCCATCGAGCGCGCGCGGCTCGGCGAGCAAGCGCAGCGCGCCGAGGTGCGGGCGGAAGCCGAGCGTCTGCGGAACTCGCTCCTGAGCTCGGTGTCCCACGACCTCCGGACGCCGCTCGCCACGATCACCGGGGCGTCCAGCAGCCTGCTGGAGAGCGGGGAGCTGCTCGGTGAGGCGACGCGACAGGAGTTGCTCCAGTCCATCCATCGGGAAGCCGAGCGGCTCGATCGGCTGGTCAACAACCTCCTCGACATGACGCGCCTGGAAGCGGGAGGCGTCACGGTCCACAAGGAGTGGCAGCCGCTCGAGGGGGTGGTCGGCGCCGCGCTCAAGCGTCTGGAGAGCCGTCTTCGCGATCGACCGGTGCGGATCGATCTGCCCGTCGACCTGCCGCTCGTCCCCATCGACGCGGTGCTGGTGGAGCAGGTGCTCATCAACGTCCTGGACAATGCCGTGAAGTACAGCCCGGAGGGAAGCCCGATCGACATTTCCGCCGCCGCGGCCGGCCGAGCGGTGACCGTGGAGATTGCGGATCGAGGCCCAGGGTTCGCGGCCGGCGACGAGGAGCGCGTGTTCGAGAAGTTCTACCGGGGTGGGGCGGCGGGCGCCCCCGGCGTCGGGCTCGGGCTGGCGATCTGCCGCGCGGTCATCGACGTCCACGGGGGCAAGATGTGGGCGGAGAATCGACCGGGTGGAGGGGCGGTGTTCCGCTTCACCCTGCCGCTCGGGGAGTCCTCGCCCGACATCCCTCCCACCGATGGCTGAGGCAGCCCGTCAGCCCGCTCCCGTGGTGCCCGACGCCAGCGCGCTCAGCCGGAAGCCCACCGTCGTCCTCATCGAGGACGAGCCCGAGATCCGGCGCTTCCTGCGGGCGACGCTGCTGGCCGAGGGCTGTCGTCTGTTCGAGGCGGCGACCGGGGAGGAAGGACTGCGGGAGGCCGAGGTCCGGCAACCCGACATCGTCGTCCTGGATCTCGGGCTTCCGGACATGGACGGGCTGGACGTGATCCGGCGGCTGCGGCAGTGGACGGGCGTGCCGATCGTCGTGCTCTCGGCTCGTGGTCAGGAGCACGACAAGATCGCGGCGCTCGATGCGGGCGCCGACGACTACGTCAGCAAGCCCTTCGGCGTCGGCGAGCTGCTCGCGCGGATCCGCGTGTCGCTCCGTCACGCCGAGCGCACGGTCCGGGAGGTCGGCGAGCCCGCCTTCGGCGTCGGCGAGCTGCAGGTGAACCTCTCCCAGCGCCGGGTGGTCGTGGCGGGGAACGAGGTTCACCTGACGCCGATCGAGTATCGGTTGCTCGCGACGCTCGTCAAGCACGCCGGCAAGGTGCTGACCCACGGCCAGCTCCTGCGCGAGGTGTGGGGTCCACCGTACGCCGAGAGAGCCCACTACCTGCACGTGTACATGGCGCAGCTGCGCCGCAAGGTCGAGAGCGACCCGGCGCGTCCGCGCTATCTGCTCACCGAGCCGGGCGTTGGCTACCGCCTTGCCGCCGAGTGACCCTCGGCGGGGGGGCTTCGCCCCCCTTCCGCGACGTCATACCGGCCAGGTCTCGCGGCGGAGGCCCATGTCCCAGAACATCCATTCGTAGCGGCTCGCCGTGATGAAGTGCCGCTTCATGGCCTCACGCTCGGCGGGCTTGAGGTCGCGCGAGAGGGCGTCGGCGCAGTCGAGCACGGCCTCGACGACCGAGCCGAACTCGGTGGAGGCATAGGTGCCGATCCAGCGGGTGTAGAGCGGATCGGGCGAGCCGCTCCGCTCGAGCGCCTTGCCCACTTCCCAGTAGATCCAGTAACACGGCAGCAGGGCAGCGACAGCTTCGTGAAACGGCGCCGCATGGGCCACGGCCAGGAGGTAGCTCGTGTAGGCGAGGTTGGTCGGGGCGAGTGGGGTCGAGGCGACGTCACCGGGGCCGAGGCCGAACTCCTTGAAGAAGCCCTCGTGAAGCTCCCGCTCGACCTTGAGGGCGCCCGCCGCGTGCTCGTTGAACATGATGATCCACTCATCACGGGGCGCGCGGGCGGCGGCGATGGACAGCGCCCGGGCGAACTCACGCAGGTAGAGCGCGTCCTGTACCGCATAGAACTGGAAGCTCGGGCGCGGCAGCGAGCCGTCCGTCAGTCCCGCCACGAACGGATGGCCCAGGATGGCGGCGTAGACGGGCTCGATGGATCTCCAGAGGTCGGCCGTGAAGCGCATGTCCGCAGCATACTACGGCGGGAGCGTTAGAATGAAGGAGCAGCCACGGCGAAGGGAGGCAGCATGCTAGAGCCCAACCAGCGCGTGAGCGTCGACCTCTCGAATCTGACCATCAAGGGCGTCCACTTCAGCCAGAATGTCCAGAAGGCGCTCGGCACCGTCGTGCAGCAGGTCTCTTCGGAGCCGTCCGTGTATCTGGTGGAGCTGCTGTTCAGCTTCAAGGGGGTCAAGCGCGTCGAGGTGTCGGAGGACCGCATCCACCCCATGTGAGAACTCGGAGGGGGACTCCGCCCCCTTCCGAACCTTCCCCCAGGACGCAGTGCGAGCCGCACGACGGCCACGAGCTGGGCCCCGTGCGTCCGAGGCGAGCCATCCCGCAGGGCGAGCCGCAGGACGGCCGTGGGCTGGGCCCGACGCGTCCGAGGCGAGCAATCCAAAGATTGCGCCGGCAAAGCCGGCGCTCGGCTGAAGAACCGCTACGCGCAGCCGGAGCGCGGTGTGCCGGGCGCCTGCCGCGGCACGAGGCCGCAGGCGAAGGTGGCTGGTTGCTTCCGGTACTGCTCGAGCAGGGCGGCGAGCCGCGCCACGGTCCGGTCGCGCTTGGCGAGCCCGATGCCGTAGATGGCCAGGTCGTTCACCAGTCGCGTGTAGAAGACGTGCTCGGCGTCGCCTCCGTCGCGCATGCAGGGGGTGGGCTTCCGGGCTACGCGCAGCTGCGGGCCGAAGGCTTTCGCGTACTCCGCGAGGACGGGTTCGTCCCGGAGATCCCGCGGCACCTCCGGGAACCGCGCCAGGAGCTCGTCCACCGTCATCGGCTTCCGAGCCGATCGCGCGTGCTCTTCCAGATCGGGCGATAGGCGGATATGCATGGCATGCCCTCCACCGGCATTATAGCCCGGTACCGGGCCACTACCGTCCACTCTGTTCCGTTTGGCGCCCAGGGCATGGCTGTGGTGTAATCCCGTGTCGGGGCCACCGAGAGCAACCGACCCGGAGCGAACGCCAAGGAGGAGCCGACATGACACGACTGGTCGCGCTGGCCATCGCCCTCTTGTTCACCGCCGGCATCCTGGGGCCACCGGCCGTAGAGGCTCAGACGTCGAAGCCGGCCGCGCC
>Ga0207646_10008148_pt1 | contig 10543 bp, 4 predicted proteins | sample KBSK5502metaG_FD_184343 | JGI IMG/M metagenome (GOLD analysis project Ga0207646, IMG submission 184343) | Corn, switchgrass and miscanthus rhizosphere microbial communities from Kellogg Biological Station, Michigan, USA - KBS K5-50-2 metaG... | ecosystem: Host-associated > Plants > Roots >...
TCCTCGGCGAGAGCTACAACCGCAACGGCAACGCGCAGGCGATCATGCCGATCGTTCCGCCCACGCCCGAGCAGATCCTGCGCGGCGCGCTGCCACAACTCGTCCCGCCGCCGAACTGGGAGATCACGCAGCCGGGCGAATACTTCCGCGCCTTCGAGCGCGGCGGCATCGCCAACAACACCATCCCGCCGGAGATCGGCAATCCCAAAGGAGAAGACGAAGCGGGCCGCCCCGACATCCGCCTCGGCAATCGCGGACGCGGTACCGGCCTCCGCATCACCCCCGCGCTCATCAACCTGATGAAGACGCGGCTCAACGATCCGCACCTCTCGTTCCTCGGCACGAACGATCACCCGGGCGACTACCGCTCCAGCGGATGCAGCGCCTGCCACGTCGTCTACGCCAACGACCGCGATCCCGCCAACTCCGCCGGCTACGCGCAGTACGGCAACGACGGCAAGTCGTTCACCGCCGATCCGACCATCCCGAAGAACGAGAAGGCGCATCCGATCCGCCACCAGTTCACGCGCGCGGTGCCGACGAGCCAGTGCATGTCGTGTCACATGCACCAGCCGAACTCGTTCGTGAACACCTACCTCGGCTACACGATGTGGGACTACGAATCGGACGCTTCACTGCTCTGGCCCAAAGAGCAGCGCTATCCGACCGAGGCGCAGAAACGCGCGGCGCTGACCGCGAACCCCGAGGGGGCGGTGGCGCGGGGACTGTGGAACGACCCCGACTTCCTCGAGAAACTCTCCTCGCTCAACCCGCAGGCGAAGAACACGCAGTTCGCCGACTACCACGGCCACGGCTGGAACTTCATGGCCGTCTACAAACGCGACCGCCACGGCAACCTGCTCGACGCCGACGACAAGCGTGTCGACTTCAACGATCCAGACAAGTTCCGCAAGGCCGTCCACCTGCGCGACATCCACCTCGACTTAGGGATGCACTGCGCCGACTGCCACTTCTCGCAGGACGAGCACGGCAACGGGCAGCTCTACGCGGAGTACGGCAACAACATCGAGATCGGCTGCGAAGACTGCCACGGCACGATCGATCGCGTCGCGACACTGAAAACGTCGGGACCGGCCGCGCCACCGGGGGGCACCGACCTGCTCATGGGGACGACGCCTGGCGGCCGCCGCCGCTTCGCCTGGGTCAACGGCAAGTTGATGCAGCGATCGATGCTCGATCCCAACCTCGAGTGGGAAGTGGTGCAGGTCAAGGACTCAGTCACCCCGGGCAATGTGCACTACAGCGAGAAGGCGCGCTACGCGATGGCGCTGCAGCGGCCCGGCACCACCCAGCTCGCGCATTCGAACGACAAGATCACCTGCTACGCCTGCCACACGTCATGGATGACGTCGTGCAGCGGTTGCCATCTGCCGCAGGAGCAGAACCAGAAAACGCAGATGAACCACTACGAAGGGCTGACCACGCGCAACTACGCGTCGTACAACCCGCAGGTCATCCGCACCGACGCCTTCATGATCGGCGTGAACGGCACGACGAAGGGGCACAAGATCGCGCCCGTCCGCTCGTCGAGCGCGCTGGTCATCAGCTCGACGAATGCGCTGCGCGACCGCATCTACATCCAGCAGCCGCCGATCTCCGCCGCCGGCTACAGCTCGCAGGCGTTCAACCCGCACGTGCCGCACACCGTCCGCGCGCGTGAAACGCAGGGCTGCGGCTCGTGTCACGTGACGAAGGAGAACGACAACAACGCCTGGATGGCGCAGGCGCTGCTGCAGGGAACGAACTTCGTCAACTTCGTCGGCCGCTTCGCCTACGTCGCGGAAGGACGCGGCGGATTCGAGGCCGTCGCGGTCACCGAGTGGGACGAGCCGCAAACGGTCATCGGCTCGTCGTTGCACAAGATCGTCTATCCCGACTACTACGCCGCGCATCAAAAGCGATCGATGGAGCTGACCACCGCGCATCACCACGAAGCGGAGGCTCGCAGCATTCAACTCCGCGGCGAGTACGCCTTCGTCGCCAACGGCGAAGGGGGCTTCGAGGTCTACGACGTCGCCAACGTCGACAACAAAGATTTCTCGGAGCGCATCAGCTCCGCGCCGGTGTCGCCGCTCGGGCAGCGGACGTACGTGAAGACGAAGTTCGCGTCGGCCGTGGCGCTGCCGACGACGATGCCGATGGCGCCCGACCGCAAGACGCAGTTCATCCCCGAGAACCAGGAGCAGCCGATCCATCTGCTCTATCGCTACGCGTACATCGCCGACCGCGAAGAGGGGCTGATCCTCGTCGACGTCACCACGCTCACTGACGGCATTCCGTCGAACAACTTCCTGAAGCGCGACGTCGTGTTCAACCCGAACGGAGCGCTCACCGGCGCGAACGCGATCGCCGTCGCCGGCCGCTGGGTGTACCTCGGGGGCGAGCATGGGCTGCAGATCGTCGACGTCGACAAGCCCACCGAGCCGAAGCTCGTGGCCACGATTCCGGAGCTCGAAGGAGTGACCGGGATCGGCGTGCAGTTCCGCTACGCCTTTGTCACCGACAAGCGCGGATTGCATTCGGTCGACATCACCGATCCGGCGCATCCGCGCGTGGCGGCGACGCTGCCGATCGCCGACGCGCGCAGCGTCTACGTGGCGCGGACCTACGCCTACGTCGGCGGCGGTGCTCAAGGAATGGTCATCGTCGACGTCGAGAAACCGGAGCAGCCGCGCATCGATCAAGTCTTCGGCGGCGAGCTGAAAGACACGAACGACGTGAAGGTGGCGTCGACGAACGCGTCGACGTTCGCCTACGTCGCCGACGGCAAGTACGGCTTCAAGGTCGTGCAGCTCCTCTCGCCGGAGTGGACGCCCGCGTATGCCGGCTTCAGTCCGCGGCCCGAGCCGCGCCTCGTGGCCTGGCGGCACACGCATGGGCCGGCGCTGTCGGTGTCGAAAGGACTCGACCGCGATCGCGCCGTCGACGAGAGCGGCAACCAGGTCTCGATCTTCAACCGCATCGGCGCGCGGCCGATGACGCTGCCGGAGATGCAGCGGCTCTACTTGCGCGACGGGAAGTTGTACACGGTCAGCGAGGTGACGCCATGAATCGCATGTTCTTCGCCATCCTTCTCTGCGCCGTGACCCTCGGCGCCCAGCAACCCGCGCCACCACCCAGCAACCCCGCAGCCCCGCAACCGGAGGCGGCGGCGGTGGCCGGCCACTACGTCGGCGTCGCCTCCTGCATCAGCTCCGGTTGCCACGGCGCCACGCAGCCGCTGCAGGCGCAGCGCATTCGCCAGAACGAGTACTACACGTGGCTGCACTCCGACCGCCACGCCGGCGCGTACAACATCCTCTTCAACACCGACTCCGCGCGCATCGTGAAGAACATGCGCCTGGGAAAGAAGCCGTACAAGGAGCAGCTCTGCCTCGACTGCCACTCGACCTCCGTCGCGCCGGCGATGGTCTCCGGCCGCATCGACGTTGAGGACGGCGTGCAATGCGAGGCATGCCACGGCCCGGCGAGCGGATGGCAAGGCGAGCACATGAAGCCCACCTGGACGCACGAGCAGTCGGTGGCGAATGGGATGCGGGACCTGCGCAACACCCACGTGCGCGGACAGCTCTGCGACACGTGCCATGTCGGCGCGGCATCGAAGGAGGTCGATCACGACCTGATCGCTTCCGGCCACCCCATCCTCCAGTTCGAGCTCGACAACTACACCGAGACGATGCCGCCGCACTGGAACCGCAACAACACGCACGGCGTCCCGGCGTGGGCGGCCGGACAGGTGACCGCGTTCCGCGACTCGCTCGACAACCTCGCCCGCCACGCCCGCGGCGAGAAGTGGCCCGAGTTTTCCGACATGAGCTGCTTCAACTGCCACCACGCGCTGAAGACGAGCACGTGGCGCCAGGAGCGCGGCTGGCCCGGCCGCCCCGGCCTCCCGGCATGGTCGCCGCAGCGCTGGGACGTCCTCCGCCTCATCGTCGCCCGCGTCTCCCCCGACACGCGCGCACAGCTCGACGACGCCGTGCAGCAGCTCGCCGCCCGCGTCTCACGCATGAACGACCGCGACGGCGTCGCCACCGCCGCCGAAAACGCGCGCCGGTTGATCGACCCCGTCGCCGCCAAAATCGACGGCTTGTCGTGGCGCGACTCCGACATCCGCGCCCTGATGTCCGCCATCACCGAGCAGTCATACCCAGACGTCCACTCCGCCGAGCAGGCCGTCCTTTCGCTGCACTCCCTCGCCACCGCCCTCTCACGCAACAACAACGCGTACCTCAAGAGCGGAGCGATGAAAGCGATCGACGCGCTGTTCGAGGAGCTGAAACCGCGCGACGACTACGAGCCGGCGACCTTCGCCGCGAAGTTGCGAGCCGTGAAACCGTAACGCCGGCGTCCTCGCCGGCTGGCCAGGCGGAGTCCCGCCGCCTCGGACGCGAGACGCGTCCGGGCCAGCCGCCGGGACGGCGGCGCTACGATGGACCCCATCGTGCCGGTCACACGCGACGCCTTCCTCCTCTTCACCGCGCGGATCGTCCGTCTCTTCGCTTACGGATTCGTCGCGGTCGTCCTGGTGCTCTACCTCGCTTCGATCGGCCTCGATGACCGGCGCATCGGGTCGCTGCTGACGCTGACGCTCGCGGGCGACGTCATCGTCTCGCTGATCCTCACCACGCAGGCCGACGTCTTCGGCCGGAAGCGCACGCTGCTGACCGGGGCGCTGCTGATGATCGGCGCGGCGGCCGTCTTCGCCTTCACGCGCGACTTCACGCTGCTCGTCGTCGCAGCGGCGATCGGCGTGATCAGCCCGAGCGGCAACGAGGTCGGTCCGTTTCTCGCCGTCGAGCAGGTGGCGCTGGCGCAGACGGCGGAAGGGCGCGACCGCACCGCGCTCTTCGCCTGGTACAACCTCGCCGGCTCCTTCGCCACCGCCGCCGGCTCGCTCGCCGGCGGATTCCTCAGCGGCCTGATGCTGAAGCGCGGCTTCGGCACGGTGACGAGCTATCGCAGCACGATCATCGGCTACGGCATTCTCGGCATCGTGCTGGCGACGGCGTTCCTGCGGCTCTCGCCCGCGGTCGAACACCACGCAACCGCGGCACCGCGCAACCGCGTAACCCTTCACTCCAAATCGATCATCGCCCGCCTCTCCGCTCTCTTCGCCCTCGACTCCTTCGCCGGCGGCCTGGTCGTGCAGAGCATCGTCGCCTACTGGTTCTTCCGGCGCTTCGGGCTCACGCCGGCGATCCTCGGCGCGATCTTCTTCGGCGCGAACCTCCTCGCCGGCGTCTCCGCGCTCGCCGCGGCGCGCATCGCGAAAAAGATCGGACTGCTCAACACGATGGTCTTCACCCACCTGCCGTCGAACGTGCTGCTGATCCTCGTCCCGCTCATGCCGACGCTGCCGCTGGCGATCACCGTCCTGCTCCTCCGCTTCTCCATTTCGCAGATGGACGTTCCGACGCGGCAGGCCTTCGTCATCGCGGCCGTCGATCCCGCCGAGCGCACCGCCGCCGCCGGCATCACCGGCGTCGCGCGCACGACCGGCGCCGCGCTCGCGCCGATCCTGGCCATGCCGCTGATCGCCAGTCTCGGCTACGACTGGGTGCCGTTCGTCGCCGCCGGCGCGCTGAAGATCGTCTACGACTTGGCGCTGTTGTGGAGCTGCCGCGCGGTGACGCTCGACGGGGTCCAATAACGATTTGTCGCGTGTGGCTACAGGACAGTCGCCGGACGTGGACGTCCGGCGACTGCGGATCCGGAGATCCGCTCTCCGGATTGAGATCAGCCATGCCGAACAGGCGCTGCGTTCTGCGTTACATTGCCGGCACGCATGGACGACAAGCGGAACCTCATCGCGCAATGGGCGTTCGACACCCGGCCGATCCTGCTGCGCTTCCACCTCTGGCTTGAAGACGTCGAGGTCGAGCGCAACCAGCCCGGCCCCGTCTCCGCCCACACCTTCACCCCGCGCGGCATCGCCCGCTGTCTGGCGATGACGTCGGCCGCGACGGCGCTCGGCACGCGGCTCTACGGCGACTTCGGCGGCGGCGCGGGGAAGGACAAGTCCGCGTACAACCAGGTGAAGAAAGCGGCCGACGCGATCAGCGCCTATGTGATGAGCGAAGGGTTGTGGAGCCTGACGCGCACGCTGCCGGAGAACCACGCCATCATGGTCTCCCTCGGCGAAGGTCTGATGCCGAAAGCGGGCGAGACGCCGGAGATGGGAGCCAATCCGCTGCTCGGCTTCGGCCGCGTCTACGCGCGCCCCGAGGTCGCGCGGCTCGTCGATCGAAGAGTCCGGAGACTGCTCAACGAGCCGGGACACACGTTCGATCAGTTTTACGGCTGGCTGCAGGACCGTGGCATCACCTTGTGGGGCGCGGCGGTCGACACGCTGGAGAACACCTCGCGTTTCGCGGAAGGAAAGAGCACCGGTCCGATGGCGGTCTTCCATCTCTTCGATTCGCCGCTGAAGATGTCGCGGCCGTACGAGTCGTACATGGGATGCCTGACCGTGCCACGCCGCGTCGCCGAAGCGGCGGAGCGCGCCTCGGTGCTGCTCGACTACCGCACGCCGCGCAGTAGGGTAGTCGAAGCGATCGAGGCCGCGTATCCCGGCGTCCGCCGCGAGAACATCCACGTCTGGACTCTGCGCGGAAAGAGTCGCGAAGCACGGCTGCAGACGCTGTGGGACGAGTGGAGCGAGGTCGGCGCGCACGTCATCGACGACGGATGGAAAGCGCCGACGGGGATCGAGGTCTTCACCGACTCCGGCACGTACGCGCCGACGTTTCTCGTCGGAAGTTGGAACGACGCCTCCGGCGCGACGCACGTCTTCGTCTGCGACGGCTACGCGGCGTCCGCCGAAGCGATGCAGGCGGCGAGCTTGTGCGAAGTACTCGACGTCGACGCCAGCATGGAAGTCTTCTCGTCGATCTTCGAGCTGCCGTGCGCGCAGGAGGGCGAGCTGATGCGCCTCGATCGCCACGCGCCCGACTTCGCGGAGCGCGTCGGCGCGTTGTTCGGACATCCCGTCGAACCGTCGAAGGTCCGGACGTACGCCGAAGCGCTCGCCGACGCCGAGCAGTCGAACGTCCCGCTGCGAAAGCGCGTCCTCCGCGCCGACGACTTCCTGCCGGAGAAGGAGTGGAGCGTCCTCGCCAGCATCGGCTACATGTGCGACGACCCGTACAGCGGCGCCCCCGGCGTGACGCAGATCGAAGAGGGCGTCTATCGCGTCACCACCGTCCTCGCCACGCGCAAAGCGCAGTCGCGGATTACGTTCACCTTCCGCCTGATGGAGCCCCCCGACCGCGCCCGCCAGGTCTTCAGCCCCCTCCTCGTCCGCTTCCTCAGCGGCGTCGACCACACCACCCGCCCCGTGAAAATCTCCGACTCCGGCCGCATCCGCAACGAGCTGCAGACGATGTTCTCGCAGGCGTTGGAGCACCACGGCGACAAGATCCACGTCCGCTTCGACCGCGTCGACCCGCAGGTGGTGTCGCGCGAAAAGCAGGAGAAAATCCGCAAGGTGCTGGAGTGGTACAAGGTCGAGCACCCGGTGTGGTTCGAGTGGCTGGAGATGTGAGGGAGGGCAAACAATGACGTCCGGTCTCACTCTCGCGGTTCACTAGCCGGCACGGCCGGCGGCGTTGCTTGGCCCAACCTCGGCAAGAGACGCATCTGGGCGGCGTTTGGAGTGCGGCGGCGGCAGCCGCCGCTTTGGAACACGAACGTGTTGCCAAAGCGGTGGCTGCGCCACCGCACTCCAAATTTTCTGGCGATGCTGTTTGTCATCCGCATCACAGAAAGCGGCGGCGACGCGACGCATGTTCCTGGGCATGAGGCGCGTAGCGATGGTTCTCGCACAGCTCGCCATCGCGGCGACGCTCGACGCGCAACTGTTGATGCGCGCCCGCGAGACCGCCGGCGTCGCGCGCGCGAACGAGGTGATTCGTTCCGGCGTTCCGCTGCCGCGCGCCCTCGGCGTCACGAACACCGCGCGGCTGGCGATCGCGGACGCGAACGGCGCCGCAGTCCCCGCGCAATTCCGCATCCTGGCACGATGGAACGCCGGCCTCGCCGACGCGAGCGCGCCGATCCAATGGCTGCTGGTGTCGTTTCCCGCGTCGGTGGCGGCGAATGCGACAGCGACTTATCGCCTCGTCACCGACGGCTCGCTCGCCAATCCGGCGCCCGCCGTCCCGCTGCGCGTCACAACGACAAACGATCGGATCACCGTTGACACCGGCGCCGCCGTTTTCACGATCGGCGCCGCGCGTCTCTTCGACGACGTCCGCGTCAACGGCGCGACGCTCATCGGCGGCGGCACGCTCACCGCGCGCATCAACGACACCGACGCGAGCTTCGCCGCGACGCGGCGCATCGTCGTCGAAGAATCGGGGCCGCTCGCGGCGAGCGTCATCGTTGACGGCACCTACGACTTCCCCTCCACCGGATCGCATCGGCGTTACGTTTTCCGCGCCGGCTCGGGGACGGCGATCGTGGAGCAGACGCTGACGTGGGAGGGCGATCTCTGTCGCTCCGCCGGCGCGATCGAGTGCAACGGCCAGCCCAACGCCGTGCGCGTGCGACGCGTGCGCGACACGCTCGCGACGCAGCTCGCGCCGCCGCTGCAAGTAACCGCGACCGGCGCGCGGACATCGGGCGCTCTCACGTCAACCATCGCGCCAGGACAGACAGCGAGCGTGCGTCAGACGCTCCGCGCGAATCGCACGGCACCGCCGGCGTACGCCATTGCGCTCCCGAACGGCACGACCTCGGGACGCCAGGCGGACGGCGCCACGCTCGCGCTGCAGGGCGCGAACGGCACGATCGCCATCGCCATCGATCACATGCATCGCTACGAGCCGCAGGCGCTGCGCCTCCTCGACGACGGCACGCTCGCCATCGACCTCGCCGACGATCAGGCGTGGCTCTCGTCGCGCCAGGGACTCTTCGCCACGTTCGCCGTCGGCGTCACGCCGGGAGACGTCTGGGCGCTGCTGAACCATCCGCTGCGCGCCTGGCCCGACGCGAGCTGGTGGGCGAAGTCCGATGCCGTGCCGGAAGTGGCGCCGGCGACGCTGCCGTCATCGCTCGCCGGCTACGACAACGCCATGCAAACGGTCCTGGACAAGACCGTGTCGGCGACCGATCGCCTCGGCGTCTTCGGGTTGATGACGTTCGGCGCCTTTCCGCGGTTGTGGGGCAATCCGATCTACTCCGACGAAATCGATTGCGATGACGATCCGACTCCGAGTGAGTCGTGGGACGACCTCTATTGGTGCACCACCTGGACCGACTACCACAACGCCGCGGCGAACGCGGCGCTCTGGACGATGCGCAGCGGCAACGTCAAATGGCTCGACGAGATCGCGCGCCCCGCCGCGCTGCGTATGTTGCACACGCAGATCCAGCAATGCTCGCCCGACGATCCATACTTCTACTGCGGGCAGTCGCCGGCCGGCTACGGCGGCTATCGCGAGGACTTCAACAGCTCGCACGCCTACTTCGAGAATCTCTTCCTGCACTACTGGCTGACCGGCGACTCGACGGTGGCCGACACGCTGCAGCGCGGCTCGCGCACGATGCGCGAGTACCTCTGCACGCGCCGCCCCGCGTCGGCGTGTGAGCCGCACGACGCGCCGCAGGACGAGTTCGCGAACCTCACCGGCCGCGTGGCGTCGCAGTGGTTTTCGACGTTCCGCTTCGTCGGCCTGGCGTCGAGCGACGCAACGTACCTCGACGATTACCGCGCCAATCTCGCCCGCGCCGTCACGCAGCAGTACGTCGCCGCGGATCGCAACGGCACGCGCTACGGTTTCCTCCTCGGCGATTGGAATCCGGTTCTCTCCGCCGGCACGAAGACGACCGACCAGCTCTGGATGACCGCGTTCTACGACATGAACAACCTCGACCGCCTGCAGCGCGACACAGGGGACGCGCCGATCGGCGATCCGCCGCTGCGCCCGAGCGAGATCCTCCTCTCGCTCGTGCGCACGCTGCAGACGTTCGGCGCGACGGTCGCGCCGGGCGGCAACGGAGGAGCGGGCGGCGCGTGGCCGAATCAGATGGACTTCACCTGGACGGGGCCGCGCGTCGCCGGGACATTGGTCAGTGTCCGCGCCACTCCGGGCGGGGGCGATCCGCTGCTCTACGACTCCGGCAAAGGGACGCTTACCGCAGCCGTCGCGCGCGCCGCCGTGCAGAGCGGTGACCCGCGCCTCCTCGCGCTGGCGAATGACCTCGCGGCGATGACGATCAGCAACTCGCTCGCGAACGGCTCGCCGCTCGCGAGCGAGTTGCTGGAGTTTCTGACGCGGCTGCATGCGGCGGTGGGCGTTCTCGGCGCCGTGCCGCCATCGAAGCACCGCGCGGCGAAGCACTAGGCGGCGGCCCCCGCGCCGCTTCAATCTAATCAGCGATGTCATCCCGAGCGTAGCGAGGGACCTGGGCGGGCGGGTGGCACGATCCGGCTGCCACCCGTCCCCCCAGGTCCCTCGCTACGCTCGGGATGACAACGTCGGAAAGTGGGCAGAACGGCAGAACGAAGTGTCATTCC